>ENA-UPWK01000571-UPWK01000571.1-human-gut-metagenome-genome-assembly--contig:-NODE-571-length-37196-cov-81.775883_pt1 | contig 37196 bp, 33 predicted proteins | sample MGYA00250048_ERZ773373 | MGnify/ENA primary metagenome ERZ773373 (study PRJEB29103, sample SAMN06112059) | human gut metagenome | biome: human gut; feature: ankylosing spondylitis patient; material... | reverse complement strand
TCCCGCGATATTGTGGCCATTGACGCTGCGGGCGCCGCCCTGCTGAATAAGGCCGGAAAGATTCGCCATGTGCAGCTTGGGGAGGAAATGGGGCTGGGCACAGCCGACCTTTCCAAGCTTAATATCCGCCGCATCAGCATGGCCTGACGCGTCGTCTTCTTCCCTCTGCGGATGACGCGGTGGGGGATCAACTTTCCGCTTCCGGCGGGTTTATGATAAGTATGTCAGTTATCAAAGCCTTTCTTATCAGTCCTTTGAAGTGGCTCCGCGTGACGGTGGCCGCTATTTTCCTCATCGGCATTGCATACGCTTTCCTGCACCACATTCCCGCGTGGAACGTGCCGAATATGACGGGAGGCGGAGAGGGGATGGAAGATTCCTTTTCCCTGGCGCAGTGGCAATTTGTGCCGTCCGTGCTGGGAACCCTGAACGGGGTAGCCGTTTCCGCCGTGATTCTGGGGGTGTTGCTGCTGCTTACGCTATTGTTCGGCCGCGTATACTGTTCCTTCGTCTGCCCGCTGGGGATTTTTCAGGATATTGTTTTCAGAATCCGCCGCTGGCTGGTGCCGAAGCGTTTCCTGAAATTTTCCCGGCCTGTGCCGTGGGTGCGGTATGGGGTGCTGGCATTGCTGGTTGCCTGTTGCGTGACGGGTCTGGCCGGGCTGTCCCTGAATTGGCTGGATCCTTACAGCATTTTCGGGCGCATCATGTATGTACTGGCATGGCCAGCCGCCATTTGGGGCAATAATCTGCTGGCGGAGGACAGTTCTTCTGCGGACCTGGTCCGAATGGATTATTTTCCCGTGGCTTTCCCCGTTTTGCTGGCGTCCGCCGGCGTTCTCGGCCTGGTAGCCGTTATGAGCGCCTGGAAGGGGCGCCTGTACTGTAATACGGTATGCCCCGTCGGCACGTTCCTTGGGTTGCTTTCCCGTATCTCCCTTTTCCGGCTGGGATTTGATCCTTCCTCCTGCAAAAAATGCGGCAAATGCGCCAAATCCTGCAAGGCTCAATGCCTGAACCTGAAGGAATACAAGATAGATTCCTCCCGGTGCGTGGCATGTTACGATTGCGTGCGCTCCTGCAGTGAGGGCGGAATACGCTACCGCTGGTTCACCAGAACCCGCCAACTGATTCCGGCCAGAAAAAAGAAGGCCTCCCCAGCCCCCGCTCCCTCTTCTTCCGACGCAGTTTCCTCCATTGCCATGAGTTCCCGCCGCCAGTTCCTGGAGGCTACTGCGGCCGGACTGGCTACGGCCGCCCTTTCCGGATGCCGGGGAGAGGCCGCCCGGAAGCTGGACCCCACCCAGTGCGTTCTTCCTCCCGGAGCCGGTTCCCTGGAACGTTTTCTGGATATCTGCACCGGCTGCCAGATGTGTGTTGCCAACTGCCCCACCCATGTGCTTCAGCCTTCATATCTGCAGCTGGGCCTGAAGGGGTTCATGAAACCCCGGATGGATTTTGCCACCAAGTACTGCCTTTATGACTGCCACCGCTGTGCGGAAGTTTGCCCCACGGGGGCCATAAGCAGGATGCCTATTACCGCGGAGAGGGATACAGTGGGAATTACAAAGGATACTACGCGCATAGCCGTGGCCCGGTTTTACGTCTGCCGCTGCCTGGTTGCCCGGGAGGACATGGATTGCGGAGCCTGTACGGAGCATTGCCCCACCAAAGCCCTTTACACGGTGCCCTATATCGGTCGTGACGGCCAGGAGCACCGCCTGCCCAGGCTGGATCCTTCCCTGTGCATCGGCTGCGGCGCGTGCGAACACGCCTGTCCCGTCACCACGGAACGGCCTGAGGAACGCGAACGCCGGAACTCCTGCGATCTGTGCGAGGAAAAATGCGAATTCGGAAGGCGGCGGGAAATGCCCCCCCGGGCGCTGGTCGTCCGTGCCGTTAATCCCCAGCAGAAAGCTGTTAAAAAGTTTGAGGAAAAAGCAGTGGATCCGGTGGGGGATGCGGATTTCCCGTTTTGAAAACGGCTGGAGACGTCCGGGCCGGAGGGGGGAGGCCCGGCGGAACGGCAGCTGTTGTTTCCCGTTCCGTATTTTATCCTGAACCCTTTGCGGATTAATGGTGAACGGATGGTGATATGGAAGATGATGAAATAAATGCTTCCGGGGGGCGAGCTTCCTTTTCAGGGAGGGCCATGCCTGTTCAGCCGGTTTTTCGGGGGAATGTTGGGTATCCCGGTTTGCGGCACGGATACAGACATGCGGCAGTTCCAAAATGAGAGGGAGGCAAGACGCCCCTGTCTGCGGAAGCATGCCCGCGGCTGGCGGGGAAAGTTCCCGGATAACATGTCCTCCGGTTATGGCGGGATAAAGGGCAAATTCCCGATTTTCCTTGATAATGCGGAAGTTGATACGTTAAAGTAAAAGAACCATGTTGCAGGCGGACGGCATCACGTATGAGATAGAAACACCGGATGGTTCTTTGAAATTATTGGACAATGTCAGTTTTAATGTCCCTCGAGGGCATTTTATGGCGATCGTTGGCCCTTCCGGCTGCGGAAAGACAACCTTATTGAAGGCGATCGCGGGCATGATTGCGGAAACGGGAGGGCGTTTTTTCTGGAATGGCCATGATTTGGCTGAAGAAGACTTTGAACCTTCGGAAATCGGGTTCGTTCCCCAGTTCAGCATTGCTTATGACCAGCTGAGCGTGGATGAAAATGTGGAGAGCGCCGCCAGGCTTCGTTGCCGGTTCAATTCCGTGGACGATTTGGACGACAGCATTGACAATGCCCTGGAGGTAACGGGAATGGAAGGAATTACGGACCGGGATGTGAAGATTCTTTCCGGCGGTCAGAAGAGACGTCTGGCTCTGGCTATGGAACTGGTATCCAATCCCCGGCTGTTGATTTGCGATGAGGTGACGTCCGGACTGGATCCTAGGTCGGAACACGATATCGTGAACCTCCTGCATGAAATCTCCCGCTCGGAGGGCCGCATCGTCATTTCCGTCACGCACAGTCTTTCCCATCTGGACAGGTATGATTCCATCCTGGTCATGCACCAGGGCTGCGTGGCTTACCACGGTTCTCCGAAAACCATGCTGCATTACTTCGGCGTTTCCTCGCTGGAGGAGATTTACCCGAAGCTCCAGGATCGTGAAGGCCTTTCCTGGAGCCGGTCCTGGAGCAAGCATCGGGATTCCTATTATTCCCGTCTGGAACAGGAAAGGGAAAGGAAAATTCTTTCCGGAGAGCTGCCGGATCCGGATGCCGTCCGCCTTGCGGAGGCGGAGAAGGAGGGGGCTTCCGGAGAATCCGGAACGGAAAGGGAAAAGGCCGTGGAGGAAAATATTCCGGAAGTTCCCGGATTCTTTACCCAGTTCTTTTGTCTGCTGGGACGGCGCTGGCGCATCTTTTTCCGTGACCGTTCCCAGTTGGTTCTTCAATTGGTCATGGTGCTGCTGTTTCCCGTGCTGGTGGCCATGTTCACGGACAAGGGATCCGGGCAGATCGTAGGGCTTTCCGCCACGCAGGACATTCAGACTGTCCAGAAAGATATGGAAGCCCAGCAGCTGAACATGAAGACGGGATCCGCCGTCTCCGGCATCATCATGTTTGAGGTGATTCTGCTGGGGCTGATGGGGTCCAACAATGCCGCCCGCGAGGTGGCCGGTGAACGCGCCGTCATGGAAAAAGAGAAGTATGCGGGCATGAGGCCTTCCGCTTACCTGGCGAGCAAGCTGTCCTATCTGAGCGTTCTGGTGCTGGTGCAATCCGTCTGGATGTTTGCCTTTGTAGATTTTTTCTGGGACCGCGGCGGCGGCCTGACGCATCTGCTGTTCCTGATTTTGGCGGATGCCGCCATGACTTTTGTATGCCTGGGCATTTCCGCGCTGGCCCGGAGTGCGGACCAGGCTTCCCTGCTGAGCATTTATCTGGTGGGGTTCCAGCTTCCTCTCTCCGGTGCGGTACTGGCTCTTCCGGAACAGCTGGAGAGCCTCATACGGCCCTTCATTTCCGCGTATTGGGCGTGGTCCGGCAGCATCTCCGCCCTGAAGAGCGACGTATATTACGCCGTCAAGAATGTACTGGATACGGACCTGACTCCCTCCCTGGTTTGCTACATTGTTCTGGGAGTGCATGTTGCGTGCGGCATTGCGGCTGCTTACGCGGGGATCCGCCGTTCGCGATGGGAGCTTTAATTTATGCGTGCACTTGCGGAAAGTCCGTTATATAATCTTTCCATCAAAAATTATGGCGAGACGGCGTGCAGCAAAAAAGAAGAGTTCTTCACCATCCGCGTTGATTTTGACGGTTGGAGCGGCGGTTTTTGTGCTGGCCGTTATAGTGGGAATTGTTATGTTCCGTGCCGGGGATAAGCCTCAGGCCGGGTCGGATATACCTCTGGACATTCTGGCGGCGAACGCTTCCCAGCTTTCCAAGAACAATTATGCTCTGGACGGAACGGTGATTGACCGTTTTCCGCGCGGTGATTCCGAGCTCATTTCCTTCTTGTACAAAGACTCCTCCGGGCGTGAGTACATCATTCCCGTCTGTGTCTCTGACGGCGCCAGGAACGGACTGAACATCAACCGGGACCAGCAATACAGGATAGAGTTCCGGGTGGAAGACATCAATCCGAAGGTGCGCGGCGTGTGCGTAGCTACATCCATTCAGCCTAAATAAATAACCCTTCCGAGCCCCATGAAATGCTGTTTTTTGATGACCCTGGCCTGCGCGGTTCCCTCGCTGGGACAGATGATGTACAATCCTCCTGCAGCCGGCGGCTCACCTGCCGCGTCTCCTGCCTCCCCTCCCGCCGTACAGCCGAATGCCTACCAGCCTTCCAGGCAGGGGGATGCCAAATCTCTGTACGGCAATGAGCTGCCTTTCCTGAATCCTCAGGACGGCACGGTGACCATCAACGGAACGACGTTGAATATGGGCAGTTTCCGGGAGATTGAAGCGCGTTTCAACAAATATCTGAGCCAGCCGGAGGAGAGCACGGAGGACGCGAAGGAATATCAGAAAATCTTTGAAAAGCTTCACGAAACGCTCTCCATGCGCAAGGAAAAACTGGTGGCGGATAATGTGGTGCGGCAGGTAGTGGACCTGTTGACCGCCGCTTCCAGCAATCCGCTGGACGGAGGCGTTTCCGACGCTCTCTGCCAGGCCATTTACACCGCGTGGCAGGCCAGGAGCAATGGAAAAAACAAGGGGAAGATGCTTGAGGCAGTGGAGAGGGAAATCCGCAGCAACGCCCAGAAGATGAGCCTGATGGAAAGTGGCGTGACGACGATTTCCGGTGCGCCCTCCGGCCAGAAGGGAGGGAAAAAGGAAACTTCCACCAATCACCCGGCCAAAAATAACCCCCGTTACAAATATCTGGAAAAGCGTGTGGTGGAGATGGAGGCCCGCAAGCTGAAGCTGGAGAGTGAACAGGTGCTGACGGTGACGGAAGCGAAGATTGTTTTTCAGTCCACGCTGGTCCAATTGTTTGCCCAGCGGCGTTTTGACCATGTTTCCATAGGCTGCGGCGTTTACAGCCGCCTGTTCAATGACGGGGATACCAAGCTGCGGCTGGATAAGAATTCCGATGCCGCCAAGATGTTCAGCGGTACGCTGGGCGCCCCTCCCACCGTCGCTATTCTGGACAACCTTTCCCGGGAACTGGCCCGTGATTCCGACCGGCACATGAAGGCCGTGAACAATCTGGTGGATTCCCGTCATTACGTGGATGCGCTGGAACGGTTGAACGAAGCTCTCCTGATCGGGGAATTCATGCCCGCCGTGAATACGTTTCCGTACGAGAAGAAGCAAAAACTGTATACCTTCAAGCGGGACGTGGAAAAGTTGTTCGAGTTGATGAACGGCAAAGATTACGAAGAGGCCCTTTCCCTGGTGGAGGCTCTTAAGAAGACTTCCAGGGATTTCAGCACGGGCCGTGCTGAATCCGCTATCAGCGCCGCCGTATTCGCCAGTGACGCCTATATTTCTCAGGGGCAGGAAGCCCTGGCCAGGGGGGACCGCGCCAAACTGGAGGAATGCTTGAAAAGCGCCATTGAAATCTGGCCGAAAAATCCCCGTCTTCTTCCGTTGCGGAACGCCATGATGGCCGCGGGTCAGCAATCCCACGCGCTGGAGGATTTCAAGCGTTTCCACAAGAATAAGAATTATCGCCGCATTTTTGACAACCAGCATGAATTCGCCGTTCTGGTGAAGAATGATCCGGAGCTACAGAAGCAGTTTGTGGAAGATCTGGGCAAAATGGCCGTCATTGAGCGTGCCCTGGGCGCGGCGCGCCAGCGTGAAGCCATGCAGGACGTATACGGCGCCTGGGAGGAGCTTCAGCAGCTGCGTTCCAGAGACCAGGAGCTGTTCATCAATGACCAGGAGCTGAATGCCAGGTATCTGGACCTGACGGCAAAAGCAAGCACGCTGGTGAATTTGCTGAATGATGCGGAAAAATGCAGAAATGCAGGGGAAGTGGGGTCCGCCCTGGGCAAATACATGGAAGCCAAAAAGCTGTATCTGTATTCCCGGTTTGCCAAGGAGGGAATTGAGTCCCTGCTGGACGAAATTCTTCCGTTGAACTAGGCGGGTAAATTCCGTCGTATGGCCTGTCTGCGGAGACGGAGTAATTGCTTTTCTTCCGGAACGGCGTCGTTATGCTACGGCTTATGAAGGCAGTATACCTGTGTTTGTGCATGCTGGCGGCGTTTTGTGTTCCGGCTGCGGCGCTTCCGGCGGATTGCAGCCAGGTGATTGTAGGTTCCGCGGACGGATGGAATAGTTCCCATGTGCAGTTGAGCCTTTTGGAAAAGGGGCCGCGCGGCTGGGTGATGGTGAAGGGACCGTTTCCGGCGCGTCTGGGAAAATCCGGGCTGGTCTGGGGCAGGGGCGTCAGCCTTCCTCCCGCCGGAGGGCCGGTGAAGAAGGAGGGAGACTTGCGCTCTCCCGCAGGCATTTTTGAACTGGGAGGAGTATATGGAACCGTTCCCGTGCCGCAGAAAAAGCGTTCCATGCCGTATCGCCGCATTACGCCGCGGGACATGTGGGTGGATGACCCTTCTTCTCCCCTGTACAACCAGCACTTTGTGCTGAAGCATGATCCCGTCACGCCGTGGGAGTTGAAGCAGCAGATGAAGCTGAATGATTACGCCCACAGTCTGAAACTATTTATCCGGCATAATGCCGTAGACGGAAGGCAGAAACCCGTACCGGGTGCGGGTTCCTCCATTTTTTTCCATATCTGGCGCCGGGACGGAGGAGCCCCTACAGCCGGGTGCACCGCGATGAGCGAGGAAAATTTGAGGGCCATGATTGCATGGCTGGATCCTTCCAGGCGTCCCCTTTACATTCTGCTCCCCGCCAGGGAATATTTGCGTCTGCGCGGAGCCTGGGGGTTGCCGTGACGCTTCGGGACCCCGTCTTGCAAGGCCTGCCTGTTCCGCTGTCCCGGGGCGGGAAAGGGCAGGGGATTGGCTTGTAACCCATCCGGATGGCTGGGGTGGTGGGATGGTTCGGAATTCGTGCCGGTCTGCATGTCCGCTGCTGTCTGGAGTTCCCTTTCCCCTAAACGCAGGAAGCCGGCCTTTCTTCAAAGGCCGGCTTCCGAATGGTAAAATGGGTTATTGTTCCTGGGACTGGGGAGCGGGAGCTTCCGGCTGGAGCAGGGGGGTGGAAGTTTCCTTCACTTCCGCCATGGAGCCCTGTTCTTCCCTGGGTGCACGGTCTTCGCGGGGTTGCCGGGGTTGTTCCTGGCGTTCATTGGCTCCGCTGACCAGCAGATTGCGGCCCATGAAAGGCTGGTTGTGGAGGATGTCCACGGAACGGATGGCGTCTTCCATCTTCTTCATTTCCACAAAAGCATACCCCTTGGACTTGTGGGTGCGGGGGTTGTAGATGATTTCCACGGAATTGACTTCCCCGATGCCCTTGAACACGTCCTCCAGGTCGCTTTCCGTAGCTTCATAGGAAAGATTGCCTACATAAAGCCGGCGGTTGGAGACGGGCTGCTTGGGTGCGGAAACGCGATCCTGCCTGTTGCGGGCTACGCGGGTGTTGGTTTTGGCGGCGGCTTTGTCCCTGGCTGTATGTTTGTTGTTCTTGGACGGGCGGATGCCGAAAAGGCCCAGAAAACGCTGCCACAAGGAAAGTTTGGCGGGCGCTTCTTTTCTATACTTGGGACGGTAACCGCTGGAATCGCGGCGGTCATTGCCATAGGAGCGTCCGCTCTTGTTGTAGCGGCGGCGGGCTCCCTGGCCTTGTCTTCCCTGTGTGTTGTGTTGTGACATACTTATATGCTAAGTTGATGATTATGTTGGTGTCATGCCGGATTTATCGCTGTATGCAGTAAATTCTATCCGGAGGATCGCCGGGACGTTCCGCTGCCATGAGAAAAGCCAGGAGTAAGGGGGCCCCATGCCCCGATCAACGGTCCATGCATGGTCTGATAGGGGGGCGATCAGGCTAGGCGCGTGACCAGTCCGGTCGATTGACGCGTATACCAATGCACAGGGATCCGGATTCTTGCAAGCCGGTATCTCGTCATTTTAGGCTTTCCGGCCGCCCGGAGGCGGGAAGACCTGCCGGGAGGCAGGCTTCTGTGCCGGACATGGTTCAGAATGAGTAAACAATTTGACAAAAAGACGATGACAGAGCATTTTAAATGCCGGCTAATCTACATATTCTCTCGATGCTGATTCAAAATGCAGACCGTACTACTTACGGGATTAATAAAATTATTGTTTTCGTCCTCGCATTCATTGTCTTCTTCGTTGTCGGATTTGTGTCCTGGCAATGGGATGGGGTGGCTCCGGAACCGTGGCGTCTGCGGACGCTGGTGCTGACGCCGCTGACGATGTCTTTGCTGCTGTATATGTGCTGTGACCAGCTCGGCGTTTACTACCGTTGTCTGACGCTCTGGGAAAGCATTCGGAGGTTTGTGGTGGCATATTCCTGTTTTGTGGTGTTAAGCGTCATGATATGGAAGTTCTTTGTTCCCTTCTCCGCAGACATTGATGTCCAGTTTCTGGCGTATTTGCTTACTTTTCTTGGTTCCCTCTGGCTGTGTATCAGCCGGTTCCGGGCGGAAAAAAGGCTGGTGGAGGAAGCCCCTACTCTGGTGGTGGGAACTCCGGGCCATGTGAAAGAATTCCGCAGGATGCTGGAGAGAAATCATGTGGACTTCAGGAATGAACTGCTGGTCATGGCCCCTGAAGAGGTGGACAGTGCGGTAGTCAGGAATTTGCTGATTAAGGACTGTGTCAGCAAGGTGGTGTTTCTGCCGGAAGAGGTGGACTCTTCCGTGGCGCGGTGCCTGGTGGAACTGTGCGGCAAGATGGGGGTTGATTTTTACGCGAGCATGGTGGTAAGCATGCCCGCCGTGCACAAAACCTATTTCGGCGTGATTGGAGGAACAAGAATGCTGGTGTACAAATCCACTCCCATCCCTTATACCACCTCCTGGCAGCTGAAGAAAATACTGGACTGGACGGGAGCGCTTGCACTTCTGGTGGGAACGTCTCCCCTGTGGGTGCTGGCGGCTGTGGGCATCAAGCTGTCGGATCGCGGCCCTGTTTTTTACCGCCAGAAACGTTCCGGGCTGTATGGCCGCGAGTTTGGCATGTGGAAGTTCCGCACCATGTACCGGGACGCGGATAAAAGGCTGGATGAAGTGAAAGCCAAGTACGGCAATGACATGGACGGCCCTATTTTTAAGCTGGAGCATGACCCGCGCATTTTCTCCTTCGGGCGCTTCCTGCGCAAATTCAGCATCGATGAGCTTCCCCAGCTCATTAATGTGCTGAAGGGGGAAATGAGCCTGGTTGGCCCGCGTCCGCTGCCTGTTTATGAAACGGAAGCTTTTACCAGCGACGCCCACCGCCGCAGGTTGAGCGTGCTGCCCGGTGTGACGGGGTACTGGCAGATTGCCGGAAGAAGCAACATCCGGGAATTTGAAAAGCTGGTGGAGCTGGATATGAAGTATATTGACAACTGGTCCCTGTGGCTGGATATCAAGCTGCTTCTGAAAACCGTCCCGGCGGTGCTTTTCGCCCGTGGGGCAAAGTAGTTTCCCGGTCTTCCTGAACTGTAAGGCTGGCGACCTTTTGCCGGGGATTCGGAATCTGGCCGGGGAGGCTCCGACGGGGGGGAGCAAACCGGTTTTTAAGAATACGGCAGTCGGGCGGGAACAGAATTTGGCATATTTTTTGAAAAATGAAGAAAATTATTGCCGGACAGAGACTTTAACCTTGAGGTGCGGAAAGGGATGGGGCAAAATCAATTTACTATGGATTTAGTTCAGCGAGAAATCTCTAAAGAAACGGTGACTCCGTATTTCATCGAGTATTTCGGTCAGGCGCCTACTCATGTGGCAGCGGCACCGGGACGTGTGAACCTTATCGGTGAGCACACGGATTATAATAACGGTTTTGTGATGCCTATGGCGCTTGATAACCATTGTGTTGTGGCTGTGGCTCCCTCCCCCGTGGGGAAACACCGCTTTTGCGGTTCCCTGGGCGACCAGATCCATGAGATTGCGGTGGAAGACGCCTTGGTCCCCGGCGAACCGTTCTGGTCCAATTATGTCCGCGGCGTCCTGGCCAACCTGCACAGGCGCGGTATAGAAATCGGGCCTGTGGATATGCTGATTGACAGCAATGTGCCGCGCGGCGGCGGCCTTTCCTCCAGCGCCGCTCTTGAAGTTGCCGTCTGTACGGCGCTCGCCGCTTTTGCCGACGTTGCAATAGATCCCAAGGAAGTTGCCCTGATCGGGCAGGCCGTGGAACATGAATTCGTGAATGTTCCCTGCGGCATCATGGACCAGTTTATTTCCGCCAACGGCAAGAAGGGCATGGCCCTCAAACTGGATTGCGCCTCTCTGGAATATGAGCTGGTTCCGATGAATAATGATTCTGTTTCCGTGCTGGTGCTGGACAGCGCTGTAAAGCATTCTCTGGCGGACGGAGCTTATGGACAGCGCCGCAAGCAGTGTGAGGAAGCTTCCTCCATCATGGGAGTGCCCTCCCTGCGGGAAGCTACGCTGGAGCTCCTGGAATCCTTCAGGGAACAGCTTGGAGACGTGCGTTACCGCCGCGCCCGCCATGTCATTGGAGAAAATGCGCGCGTGAACGCTTTTGCGAACGCCCTTGCCCGTGGAGATTGGGATGAGGCCGGTGTGGCCATGCGCGGCAGCCATGCTTCCCTGCGTGACGATTATGAGGTTTCCTGTGCTGAGGTGGACACCCTTGTTTCCCTCTGTGACCGTATTCCCTCCGCATCTTCCATCTACGGCGCGCGCATGACGGGCGGCGGGTTTGGCGGATGCATTGTGGCCCTGGTGAAAACAGAGGATGTGGAAAAAGTGGCCCAGGAGCTTCTGGACGGCTATTGCCAGGAAACGGGTATTGAAACCACGTACCTTGTGACCCGTGCCGGAGAAGGCGCCCGTGTTCTGTACCAAGCTTAATCCATACTGATTATGAAGACACTAGCAACCATATTCGGGGCGCTCGCCCTGATGACGTGGGGCGCAGCCGCCCAGGAAGGTTCCGTACCTGCAACGGCGGCTGATGCGCAGCCCGCCCTGGCCGCTCCGGCCGTGACTCCTGCCGTTGAGGTCCAGCCGGCAGCGGAAATTCAGCCGGCGGCGCCCGCCGCGGATGCCGTGCAGGCTGTTCCGGCTGCCTCCGCGGAGCCTAAGACGGCTCCTCTTTCCATGGTGGAAGTCATTCTCTTCTGCGTGGTCGTGGTGGGCGTAATCGCCCTGGGCATCTGGAAGAGCCGTGACACCGAGGAAACTGAAGAGGAAAAAAAGACCAAAGGAGCTTCAGACTATTTCCTGGCCGGCCGCGGCCTGACCTGGTGGCTGGTGGGTTTCTCCCTGATTGCCGCCAACATTTCCACGGAACAATTTGTGGGGATGTCCGGCAAATCCGCCAACTGGGTGGGCATGGCCATTGCCGGGTATGAATGGCTGGCCGCTATCACGCTGGTGGTTGTAGCCTTCTGCTTCCTTCCCAAACTGTTGAAAGGCGGCGTATATACGATTCCTGAATTCCTGGAATACCGGTATAACACGCTGGCTCGTTCCCTGATGGCCATTGCCACGTTGCTGATTCTGGTAGGCGTGCCGACCGCGGGCGTGATTTATGCCGGGGCCAAGGTGATCTCCGTGTTCTTCACGGGATACTCTGCCATGGGCATCGACTTCGGAAACATCACCGTTGGCTGCGTCATCATTGCCTTCTGCGCTACGGTGTACGTATTCGTGGGCGGGTTGAAGGCCTGCGCCTGGACGGACCTGTTCTGGGGCGCCGCTCTGATTGTGGGCGGCGGCGTGGTGGCCTATTTTGCCTTGACGGAACTCAGCGGCGCGGACCCGAACCATTTGATTCAATCCGCCGCCGCCAATTCCGGCGCGACAGTCGCCTCCCTGGGGAATCCTTCGGACAGCCTCTGGCATGGGGTGACGCGCTTTTTTGAGCTGAACTCCGGTGATGCGGCCAGCGGAGTAAATACTGTGGGCGGCAAGCTGCACATGATCCGCCCTGCGGATGATGCGGAAATCCCATGGACGGCTCTTTGCCTGGGCCTGTGGATACCCAATTTCTTCTATTGGGGCCTCAATCAGTACATCATGCAGCGCACACTGGCTTCCAAATCCCTGGCGGAAGGCCAGATGGGCATTGTGTTCGCCGCATTCCTCAAACTCATCATCCCATTCGTGGTAGTGGTTCCCGGCATCCTGGCCTACAACCTGTACCGCAATGATTTGAAGGAACAGGCGGAAGTAAAATACGCGGCGGAAATCCGTAAGACGGAAGACCCCGCAGCCGTCAAGGGGCGCCCCGTCATCTATAAGCTTACGGACAGCTTCCTGGTGGAAAACGTGGAGGAAGGCTGTGCCCATGCCATTCATAACGCGGAAGTAATGAAGGTGGGTGAAGACGTTATGGCCAATTTGAAACAGGCCTGCGCCGATTTGAAGGCGGATGCCGCCAACGACCAGACCACGCTGGCGGAACGCGCTCCGTTCGTGGAAAAAATCGCTTCCCTTAACAACAACATCATCAAGCCGGCCGTGGACAACTCGGACAACTACTATCTGACGGATACGCTGGTAGGCTTTGACTATGACTCCGCCTTCGGAACGCTGATCAGAAAGCTGCTTCCCGGTACGGGCTGGACATGGTTTGTGCTTGCGGCCCTCTTTGGCGCGGTGGTGTCTTCCCTGGCGTCCATGCTGAATTCCGCGTCCACCATCTTTACGATGGACATCTACAACAAGCTGCGCAGAAACGCGGGGCCCACGGAGCTGGTTACCGTCGGCAAGATAGGGTTGCTGGTGTGCGCCGTGATCGCCCTGACCATTGCTCCGTTCCTGGACAGCCCTGCCTTTGGCGGCATTTTCAACTTCATTCAGGAATTCCAGGGCTTCCTGAGCCCGGGCGCCCTGTGCGTGTTCCTCTTCGGCTTCTTTGTGCCCAAGTGCCCGCGCATCTTTGGCTGGCTGGGCATCATCATTAATGCCCTCCTGTATGGAATCCTGAAGGTGTGGCAGCCGGAAATGGCCTTCCTGAACCGCATGGCCGTGTGTTTCATCACGGTCGTGCTCATCGGCTTCATATTCACGGCGGTAAACTCCGCCCGCGGCGGACAGCCCATCGTGTTGCCCGACAGGGGCGTGGTAGCCCTTCAGTCCTCTTCACGGGCCAAGATCTTTGGCTGGTTCGTGGTTGCCGCGACGGTCGCCCTGTACATCATCTTCTGGTGATTCAGGGAAGGCCTCCGGGCCTGTATTTTCAATCCTCCCGGTTCAGGCCGGGAGGATTTTTCATGTCCGGGAAGGAATCCCGGCGGTTTCCTGGACAGCCTTATCATGAAAAACCTGGCCTGTGAAACCGGCAGGCTGGCGTTTCCGGTCGTCAATGGCGCCTTGTTCTCTGAATTAAAAAGCCATCATTGAAAATGAGGCCGGTAAAACGCTATGCCCCTTTTATTCCTCTTCCAGGAGCATGCTGCGCAGGGAATCAAAAAAATTCCCGGATTCCTCTTCCGTCGCTTCCGCGTTCATGAGATCCTCCCATTTGGAATATTCCATCAGGTGGGGAGGAATTTCACTGAGGAAGGAAGAGCGCTGGCAAGGCATGCGGTCCCCGTAGCGCAGACGCGTGGCGCAATAAGTCAGCATGAGTTTTTCCTGCGCGCGCGTAATGCCTACATAAAGCAGGCGGCGTTCTTCGTCGCAATTGCCGTCTTCCAGGGAACGCTTGTGGGGAAGAATGCCTTCCTCCAGCCCCACGAGGTACACTACCGGAAATTCCAGTCCCTTGGCGGCGTGCATGGTAATCAGGCACACGCCTGGCTTATTCTCTACGTCGTCATCATTATCCTCCTTGTCCAGGGTGACCTGGGCCAGGTAGTCCCGGAGGGTTTTCCCGGGTTGCCAGAAGTTGCGGAGGGAGGCTTTCACGTCCCCGATGGACACCAGCCTTTTCTGGATTTCAGCTTCCGTCTTGCACAGGCGCGTGACGTATTCGCTGAACCCGGTTTCCTCAATAAGCTGCTCCAGAATGTCTCCGAAGTCGGTTTCCCTGTCCTGAAAAAGGTCAATGTATTTTGCAATCAGTTCATTGAATGCCTGCACGCTGTTACGGGCGCGGGTGGAAAGGGCTGCCAGGAATTCTTCGTCCTGGAGGGCTGCCCAGACGCTGTTGCCGTGCTCCCGGCTCCAGTCGATGGCCAGATGGCTGGTCAGCTCACTGATGCCGCGCGGCGGCGTATTGAGGATGCGCAGCAGATATTCGTCAGCCTGCGGATTTTCGATAGTCGCCAGATAGGAAATGAGGTCTTTTACCTCCTTGCGGTCGAAAAAACTCTGCGCGCCCACCATGCGGTAGGGAATTTTATGTTCCCGGAGCGTTTGTTCAATAATGCGGCTCTGGGTATTGGCCCGGAACAGAATGGCGAAATCCTCCCAGGGCCGGCCTTCCCGCCTGCGGACGTTTTCAATGTCCGTGATGATGAATTCCGCCTCTTCCGCGTCTCCGGGCATGGAAATGAGCCGAACGGCTTCTCCTCCGCCTTTGTGGGCGCGCAGCGTCTTGTCCCTCCGGCCCAGATTGTGGCGGATCAGGGCATTGGCCGTGTCCAGGATGGGGGCGGTGCAGCGGTAATTTTCTTCCAGTTTGATGATGGAGGGATTTGGGAAAAAACGTTCGAATTCCAGGATATTGCTGATCTGGGCCCCGCGCCAGCCGTAGATGGACTGGTCGTCGTCACCCACCACGCAGACATTGTGTTCCGGCCCCACCAGATGGCCCAGCAGGCTCATTTGGAGGCTGTTGGTGTCCTGGAATTCATCCACGGTGATATAGCGGAAGCGCTGTTGCCACGCCTCCCTGACGTCCCGGTGCTCCTTCAGCAATTTGTCCGCCAGAATCAGCAGGTCGTCAAAGTCCACGGAATTTTGCGCCTGAAGCTCCCGCTGGTAGGAGGCGGCGATGTTGGCCGTCAGGTTGTCTTCAATGGAGTCAAGGCCCAGACCGCTGTTTTTCATCCGGCTCATGGAGGAAAGCACATCCTTGGGCGTGATTTTCTCCGTAATGCCGCCGTGGCGCACAATCAGTCGCCGGATCAGGCCGCTTTGCTCGGAACCGCTGTAAATGGTGAAATTGGTCTTGTACCCCAGGCGCCCTATATCCTCTCTCAGGATGCGCACGCAGAGGGAATGGAAAGTGCTCACCATTATTTGGCGCGCCGCCTTGCGTTCCACCATTTGGCCTACGCGTTCCCGCATCTCCAGAGCGGCCTTGTTTGTGAACGTCACGGCCAGGATGCTTTTGGGGCTGATGCCGCGGTCCACCATATGGGCGATGCGGCAGGTGACGGTGCGCGTTTTGCCCGTTCCGGCCCCGGCCAGGATCAGTACGGGCCCCTGCAGGGTCTGCACGGCCTTCCTCTGGGCCGCGTTCAGGCTCTCCATGGAAAAGGACTTGGCCATTTATACGTCAAAATGGATATCTTTCAAATTCGGGTGGCCGGCAATGAGCTGGGAAATATTCATGCGCGTGCTGCCTTCAAGCTGGACGTCTGTCACCAGCAATCCTCCGCTTCCGCAGGCGATCAGAAGCCCCTGCTCCCCGGCGGAGAGCACCTGGCCCGGTTTTCCCTCCGCTTCCGGGAGGATGGAAAAGCCGGGGAAAATTTTCATGTTGCGGATGCGTTTCTTGCGGTTCCAGTAGTTGGTGAAGGTGCCGGGCCACGGGTCGTACGCCCGGATCATGCGGCCGATTTCCTCTGCGGGGCGCGTCCAGTCGATTTTTCCGTCCGCCCGCAGGAGCTTGGGGGCGTATGTTGCCAGGATTTCCTGCTGGCGGATGCGCGTGGCCGTCCCTTTTTCAATGGAATGGATGACGGGCAGCAGGACATCCGGCGTCATCCTGGCCAGCTTGTCATGCAGGGTGCCTCCGGTTTCTGAGCCTTCCAGGGGGGTGCTGATCTGGGCGATGATGTCTCCGGCATCCAGCTTCCTGACAATGTGCATGATGGTGATGCCCGTTTCTGCATCGCCGGATTTAATGGCGGACTGGATGCAGGCCGCTCCACGGTGGCGCGGCAGGAGGGAGGCATGTGCGTTGATGCAGCCCATGGGCGCCATATCAATCACTTCCTGGCTCAGAATCTGCCCGTACGCCATGACTACGATCAGATCCGGATTCAGTCTCCTGAGGTTGCTCAGCGCATCCGGGCTGCGCAGGGAATGCGGCTGGAGCACGGGAATGCCCGCTTCCCTGGCAATATTTTTGATGGCCGGGGCTGTAAGCACCTGGTGCCTGCCGACGGGGCGGTCGGGCTGCGTGACCAGGCCTGCCAGATCCGAGTGACGGATCAGGCTGCGGAAGGCGGGAATGGCAATGTCGCCTGTGCCCATGAAGACGATGCGCATGGCTGGAAGCTTGCCCTGACGGCCTGCGCAGGTCAATGTTAAATCCGGTTTTGAAAAGGGAATCATAGGGAGGAAAGGCCGTTTTTTTTGCCGTTTCTTTCCGTTCGAGGGAGTGCCTGCGGAAAATGTTTGCTCCGGACGCATCCGGCACCGCTTCCCCTCATGTCCGTCTGCCTGCAAGAAGTTCTTTTCGATGGAGCGGAATATTGATATATCCCGTTCTATGCAGAAAGGACGGCTGCCGCGCATTCTGATTGTGACCGCAGGATACGGGGAAGGGCACAATTCCGCAGCCAGGGGCGTGCGGGATGCCCTTGCGGGGCGCGCGGAAGTCCGCGTGACGGACCTGTGCGCGGAGGCGATGCCCCGGATGTTCCGCCTGACGCGCGCTGCCTACCTGTGGATGATTTCCCGCATGCCGCGCCTGTGGAAGCTGATGTATGAGGTGAGCGACAGACGCAATATGGCGGAGAAGCCCATCAGGGGAATCGCCCCTGTGGAACACCTGCTGGAACGTCTTCTGCGGGAATGGAAGCCGGATGCCGTGGTCTGTACCTACATGGTATATCCCTACATGCTGGATTCCCTGGCATCCCGCACGGGCAGGACGGTCCCCTACTTGACCGTTGTGACGGATTCCTTGGTCATCAATAAATCATGGCTGTGTTCCGAGTCTCCCCTCTGGGCCGTGACGGATCCCTGGACGAGGGCCATCATGGGGGAAAAGGGGCTGCCGCAAAGCCGGCTGCGCGTTACGGGATTTCCCGTCAATCCCGTTCTGGGGGCGTTGGCGAAGGAGCATCCTCTTTCCTGGAAGGAAGGGGAGCCGTTCCGGGTGCTTTACTTCGCCCAGCGTTCCGCACGGCATGCGCGGGCGGAACTGGCAGGTATGCTGGATGCGAATCCCTCCCTGCATGTGACCTGTATTCTGGGGCGCCGGTTCCGGCGCATTTATCCCCGCATCCGGGATTTGCGCGCCAGATACGGGCGCAGGCTGACGGTGCGCGGCTGGACGCGCCGCGTGCCTTCCTATCTTGCCGCCAGCCACGTAGTGGTCGGGAAAGCGGGAGGAGCCACCGTACACGAAGTGCTGGCGGCCGCACGGCCCATGCTGGTGAACTTTCTTCTTCCGGGCCAGGAGGAGGGAAATACCCGCCTCCTGGAAAAACTGGGAGGCGGCAGCCATGTGCCGGATGCCCGCGCCCTGGCTTCCGCTCTTCAGGAAATGATGGCGGACGGCGGCGCACAGTGGAGGCGCATGCATGAAAGCCTGCTGCGGGCGGGGATGACCGGAGGAAGCGGCAGAATAGCGGATTTGGCCTTGAAACTGGCGGAGGAACATACTAACTGATTTCCGTGACCTATCTTCTGATTGACAATTCCAACACGCGCACCAAATTCGTACTCTCTTCGCCGGAAGCCCTGTTGCCGGAACGGTATATGATTCCCACCCGGGAGGTGAGCGGGGAACGGCTGGACGAGGAGCTGGCCGGCGTCCGTTATGATGCCGCCGTGGTGTGTTCCGTAGTGCCCCGCGTGGCGGAAGAGCTGAAAAACTGGATTGTCAAACCGTGCCATTTCCTTTCCTGCGATTCCCGGCTGGGCGTGGGCATCGACTACCCCCATCCGCGCCAGATAGGGGCCGACAGGCTGGCGAATGCCGTAGGAGCCGCGGCTTATTACGGGTATCCGTGCGTTGTGGTGGACTTCGGCACCGCCGTGACTTTTGACGTGATCGGTCCCCAATGCACCTATGTGGGCGGCGTTATTGCGCCGGGGCTTGCCAGCATGGGGGATTACCTGGAGCGCAATACGGCGCTTCTTCCCGCCATTGACCCCCAGGAGCCGTCCCGCGTCATTGGAACCAGCACAGTAGAGGCCATGCAATCCGGCGCCGTGTATGGTTACCGGGGGCTGGTGAAGGAAATTCTGGCCCGGCTGGAAGGTGAGCTGGGCGTGCGTCCGGCCGTGGTTGCTACGGGAGGGGACGCCGCGCTGATCGCCAGGGGAGTGGAGCGCATTGACCATGTGGACCCTGACGTTACGCTGAACGGCTTGCGCATAGCCGCCGGGCTGAATCTTTAAAAAGCGGGCAAAACAGGCTGGAAACCTGTTGCTTCCTGGACCGTGGCCGGATGACGCATAAAAACTCATAAATAGGTATTGCAAATGGCGCATACCCTATGTAATATCAATGAACCTTAACAATAAATATCATGTCTGACAACAGCATCGAAGAAAAAGTAAGAAGTATCATCGTCGACCAACTTGGCGTTGAATCCGATAAAGTGACTGCTGATGCGAAATTCATCGAGGATCTCGGTGCTGATTCGCTGGATACCGTTGAACTCGTGATGGCTTTCGAAGAAAACTTTGACATTGAAGTGCCCGACGAAGAAGCCGAAAAGCTTCAGTCTGTGGCCGACGTCGTTGCTTACATCGAAAAGGTTCAGGGTTAAGTTAAACTGCTAAAATCCTTTATTACAAAAGCGGCTTCCCTGTCCAAGGCAAGGAAGCCGCTTTTTCATGGAAAGCCCCTCTGCCTTTTCTTCCATGAGCGACCTGCCTCCCTTTTCCCGTGACGATATCCGCTATGCGGCGGAGATGACGCGGGTGGTGTATGAACCGGACCGCCGCATTGATACTTTTGGCGATACCAGGTTTAATTTTCTTCTCCTCAGCGAACTGATGGATGAGGTGAACGTGGTGCGCGTGCGCAGCGGCTGGGTGGAAGCGGAGAAACCGAAAATCATACGGCCTTCCATTTACAATGAAATCAGTACGGAGGGTTTTTCCGGAGAGGCCAAGCGCTTTTTTGACTGGCTCTCCAAAAACGGGCCAGGCTTTCTGACGCTGCTGGAATACGGATTCAGATTCAAAAGGTCGGAAGTGAGCGAGGAAATTCTGCATGAACCTCTTGATTCCGTGCGTGGCCGTCTGCTGGATCAGGTGCGCAATGGAGAGGATACGTTCATGGCTCTCATTGAGGGAGTGGATGACGCATGGGAGGTCTCCCTCTTGAAATTCACTGTGGAAATGATACAAAAATCCCATGAAATCAATATCTTTGACTTTAAGCGCAAAGGTCTTCTTTAGCCTTCTGGCGGCGGTTTTCTGCGCCCAGGGAGTTTTGGCGGACGAAGATAATTATTCCCTCTGGCCCCGCCGTCCGGAGACCCTTGCAGAAGCCCGCCGCCTGATGGACCGCGGCAGCCTGCCAAAGGCTCTTGAACTGTTGCAGCCCCTGGCGGAACAGGGCGGCGTGGTGGGGAAAGAGGCGAAAGAACTTATCGGGAGGCTGCGCATCCGCCAATTGCTGGATCCCAACGGACCGGATGTAAAGAAATATACTGTGCGGAAGGGAGATTCCTGGATACGCATGGTCAGGAAACTGGACTGTTCTCAGGCTATGGTGGTCCACCTGAACGGTTTGATGGATATTCCCGCTCTTCACACGGGAGATGTGTTTAAGTACCGGCCCCTGGATTTCCATGTGGTGGTGAACGTGCCGGAAAAGGAAATTTGCCTTTACGACGGGATGAACTTTGTCAAGGGATACCCCATTCTCTCCATGAAGGATGGAGGAAAAAAGAATGTGGAAACGTCCGTAAAGGATGAGCAGGCTCCCGTGTCCATTTACAGCAGGCAGTTCCCTTCTGCAGATAAGACGCTGGTACTGGCGGCGGGAGGCTATGTCATTGACGCCGTCCGCGGCACGCCCCGCTCGCCGGGGTTTTATTTAAGCCGGCAGGACTGCAATGAACTGGCCATGCTGACCAGGCCGGGGACGAAGGTGACTATCCTGAGGGGGAAAGGAGAGGAACCGTGAGGCTGGTTATTCAACGTGTCAGTAAGGCCTCCGTTCATATCGGCGGTGTTTGTGCGGGAGCCGTGGGACCCGGTCTGCTGATTCTGGCGGGCATTGAAGAGGAGGATACGGAAGAAGATGTGAGCTGGCTTGCCAACAAGGCGGCGGCCATGCGCATTTTTTCCGGCGCGGACGGGAAAATGAATCTTTCCGTAAGGGAGGTGGGTGGAAGCGCATTGGTAGTGAGCCAGTTTACGCTGCATGCTTCCACCCGGAAAGGAAACAGACCCTCTTTCATCCGCGCCGCAAGGCCTGAGCGGGCCATTCCCCTGTATGAGCTGTTTAAGAAGGAACTGGCGTCTTTGCTGGAAGGCAGGGTGGAAAGCGGCGAATTCGGCGCGGATATGCAGGTTTCTCTGATTAACGACGGCCCGGTGACCATTTTCATGGATTCCCGCAATAGGGAGTAGGGAAGACGGAATGGATGGTGTGCCTGTTGGCTATGTTTTATTTCTGAAAAGCACGGCAGGATGGCGAACGGCGTTTTTTGCCTTTCTGTTTTTGGCAAGTCTTGCGCGTCTGATTTTGCTGTGGAAGATTCGCATGGAATTCCGTTGGTTGTTGGACCGCAGGTAATAATTTTCCCTTGGAAGTTTTCCTGTCTGTCAGTTTTTGAGGTTTTTTATGTTTTTCCTCCTATTGGTGAAAGAAACCGTTTCAGCATGACAGATGAATTCCGGGTCAACAGGCAAAGTCTTTTTACGAAGAAGCTGAATTTTTTTGGAATTTTGAGTTTGCGATTGGAGATGGATTATTGCCGTTTGTGGGACAGCATGTGAACCGCTTTTATTTCCTGTTCCGTATTTTGTCCCGCCGTCTGTGGTACAGATGGAAAACAAAACAATATCATTGGGGGGAATGGTTATGCAAAACCTGCTGAGGCTGCATATTTAAGAAGTGCGAATATCCGCAAATAATATGGCATTATCTTTTTTGCTCTCTCAGCCGTGGTTTTATATGGAAGTGCCGTTTTTTGCAAAAGTCCTGCACAGTCAGGGAGTTTTTTTATCTGCGTGAGATCGTCTCAATCTCTTCTCCTACGGCGTTATACTGCGGAATGAAGCTTTTTGTGGAGGAGGGGATGACGTGGGATTGCCGAGGTGTCGTTTCAGGGCAGAAGAACTTGCCATAAAAAACTCCCGGAAGCCGAGGCCGCCGGGAGTTTTTATAGAGCGTCTTAAGAAGGAATCTTCTTTAGAAACAGAGGCCTTCCTTGGCGTTGGCCCGCATGAAGTCGCGGTTGAGGCGGGCGATGTTGTCCACGCTGATGCCTTTCGGGCAGGCGGCTTCACATTCGTACTGGTTCGTGCAGTTGCCGAAGCCTTCCGCTTCCATCTGTTTCATCATGGCCAGGACGCGCTTGGAGCGTTCCGGCTGGCCCTGCGGCAACAGATTGAGATGGGCAATCTTGGCAGAGGTGAACAGCATGGCGGAAGCGTTTTTGCAGGAGGCCACGCAGGCGCCGCACCCGATGCAGGCGGCGGCGTCAAAGGCGGCGTCCGCCTTCACTTTTTCCACGGCGATGTTGTTGGCGTTCGGCGCGGAGCCGGTGCGCACGTCAATATAGCCGCCGGCGGCGATGATGCGGTCCAGCGCGGAACGGTCCACCATAAGGTCCCGCAGGATCGGGAATGCCTTCGCGCGGAAGGGTTCAATCCAGACGGTATCGCCATCCTTGAACTTGCGCATGTGAAGCTGGCAGGTGGTTACCTGGCGTTCCGGCCCGTGGGGAATGCCGTTGATGGTCAGGGAGCACATGCCGCAGATGCCTTCCCGGCAGTCGTGGTCAAAATGGATGGGTTCCTTGCCTTCCTTGACCAGACCTTCGTTGACGATGTCCAGCATTTCCAGGAAGGAGGCATCCACCGGAATATCCTTGGCGGCATAGGTCTCAATGCGGCCCTTGGCGTCACGGTTTTCCTGGCGCCAGACCTTGAGAGTGAGATTGAGTGTTTTAGCCATGTTATAATCTTTCTTTTGAGTGTTAATGTATTGGCTATCTTTACTTGTAGCTGCGGATGGCAAGGTGCACGTTCTCGAAGGTCAGCGGCTCCTTGTGGAGAACAGGCAGGCTGTCCACGCCGGTGTATTCCCAGGCGGCTACATAGGCGTATTCATCGTCGTTACGCTTGGCTTCGCCGTCCGGCAGCTGGTATTCCACGCGGAAGTGCGCGCCGCAGGATTCCTGGCGGTTCAGGGCGTCATAGCAGAGCAGCTGGGCGAATTCCAGGAAGTCAGCCACGCGGCAGGCTTTTTCCAGTTCCGCGTTGATGCCGTCCGCCGTGCCGGTTACGCGCACGTTTTCCCAGAATTCCTTGCGGAGCTGGGGAATGCGTTCAATGGCGTGGGTCAGGCTTTCTTCCGTGCGGGCCATGCCGCAGTCTTCCCACATGATGAGGCCCAGTTCCCGGTGGAAGGAGTCCACCGTCTTGGTGCCTTTCACATTCAGGAGCTTGTTGATGCGTTCCTTCACCTCGTCTTCCGCGGCCTTGAATTCCGGGGCGGCGGTGGTGACGGCGCCCGGCTTGGTGGTCGTCAGGTAGGCGGGCAGCGTGGCGGGGATGACGAAGTAGCCGTCAGACAGGCCCTGCATCAGGGCGGAGGCTCCCAGGCGGTTGGCGCCGTGGTCGGAGAAGTTGGCTTCACCGAGGACGTGCAGCCCCTTCACGTTGGACATGAGGTTGTAGTCCACCCACAGGCCGCCCATGGTGTAGTGGGAGGCGGGGTAGATCATCATGGGCGTTTCATGAGGGTCGTCGTCCGTGATTTCTTCGTACATGTCAAACAGGTTGCCGTATTGACCGTCAATCCATTCGCGGCCCATGCGCTTGATTTCATCCGCAAAGTCCAGGAAGACGCCCTTGCCGGTGATGGCCACGCCGCGTCCGTCGTCGCAGGCTTCCTTGGCGGCGCGGGAGGAAATGTCGCGCGGAGCCAGGTTGCCGAAGGAGGGATACTTGCGTTCCAGGTAGTAGTCGCGTTCTTCTTCGGGAACATCGGAAGGCTTGATTTCCTTCTTGCGGATTTTTTCTGCGGTTTCACGGGACTTGGGCACCCAGATGCGGCCGCTGTTGCGGAGGGATTCCGACATCAGCGTCAGCTTGGACTGGTAGTCGCCCTTGACCGGGATGCAGGTGGGGTGGATTTGCGTGAAGCAGGGGTTGGCGAAGAAAGCGCCGCGCTTGTAGGCCTTGTAGGCGGCGGTGACGTTGCAGCCCATCGCGTTGGTGGACAGGAAGAACACGTTGCCGTAGCCGCCTGTGCAGAGCAGGACGGTATCCCCTGCGTAGGACTTGATTTCACCGGTAACCAGATTGCGGGTGACGATGCCTTTGGCTTCGCCGTCCACCAGCACCAGGTCCATCATTTCATGGCGGGAGAACATTTCAATGTGTCCTTTGGCCACTTCCTTCTCCAGGGCCTGGTAAGCGCCCAGCAGGAGCTGCTGGCCCGTCTGCCCGCGGGCGTAGAAGGTGCGCTTGAGCTGAGCTCCGCCGAAAGAGCGGTTATCCAGCAGGCCGCCGTATTCACGGCCGAAGGGAACGCCCTGGGCTACGCATTGGTCAATGATGTTGGAGGAGACTTCCGCCAGCCGGTAAACGTTGGCTTCACGGGCGCGGAAGTCGCCGCCCTTGACGGTATCGTAAAACAGGCGGTAGACGGAGTCGCCGTCATTCTGGTAGTTCTTGGCCGCGTTGATGCCGCCCTGGGCCGCAATGGAGTGGGCGCGGCGGGGGCTGTCCTGGTAGCAGAAGCATTTGACGTTGTAGCCAAGTTCGGCAAGAGTGGCGGCGGCGGAAGCGCCGGCCAGGCCGGAGCCTACCACAAGCACCGTGTATTTGCGCTTGTTGTTCGGATTGATCAGTTTGGACTCAAGCTTGTACTTGGACCATTTGTCCTGAATAGGGCCGGAGGGAATTTTGGCATCCGGCATCCAGTCGCTTACGGGAAAATTAATCATGACTTTGAGAGGAGTTGATGGTTATTTGATGATGCCCAGAAGAACCGAGACCGGCACGGAGATGAAGCCCAGGCAGATAATCGCGCCGTAGGCGATGGCGACAAAGTTGTAGAAGGGCCGGATTTTGCGGGAATCGACGCCCACGGTCTGGAAAATGGACTGCACCCCGTGGCGCAGGTGGCTGAACAGCATCAGAACGGCCAGGATGTAGAAGGCGGAGCACCATACGTTGGAGAATCCGGCCACGATCATCTTGTACACGTCAAAGGTTTCCACCGTACCGTCGGAAATGAAGGTGGTGAACTGGGCGGGGTCATATCCCACGCGCAGGGTGTACTGGTACAGATGATAAATCAGGAACACCAGGACGGTCAGGCCGGTGTAAATCATGTAGCGGGAGGAGAGCGTCGCCTTGATGGTGTTCTTGAACACGTAGGGTTCGCGGGCCGCATGGTTTTCCAGCTTTAGCTGGATGGTCAGCCAGACATGGATGATGAAGATCACCCCAAGCCCCGCGCGAATGCCCCAGAGGGCTGCTTCCGGCATGGAGTGCAGGCCGTGGGCGTAGGTGTTGATCCATTCAGGGCCTCCGAAGATGAGAAGGTTGCCTGCCAGGTGTCCCGCAAGGAACAAGACCAAACATAACCCCGTCAGAGCCACAATGATTTTGCGGCCGATGGAGGATGTCACGAATGTACATATGGTTTTTACTAGTGCATTCATAGGCGCTCTAATGAAATAAATGCGTCCTCACAGGATGCCCGGTTCAAGCCCGGATGGCAAGCCTCTTCTTGAATTTCCGGCGCTTTTCGGATTTTTGAAAAGCCGGGGAAAGGCGTTGCTGTTTATCAGTTTGGAATAGTTATCATTTTGCCGCCGGTTCCGGCTTGACGAGGCTTTCCGCACAGGCGTATCGTCTGTGCATGAAAAGGAGTAAAAAAGAGGTGCTGGACGCGGATTTCGCAGCGGCGCGCGCCGGCGTTCTGGATGTGGCCGCATTTCTGGACCGGGTGGACCGCGGGGAAGGAGAGGCGGATTTCCGCTACCGTGCCCTGATGGAGGTTCTTCCCCTCTTGTCCGCATCCGGCCCCGGACGCGTCCGGGCCATTCTAGAAGCCCTTTCCTACAGGGATGACGCCGTGCCGGAAACCGCCGCAGCCAAGGCGGCCTGCGGAGCCCCGAACCTCAGCAAATAAGAATGATGTCTTTCATAGAACCTCATATACACATGGTGTGCCGCACCACGGATGAATACCGGGCCATGGCGCAGGCGGGTTGCCTGGCGGTAGGGGAGCCGGCGTTCTGGGCCGGTTACGACCGTTCATCCGTGGACGGTTTCCGGGACTATTTCGTACAGCTTACGGAATGCGAACCCGCCAGGGCGGCCAAATTCGGAATGGACCATTACACATGGTTGTGCATTAACCCCAAAGAGGCGCAGGACGTAGCCTTTGCACGGGATGTAATGAAGCTCATTCCGGAGTTTATTGACCGCCCCAATGTCCTTGGCATTGGGGAAATAGGGCTGAACCGGAATACTTCCCATGAAATGACCATTTTTGAAGAGCATCTGGATCTGGCGGTGCGCCTCAACCAGCTTGTGTTGATCCACACTCCCCATCTGGAAGATAAGCTGAAGGGGACCAAGATGATTCTTTCCGCCCTGAAAAACCGCCCGGATTTGGCTCCCGGCCGCGTGCTGGTGGATCACTGTGAGGAACATACTTTCCCGCTGGTGAAGGAGGCTGGCTACTGGGCCGGACTGACCCTTTATCCCACCAGCAAACTGAACCCCAAGAGGGCGGCGGATATTCTGGAATTGTACGGAATGGACCGTGTCTGGGCCAATTCCGCGGCGGATTGGGGGGATTCCGATCCCCTGGCGCTGACGGCCCTGGCCTGCGAGCTATGCAGGCGCGGTTTTTCCCGGCAGGAAACGGAACGTCTTCTCCTGAGAAATCCGGAGGCATTCATGGGGCAGTCCCCGAAGTTCCGGAAAGTGTCGTCCCGCTAATCCCGCCTGCGGCGGGTGCGGGCCGTTAGTCTCTATCCGGAAAAAAGACGGTGAGGACGGCTCCCAGGATGACCGCCGCGTCGTCAGGAGGCCCAGCCTGCCGATGCCGTCAAGCAGGAATTCGTCGGGAGTCAGGATGTAGGCTCCCGCGGCGGCCATCAGGAATATAGTCCGTTTATTGAAAAAACGCGGTTCTTCTTTTCTGCTTTTGAAATACCGGCACAGACGCAGCAACAGCTGCTGTTTTTGAAGGTTCATGACAGGAACGGGGGAATGAAGGTTAAAGCTCAGTCATTTCCCCTGTTTCAGGGAGAGAGGTCGCTTCCGGCGGGCGGAAGCGCGGTGACTCGGATCGCGCGGGGAAATGAATTGCTGGGAGGATGGCCTGTTCCGGATACAGAGGGAAGCCGGACTTTGCGGGGCCCGTCTCCGGCTGTTCCGGCATGGGAAAAAGGGGCGTGTACGGGCGCGGGGCGGGTTCCGGATGCTCTTGGAATGCCTCTCCCGGATGAGTCGGAATGTCATTTTCCGTAAAAGGCGGACCGTGAAGTTGCCGTTAGCAAAAGAAAGCTCTCCTCTGCCTTCCCCGGCAGATGTATGAACAAACGCGGAAAAGGCCGGCTCACGATTTCGTGGGCCGGCCTTTGAATATAAGGAGGCGAACGGTACAGGCTTATGCCCTGCGGCGGCGCATCATCAGGGCCGCCAGCCCCAGCAGGCCCAGGGAGGCCGTAGCGGGTTCCGGAATGCTGGCGATTTCACTCATCAGTTGACCGATCTGATCCTGAGAAAGGAGGGAGTTGTGAATGTAGAGCTGTTCGATGGAATCAGACAGTCCTGTGCCGATGAGAATCTGATTAATTTCCTGACTGCCGAATTTCAAACCGCTGTTGGAAAAGAACGTATTACTGTCGCCAAAATAGATGCGGGTGCCGAGATCCCCGGTGACTACGGAAATGGTCAGGGAACCTTCCGTGCCCAGCGGTGTGGCAACGACAGGGCCGCTGTATGAGGCGTTGGCCCATAATCCCTGGAGCTTGCGCTCCGTGTTCAGGCCCACGCCCCAGCTTACGTTGTTGTTTTTGGCGTTAAACAGAGTGGTATAGGTCTCCGGAGTGTTGATTTTGGACAGGTCAAGAACCATCGTCACAGTCATGATGTCGCGATTGCTGTTGCCGTATCCGTTGAAGGTTGCTCCGGACAATGTCAGATAGCCTTCGCCCTCCGTAAGGGAAACGGAATCTTTCTGGATTCCGAAATCCGCTGTGCCGGAGGTGAAATCCGAATATCCCACGACGGAGCTATCCAGCAGCGAGGTGGTCGCGGAAGCGCTCAGGCTCATGCCGGCCGAAAGAATCAGGGTGGATAATAATTTCTTCATGATCAGTATCTCAGTAAGATGATGCGAGATCCAACGTACGCACTTGCGCCTGAATAACGAATTTGGAATCCGCAAGCAATTATAAATATTAAGAGTTAATAAATTATATTTATAATTCATTGAAAATAATAGTTTATTAATATTTCTGGTCCTTTTGTCAAGATGATGGGCCAGTCTTTGTGATTCATTGATTTTATGATTGATTTGGCCTCTTTCCCATTACTTGGCGGATTCCAAATTCGATTGGGGAATTCCAAATTCGCTACAAGCTGTCATCCAACAAAGGAATCATCAATATGAGAAAAATACTGATACTTTTGATCGCGCTGGGAAGCTTCTTCGTTTCCTCGGAGGCCGCGACCGTTTTTAATTATTACACTACCGGCTCGGACAACTACAACAGTACTTTGCATGGTTTTTTTCTGAGTTTGGGTTCTTCCTCCCTGGCTCCCGTCTCTGATTCCGGCTCTCCCTCCTCCCTGTCCGGAAATATCCGTCTGGACAGCTTTACGTTGCGCGGACCCTCAGGCAATCAAGGCCGCAATGTCACTTACGGTTTTCTGGTTCTGAACGCTTTCGACAATTTGGTTATCGGTCTGAGCACCAACCTGCAAACCTGTGACAACGGGGTTAATCCGACATTTGTTTTTTCAGCCATGGACGGTTCTCCCCTGATTCTTGACGCCGGCACGACGTACCGCTATCTGACCGTGAGCCAGGCCGTGTTGGATATCATCAGAGGAGATACGTCAAAAACGTATTTGTATGCTGCGGGAGGGACAACCTCCCCTGCTTTTTCCACGGAAGGAGATACGGTAACCATCAGCAACGGATTGACCGCTCCCGGCTTCCGCGGGCATTATGACGCCGCGGGAGTTTCTGATGACTCCGTTGTCATTACGGGAGCCAACGGAATGAATAAGAACAGTCTATTATCTCCCATTTTTATAAGCATCCAGGGGGAAATGGTTCCGGAGCCCGCGACGGCCACGCTGGGCCTGCTGGGGTTGGCGGCCCTGATGATGCGCCGCCGCAGGGCCTGAGTTTCCTGATGGCGAAAAATCGGCAGATAAGGGCTGTTCTTACGGAACAGCCCTTGTTTTTATATCCGGAGAGGAAGGATTACTTATCCGCGTGCGGGGTTTATGCCCTCCGGAGGTACGGGGTTCCGGGGTCAGGGAGCCGTATCCGGTTTTTTCCGCATGGCGGCAATTTGCTGGAAGCGTTGTTGTGAGGGAGTACCGGAAAGTCTTTTCTTTGCCGGAAAATGCCGGTCAAATTCGGCAGCGCTCTTTTCGTCCATATGATACACGTCTGCTTCCACATAGCGGCCTTTCAGGCCGGACAGGGAATTTTTTTGCAATTCACAGGCCTGGAGGGCTGCCGCATACATGTCATCCGCCGTTCTGATGCCCAGCATTTCCGCGGGAACGAATCCGCAGCGTGAATAATAATCCGGGTCTCCGTACAGCAAAATGGCGCGGAATCCCATTTCACGCGCCCGGGCTCTGGTGTAGTCGATCATGCGCCGGCCTATTCCCCGGCGCTGGTATTCCGGAAGGACGGCAATGGGTCCCATGCCCAGCACTTCGTATTCTTTTCCGCCGTCTGTCCTGATGACGGATGTTGCATAAACGATGTTTCCGACAATGCGGCTGCCGTGGACGGCGACTACATCCAGCTCCGGGATGAAGGAAGTGCTGCCGCGCATGATATGGAGCAGGTAATGTTCATTGCAGCCGGGTACGTAATAATTCCAGAACGCTTCTCTCGTGACATGTTCCGTTTGAGCATGGTCTGCGGGTTGCTCCGTTCTTAACGCAATGATCATGAAAAGTTTTTCTTTACGGCTCCCCCTTGGAGAAGTTCCAGAGGCGGTGTATTGTCATGACATCCGGAATGTTCATGGGGCGCACCACGCGGAATCCGACCATGCCTCCATCCGTCAGGTACCAGATGCTTTTAGGGTTTTGAGGATCCTGACGGTTCCAGGCGGGGGTGCTGGCACGGCGCGAAGCGCTTCGCAGGCCGTCCGGATCGTCTTCCCACGAACCGCCTCGAACGATGTGGGGAGCTCCGGGGACGATGACCAGGGGGTCTTTCGCCGGCAAGCCGCTCCGTTTGCCGTAGGCGTCCGGAACGTAGGAGTCCAAAACCCATTCCGCCACATTTCCGTGCATGTCCCGGAGTCCCCACTTATTCGGTTTTTTAGAGCCTGTTTTCTGGTAACGGTCATTGGAATTGTTCCAGTACCAGGCGTACTGGTCCAGGGGGGCTTCCCCGTTTCCGTAAGAGTAGGCGCCCGGGGAGCCGGCCCGGCAGGCGTATTCCCATTCCGCTTCCGTCGGCAGGCGGTAGTAATGCCCGGTCTGGGCGCTCAGCCATTCGCAGAATTTGCTGGCGGCGTGATGGGACATGGAGATGGCGGGCAGACCGTGTTCATAGCCGTGGCCCATGCCCAGATTCATGGCGGTGTAAGGGGCGGTAGGCTGCGTCACGGAGTCCCAGAGTTCGTCATCCGGCTGTTCCTCCAGAAGCTGACCATCCTTGGCGCGCGGCCGCCCGTTTTCCATGAAGGCCGTATAAAGTTCCCAAGGGATTTCCGTTTCCGAGATCCAGAAAGGAGAGATGCTCACTTCATGCTGCGGACCTTCGTCCGGTTTCCGGTGAGGCTCTTCCGCGGGACTCCCCATAAGGAATGTTCCTCCCGGTATGGCGATCATGCGCAGAACCGCTCCCGCTGCGGGCACCGTTTCCGTGTAGGATTCAAAACGTGCCGGATTTCCGGAAGCTTGAATGAGCTGATGGATTTGGCGCGTCGTGCCGACCAGTTCCCGGGACGGCAGGTCATCCGGAACGGGAAGGGCAGGCCCGGCAGCGCGGTCCAGTTCCCGTTTTTGCAGCGCAGAACGGCTTTCCCCCCACTGGCGCGCGCTTGTAATGCGCACGGCGTCTTCCGTGGCCGGGCGGGGGGAATTTTCTTCCCGGCACCCGGACAGCAGGACGCTTCCTCCCAGAAAGCAGGAAACAAGGAAAATGCCGCGCATGGAATGGTGAAAACCGGAATGCCCTACATCGTCATGCCTCCGTCGCAGGCAATGACCTGTCCGGTGATGTAACGGGCATCGTCAGAGGCAAGAAAGGCCGTCAGGGCTGCGATGTCTTCCACGGAGCCTTGTTCCTTCAAGGGAATTTTCTTAACGATTTCTTCCTTGAGATTGTCGGGGATGGCGTTGGACATTTCCGTGGAGATGAAGCCGGGAGCAATAGCGTTGCATGTGACTTTGCGCGGAGCGAATTCCTGGGCCAGGGATTTGGTGAAGCCGATGAGGCCCGCCTTGGAAGCGGCGTAATTGGCCTGGCCGATGTTGCCGACGAGTCCGATGACGGAGCTCATGTTGATGATGCGCCCGGCCGGGGATTTCATAAGAACGCGCTGGAGGGCCTTGACCGTATTGAACGCGCTTTTCAGGTTGGTGTCCAGAACGGCATCCCAGTCTTCCTCCTTCATGCGGAGCATCAGGGAGTCCCGCGTGATGCCGGCGTTGTTCACCAGAATGTCAATCTGCGGGAAGTCCTTCAAAATGGCGGCCATGGTTTCCTGAACGGCCGCGTAATCCGCTACGTCGCAGGGGTAGGACTTGCAGGAATCTGGAAATTCCTTGTTGATTTCTTCTGCAGCTCCCCCGCAGCTGGACGGGCTGCGGCTGATCAGGATGACCCTGGCTCCTTCCGAAGCGAAGCGGCGCGCGACGGCATTGCCGATTCCGCGGCCAGCGCCGGTGACGATGGCTGTTTTACCTGCTAATTTTTGCATGCTGCCCATAGTAAACCCGTTTTTCACGGTTCCGGCAAGCTTGAAATGGACTTGGCCGCGCAGGAGTCCATATGGGGAAAGGGGAGCGGACATGCCATGAGGTAGGGAAACGGGACAGATGAGGCTACTGTTCATCTTCTTCATTTTCCGCATTGTTCAATTTATCCTGGAGCCGGAGGAAATGCCGGAGGCCCTTCTGAATGTCTTGCCGCGTTTTGACGGCTTTGTCTGCGTTTTCCTCGTCCTGAACGCCTCCAATGTCTGCCGGATATTGATGGCAAAGGGAAAAGCCCGGTTGATCAGGGACTCCGCGGAGGGGATTTTTTCCGCCGGAGCCGTTGCTGCAGGGGAATCCGTTCCGGCGGCCGTTTCACCAAGTACGGGGGAGATTCCGGACAGGAGCGCAGAATACAGGGCAGGAATAAGAAAAACCTTCATCCTGCCTTAAAAAGCAGGATGAAATTCATGGCAGGGGAAAAGGGGAGGATGAAGAAAGGACCCTATTCCGCCGTGATGCCGCCTTTCTCATCGTCCAGAATGCCCGATTTTTCCAGATAGTAGTCATATCCGCCCGCATAGGAGGTGATGGTCCCCCGGTTCACATGCAGGGTTTTTTGCGCCAGAGAACGGATGAAGTGCACGTCGTGGGAGATGAAGACCAGTGTTCCCTCATAATGCTTCAGAGCCTGCACCAGGGCTTCCACGGACAAAAGATCCAGGTGGGTGGTCGGCTCATCCATCAGCAGGAGGTTGGGCGGATCCACCAGGAATTTGACCAGACTGAGCCGCGATTTCTCTCCGCCGGAAAGAACGCTGACGCGTTTTTCCACATCCAGCCTCCGGAACAGGAAGGAACCCAGGATGGAGCGCGCTTCTTCCTCCCGGATTTCAGCGCTGCATTTCATAATTTCCTCCAGAACGGTATTTTCCGGATTCAGGTTTTCCGTTCGCGCCTGGGAGAAGTAGCCGATGCGCGTGGTGGTGCCGGGGATGCGCTGTCCGGAGTCAATGGGAATGATACCCGCCAGGATTTTCAGAAGAGTGGATTTTCCCGCGCCGTTCGGGCCAACGAGAACAGTGCGTTCCCCGCGTTCCACCAGCAAGTCCAGGTTTTCATAAACCCTGCGGTCGCCATAGGATTGGCAGACTTTTTCCAGCTCAATGACTTTCTGGGTGCTGCGCGGCGGCTGGGGGAAGTTGAATTTAAATACTTTCCTGCGGGCTACCGGTTTTTGGATGAGCTTCATCTTTTCCAGCTGTTTGATGCGGCTCTGGACCTGTCCGGCCTTGGAATTAATGGAGCGGAAACGGTCAATAAATTCCTGAATGTGCGCTATTTCCTTCTGCTGGTTGCGGTAAGCCGCCTGAAGCTGTTCGAAGCGCACGTCTTTCTGTTGGAGGAAGTCCGAGTAGTTGCCGCGGTATTCCACCAGCTCTTCATTGTCGATGTCGTACACGCTTTCCACCAGCTCATCCATAAAATCCCGGTCGTGGGAAATCATCAGGATGGCACCGGGGTAGTTTTTCAGGTATCGCTGGAGCCACAGCAGGGACAGGAGGTCCAGATGGTTGGTAGGCTCGTCCAGCATCAGAAGGTCCGGTTCCAGGACAAGGAGCTTGGCCAGGTACGCGCGCATGATCCAGCCGCCGGACATTTCCCGGGCGGGGCGGTGGAAGTCGCTTTCCCGAAAGGCCAGACCTTTGAGAATTTTCTTGGCCTTGGGCTCCAGCTGGTAGCCGTTGGCGGCGTTGAAGGTGTCAATGGCTTCCGCGTACTCCGGCGTATCTGTCCTGTTGGCGTTTTCCGCAGTCCGGATGATATGGATGGCCTGTTCCATTTCCGGCGTGATTCCCAGGGCGATTTCCAGCACGGTTTCATCCTTGGGTTCGCTGGCTTCCTGGGGAAGGTAGCCCACAATGGCGTATTCATCCATGCTGATGGAGCCTTCGTCCGGCGTGTCTTCTCCCAGAATCATGCGGAACAGGGTGGATTTGCCTGCTCCGTTGGGGCCAACCAGAGCTACTCGTTCCCCCCAGTTAATGGTCATTTCCGTTTCCCTGAACAAGGTCCGTCCGGCGTGAGATTTCGTGAGGTTTTTGATTGTCAGCATGGTGAAGAGGGACCGTATTCTACCGGGCCGGAAAGGGGAAGGCAAGAGCCGTCAGGGCGGAGGCAGGCATTTTTGAAAGCTTTACTGGATTTCTGCGCGTAGTCTGGTAGCCTTGGCGCGCCATGCCGACCATGCCGACGTTCAGGCTTTTGCTTACTGCCGCCCTTTTGTGCGGATGGAGTTCCTGTTGTACTCCTCCGGCGGAGGATTATATGCAAAAACCTCACGTGCAGCAGCAAATGTCCGGTTTGGCAAATGCTTTCCTGGCACTGCTGCCGCCGGACAAGGCCGCTCTTCCCGCTGCCGGAGCGGAGGCCAGATGGCTGGCGGACACGGCTGTGGTTCAGTCCGCCGCGATTGCCCGGGACAACAGGACTGTGCTGTTTGGCTGGCTGAATAACATTCTGGTCAATTCCAACCTGCGCGACAGAGGTTTGTGCTGGCAGGTCCAGCAGGATTTGTACCGGGATCTGCGCCGCCGGCCCATGAAGTATTTCCGCATAGGGCTGACGATCCGAGACCGTGGAACGGGCAGGGAGCACAGTTGCGTGTATGTCAATGCCGCCGGGAAGGGATTGCAGGGCTCCATTGTTCTGGATGCCTGGAAGAATTGCGGGCATCTGGTGACGCTGACCCAGAAGGACCGGGAAGGCGGCAAATGGGAGGAGGATTGGCGGGAACCGTTTGTTTCCAAGGCTTTCCCGGAGGGCCATTCCTATGGCATGGAACATCATCTGGTCTGGCCCGGATGGGCCAGGAAACGCCCCATGATGGTTCAGCGGATATTCCAGCCTGATCAGAAAAATGAGGCGAAGGCTGCCGCCGAATAAAGGGGAAGCCTGATGCGGCTACGGTGCTGCATAACGGCGGTTGGCGCCGGCGTGGCCGTACATGTGCGCGTCTGTTGAGGTAGCCGCTGTTTTTAAGTAAAGTTCCGGCAAATCGGCAAATGGCGGAGGGAACCCGGCCCCAGGGTAAATAAAAACGCACTCAGTGCGTACACCGAGTGCGGATTAATTGGATGATTTGCTAGTGTTGCAGGGCAAAACCCCGCTGCAAACTTACTTGCCCTTGGCCTGCACAACCGGAGCGGGAGCAGGAGCAGTGGTTTGCTGTTGCTGCTGCTGCTGGGAGCAAGAAGCGACCAGGCAAGCGGCGCCGGCGATGGCGAGGATAGCGATGTTCTTCATAATTCGAATTAAATACAGTGTTTATTAACTACTGGAACCTCCGCATCCACGGAGGTTTGCTGGGATCAATGTAAATGGTGACAGGTAGAAATCAAGAGATTTTCTTGTTCCATGTCACGGCATTACAGAAAAGAGCAGGACCCCGGTTTCTGGAGTCCTGCTCTTTTTGATGCGTTATGAGAAACGGTTTGTTTCAAAACCGTTTTTTACGCTTACAGGCTGGTCCCAAGCTCAATGATAGAGTAGTCCCCGTCCGGTCTCCGGTATACGATCTGGAGCACGTCGCGCCGCGCATTCCTATAGAGCACGAAGGGTTTGTCTGAAAGTTCCAGTTCCATGATGGCTTCTTCCTTGTAAAGCTTTTTGAGATTGTAGCTTTCTCTGTGAATGAGCAGGGGTTCCGGGTCTTCCTGGGAATCTCCGGGATAATCCAGCACGGAATCGTCATATACCGTTTCATCCAGTTTGCGGATAGTCTCCTGATGATGGGGACGGAAATTCTTCATCAGGCGCGTTTTATGCTTGCGCATGCGGCGCATGATTTTGGTGATCGTCTCATCAATGCAGGCGTACATGTCCGTCCCTTCCGTGGACGCGTCAATGGTAATATGGTCTGAACAGAACAGGATTACCTGGGAAATCTTGCGGTCGCGTTGCACATCAAGCAGTACTTTAACCTCCATAATGCGCGGGAAATCCAGGCGGATCCCCTCAATCTTTTTCGTTACGAATTCCCGAATCGCGTCTGTGACTTCCACGTGGCGCCCCGTGATCGTAATGGGTGTGTTTACGTTTACCTTTTGCATTGTCGTACCTCTTTCTAGTTGATGTTAATGCGCGGACCCCCGGTCCGCACCTTTCAAGATATACAGGTTTGACAATGTTTGTCGAGGAATCCTTTCTTTTTTTCATGTGCAGGGAAAGGCTCTTTTCCGTTTCTGTTCCCATATGCCGGGACCGGAAGACTCTCCTACCTGTTGTGAGCCAATCAATCGGGGAGCGGCTGTTTCTGTTTGTTACCTTCCTGCGTCTCCGGAGTGCGTTTCAGAATTTCTGTCATACAACTGCAGGCATAAAAAAATTATTTGAAAGTGCTTGACATGCTGCGGAAATAGCTTATAACGGTTGCGCACTCCTCTACGGATGCTCTTTAAATCGCGGGATGGAGCAGCCAGGTAGCTCGTCAGGCTCATAACCTGAAGGTCGCAGGTTCAAATCCTGCTCCCGTAACCATTTGAAAACCCTGCAAGCAATGGACTTGCAGGGTTTTTTTGTTACGATTGGGAAAATATCCGGCGGGTATTGAGAGTCTGTTGTTTTTGGGAGCCTTTTTTGACTTTTCACGCTGTCGGGTGTTATGTCAGGCCGGTTCGCAATATATTGATGCAACATGGAATTGCTTGTCATTGCCTGGTTGATTTTACTGAACGGCGCCCTGGCCATGTCCGAACCTGCTGCCGTTTCTTTTGAAAAATCAGGCTCGAAATCGAGGCGCAAAAAGCGACAGGCTGGCCGCGGCCGCTTTGAAGCCGCTTAAGCAGCCGGAGAGGTTTTTGTCTACAATCCAGGCAGGCATTACCCTGATGCCGTCATTCGGGAGGATGGGCCTGTCCGGTGGACGGACTGCGCTCATTTTTCAATTTTCTCGTCCATTTTCAGGAAGGTGTGCTGTATTCCAAGTATGATTGCAATACGGTCAGCGGGTTAATCCTGCAGGATCTGGGGCATATCCCTTTAACCGGGAAACGCATGCGTTGGAAGGATTCGCGTTTGAAACTGTCGATATGGACGAAGCCGGAATTGATAAAATACTGGTAGCCCGTCATTCCTTGTCCCGGCGCCGGAATCCCGGGGCAGAGGGAAGGCCAGAGGTCTTGTGGCTTGTTTTTACCGTTTTTCTGTTCTGGAGAGAGCAGCGCCTTGTTGCGGTATTGAAATGGA
>ENA-UPWK01000570-UPWK01000570.1-human-gut-metagenome-genome-assembly--contig:-NODE-570-length-37231-cov-5.679550_pt1 | contig 37231 bp, 41 predicted proteins | sample MGYA00250048_ERZ773373 | MGnify/ENA primary metagenome ERZ773373 (study PRJEB29103, sample SAMN06112059) | human gut metagenome | biome: human gut; feature: ankylosing spondylitis patient; material... | reverse complement strand
TCGGAAGTAGAGCTTTATTTCAAGACAGAAGAGACCGATGCTATCGCTCCTTTACAACAAGAAATCTCCGCTTGGGTGCACTCGAAACAGAGCAGAGAGTGCGTGCCACTCGTCAGGCAAGGAAGATTAGGTCTTGCCCGACCTGCGGGAAGCCCTCGCTTTGAGTGCCAATCGAAAAATATTCATGATAAAATTACGAGGAAAGTCAACAACGTTTTCCTCGCAGGGCGCAGATACTTTCCCTTACTCCGGGTAAGCTTCCCTTAAAATGCCCATCAAATTACGGGAATACGACGACTATTAAGGGAAAACTAATTCAACCTAAAATAGTCCTATGTTTCCACAAGCGTCACACAATCCTCGAAATCTGCAGCATATTCCTGCGATAACTATTACCGGATATACGAAGCCCCTCTTGCAGGAAAGACGGTTTTGTGGTATTTTATAGGCAGAGAAAGAAGGTGAATGCGCATTGAAATTGTTTGTGCTGGACATCGGCGGCAATGAAGTACCAACTTATGTTTCACCTGCAACGGCGGGTGATTTGCAGGCAACGACCAAATGGCAGACGAAATGGACGAGCAAGGCTACGCAGGACATGCCAAACAAAGTTGCGCTTCGCCGAACCGATACCAACGAATTGCTTGGGCTGATGGCCTATGCCGTTGATGACGCTATCCTTGCGGTAGAGATTATCTATGTAGAAAGTGCTGATCACAGCAACGCAAATCTTCTTCATGAAATAGGCGGTGAGAAGAAGTACATTGGCATCGCCAGGGCGCTGTTCGCATATGCTGTGTCGATTTCTATGGAAAACGGGTATGACGGCGTTCTTGCATTTAAAGCGAAAACCAGTGAATTGGTGGAATACTATATCCGCGAGTTCGGCGCAAGTCGTGTGGGTTCCTATGATCCTTTCCGTTTGGTGATTTGGGAGGATGCTGCGCGAGAACTGATCGACTACTTTGAAAGGAGCAACTGACATGGATAACGAGCGTATGGAAGAGTTAGAGAAAATTGAATCTCATGGTGCTGAGAACGGCTGGGTTGCCCCGATGACAGAGGAGGACAGAGCGTTCTTCGCATATTTTCGTTCGGTGTTTAAGCGCTATAATATTTCGCCCTCAAAGGCAACACGGCTGGAGTATGATTTTGTGACACGAGTTGCGGAGAGTGAGTTTTATCTCCAGAAGGCAAATGCGTGAGGGTATTCTTTGTCTATAGCGATGCAAATACTGCGCCGCCTATTCTTGTATAAAGGGCTTGCTTAACCTTTCCAGCAGAGGTACAATGTGGCAAACTGGGGTACCGGATTACCTGCCCACAGCACTCCGCCAAACTATGAAAAACCGCTTTCTGTCCCCTGTCACGAGGGTGTTCAGAAAGCGGTTTTTGACCACATGTTTGACTACAAATAGACGTGGAGCATGCGGAAACAGTTGAGGTAAGAGTTGCTAAGAGCGTACATAATAAAACAAAAACGGCTATAAAGCACCGGAAAAAGTAGAAAAATTTTTATTCAAAAGTTTGGGAGCAAGATGCCGGGAGTTCGAGTCTCCCCACTCGGACCAAAATGTGTTGATAAAAAAGATGCACAGCAGAAATGCCGCACGAAAGTGCGGCATTTCTGCGTTTTTACAAAGAATACTGGCTAAATAACAGGAAAAAGTCAAACTATTAAAAACCAGACCCCGTTTCCCCAAAATCACGCTCCAGAGAGATGCAAATGCGGCAATTTCAGCACTGAAGTGTTTCGAACTCTCCGGCTTTTGTCATGGGACACACAAAACGAAACTGGGGTACCTTGAAAGAGGCGGTTTTATCTGCAATTAAACGATATTTAAACAGGAATAACTGGACGCAAAATGGAATAAGTATGCATAGCGGCCCGCCTCATTCATAAGATAGAGACGGGCCGCTGCTGTGCTCTATTCGAGTTCCGAGCCGATTATCCGGGTACGGGCTTGATTGAGTACATCCTTTAGCTGTGAGGTCAAATCCGGATATTGCCTGATCTGGGCCAGTAAGTCTGCCTCCATCTGGTCAAGGGCAAGCTCCGCTTTCCGTTTGGTGATGTAGTCTGTCCTTTTACGATCAGCATCGGCTTTAATAAGTTGGACGAACAAACGCCCCGCTTTTTCTATCGGCATATCGTTGAATTCTTCCTCAGCGGAGGAAATCTTCTGCAATAGTCCGCTTTTGAGGATGGCGCTGGTGGCCTGGGTGGTATCCAGGTCGGGGTTTCTGCCGATAACATCAATGATATGCTTGGTTTTCTCCAAGTCATCCGCAATGCGCTGTGCTGATTCGACCACCTTGAAAGCGTAGCGGGACAGCGATGATCGGCTGATTTTGTAGCCTTGCCCTGCAAGCCATGCAATGATATCTGAATAGCTCATATTATAAATCATAATGCGCTCGTTGACTTCATCAAGGACAGCCTTGGGGAGCTGATACATCTTTGCGTCTGAGCGCGGCTTTCTGGGCTTACCCATCACAAATCAATCCCCGATTCCGGGTCGCCGCCGTTCTCAATAAAACGAACGCCCTTCGTGGTTAACCGTGCCACACCGTCCTGCTCATAGGCTGTGTCGGGTGTGATCTTCCTGTTGGTGAACTCGATGAAGCCCATATCATAGAGGTATTTCAAGTGCTCCCAAATATCCGGGTCAGAAACCAGCCCGTCCCGGACAAGGCAGTTGGAGACGCGGCGGACGGCCAGAGTGTTATGGTAGCCCTTCACCAGCATACGGAGGATGTATCCTCGGACGGCGGCATTGTGACCGCCGACTTTCTCAAAATCCATGGTCAAAACCTCCTATTAGACATTCCCGTATTTTGTGATATCCTCAGTAGACAGCCCCATCAGCTCGTGAGCCCTGGAACGATGGCGTTGTGTCTGGGAAAGATTCTCGGGGCAAACCTCACCCATAGGTACAACTTGTGGCGCGGTCTTGAGCCAAAGGTTGAAACTGTCCATGTCATCCATTGCAGACTGGAACGCCCAGTCGCGCTGGAAGGGAAGTATCTTCCCGGCCTTCATCGCTTCCAGTACAACACCGTCCGCTTTTGTTCGGGCAATCTCAAATTGATAAGCGTCTGCTTTGAGCTTTAGAGCTTCCTGCCCTTCCAGCAAAGCAGCGACGGCCTGATAGACATCCTCTATGGTGGCGGACGGGTCAAGCTGCAAAAGTGCTGCCAGCTCCGCCAAGGTGCCCTTGCTGCCGTCCTCTATGTTCTCCTGTTCTGCGCTGCCCTCGCCTTCGTTAGGCTTATCAGTACAGGCAATGGGCGACATGGCATCAATGGCGGGGGTGTTGGTGAGGGCCGCAGAGTGGAGCTCAACCGCCCGTCGCGTATTTCTCTGAATCTGAATAACGGGTGACAGATATCGGTACTCACGATTTTTCAGGTAATCTGCTGCCCGATCTGTCCAGTCCACATCACCATAGATACCATCGTTTCTCAGCACGATATTCTTGATCCAACCTGCTGCTGGGGCCTGCACATCCTGTAAAGTCTGGTGTTCATAATCAATAGGGATTTGAAGCTGACGCTCCATGAATCTATTGCGGATAGATCGAAAGGATTCATGATCCACCAGAAAATCCCCTTTTGTACTGTGAACCAGTCCCAAAGGGAGTAGTTTTACCAGCTTGCGGGACATCTGGGGGCTATAGCCGCTTTCTTCAAAAGGCAGGGAGTTGCTCAGAAAAATATACTTGATGTCCATGGCTCCTCCTTATTCCCCAGTAGGCATATCTGCTTCGCCGGTGGAACCAAAGGCAAGTTGCCACAGGCCATACCCGGCATTGTAGCGGGCATCCACACCGTAGATGAATTCTTTACTAAAGAAAACATTGTCATCGCTGGGGCTGTCCTTAGCGACAAGCTGCGGCCTGCGGCGGAGCTGGAAGATAAAGGGCTTGACGGGCCGCTTGGTACACAGCAGGAACCACTGCTCCGGGTTAGCGGCCAGCTCCGGTACTACCAGCAGCTCAGCGGTGCCTTTGTAGATGTTGACCTCCTGGTGAATTTCATTCGCCATAAGGATAGTCCGGGCGATAGCCTCCTTCTGAGGGGCAACTACCAGCAGATCAGGGACGATATTCATCACTTCACCCTGGTCGTTCACCAGACACATCATTTGAGTACGAGCTGCCCCGTAGCTTTCCGGTACAAGTTTGTAAGTTCCTTTGTTACTTTGCGCCTTGGCCTTATGTCCAGCAAAGGCAGGGGTATGGTCATCGCTGATGAAGGGCTTGCCATCGAAACACTTCTCCGTAAAAGAACGGGGGAACAGGCCGAACACCAGCTTGTCCGGGTGCTTCCGGGCACTGTAGGCCAAATCCTGGAACACAGGCTTGTAGACGCCGATGCAGTCATCCTCCAGATCGTTCCGGGGAACAGTCACAGTCGCTTCAAAGTCCTTATTGCGGATGGTGTAGCCGTAGGCGGCCAGGTTTTTGATTTCCCTGTCACCAATCCACTCCCGCATGGAGGGGACAGCTCCCAGCCATGCGTAGTTTTCGTCCCGCGTCTCGCTGGGAACCTCCATAGCCACGCGGGGGTACTGCGCCTCCATTTTATGGAACGCTTTGTTGAACACGGTGTTGAAGCTCTGGAACGCCTCCCGAATTGTGCCGCTGTTGATAATCATTTGGTTTGACCTCCTGTTTAGTCAGATGTGGGGTAAGATGGTTTCTGCCGTACAATTTCCTGAACAAGCCGCTGGGTAACGCCATATCTTTCTGCAAGCTCAGGGATGTTGTAACCGTTATATGCCTCTTTGATTTTCTGATTTCTGAGCGGGCGCAGAATGCTTTCAGCTTGGGGCATATAAAAGGTTGAGCCACCAACCAGCACAGCCAATTTTAGAAGATTGTCCGCTCCGATTTCCTCAGCGATTCTCTTACATATCCCATCAGGCAGCATGGAAGATGTAAGCTCATTTGTCCATGGCTCCAGCATACTATGCACCGCCTTTCATCCAACAAATTGCCTTTTAATAGTAACGCCATTTCTACGAAAAGTCTTGTTGAAACGTTTCTTGGAATTGCTTCTAAGCAAAATTTAGATATGACAGTGAGCAGCAATATCCACTACCCGTTTAATTCGCTATTTGAAGGGCATATACGCCCAGACACTTCTACCCCCGTTATCACGCGCGATAACGGGGGTAGAAACAAAATTATTCATTAAGCTCCTGGAACGCATTCAAAATCTGCTCCGGCAGCTTGGAATCAGAGATATGCCGCTCCATATCAGCCCCAGTCTGAACCCCGATATAAAAGCCCAGCAGGGACGAAGCTGAGACAATGCCGTTGATGGCGTCATCCACCTCACACCGCAACCGCCTGTCGTTGGGTGTCATGCTGCCGATCAGCGCAAAGGCATCGGCCTTCATGCGCTTTATGTAGCTGTCCCTCTCGCTCAGCTCGCCGAATTCCTCGTGGAACTGCTCCCGTAAAGCGTCCAAAACCCTTTTGCTCAACATTTTGTGTTTCCTCCTCACTTCATGCTTTCCAAGGCCAGCCGCATAGCCGTTTTGAAACCGCAAACGAACCGCCGCCGCTCCGCCAAAACCAATGCATCAGAGACCATTTCCTGGTATGCTTCGAACCATTTCTTCTGTTTGGGGTTGAGGCTGTCCACTAAAGCATCAACGCTATCACGGTATTTTTCAGCAATATCTATATCCTCTTGGCAATGAACCGAAGTATACTGCCATAAAATCTCACCCAGTTCCGCGATGGTCTCATTGTTCACTCTGCTGATATCCAGGCTGTCAAAGTTAAACTCTGCCACAAAAAAACGCTCCTTTCAAATTTGGGGACTTGTCCTATCTTGAAAAACAACGAAACGAATGATATACTATATAGGACTTCTTGACAGAAGTTTCCCCAGCACTTGGGCGGCTGTTATTTGCGGTAGCAGCCGTCCTTTTCTCATTTATTCTGTCTGCTGTTATGTAGGCGTTCATGCGCAGACCTCCCCCAAAAGCTGCCGATGGGTATCACGAAGGTGCCTCACGGTGAGTGTGCTCCCCTGGGCAGCGGCAAATTCCGCTGCCACATTATACAGTTTCTTGGCGGTGCGTAAGCTTTCGCCCTGGGCCAGTTTCAACAGATAGCCGATACAGCTTTCACTGAGACCTGGAAACATAGCTTCCATTTCCTCAATTTTGTAATCGTTGTATATCTTTTTGCGGATAACGATCCGGGTGCGGAGTTGGTCAAACTCATAGCTCCGGCGTCCGGCTTTCATTTGACGGTAAATTTTATCATTGCCGGATAGGACGATACCTACCCCGGCCAGATCATTGAGATTGCGCACGGCCTGGAGCGCGTCCAGCGACAGGTGATCGGCCTCGTCGATGATAATCAAGCGGTTTGTCCCGACTAGCTGCTCCACCAGCGTGTTCATGAGCGCCGCTTTCCTGCCCGGAACCTGACGCCCCACCTGCTGGCAAATCAGGCTCAGTACAGCGGTGGCCGATGTGGTACAGGCATTAGCCGTGATGAAGATAACCCCGGTATTCGTTTCAGCATAGTAGCGAAGGGCCGTCGTTTTCCCCGCTCCTGCATCACCGCTCACTAAGGTGATGTCATTGTGCTGGTGCGCATAGAGACATGTAAAAAGAACCTCTCGCGTGTTGTAGAGCTCGGGGTAAAAAGGCGTCTTTGAAACAGTGTTTAAACGCTCTTTACCGATGGTTAGATACTGATTGATGGACTTGGCGACTTCCTCGTTGTCCCCCGCATAACAGCCATTCAGGAACTGCGAGATAACAGACTGGGAAAGCCCTGTTTCGCGGGATATCTGCCGCTGCGATTTGCCGCTCCGCTCCATAAAATCGACAAGGGCGGCTCTAGTTTCAGAAAACATTACATTTCCTCCTATGCTTGCTTTTGGTAGAAGCCTAACAGCGTGGCGCTTACACTCTCCTCCTCTCGAATGCGCCGAGTGGTTTGGGTTCGGTTTAGGATAGCGGAGTTTTCCGCCGCCTGGGGCGCTATATGCTCCACGATATCCGGATCGCCGGATTCGGTGAAGGCTTTCTCCATGAGCTGGTTGCGGGCCACGATTTCGTGAATATCCATTTCTCGGGTTGGCTTGTACTTGGCGACGATGGCTCGGGCAGCTTTCTTCTCCTTTGCGGCCCGGATATAGTCTTCCTCGCTGGTATGCCGGAACGGGGTGCGGATTTTAGCTTCCGCCAAGCAGATCGCGCGGCCCTTCATATCAAAGACGGCCATTTTGTCGATGTTGTCCGGGTCATAGACTACCATGACGCGCTCACCCATGTGAGAGAGAAGTGCATCATGATAATAGTGGTTGTTTTTGATGGAGACACCGCTTTTGTTGACCACCCGCTCCTCGGTATTGCCGCACAGAAGACGAAGGGCATCATGGTCGCTGATAACCCGCTTTACGGCCAGATTTTCGGAATAAACCTGGTCGGGGCATTTGCCTTCCATGTCCGTGCCGCTGTTTGGGGTTCGATTATACTCTGCTATATAGTCGGACAGCAGCCTTATGAATTCATCCAGCGTGGGGGCAAGGGGCAAAATCTTCTCGTTTGGGATTTGCATTTCTTCCGGCCTGATTTTGGCGTTGCAGCCCGTGTAGGTCTTGAAGCGGCGGCTAAAGCGGTTGGTGAATGTGCCGAAGAACCGCTCCACGGTCTTAGCAGCACCGTGATAGGGAGTTGCATATATCGTTCCTATCCCCAACTGATTCACCAGCGACATAGGATAATCCTTGCTGAAACTGCTGGAGCGGTAGTCTTTGCCGTTGTCGAAGTACACCTCATTGGGTACGCCGTTTTGCTCGACACCCAGGCGGAAGCATTTCTTTACAGCCGTTGCGTTGGGGTCTGCATTTCTGACAAGAAAGGACATAACCCGGTTAGAGCGGGCATCAAAGAAGACTGTCAGCCACGGGCGGATAACCTTTGTCCCGTCTGCGCTCTTTACGAAAATGTCTACCAGATGATGGTCTGAGAACCAGATATCATTAGAGGCGATATCCAGCTTGCTGCGCTCCATGTAGGGAAGGGCGTCATTGAAAGCTTTCGGTCCCTCACGGTAACAGAGAATGGCATAGTAGGGAATCGTCTGGACCTTTCGTTCAAAGGCTTTATAAGACGGAATATCGGGATATTCCATGCTGGTAATGTGGTGGCAAAGGCGGACAGACCGCTTTTGCTGGGTCATATAGAGTGAGTAGAACAATTCCCATGCATCATCAGGAATTGTGTCTTTTCCCCGGTTGTACCCTCCGCGTCGGTCAATCAGCTCCGTCACATCTTTTCCCTGGTATTTGTGCTGCCAGCGGAACAGCTTGCTTTTGGTGATAGCGTCCTCGATAGGATTATTTGAATTGAACCAGGATACAAAATCATCCGGTGACAGGCCCATTTGATGGTACTGCTCCACAACCCAAGCCTTGAAATTGGCCTCGTCCCGCTGCTTGCCTGTGAATTGCAGGATATCCACGGGAGGAGGTACTTCCCCGCGATACCGGGCCTGTGCACTCTCTGGAAGTGATTCTAGGGCGATGCGCAGTTGCTTGCCGCCCCGCCCCTTGCCATTGACATAGCGGTATTCATATCTGTTTTGTTGTGCGGCTTTCTTGATGGCGCTATCTGTAATACCACATAGAGAAGCAGCTTCCTGTACTGTCAGCCATGTCAAAGGGACTCACCTCCTGTCAAACTAAACTTATGCTATGCAAACAGGAAAATTTTCATTGACCAAATCGAAATCCCTAAGATTCCTTTCCCAATAAGGCCGCGACCAGATCAAAAGGGTCAAGGCCAAGCGGCTTTGCAATCTGTTTGAGAGCAGCCAATGTCGGGATAGCACGACCGTTGATGACAGCACAAAGATAAGTTTTTGATAGCCTCGCTTCCTGTGCGAGCCATTTCTGTTGTTTGCCAATTTCCTTCAGTCGCCTACCAATCAGCGTACCCAAAGGAGGCTTGTTGTTAAGATTGGTAGTCCTGGACATATATTCACCCCCTTGAATTTTGTTATGGCAATAGATATAATGAACCAACTAAGTTCATTATAATGTGAGTTAGTTACAAAGTCAATAAGAAATACTGTAACTGAAGAAAGGCTGCGGTACAGATGAAACCAGAATCCAGCAATGAAAAACTTAACGGAGAGATGATTAAGGCAATTCGCCAGAGGTACGGACTATCTCAACAAGAATTTGGAGCGCGACTTGGTGTAACTCACGCACATATCAGCAAAATTGAAAGCGGAAAAGAAAATCCCTCTGAAACACTTTTGAAGCTTATTAAATACGAATTTAAAGTCGATAAATTTTTAGGTGTACCATCTTCAACAGTAACGAAGCCAAAGATTAAGCAATATCTCAATATCCTTGAAGACTTAATGCTTAAACACAAAAAAAGTGATGGGTGCCTATATAATACAGAATTTATGTTGGCAGCACTTATTACAATTTATCGTGATACCAACAAAAGCGAAATGTATCAGGAATTATTGCTCGATTCTCTCGCTGGCATAATTGACGAAGTAGCGCAGTTTATCGAGACTACTCAAAAGGAGCCAGTGGGTGAAGAATCAATACTGCTACAAGAAAGTAAGCTCTCACGGTTAAAAAATGAGGTTGATGGCTGTTTAGAAAACCTCTATAGTTTGCTTAAAGAGCGCATTAAATAGCGGAATAAATATTCATATTTCTTAAATATTCATCAATCTCGTTTTGCGTGTCCTTTTTCCCTTAGTCAATTCCCTTTATATGCGCAAAGAAACCCCGCAAACACCTGTATTAAACAGGGTTTGCGGGGTTTTTAGTGACTCCGACTAAATTCCCTTAGTCGCGCGTTTAGTCGCGTTTTGCGCGTCCAAATTCCCTTAATCAAATTTACCTCTAGTACTACTGTCACAACGGTTTAATGCCATTTTTGCGACTAAGGGAAAAATGGCGTTTTGCGTGTCCCGCTACACCATTTGTCGCAAAGACAAAGGGAACTTTATAAGCGCCCCACTGGTTGATGATGTACTCCTTGTGTTCGGCCTTAATCCCCTTGGCATACTCCTTGCACTGGTGGTCAATGACAGAGGGAATGTCAATAGCAGCTTTCTTGGCTTCTACTATACCCACGAGCTTCAATCCAACAAATAAAGCATAGTCTGCATAGCCATTCTTGGCCACGGCAGAATCTGTTGGCCATTCAGCAATAGCAAGATTTCTGCCCTTCTGAGGCCGGGTTCCCTTAGAGTAAAGCAGATTGTTGGTATCGGCTTCCCAGCCGAATTTGCGAAGCTGTTCGTCAATCAGATAGCGAGTTTCCGCCTCGGAAAGCTCCATGCTCTCAGATGCAGTTTCGCCTTTCTCTGCACGTTCCTTGGAAGTCTTGGTAGATGCTGCAGTGGATACTGCCTCGACCTGCTTGGAAAGCTTGGCGATTTTTTCCTCCTGCTCTTTAATGATGGCCTCATAGTCAGGATGCACCACATTTTCAGGCATCACAAAGGCAGGGGCAATATATCCCCAGTCGCCATATACCTCCATGAACCAAACTGCGAGATTATAGGTCATAGAGAGCAGAGTTTTTGCATCCTCTACAGAGTCGGCACCCGCATGTACCGCATCATTGCGGGTCTTTCGAAGCGCATACAGGATATCGTCGATCTTCTTCGGAATCAGACCTTCCCGCTTTAACAGACGAATACGGTTAGCGTGCGTATTATCGATAGCAGGTTCTTTGAGCTTTTCAAACGCAAAAATCTCAAGAATCAGTCGTTCGCCAAACATACCAAGCTTATATAGGCAAGCATTGGCATCGGAGTAGACATAGCTCTCAGCTGCCGCACCGATTTGCGCCAGTGCCGGCCAGTATCTGTTGAGAAATTCAAAGTTGGATTTCATATGTGTCCTCCTAACTTTAATGGTACTTCTGATAGTTTTTTGTTATCGGAAGTTGGAGACCCAAAATTATCACTTTGTTATCGTTCCGTCTTTAATATGGAATGTAATTTGATTTCCGTTGCAAAAATCTATAACTTCAGTTGCACACTTGTTATAGAACTCTCTGTGACTTCTATAAGAGGACACATCCTTGTTATAATTTGTCCGTCCAAATATAATTCGATCCGTGAAAGCCACTGCAGAGAGAAGCTCTTGCAGGGGCTGTTCAATCAGATTTGGCGTGGGATATGGTTCAATACTGACCCAGGTTTTACTTCCTGCGTCGTGCAGAGCTTTCAGCGTACCCAAGCGTTCTGCATAAGGTGCCGAACCAGGTTCCATTCTCTGTCGATACCCCTCATCTAAAGAGACAAGGGTAATCCCATATTCGTTTTCCGGAGACAATTCGGACAATTCTATAGGCAACAGGCCTTTGGTTAGTGCAGTACACTTTATCCCCGCGGCATTTAGTTTTCGAATTGCCGCCATGCTCATCTCTGCTATCTCCGGGTATCCGTACATAAACGGGTCAGTGGTAAAACACAATTGTACTGATTGGATTTTGGACTTTAAGCGCGGAATTTCTTTATCCAAAAGCTCAAGTGTATTTGAAACGAGGATAGGATCGCACCATTCCTCATAAGTGTGCACACGCCCAAAGCGCTTTGCCATCAAGAATGCATAACAAGGGTATTTACAGCCGTGAGAGCATCCTTGAACATGGTTCATAGTGTAGTCTCCATATTCAACCCCTGTTTTATAGAGCATACTTTTTCTCTCTATGTATTGCATTTTAGTGCTATCTCCTATCTGTGAAGCTAATTGTGCTTCGAGAAATCTTTGCACCGTAGTCATCCTTCAACGCTTTTTTTATCTCCGCTTTATACCCATCTGAGGGGAAAACGGGATGTGCGTCCAAATCAGCCCAGATTGTGTCAAAGTCAATATTCTTCTGCCCGCAAAATTTGTTTTGCAAATAGTCCACGATATCTTTTACATAGTAGCAGCATTCGTCACACTGTGTCTTTACTCGTTGATCTCCAAAATCAATCATAAGCTGATTTTCATCGCCGTGTGTATTCTTAATCGATGACTTGCCCCCGAATGTTTTCCACGCAGTCGATTTGTATAACCTAAAACCGGCTTCATGACAAGTGCAATGGACCAAATCGTACAACAGAGAGTTGCGAGAATTAAAAAACGGAAAAGAGGCGATATAATATTTTCGTCCTGCACCCGAATGAAGGGATGTAATAATCTGCTCTACACGCTTTTCATAAGCGGTTCTATCACTTCCACAAGGTAAAAGGACTTCAAATGCTGACAGGTATGTTTCTTCGTATTTCTGAATCGCTTTCGGTGATTTTACTTGACGGATTGCTCTGATGGAATCGTTAACCATATGATTTATCAAAACTTCGCCCCAACTGCGGAAAAACGGTGCAAGCGCAGACCAATCTATCGATGCATCATACGGATCATATAGCAAAAAGAAATGTAGTCTCTTTCTTTGCGAAAGTTTCCCACCCATCTCCTTTAAAAGCAGGTTGCCGTCCTTAGTTGTAATACTATATCGAAAGTTTGAGTTTTCACTCGGAAGATGCTTCTTTAACTCAGCAATTTTTTCCTCTGAATTATCGTTTAAATATACATAAACTTTCTTGTTAGGATACTGTCCGGCAACATCACGAAGAATCCGAGACACCCGTATCGGCGTTCCAAACACTTCCGTTCCGCTTTCATCGCGATAAATCCCACTGTTACACATGCAATCAATGAAAATAATGCCATTGCAGTATTTATTTTGCATCAGTTTTTGAGCCCAGGATTTCACATAGCTCTCTATAAGCTCAAACTTTTTAATTGTATGCGGACTGGCTTTGCTTACGATTGCATTATTGTTACTGCTCGACACTTCCTTCACCTCTCGTCCGACGTCAACTTTTGTGATGGACACATAATTGTATCATGCTTGCTGTCCAATATTATGGTCATCGCGTCCATCCAAGACGAATCTTTCGCTTCAGTTCAATTATGACGGATCTTCTCTAACAAGCTCAACAATATCAGAAAGGTCACAATCCAATGCGTTGCAAATCTTAGTCAGAATCTCTGTACTGACATGCTCGTTCTTGCCCAATTTGGCCAGAGCGGTGGTGGTAATCCCTGTAGCCAAACGCAGGTCTTTTTTCTTCATTCCCTTATCAATCAGGAGTTTCCACAATTTATTGTAACAAACGGACATAGTAACACCTCGTGCGGTTCAAATTACAATACGCTAACTTTATGATAGCACCGCAAGCTCATTCCGTCAATTAAAAATCCATTTTTTAGATTTCAATTCTATCAGGAAGGGTTTAAATTGTTGTCATTCGTCTTGTTGATATATTTCTCCATCGCTTATTGGAGGGGGCCGCTCTAACTCATTTAGCCTGTTTAAAACTGAAAGAAACTGTTGAGCCTCCAGGTTATCAGGGCTACAATGCAAACGCCTTTCAGGCAAATCTAAAATGAATGGGGCAAAGACAATGTATTTTGAAACAAAACCGTTCCATGAATATGAAGCCATCACCATCGATGATTTAAAAGACCAAACCAACAGTTTGTTAAATCTGGTAACGGAAGAGCTACGACCTCTAACGGTGACAATGGAAAACGGGAAGGAATTTTTACTTTTTTCACGAGAATTACTTGATCCGCTGTACGACCACGATTTCCGATTAATCCTTGTGGCGGCAACGCGCTATTCGATGGGCAAAAACACGGCTATTCCCTTGACAGTTGCACAGTATATCAGGCGAGACCTCCGCCTCCTGGATGCCAAGGCCCTGGCTTTAGCTATCAATGACATTCGGAGCCATTTGACCGACTATGGAGCGCTCGAACCAAACCCCGAGCTCTGGCAAAATCTTTTGTCTATTCTTGAAGCACACCAGAAGGGAGAACTTCCACTTTCGGAGAAACCCAGTCGCCCCTGTCCGTCCTGCGGAGCTCCGTTGGAAGTCATGAGTATAGCTGATAGCTATCTTACGACAGGTGGTTTTGATGTGATTGCTCACTGCCGGCAATGCGCTTCAAACTATGAGTGGTTTCGGGATAGTGAAGGTAATGATTCAGAAATGAAGCGGTATTTCTTTGGGTGATACAGTCACATCCAGCGTTACGTTCCTACTTTTTCTTTAGGTATCAGCATATTTCCGAGCGCATCCGCAGTCTTCTTTTGCTCCGCCGTCACTGCCGCACACGGCTCCGCAGGGCGGCTATTTTGGCTTGCCTGGGGTAAGTAGTCTTTGTATCTTTTCCTCGTTTCCGTGACTCTTGTGTGGCCCAATTCTGCCGAGATTTCTTTCACATCCTTACCCGCCTGAAGGGCCAAGACCACATAGGTGTGGCGAAGATCCACAAATCGAACATGTGGCAATCCAGCCTGCTCCAGCACCCGTTGATGGAGCAGGCGAATCATCGCCGGCGAGTATGGTTTCAGCGTTCCGGGATGGATGAACATGACCTCGCTGCTCGGGTGCTTTTCATGTTCTTTTTGCAGCTCTGTCACGGTGTATGTCGGCAGGGTAATCACTCTGGTTTGCGCACCATAGCTGACCAACTCCCTGCGCTCAACGACTCGGTCCATATGGATCGTCAGGATTCCTCGCTGCGCATCCAAATCACTCCATTTCAGCGCTATGAGTTCCCGCTGCCGCAGGCCATGCTCCAAGGCCAGAAGGAAGATGGGCAAGTATCCCAGTTCAGCAGCCGCATCCAGATATTCCTCTATTTCTGCTTCGGACAGTGCCTCTGCCTGCACCTGCTTGCTTGTGTGGTAGCGAAAATCCTGCGCCGGGTTCTTATCGATGTGACCATCACTGACCGCCTGATTCAGAATTCCAGAAAGAAGCACACAGATGTGCCGCATAGTTTCCGGGGACAGAGGCTCATTTCTACGCAAGTTTCCATGGTCATGGCAGTCATTCAGAAATCTCCGAACGATGCTTTCAGTTATGTCGGTGAGTTCCATTTCGCCAATCCTGGGTACAATGTGGTTTTTCAGCAAGTAGCCGTGAGCTTGATAGGTTGACGGTCGTACCGTTGGCCTATCGTAAGTTTCCTGCCAATGGGTAACCCATTCCTTCATTTTCATAGGCTCATCTCCTTTGCGCAGGCTTGGAGCTGCCTCAGACTAATTTGTGGCAACCGAGCCTGCGCTAATGCTTTTCGATGTAGATAATAGAGCCTGTGTTCCGTGTAAGGTTGGCAGGTTTTTGTATCCAGAAATACAACTGTGCTCTGAGAATTCTTTTGGCGCTCCATACTTAGAATACGGCTTTGCTTCGGCGTCAGCTGTATCCACCGCCTTCGCAGGCAGAGCCGCTGTGCGTCGACATCAAAAGCGGCCCACCGCAGAGAGATTGCTTCTCCCTGCCGTAGGCCGCTTGTCAGTATCATGTATAGAATTGGGTATGCTCCGAGCTTTTCAGCCTCCTCCAAATAGCGCTTTACCTGTCCTCGGCGGATTGTTTTCTGTTCCGGTGCCGCCTGATACGATAGTTTGATTTCAGATGCCGGATTGAATTCCAATAGTCCATCACAGCCTGCTTCATCCAACAGCTTTCGCAGGATCAGATGTCCACACCATATGCTGTTCTGGGACAGACCTTTACAAGCCAAAGATTCATAGAAATCCTGTATATGCGCCTCTGTCAGATCTGTAAGTGCGATGTCCAAGAATTCCGGCACAATTCGTTGACAGGTCCATTGGCGATAGCTACCTGCTGTATTTTTTGAGAGGCCTCTTTGCATTTGTTTTTCGAGCCACTCCAAGGCCCATTCACTTACCCTTTTTTCTTCCGGCATTTGTGCGCCTCCTTTCCTGGCAGTACAAATACATACCACAGAAGAGCCCAAATATCCAGAGAAAGTTCAAGTGTCGAAATCTCTGGAAAATCCTCTTAATTTTCATATTTTTTTGACGCTCTAAATATTCTTGCGCAATTTCAAACAAAAAACTTGTTTATTTTTATTTTATGGGTTATACTGTACTTGGAGGTGTTTGAATATGAAACTTCTTCGAGTAGTGGCAAGCAACTTTAAGAACTGCTGCGATAACTTCACCATTGACTTTATAGCAAAATCCAGAAAGACATCTGAAGATAAAGAATACGAGCTGCAGGCTATTGCAGATGATCTTCATGCATTTAACACCGTTGCTTTTGTTGGCAAAAATGCTTCCGGTAAGACAACTGCAGTTGATCTGCTTGATTGCTGCTATTCTATTCTTGGTGATTTCTGTGTGGAGAATAAGCATTATCGCTATGATGGCATCAAGCTGGAAATCATTTTCTATCATGAGGGCTTTATCTACAGATACCGTACCGAGCTCGGTTCCAGCACAACTTTGAGCAACAAGGCAAGCTTTATCAACCAAACTCTTGAGCAAAAGAAGTATTACAAATCCAAACTTAAAAGCATTTACATGGATGATGATTTTGAGCCCGTATCCAACATTAGTGCTCTGCCCGAAGATACTTCCATCACTTTTTTTGTGCTTAAGAAAAAAGAAACCCGTGCAATCTATTTTGATTGTGACGGAGAAGGTGCCAATACCTATCAGTTGATGTTCAAGGCTCTCAAAAAGTATGATATTCCGCTGACTACGCTTTCCCATATCCTTCGCATATTCGACGAGAACATTCGAGAGATTTCCATGAAGGATGAGCACAACTTCCGTTTGAAATTCGACGGCGATCAGCCCAGAGACCAAGTCATGTCCGACAAAGAACTACTCTACTTCCTTTCCAGTGGTACGACCAAAGGTATGTTGCTTTATACCTTTGTTGTTGCCTCTCTCAAGTATGGATTTGATTTGATCATTGACGAGGTTGAGGACCACTTCCACAAAACGCTGGTTGAGAATATGCTTAGTCTTTACAAGGATAAGTCGGTCAATCGGCACAATGCTACTTTGATTTTTACGACGCACTACTGTGAGGTCCTTGATCTGTTTAATCGCCAGGATAATATTTGGATCTCCAAAGCTAACGGGAAAGTATCTCTGAGCAATATGTACGACGATTATGACCTTCGTCCTGAGTTGCTGAAGAGTAAGCAGTTTTACAATAATGCCTTCCAGACTTCTGTCAATTACGAAGACTTGATGAAGCTGAAAAAGGAGCTGATGCGGACATGAAGTTTCTTGTCATGTGCGAAGGCCCCAACGAAAAGGCCATTGTCGATATGCTGCTGGATGCAGAGTGCCTGGAGTTTACGAGAGACGACCTGGTCAATTTGACTGTGTACCACGCTCGTCAGCTCACCGCCCCAATCATCAAAACAGCCTTGAGCATCTATACCGATGAATTTCAAGTTTACCGCATTGGCGATTCTATGACAGACAAACTTCCTGTTCCAGCAGACTATAAAGATCGCATCAAGGGAGTCAGAAAGTTCTGTACAAAGCCAGAACTTGAAATGCTCCTCATAATCGCAGAGGGAAAAGAGGCTGAGTTTGAAAAGGTCAAGGCCGGAAAGCATCGGATGAAGCCCAAGGACTTCTGCAAGGCCAATGTTGTCCATAACCGCAAGCGCTATGACAACAGCACGCAGTTTTACAAGGACTATTTCGGATTGGACATCGAAACACTTGTAGAGGTCATCGAGAAATACAGGCAAACACACGGCGCCCACAAGAAGGACGAAGAGTACCTGGCGGATCTCCTGAAATAAGCAATAAGGCGGCTTGACGCGATGTGTCGAGCCGCCTTTGCCATGATTCCGAAGGGTTTTAATTTGTTGTCTTTCGTCTTGTTTATACTATTCCTCACCAGCTGCCGGTGGGGGTTGCTATAAATTACAGCCTTATCAATTTACGATATCCGCGCAACACGTTCAATAATACCCAGAATGCTGACCCACAGTCACACCCACAACCCGACACGGGACAACGGAGAACGCACTTCCGGGCAGTGCCGGACAGGAATTCGCCACATCTTGCAACCACTGCATTACAGCGCACGGCAGGTCTGAACACCAGCGGAGAGGAGCGGCTGAAATGACCGTAGGACCCGTTTGGGAGCAAGATGCCGGGAGTTCGAGTCTCCCTACTCGGACCAAACAATGATAATCCGAACTACATTATCCAGGTGGGTAATGTGTTCGGATTTATCATTTCTATTGAGAATATATTGTAAAACAACAGGGGGAGGAAACGAAGTTTCCTCCCCCTGTTATTAGAGACGCATCTGGAGTCAGTGGATCGTGCCAGGTGGATAGGGCCCATAAATGGAGGTCAAGAATCCATCCTCGTCTAAGGTTACCTCCAGGAAGGAATCATCCGCCATCGTCAGTTTGACCACTCCCTCATACTGCGCCGGGCCGATGGACGCAACCTCGCCGTAGTCGAAGTAACTGCTTTTCCGATACCACCATAGGGCGCGCTGCTCCTCCGTCATGTCCGCCCATTCGCCGGGGAGGTTCACCGCATCCTTCCGCATGGGCGACCAGGGAGCCAACTCTGACTGCCACTGCAGGTTTATGTTGGGGATAAAACTGCTGTAATCCACAAGCGCCCACCGACTGTTGTAGTTGGGCAGATCGTAGCTCATGTAGAAAAAGCTCCGATGATCTCCGTCCCGGTCGATGGCGACCTGCTGGGATTCTATTCCGCCCCAAAGATAGCAGCGCTCCGGGCGGTATCCCGACAACGCCTCCAGTTCCTCCAGCAGAAGGCCCCCCTGTTCCCGCGGAGTGGGCATCGGCGTCCCATCCGGCGTCCAACCGATCAGCTCGTCAGGGCGCAGTTCCATAAAGGTCACGGTAGTGCCGCCGATGGCCCCGCCCTGTGTGCGGGTGTCCTGGACTCCATCCCTCCGCCAGAGAAAGCCAGGGGAAAGGCGGTCGTACACCGGGGCGTATTCGTCCAGATACCACTTGGTGCCGAACTCATAGGAAAAACCAAAAGCTCTGTCCGGCTCATAAAACAGGAAGAAATAGCCCTCCGGCACCGACAGCTCGTCTATTTCCTCCGGCATGGTATATATACAGTATCCGTCGGGCAGGCGGTCATAGATCTGGTAGGACTTGCGGGGGGCCTCGCCCTGCGGCCTGGCGACGATTTCCAGCTCCCCGTCCAAATCCAGGTCGGTCATGCCCTCTAAATGTTCCGTGATATGAAAGACTATCCTGGGTTCCTGGTCGATGACAGAGAAAAACACCGCATGCTCGTCACCATCACAGCGCACTACAAAGCTGGGATAGCCCAGAACATTTCCGACGAAGGTGGCCCAAGAGTCGTCCTGGTTCCATACAAGCCCCTCCTCGTTGCAGCGAAACAACACGTTCCAATCCCGCCCGCCGCCCCGTCCAAGGAACCAGCAGGTGGGGCCATCGTAGGGTTCCTCAGTCCGAACCAGGGCAAGGGTGCAGTTCCCCTCCATTTGCAGCTCCGAATCCACCTCCCAGCCCTCGGGGAGGTATTCCTCCGGGGAGCCCCAGGGCCGCAGGCGGTCGAGGTCAAAGTCGACCAGCTCGGAGCACTCTAATTCCAAATGGTCAGGCCATTGATGGTATTCCAGCTGCCGGGCAAGGCGTACTTCCTCACCAGGAGATGACAGGGGCATATCGAACAGCACCGTTCCATCCTCTTGAGTAGGAACGGTTACTGCCGCATCTATCGCTCCCTGCGGAGACTGGAAATTCATGATGACCTGTCCGTTTCCAGGTGACAGTTCCCCCCCATGAGAGGCAGACGACTGTTGCGAGACAAACCAGCCCAGAGAGAAAGCCATCACAAGTACGGCCACTCCTACAACGCTCGTCAGTAAAATGCACTTTTTCGATATTTTGGGAGAAGAAGGTTCCCGCTCCTCCTCTTTGAGCAATTCAGCCAGCGTACCGACGGGAAGATCAAGCACCGCTTCGATGCCTTCCAAGTTTCGCGGGGTGGGGACAGATTGTCCTATCTCCCATTTGGACACCGCCTGCCTGCTGACACCAAGTTCTTCTGCCAATCGCTCCTGGCTCATGCCTTTTTCTTCTCTGGCTTGACGGATCGCAGTTCCCAGCATAGACACCACTCCCTTCTTGTCTCGCCTTAATTATAGCAAGTGGGCCCGGTTGCGTCTACAAACTTTCCCGCAACTGGTACAGTTGCGGGAAAAAAGGGTGGGAGTATCGTTTGAGATGCCCCCGCCTTGTGCGTTAGTCTTGTTTTACCTTGTTCTGTTCCTGTTGCGCTTTCCACTCGGCAAATTCCCGCTGCCCCTCCTCACTCTCAAAAAACGCCTGTATCTCCGGGAGCAGGATGCGGGCCAGAGCCTCTACCTCATGGTAGGGTATCCCGGTTCCATAGTCGTTGGGTTTCTTCTTGCGTGGCATGGAATCACCCCGTTAGAACCGTTCCTCGTCAAACAGATAGCCTTGGAATACTGTTCCATCTCCCGTTATGAAACGGCCCCTTGCGTCTTTTGGTATCTGCTCGGCGGCGCTGGTGTTGTCGAGAATGATTTGAGAAAGCACACTATCCGCTCTGCCGCAAACACGGAAATCCATGTTGTTGCGTATCTGGCCGGGGATGATGGTCGCATCCGGCCTCTGCGTGGCAAGAATGAGATGAATACCAAATGCCCGTCCCTGCCGCGCAATGGTGGACAGCTTGTTTTCAATTTGTGCCAGCAGCTTCTTCCGTTCGTTATCAGCTCCGGTCTTGTCCAACATCTCCGCCACCTCGTCACAGGCGAACACCAGCCGGGGAAGTCCCTCCCCCGTGGCCTCGTTGTAGGTGTCCAGGTCTTTGCACTCCGTTTCTTCCAGCCGCTTTTTGCGGCACTCCAAAACCGCCGTGAGTTGGTCTAAGGTATAGAGCAATTCATCCTCCCGGAAACACATGTGGCATTTCTGCCGCCAAACCCTGGGGAAGTCTACGCCGCCCTTGAAGTCCGCTATGTAGACCTCCGCCCCCTTTTCCACCGCCTGCATAAGCAGCAGCTTCAGCAGTACGCTCTTTCCGCTGCCCGTGGAGCCGCCCAGCAGGATATGGGGGATGTTGGCGAGGTTCACCGTCACAGGCCCCGTCAGGCTTTCCCCCAGCACCAACACAAAGCTGTCCGGGGACAGATATTTGTCTTTCCAGGGGAGCAAGGCCGGAAAATCGCTCTCGGCGGGGACGGCATAGACACAGATGATTTTCCGCCCCTCCGCCCATGTCATTTTCGCTATGGTGATATTCAGGGCCGTTTCAATCCTGGCCCGCTTGTCCTCCCACTCCCCCAGAGGTATGCCACAGGGGTCAAACTCCCAGAGCGTCAGCCGGGGCGTGTCCTTGTCCCGCTGCTTGCACAGGAGGATAGGGGCCTCTCCGGCGTGGTTGACAAGGCCCACCTTCTGCAAGCCCTCCTTTGCCTCCCTGCCGCCCCAGGGTGTTCCCAGGAGTACCAGGACGGCCAGGAGGCCGCCCACGGCGTAGAGAGGCACTAACAGGTCTATAACGGCGTTCAGGACGGGGGAAAACATACCGTAGGCGTCCAGGCCGAACAGGTGTCCCCGGAACAGCCAGACCAGCACAGCGCCCGCAAGGTACGCCGTGAGCAGCAGCCCCTTGTGGGGTGTGTCCCTGGCCGCCATAAGCCCCGCTTTCATGCGCCGAAGCAGATGGCGGTTTTCCGTCCGCCTGGTGATGGTGTCTTTATCGTTTCTGGTCACAGGGCCAGCCCCCTTTCTTCTTCTGGACGGTGGTTCCGTCCGGTAAAAACTCAATGATGTTATGGATACGGCGGAGGAACGCCCGCCAGGTTTCCGGCCTGTCCCACTGTTCGCCCCGGTACTGCTTTTCCAGCGGAAGGTTAGAGGTGATATAGACCGTGGTATAACAGGCCGTTTTGTCATTGTACCGGGCGGGGAGGGACAGGGGGTAAATGTCCAGATAGTTCAGCATATCTTCAATGGGGACTTGCCCGCTGAACTCCTCGAACACAAGCACCTCCTGCCCGTGGTAGCCGTCAAAGGAAATGCCTTTTGCCGCCCGGTAGTTTGTCACCCGGTAAATGCTCCGGGGGTCGTGGGCCTCGTAAATGCTCCTTGTCTTGCCCGCCCCGCTGGCCCCGTAGAGGTAGGATACTTCCAGGGGCCTGTTTTCCACGGCGTACTTCTCCGCCGTCAAAGTCTGCCGGAGCAGGTCAATGTCACGGACACGAAAGGCCATAGCCGGGTTATCGTCAATGATTTCCGTGGTGGTCATGCCGTCCCGGATATTCTGGACGAGTCGGAACATCTCCGGGTGTTTCTCCGCTCGCTCCGGCGGGGCCTCGCCCCATTCCTCGAAAGTCCCAGGCACCGAGGTTTCCGCCTTGTCCGTATCCGCCCATCGGCCCTCCTTGCGGATGTATGCCCGGTTTTCCTGTACCGTTCCATATGCCTTTTCGATATGGGCCACGGGAAAACGGTTTTTGATGGTGGCAAAGCGCACAGGCGATGGAGCATAGAAAAACAGGTGCGTGTGATATGTCCCCGTTGACGCTGTTTCATCGGCCATGCAGTAATAGGCCGGGGAAAACCGCTGTAAGATTTCCTTGATTGCGCTATGGTCTAACCCGGCCTCTGATGGATTGTTAATCACCAGCGCCCATTTTCGGGATTGGCTGTTGCTGCCCATGTAAAGCCTCCCTTGTATTGCTACATGCTACAAGTTTCCCATAAGGGGTAATACTGCCCCCTTATGGGAAAGGCGGCGCTGGCGCTGCCGCCGGGGGACACTTCCCTTGAGGGGAATTGTCTTTTCCCCGGCTGGCCTCCCCAGCGCCGCCAGCGCATCAGGTCTTAGGGTTCACCAAATGGATACCCGTGGCCCTGGCCCCCACCTGGGGCTGCCCCTGGCTCCAATAGATGAATACCTCCAGGCCGTCAAAGCGCACCTCCGCATAGCCGTCCGGGGCGTCCATGCGTTTATCCCCGTCAATCCGCACATTGATTTTGTCCAGGCCCTTTTCCGGCATAGCGACGGTATAGCGGTAGCCGAGGACGGTATCAGTTTTGCGGTTTTCACGATACTCATAGGCCGGGGACACCTCCACCAGCCACAGCTTGCTCCCAAGGCTCCGGGGGTCAATGATAAGGTCGGTGATCTTCATAGGTTCTCCTTTCCGGGCGGTGCGTGGCCTTTGCCCCACCCTTTTGAAATCACAAGTCCTTGTGTTGTCCCCATCATACCAGGGAAAAAGCGAAATGTCGTTTCATGCGTGAAACACTTGAAAGGGCGCAAAAAACCGACGCCCCTGTGCTGTATAGGGCGTCGGCTTTTAATCGGTCATTCACTTGTCAGATGTCAGAAGGGGGAGGCCCCTGCCGTGCAGCAGGTCGTTGGTTTCGTCTACGGTGTAGCCATGCTCCGCCGCCTCGTCCCACACATAGAACTCCGGGAACGCTGTATAAAACAGCTCCCGCCGCTGCTCTAATGTGAGTTCCAGCGCCTGGGCAATGGCCTGTATCGTCCTTAACTCCGGCCGGTAGTAGGGGTTCCTTTCTGTGTCGTAACTCGTTATTCTGCTGATGGTCGCTTTGGACTGCCCGGACATTTTCGCCAGCCGTGCGGGACTCCATTCCAGCACGGCTAAATATCCGTTCACCAGCTTGGACAATTCAAGTCTATAATCCGGGCCTTGCTTTGGCGTCTGAACTGCCAAAGCTGTATCCTCGGATTACAGATTTCGGTTTAGATGGGTTTGCCGCCGGAGGTGGTGCGCCTGGGGTCGTGTCGCTGGGGTCTATGGTATCGCCGTAACAGGAAAAGACTACTTACCATAGCGGCCACCTCCTTATCGTGAAATACGCCTTGGGTGAATAATAGTGTTTACTATCCACCTCCGGCGCGCAAAGCCCGCTCACGATAATTCAATGTTACATTGGAATACGGAAATGGAGCCGTATTCCCCCGTCAATCCTGGGGCACTTGCCGGGACAGCGTACAGCAACCGCTTTCCCATGCCCATCACATGTGGGCGGTATCTTAAATACCGTCCGGGGTTCCTCCTTGTGTGCCGCTGAAAACGGCGGCTTACTTTGCTTCTTGGTTTTTCATGTTTCATTTATGGAAGGGCAACGATATATTACCATACCTATTCCATATATTGATGAATATTTTGTAAATAATTCTATATCTTGCGTTGCCCTGCCTTTCTTGCCAGTAGCCCAGCCCCCTCCCCCTGTCAATGGTCAAGATAAACGGCCCATGTGCCGCCATTGACAGGGGGAGGGGCCTGGGCTTTTCGGTTATCAAGGGGTGTCAGCCGCAGGCTGGCTGACACCCCGGTTCAATACTGGGATTTACGAGGAAACAAAATAAGGAGTTGACTAATATGCTTATTTGCGATAGTCTTATATCAACAGAAAAAGGAGGCCCGCAGAATGAAAGAAATGATTGGTGAACGCCTAAAAGCCCTCCGTGTGGGTGTCCGTCTGTCCCAGACGAAACTTGCCGGGATACTCGGCACACAGCAGTCCAGTATCAACCGATACGAGCAGGGCCAAGCCGTCCCAGGGCCGGAGATGTTTGTGAAGTACGCTGACTATTTTGATGTGTCTATGGATTATCTCTACTGCCGTACAGACGAGCCACGGGGCAAGCTGTACGACTACAAGCCCCAGGCGCTTAAAGAAAAGATGGAACAGAGCGAGGAAATGCGGGAATTTATAGAAATGTGCTTTGACCCGCAAGCGCCCGTCAACAAGCGTCTGAAAGAGGCGCTGCTTCGGATTATGACAGAGGAGGCGAACGAGGAATGAAAGCGGTGATCTATGCCCGGTATTCCAGCGACAACCAGCGGGAGGAAAGCATTGAGGGCCAGCTTCGGGAGTGTACGGCCTATTGTGTGAAAAACGACATTACCATTTTGCGGACATACATTGACCGGGCCTTGTCCGCCAAGACCGACAACCGCCCGGACTTCCAGCGCATGGTGAAGGACAGCGCCAAGGGCCTGTTTGATGTGGTCATTGTCTGGAAGTTAGACCGTTTCGCCCGGAACCGCTACGACAGCGCCCATTATAAGGCCCAGCTTCGGAAGTATGGCGTCAAGGTGCTTTCTGCTACGGAAAACATTTCCGAGGGGCCGGAGGGTATCATTCTGGAAAGTATGCTGGAAGGTATGGCGGAATACTACTCCGCTGAGCTGTCCGAGAAGGTTATCCGGGGCCATACGGAAAACGCTCTGAAATGCAAGTATAACGGCGGTACGCCCACCTTCGGCTATGTTATAGACAAGGATATGCAGTACCAGCTTGACCCTCGCACCGCCCCCGTGGTGCTGGAAATATTCACCCGGTATGACCAGGGAGCCACCATGAAGGAAATCATGGAGGAAATGCGGCAAAAGGGCGTTACAACGGTACGAGGTAAAAAGATTGACCTGAACTTTATGGCCCGTCTGCTGAAAAACCGGAAGTATATCGGGGAATACAGCTATCGGGAAATTGTCACCCCCGGCGGTATCCCCGCCATTGTCCCCCAAGACCTGTTTGACAGGGTGCAAAAACGGCTTGCGGCAAACAGAAAAGCCCCGGCCCGCCACAAGGCCGAGGACGATTATCTGCTGACCACAAAGCTGTTTTGTGGCACCTGCGGGGCCATGATGGTTGGCGAGAGCGGCACCAGCGCCAGCAAGGGCCGGAAATACCATTATTATCGCTGTGTAAACACCAAGAAACAAAAAAGCTGCAACGCCAAGCACAAGAGCATACGGAAAACGCCCATTGAAAACGCTGTTGTCAACGCTGTTATGGCAAAGGTAATGGACGATAATTTTGTGGAGTACATAGCCGACACCGTGATGGACATTCAGACCAGAGAGAGCAGCGTCCTCCCGGCACTCCGGCACCAGTTGGAGGAAACAGAGCGAGGTATCACCAATATGCTGAACGCTATCCAGATGGGGATTATAAACGCCTCCACCAAACAGCGGCTTGACGAGTTGGAGGACAGGAAAGCGGATATAGAGCTGCAAATTATCCAGGAGGAAATGAAACACCCCATGCTGACCCGTGAGGATGTGACATACTGGATTTGCCGTTTCCGTACCCTGGATGTGTCCAAGCTGGAAGAACGGCGGAGGCTTATTGACAGCTTTGTAAACTCCGTGACCGTCTTTGACGATTACATTTTGATTACCTTTAACTATAAGGAGGGCGAGGAAAGGCTTGATTTTACTGACATTGAGAGTTCGGATTTACAATCGGTCGGGGGACCGATTTTGTCAGAAAAAACGCCCGAAATGGCGGTTTTTCTGCATTTAATGCTAGATTTTATTTGCACTTGTGAACTATGGAGGTGCCGCATGGGTGTAGTTTCAGCTTCTGAGTATGTTGCATCGTTAAACGAGGAGCAACAGCGACCCATCAACGCATTTATTGAATTTATGAATGTGGAATATGCCCAGCTGACCAATAAGATCTCCTTCTCTATGCCCATGTGGCTGGTGGGGAAAAAGATGAATGAGGGATATGTGGCGGTCTCCGCAGCGAAAAATCATTTCTCCATTCATTTTTCTGATGAGGCGTTTCTGAATCGTTTGGCTGAGAGACTGCCCACCTGTAAAAAGGGAAAGAGATGTATCAACGTCAAATACGGAGATGAGCAGTCCCTTCGTGCGGTCGAAGAAAGCATTAGCAATTTTCTGAAAATCTATGGCTCTGAAGGGAGTCCCTCCCAATGAAGGGCACAGAGGAAATCAGCTGCTGCGGCGCCTACTGCAAAGACCTGCCGTGAATTTGAGAAGACCTGCAAGGGCTGCAAACCGGGGTATCTGGACGACTCTCGGGATTTGAGCCGGGCCAAATGCAGGATGAAGAAATGCTGCCTGACTAAAGGCCACATCACCTGTGTAGACTGTGAGGAGTACGAGTCTTGCGAGACCGTTCAGGCCTTTCTCAACCATCCCGGCTACAAATACGGCAAGTACAAGCAGGCGCTGGAGTACATCCGCGCCTATGATTATACTGCTTTCATGAAAGCGGCTGAAAATTGGAAAAACGCCTATGGTAAATACCCCGAACAGGACAACTAAAAAGGTAGTAGTGCCCGCTGAACATCCACCGATTTCAGCGGGCGTTATTCTTTGTTTATAGCTTGTTAAATACTGATACGCCTAATGTGAGAGTAAAGCAGAATTGGGGGCAACAGCCAGTTGCGTTGCTTTTTGCTCCCGCTGTGGTACACTCCGGGCAAGGTGGTGATCAACATGGATACCAAAAAAATTCTTCTGGAACTGCGCACCAAGCGGGGACTCTCCCGAGAACAGCTGGCAGAACAAGTGCATGTGACCCGTTAGGCGGTTTCCCGCTGGGAGAGCGGCGAAACAGTGCCCAATACAGAAACCTTGAAACTGCTTTCCAGGCTGTTTGATGTCTCCATCAACACCCTGCTAGGTTCGCCCAGGCAGCTGATCTGCCAGTGCTGCGGTATGCCCCTGGAGGACATCAATATCAGCCGGGAGCCGGACGGCACCTTCAACGAGGAGTACTGCAAGTGGTGTTATGCCGACGGGAAATTCGTCTACTCAAGCCTTGAGGAACTGCTGGACTTCCTGGAAAGCCACATGTCCAATGAAGCCTGGCCCTCCGAGCAGGTCAGAGCCTATTTTGAAGCTCAGCTGCCAAAGCTGAAGCACACTGGAAATAGAAAGAGACATAAATACCTCCCCATGAAACTTAAGATTTAGACGGATGTGTGTAAGAAAATAATTCGCCCGAAATTTCGCCTTTGACATCTGTCAGGTCGGAGTGGTTAACAAAAAATGCGCAATGTATGGTTTTTCCTGAGTGTTGTCTTTCACCATACAAAAGTAATAGATTTATGCGTACTTTTTACATGAAATATACAATAGTTTTTTGCGGGATGAATTTAGCCGAGACGTAGGAAAAGGAACAGAATACCTTTATAAGGTGTCTGAAATTATTGCAAAAAGCTATTTTGATCTACCACCGAGGGTGATACAAGATGCATGGGCATATTCTTCTGTTCAGGATAAAACCGAGTATAATGTTTGCTTTAGGCCGGATATTGCACATGAGCTTTTAGACCTTAATGGGGCAATGCTTTGTAAAGTAAATCATTCTATGGGAATACAGGTGTTGTGTGTAGCTGTAGGCGCAGACGAAAACAACAATATTCTATTTTATCCAGTTGGCTCTGAGCAGCAAAAACAAGTATTCCCTGAAATTACGCAAACTACATCTCCAAAATAGAACGTTTGATTCGTTGAGGCCACGAGACACCATGGTTGCGTTTTCATGCAAGGTAGAGATTCTTATGGGGAGAGAATTGCTTGAGACCATGTCTAATGTGATAGAGGCTAGGCAATTTGGCAAAGTGTGGAATTTAACTAAAAAAGAGCTTATAACCAGATAAACGCAACCAATTGTCTAGCGTTAAAAATTGGTGGAAGGAAGCATATCATCAAGTCAATATAATCAATATAAATAAATAGACACATACCAATGGCCAAAATCTTTAAATAGCCGACTATACTTTACAGCGGGGAACGGAAACAGGCAGTGAATGAATGTACAAAGAAGAATGGACTAAAATTTTGAAAAAGTCTCCATGTGTGCAAGACTGTTGTCGTGATGCTATGATACAATGGAACATCACAAGGAGGGATTGCTATGCGCAAGAATTTTGGAGCCAAGCCCTGGACTTATCCCCAGCCGGTCTTTATCCTGGCGGCTTACGATGAAAACGGCACCCCCAACGCTATGAACGCGGCCTGGGGCGGCATCAGCGAGGATAAGGAACTGAGCATGTGCATCAGCGAAGGCCATAAAACCACCGCCAACATTTTGGCCCGCAAAGCCTTCACCGTCAGCATGGCCACGGCGGATCAGATGGTAGCCTGCGACTATGTGGGCATTGAGTCCGGCAACCAAGTGTCAGACAAGGTGGCAAAGGCCGGCTGGCACACCACCAAATCGGAATTTGTGGATGCTCCTCTCATCGATGAGCTTCCCATGGCAGTGGAGTGCCGCCTGGTGAGCTATGACCCGGAGAGCTGCCGTCTGGTGGGTGAGATCGTCAATGTGAGCGCCGACGAGTCCGTGCTGGACGAGGACGGGAAGATCGACCCGGACAAGCTGCGGCCCATCACCTTTGATCCCATTTACCACACATACCGGGTACTGGGCGAGAAGGTAGGCAACGCGTTCCAGGACGGTGCTAAGCTGAAATAAAGACTGGGGTTTATTCCAAGCATAGATGAGGGACGGAGGTACAGACTCCGTCCCTCGTCTGTTTTGACGGCTCACCGCCGCCCCGTCTTCTGCCGCTTACGGAAGTCCTCCTCAATGGCGTCTTTCCAGTGTTCATCCAAAGGTGCGCTGCACCGGACAGCTGACACAGCCTGGCCCATCACTTCGTAGTTAAGGCGGGTGCCCTCGCTGTCGCAGTGGTAGTTCACTGCCCGGTCGGGGGCAATGCCCAGATGGCCCGCCGTCTCCACCGCGTCGATGTTGGCTCCCAGGAAGAGAAACTCCCAGCCGTACTTTTCCTTCTGCCGCCGGATCATCTCCTTGACCCGCCGGGCGGAGTAGCGGCGGCTGGCGTTCTCAATGCCGTCGGTGGTAATGACGAAGAGGGTGTGCTCCGGCACATCCTCCGGACGGGCGTACTTGTGGATGTTCCCGATATGGTGAATGGCCCCGCCGATGGCGTCCAGCAGAGCGGTGCAGCCCCGGACATAGTACTCTTTTTCCGTGATGGGCCGAACCTCGCCCACCTTCACCCGGTCGTGGAGCACCTCGGTCCGGTCGTCGAAGAGGACGGTGGAGACGAAGGCCTCGCCGGGCTCCTTCTTCTGCTTTTCGATCATGGCGTTGAAGCCGCCGATGGTGTCCCCCTCCAGTCCCTGCATGGAGCCGCTGCGGTCCAGGATGAACACCAGTTCCGTCAAATTCTGCTTCATAAAAAATCCCCCTATTCTGTGTTGTTTGGTTTACAAGCACAGTATAGGGGGATTTTGATTCGGATGGGTCGCCTGGGAGGCGACAAATCCAGCCGCTTTCTCAGGCATCAAACAGAGTGAACCGGGTGCCGTTTTCCTCCAGAAGCTTAAGCAGATCCTGAGCCTTGAGCCACACGGTGGCGGTGTTATCGTTGGGGTGGACCCCGATCAGGCCGGAGCCCTCCAAAAAGGACTTGTCCAGAAAGAAGGTCACCTTGTGTCCCCGGTCGTTGAGCAGGCCCAGAGGCGTTACCGCGCCGGGGATCAGGCCAAGCATGTCCATCAGATCCTGATCCGAGGCAAAGGTCAGCGGCCGGGTGTCGTTCTGCTGCCGGAAGGCTTTTAGGTCGACTCGCTTGTTTCCCTTGACCGTAATGAGATAGTAATTGCGCTTTTTGTCGTCCCGAATGAAGAGGTTCTTGGCATCGGCCTTCGGGTAGGGCAGGTGGATCTCAGCCACCTCTGCCATGTTGTAAACAGCTTTGTGCTCCGTTACCTCATGCCAGATGTTTCTGGTACTGAGGAGAGCGTAAATCTCCTTCTTGTTCATATCCCTGTCCTCCTCGCCATTACCCGCCCAGCAGGCTCTGGCCAAAGGCAAAGAGAGCCTCGTTGATCTCAAAGATGTTATAGTTCCGGTGGGCAATAAAATACTCCACGATGATATCGAACTTGCTGGCATGAGAGAAGGCAAAACCTGCTTTCCCCAGCATCTCTCGGGCTTCCTCCTGCGGCAGTTCCAGGGCAATGGCAAAGGTCATGGCGGTGGGCTTGGAGGGCTTATAGTGGACATCCGAGCGAATTTTAGAAAAGAGTTTACGGTCAATATTAGCCTTTTTATAGCACTGGGCGTCGGTCATGCCCTGCTCGTCGATCTTCCTCAGCAGCATCTGAGAAAAACTTTCATCCAGTTTGCTGAGTGCTTCGTCCAGGCCGAAGGAGGCCGAGGCGCAAGGGGCAGGCATCCATTCTTCTTCCTCCATGGCTATAGAGGCCATGGCCATCCGGCGGCGTTGGGTCTCCCGGCTGTCGGTGTGGGCATCAACATAGCGGTCATCGATGTAGGCGGCAATATCAGCAAAGAGCTTTCCGCCGATGGTGTAGGCGGTCCGGTCAAAGATCACCAGATACACCGTCATGTCGTGAGCCAGAAGGAAGTCTCCGATGGTATCCACCGCCACCTTCAGGGCCTGATTCTTGGGGTAGCCGTACACCCCGGAAGAGATCAGCGGAAACGCCACGGTTTCACACCCATGGGCCAGGGCCACTTCCAGAGAGGAGCGGTATGCAGAGACCAACAGTTCCCGCTCTCTGTGACTGCCGCCCCGCCAGATGGGACCCACGGTGTGGATGACAAACTTTGCCGGCAAGCGGTAGCCCTTCGTGATCTTAGCCTCTCCCGTTTTGCAGCCGCCCAGGGTGCGGCACTCAACCAGCAACTCCGGCCCGGCGGCACGATGGATGGCGCCGTCCACGCCTCCGCCGCCCAGCAAGCTCTCATTGGCAGCATTGACGATGGCATCCACCTTCATGGTGGTAATATCGTTTCGTACAATCTGCAGGGGCATGACAGCACCTCCTCGCTTTCTAGTGTCATCATACCACAAGTACCCCTGTGCAGCAATCTTATGGAATACAAGGGAGAGTTTCATTCCAGCACTTTTCCTTTACCGGTAACGGATTAAAATAGGTATTCACCACATGTTAGACCGCCATTGAAAATACACCCAAATCTGGTACAATAAAAATACAATATTATCCTTCTGTAGAAAGGAATTCATCATGAAAGTAACTGCGGGTATCTTCGTGAAAGATGATCATATTTTGCTTATGCGCCGTGCCCCTGGTCAAAGTGCAGCTGGCGGTTGGGAATATCCTGGAGGAAAAATAGAGCCTGGCGAATCCGGTGAACAGTGTCTGCGCCGTGAGTTAAATGAGGAACTTTGCATTGACGCGGAAATTGGTGAAAAGATGGCGGAGAGCATTTTTGAGACGGGTTCCAAAACGATTCATTTGCATGCTTATCGTGTCAATCGGTATGAAGGAAAAATCCAGTTGACCGTCCATGATCAAATGGAGTGGGTGCCGCTTTCAAAGCTGTTAGACCACGACCAGCTTCCGGCTGACTATCTGATCTCTCAAAAACTTTTGGAGGTATTGCGATGAGTTTTCGGCCACCATTTGTAGTGGGTTCCACCGTAACCCACTCAGAAATTTGCGCTGCCTTTCAGTGTGGCAATATGGGTGGTATGCGCCGCTCTAAGCGAACTAATACCCTCATTATCATCTCGGACCATACAAAGGCGCTTTACGATGACAAATGGTATGGGGATGTCCTTCACTATACTGGAATGGGCAAGACTGGAGACCAGACATTGACCAGTCAAAATCGCACTCTAGCCGAGTCGGATCACAATGGAGTCGAAGTGCACCTCTTTGAGGTGCTGCACCCGACACAGTATATTTACCACGGTGTTGTATCCCTTGCCGGCAAGCCATATCAGGAAGATCAGGCCGACGAGGACGGGGTGATGCGCAAGGTTTGGATGTTTCCAGTAAAACCTGCGTTCCCGATCTCGGTCGACTCTACAGCGTATCAGTTCTATACGAAAGCCCAGCAAAAGCGAGCAGAAAAGCTTTCTGATGAAGCACTTGCTCGCCACTTGAACGACACTGAAAAACAAAAGGCTGCCCAACGGGATGTAACTTCCTCTGTCTATGTTCGGAACCCCTATGTTGCAGAGTATGCCAAACGTAGAGCCAAGGGCATCTGTCAGCTCTGTGGCCAGCCAGCCCCATTTTGTGACCAGAAGGGGCGCCCTTACCTAGAAAGCCATCATATTGAGTGGCTCTCGCAGGGCGGGGCAGATACCACTAGCAATACTGCTGCACTCTGCCCCAACTGCCACAAGAAGATGCACATTGTCAATGACCCCAAGGACGTTCAAAAACTGCGTGCAGCAATTATATAAAACTGTTTGAGGGAGGTTGTTCTTATGCGTCTGGATCATCCACGTTGTAGCTTCGCATCTTCACTGGATACCTTCCTCAGCACCGGAAAAGAAGAATGGTTGGCCCGAATGGAGGCTCGGGAGTCGGGGCGCCCTCTCTATCAAGAACAGATTGTTGCTTGGGCAGACTGTTACGATGTGCTCCTACATACGCTACCGGCCATTCAAGCGCAGCATCCGGAGCTCATCATAATCTTCGAATACGAACTTCCTTATGAAGCAGGGCGTCGCCCGGATGTGATCCTCCTCAGCAAAGAACAGGTCGTGATTTTGGAGTTCAAAATGAAATGCCGTGTGCTCAGAGCCGATGTGGACCAGGTGGCTGCCTATGCTCGGGATCTCCAGGAATATCACTTTGAATCCAGAAACCGCAAAGTGACTCCTTTGCTGGTAGTTACCCGTATGAAGCATACATTAGAGTCCAGAGGTTCTGTCCTTGTGACGTCTGGGGACTGCCTGCAAGAAGCCCTACTCGACACATTGCGGGAGGACACAACAGCCTGTGATGCCGCCGCCTGGATGTCCTCCCGCTATGAGCCCCTTCCCACCATCGTAGAGACCGCCCAAAGGATCATGCGCAAGGAGGCACTCCCTCATATCCGCAGCGCTGACAGTGCGGGAATTCCGCAGGCATTGCAATGCCTTACTGGTATTGCTACCTATGCGCACAAGAAGGGCAAGCATATGCTCGCCTTTGTCACGGGTGTGCCTGGCGCCGGGAAAACTTACTTGGGTCTACAGTATGTCTATGAATCCTTCCAAGCCGAAAAGCAAGTGCATTCTGTGTATCTGTCAGGCAACGGCCCTTTGGTGAAAGTTCTCTCATCTGCTTTGGGGAGTCATGTGTTTGTGAAGGATCTCCATAAACAGATCGATGAGTTTGTCCGCTATCAGGCCAAGGATTTTCACCAAAACATCATTGTGTTTGATGAGGGGCAGCGGGCTTGGACACAGGAACGCATGGCCCAGCGGAACCCTGGCCGCCAATGTTCCGAGGCAGAATTAATGCTCCAACTGGCAGAGGCACGGCTCCCATGGTGTGTCCTTCTTGTGCTCATTGGGGAGGGGCAAGAAATCTACAAGGGTGAATCCGCAGGAGTCGACCAGTGGGTGACCGCCATTTCCCGGACACAACAGGCATGGGAAATTGTTGCCCCCTCAAAGCTGACTGTCTCCTTTGAACCGGTGCAAACGATGTGTCACCTCCATGCGCGGGACCAATTGGACCTCAACGTATCCCTACGTAACCATTTGGCTCAAGACGCCAGTACCTTTATAAACCATTTGATTTCGGGTGAGATCAACCAGGCAAAATCGCTTGTTCCATCTTTGAAATCTGCGGGTTATACGATGCTGGTGACACAGGATCTGGATGCGGCAAAGGCGTATTGTACGACTCGCTATAAGGGGCAAACATCGAAGCGATATGGACTTCTAGTCTCCTCGAAAGCAGATCCCGCACTGATGAGACGCTATGGTGTGGATAATAGCTATGAGGCTACCAGTATGCGCAACATGGATATTGCTGCATGGTATAATGATCCACCTGAAAGTCCAAAATCCTGCTGTAGTTTTCGCCAGGTAGTGACCGAGTTCAGTTGTCAGGGCTTAGAGGTGGATCTCCCGATTCTGTGCTGGGGCCCAGATATGATTTGGAATGGAAACGCGTGGAATCTCTATCGCCCAATGCAGTCGGCAGATAGTAATGACAACCGCTATCGTGTTAATAGCTACCGGGTGTTGTTGACCAGAGGTCGAGATGGTCTCCTTGTGTTTGTACCTCCAGAATCAAAGCTATCTCCTATCTATGACCTTCTTTGCAAAGTTGGCCTGGAGGAATTATAAAAACTACAGACGGGTAGTAGTCCATGGACTGCTACCCGTCTATTTTCAGCATCTTTTGGGTCATTTCAAAGTGCTTAGCCACGGTGTGCTTAGTCACTTTAGTGCCCTTAGCGAGGTAGAGCAATTCGTTTCGCCGGGATGGAACTTCATATACTCCTAGATTTGCCTTGCTTTATTCAGCGTGTCGCCGATGATGCGCTTCACAAGCTGCTGGAGGACCTATTTGCCGTGGTGCAGCCTGACCTTGTGGCCGGCTATACCCTTCACCTTCTCGTTCAGTGCTTTTTTTATTGTCTGTGCAGCGTCTCCTGCCGGATAGCTTGGTGGCTAGTATACAGATGGAAACAGTACGTTGGGGGCTTTCTTCCTGCATATATCACTTCCTATTAAATTGAAATAAATGAACAAGATATGTTATGATTAGCTTCAACTGGGAAGGGGGTGATGCTTTATGGCAACTACGGGTTCACATCTGGAAGCATGAAGTGCCTTTGCCGGATTTATCAGCTCGTACCTCGCTCTCATGCGAGATGTAGTACAGCAACGCAGAGTAAAGCATCAATTTTTCCGTTTGTCAGCATTTAATTTGCTGTTAAATATGAACCTCAATACCTCCAGCAGGAATGGCAGCTCAACGAGCTGCCATCTATTTTTTGCTCCGTATAGGTCGTAGTTCACTAGGGATGCATAGTTAGCTGTCAATGGTGGCCGGGGCGTTATACAGGGCAGCCAGTAGCTATTTCTTGATGTTGCGGACATAGGTGGTGTTGTCCTGCATGCGGTCCAGTGCATACTCAATGTGAGAACTGTTCAGTTCCAGAAACCGGGATTTGACCACCTCAGCCGGATAGCCGTCTCCGGCAATGCGGATCGTCTCCCTGCGGGAACAGACAGTATCCAGCATGAGCTCCACCAGCTCATCCAGACGGTCATGGCCCAGGCCCATGCGCTCGTTCTATACGAGTGTCATACTCGATGTTCTCCAAAATAAGCTCTCGCTTTCGCATCTAGTCCCGTCCGGTTCGCTTAGCCCCTACGGGGGCTTGATTGGATATGATTTGATCCTTCCGTACTTTTTGAATCAGTATTTTGTTCTTCAGGATTTCTTTTCCTCTTTATTTAATTGCGGCCGGTTTTCCAGACATGGGTTATTTATATCCGGGTTTTCTGTATCTGAACAAGACGTATCTGACTCGTCCTCACACGGTTGGTCCGTGTCCATAGGATGGGGTGTCTCGTAGATAACATACGCCATATCTATGATCTTGCCCTTGCTGCCTCGGAGTCGATTACTAACTGTGTAACCGGCATGTTCCAGCTTCTTTAGGGAGGATCCGATGCTGTCCCCGTGCCCTCCTTGCAGATTTTTACAAGGCCTCTGGTGGTGTAGTTCCAGTCCTCCGGCAAAGACAGCATCGTGGAGAGCAGCCCTTTGGATTTCAGCGATAACCCAGTATTACGGGGGTGATGGTTGGACATCACCGTGTAGTCTCGTGGTTTCTTAATGCGAAATACCGCCATAGTATTACCTCTTTATGAAATGTTCATTTTAGGGGAAAGGCGGTCTCTATGCCACTTGGGCAACCCAGAGTAAAAAACTATAGGTGGGGACCTTCCTGCAAATTGCTGTGACAAAAATGGGTAAAAACATCACAGGCATGCAAGAGCTTTATTGATAAATTAAGGAAACTATGGTATAACAAAATATATGATATGATAAGACTAACACTTACAAATCAATAGAACAGTATAAGCATGTTTCAATTACACAACTGCATGATGACTATGAGAGCAACAAGCGACGTACACTGTACGCGTGGAATCATGCGTGATGTAGGCGGAAGTTTTGGAGATGCACACGAATCAGTTAAAGATAACTTTGATTCTATATAAAAAATGGATTTTGCCTGTGGAGGAAACCACATCTGGGGGTAGATGTGGCTTCTTTCTTGCGGCCTTTTCACGCCCTGCGTCAGCCTGTCCAAGTGACAGGGTGTCGCGGGGCGTCTTTCTGTCTTTGGAAAGGAGTCAACGAATATGAGCCTGAAATACGCCTGCCCCGGCTGTGGGACCTCTTTGGGCTATGAGGGATTGTGCTGGAAATGTAAGTGCGAGCAGGATCGGCAAGCTGCTCTTGCCTGGACGCCGGAACAAATTGGCGAAAAGCAGAAAAATCTCATTCAGAACATCCAGAGGCTGGCGGAGATGGAGGACCCGGAGTTCACCGACTTCTGGCAGCTGCTGGGGGACCGGGATGCCCTCGCCCCGGAGATCCAGCGGGCGGCACTGGCCGCAGAGGTGTTCTGGCCCTGTGAGATCTATTATCACGCTCCCGCCGATGTGCGGGATGGCCTAATTCATGCGCTGTTGTCCGCGGAATATTCCAGCGAGGCCTCCAACCTGATGAGTTGCCTTGCTATGCAGGGAGATGACAAGGCAATGGAGACGCTG
>ENA-UPWK01000565-UPWK01000565.1-human-gut-metagenome-genome-assembly--contig:-NODE-565-length-37334-cov-5.336366_pt1 | contig 37334 bp, 32 predicted proteins | sample MGYA00250048_ERZ773373 | MGnify/ENA primary metagenome ERZ773373 (study PRJEB29103, sample SAMN06112059) | human gut metagenome | biome: human gut; feature: ankylosing spondylitis patient; material... | reverse complement strand
CCAATGGCACCTTCACCATCGAAAAGGGCAACAGCGACGACGAGCTCGGCGGCAACGGCGTTCTGGTCGAGGCTTTTGTGGACAACGACGACAACGTGACCCTGGTGGTCATCAACACCTACGTGGGCGAGATCTCCAAGGTTACCGCCGCGAAGGACGGCGATGACCGCTATGTCACCGTGGACGGCAAGAAGTTCGAGACTGAGTCCTTCGAGAAGGACGACGTGGTTCTCTACACCATGGCTGATGGTGAGATCCAGACCATGACCCTGGCCGAGGTGGTTGAGGGCGTCGAGGTCACCAAGACCACCGGCGATTCCAGCTTCGTGGCTGACGGCGAGACCTACAAGTACAGCGCGAAGATGTCCAATAAGGGTGATGTCAAGGTCGACAGCGTGCTGGACCTGTACCTGGATTCCTATGGCTATGTCATCAAGGTCGACGTATCCAAGGCCTCCAGCGACTACGCCTACGTCGTGAACACCGGTGCCGATGAGGGCCGCTATGACGACGAGAGCTCCTACTATGCCAAGCTTCTGCTGGCCGACGGCACCGTGGTCGAGGCCGAGGTCGATGAGGACTGTCTGAGCGGCGACAACTTTAAGGCGAAGGAAACCGCTCTGAAGGGCATGCAGGGTTACATCGTGGAGTACAGCAAGAACTCCAAGGACATCTACACCATCAAGGGCGTCAGCGATTCCAGCCTGACCAAGGGCAAGAAGGTCGAGATCAACAAGGGCGAGTCCGCCATGACTCTGGACACTAAGACTGTCTACGCCAACAGCAAGACCGTCTTCCTGGTGCAGACCGGCACCGGCAACAAGGCCACCTATAAGTCCTACACCGGCTATGCCAATGTTCCCGACCTGAAGGACAACAGCGGCAACTTTGTTTACTACTGCAAGAGCGGTAGCACTGTGGCTACCATGGTCTTCATCTCCGATGTGTCCGCGAGCTCTGACGACATCGTGTATGTCCTCAGCTCCAAGGCCGGCACCAAGGTGAAGGACAGCGACAACACCTACTACGAGTACAAGGCTGTTGTCAACGGTGAGATCACCACTGTCAAGATGGATGAGGAGCTGAAGGACAGCTATCCCAGCGGCGATGTCCTGAAGACCGATATTCTGCTGAACGTTATCGCCTATGCGGATGCCGAGAACGAGATTCTGGACGCCTCCGCCTGTGAGGAGTACAGCAAGGTCACTACCGATGATACCTATCAGCTTCCCGGCGTGGAGGTCAAGGCCGAGGCAGAGGATGGTATCATCGACCTGGGCGGCAAGAGCTACGCTGTTTCCGACGATGTAGAGGTCTATGCCGTCACCAAGGGCAAGAAGATCGAGACTGGCTCTCTGAGTGATGTGGAGAAGGGCATGATGGTTACCGCCATCGTGAAGAACGGCGAGATCGTCACCATCTTCTACGGCTCCACCACCTCCTCCGGCAGCGACAAGGCTGAGATCGCCGGCGACGTGACCACCGAAAACATTGCCTCCAAGGACGAGCTGCTCTTCCTGGACAACGGCGCCTATGTTCTGGAGTCCACTCCCAGCGACATTGCCGGTGATGTTCACGGCGAGGCCAACGAGAATATGTACTTTGTGTTCCGCACCAAGACTGCGAACGACAAAGTTATCCTGACCATTAAGGATTCCAAGGGCACTGTTTACACTGAGACGGCTGATAATGTGGCCACTGTCGGCCCCCACTACTTCTATGTTCAGGTAATTGGCGAAAAGCCCCTGATCAATGCTGGTGAGGGTTCCATGAAGACTGAGCCCCTGACCTCCGGTAAGTACACCTGGTCTATCAAGAGCACCGGTGATGGTACTCTTGTGGAGGGTACCTTCACTATCCGCTGAATTCTGATCACCAAACCCCAAGAAGCAAGGAGGCCCCGGGTATTTCCCGGGGCCTTCTTGCTTTCTTGATATAGCGCCGCGTAATAATAGGTGGTTCCAGCCTCATTGAGCTGCTGGTAGTCGTGATTGTAAAGTCCTCCCCCCAGCTTCCAGCTCAGGCCGTCTTGAGTCCACTCCACCTCAAGCAGCTCTCCATCGCTGGTGCTGAAATTAACCGCCTGCGTGTTCCCCCTCAGAAAGACAGCGTGGCGTGAACCGCAGCTTACCCAAAGCGCCTTGGCTGGAATCCCCAGTGTAAGTACGGTAGGCTCGGACGGGCCGCAAGTTCCCGTACCCACATAAGAGCCGAACAGAAGGCTGCAATCTCCCCGTCCAGCGAGGCCCGCGTCAATTTTCTGAAAATCCTCGTTGAAGTCTCTCCGTAAAAAGCTGTCCTCCGGTTCCCACTGGTGCAGGTGATAGTGCGCTGTATAGTTTGCCATCTATATTACCCCCTCCGCAGGCAAGGCCATCCCCGCGTCCGGTAGACAGCCGGACGCGGGGTTCCTTTCCCGCAGGGGCCGCGTTTTCCAGTACAGCAAAGGCGCTGCCCGCCCCCCCTGCGGGAGGAATGAAAATGGCAGCTTATACGGAACACTATCACCTGCACCAGTGGGAGCCGGAGGACAATTTCCTGCGTACGGATTTCAACGAGGATTTCCGTGTGCTGGATAAAGCACTGGCCTTAAAGCCTGAGATTCTAAGTGGAAGCTATACAGGGGATGACGCCCGAAGCCGGGATATTTCGCTGGGGGTATCGCCCCGGGCAGTCTTTGTGGTAAGGCAGGACGGCGCAATGCAGTCCGACATGTATACCTATGGCGGCCTGGCGCTGCAAGGAGCGCCGGTCACCATGCGGGACGGAAACCTGGTGGAGATCACCAGCAGCGGAATACGGGTGGCCCGCGGCGACCTGATAGAGGGCAGATTCTACGCGGACGCAAACCAATCCGGAATGAGCTACTACTATATAGCTTTCCACTAACAAAAAGAGCCGCCCCCAATCGGGGGCGGCTCTCTTCGTAATAAGCCGATTGCAGTTAGATTACCACTTCACGGTGAGGGTATACACATCGTTAGTAGTAGAGCTCCAATCGCCGTCCTTGTCAATGGTGATAACCTTCTGGCCAGACTGGCTCATATCGATAGCCAGATAAATGTCGCTACGATTGGTCAGCGTGGGGGTAGAGGGCTCGGAACCGTCAAACTTAATCTTAGAGGTGCCGTCAGTCACCGCATCCGCAGGAACGGTAATCTGAACGATAACCTTGCCCTTAACCTGATCGCCGGAGTACAGAGCGCTACCGGAGCCGACATTGCCGGTCACGTCGCCGAGAACCACACCGCCGGACACGGAAACAGTTTCGCCGGTCTTGGTGGACTCAAGCTGAGTGCTGACCTTGCTGGTGTCGCTGATATTGCCAGTCACATTCAGGGTGCCGTTGCCAACGATAGCAGCATTTGCGGTCAGATCACCCTTGACGTTCAGGGTGGCACCAGCGGGGATCTCCAGCTTGCTGGAAATAGTAGCATTACCCTCAAAGGTCACATCCGTGTACTGCTTCAGAGCAGTACCGAGATTGCTCTCGTCGGTAACAGTAGTTACGCTGTCAACCGCGGGGATGTTGCCGTAGGTGTCAACCACCAGCAGCTTCACCTCGTCGGCGACGCCCATCACATAGTAGGCGTTGGCCTGGTAGACACCGGAGGTAGCGGTCTCGATGGCGATGGTGGGCACCACGCCCTCAACGCCGGCCTTGTCGTCGCTGTTGATGCCGATGATAACGGTATCGTCGGTGATCTCAGCGTTGACATTGCTGCCTGTGCTGTTCAGAGAAGCGTCGGTGAAGCGGATATCGCCGTTCTTCTCGTTGTAGGCGATGATGGCGGTACGCAGCAGGTTGTCGACCTCGCTGACAGTGTAGCTGCCGTCCTTGTTCTCCTCGTAGGTAAAGATGTCGCCCTTGGACAGGGAAACCTTCTCGTCGGTCATGATGTCCTTGTGCTCGGTGGCGCCATCCCAGAAGGTGAAGGAAGACACGGTCTCGCCGTCATCGTTCTTGGTAGTGGACACGGCGCTGGTCACATAGCCGTAGTTACTGGTGATAGAGTTGACAGTCCCGGTCAGCTCCACATAAGCCAGAACAATGCTGTTGTAGCCGGTGGAGTTGTCCTTGTTAGCGTAAGCAGTGATATTCTGGTCCACCACAGAGGTAGTGCTGTACTTGGCAAAGTCGGAACCGGCCATAGTAGAGAACTTGCCCGCGCTATCCTTCACAAAGATCACGGCGTCGTCCGCGATGCTCTCGCCGCCAATCTTGCCCTTGCCAGAGTTGTTGACATACTTGCCAGTCACAATCTTGTCGAAGCCGGCCTTGTCGGCGCTGTCGGTCACGGCCTCGGTCAGGACGTACTCGCCCTTCTTGACCTCGTAGGTCACCAGGCCCATAGTATCGGTGTACTTCTTGTCGGTGGTAACCACCTTGGTGGTGCCGTCGGCGAAGAGCAGCTTGGCCTGGGGGCCGTTGATATCGGTGTCAGTCTTCACGACCACGGCGTAATCCTGCAGCTCGTGGCTGGAGGTGACAACCTCGGACTTCACGATGTAGCCGTTGAGCACAGCGGCCTTCACGGTGCTGTCCAGAGCCAGATCCTTGTCGGGAGTGGTGGTAACATAGTTGTACCAGGTACCGTCAATGCGGACGGAGTCGCTCTTGGTGGCCTCGATCTTGCCCTCGACCGTCTCAGCCAGGACATAAGTATCGGTGTCATCCACGGTGTTGGCGGCGTCGCTCTTGATGACATAGTCGTTCTTGGCCATATCGTCGTAAGCGTTCACGTCCTCAAACTTGATGTTGGTTCCAGCCACGTCGGTGTTGAAGGACTTCTCGCCCACGTAGGTCACCTTGGCGGCGGTGAAGGGGACGTAAACGACGGTGTCGATCTTGCCGTTGTCGTCATTGTCGTAAGCCTTCACAGCGGCGGCCTTGTTGCCGCCCACATTCAGGCCGTCAATCAGCTTACCGGTGTAGAGAGCGGTGGTGGTCACATTGCTGTCCACCTTGTAGGTGGTGCCGTCAATCTTGACCTCATTATTGCTGAGAGTACCAACCTTACCAGCAGTGCTCTCCACGATCAGGGAGCTGTCGGTGGAGGCATAGACGCCGTACACATTCTCGCTGTCCTTATACAGAACCTCGACCTTCTGGCCGATCAGGTTGCTGTAGTCACCCTCGACCTTGGTGTACTGGCCCTTGGTGGTGATGCCATTCATGTACAGGGTGTAAGTGCCCTTGCTGTCCTTCTCCACGTCGGTCAGCACGGCGTCGCCGTCGGTGATCAGGGACAGGTACTTGTGGCCCATGGTCTCGTCGGCGTACTTGGTCACGGTGTTCTCGCCGTAAACATTCTGGGTCTTCTGCTCCAGAGCGTACTTGACTTTGCTGAGCTCAGCGCCAGCGACCTCTTTCACGGTCTCGTCAGCGTCGCTGCGGCTGTTGTACACGGAGCCGCTCAGGGCATCAACAGCAGCCTTGATCCCAGAATCAGTGCAGTTGTTCTCCTTGATCGTGAGCACCCACACGCGCTCGGTGCCGGTCACGACGGACTCGGTGCCGGTGTAGCTGTACTGGCTGGTGGTGTAGTTGCCAGCGGCGTTCAGCTCAACCATGTTGGCGTCCAGAGCATTGTAGATCATCTGGGCGGCATTGTCACGGGTCAGCAGGGTGTTGGCGTTCAGATTGGACAGGTTCTTGTAAAGACCGTTCTGGTTGGCCAGCACGTTGGTGTTGATGGCCCAGTCGTTGCCCACCAGGCCAGACTTCTCGGCGTTGTAGCCCAGCACGCCCAGCAGCATCTTGGCGGCCTCGGTGGCGCTCACGGTGCCGGTAGGATCAAACTTGTTGTTGCCGCGGCCAGCGATGATGCCGTTGGCGGCGCAGTACTCAATGTAGGACTCTGCCCAGTGGCCCTTGATGTCGGTAAAGGTGGGAGTGTCCTTGACGCCCAGCACGGGATCCACACCGCCGTTGATGGCGACGCAGAGCATCTTGGCCATCTCGGCACGGGTCACGGTGCCGGTGGGGTCAAAGTAGCTGCCGTCTTCCTTACCATTGATGATGCCCAGGGCAGTCATGGTAGAAACGGCGTCCTTGTTTACGATCTCATCCGCATCGGTGAAATCGCTCGCGTTCACCGCGCTGGCGCCGACACTCATCATGCCCACGAGCATGACGGAGGCCAGAGCCAGGCTGAGAGTCCGCTTGAGGTTTCTCATGTTTGGAATTCCTCCTTCTAAATTTTGAGCTTTCGGGGCATCCTACTCACAACTGCGCTTTTCAGTCAAGTATGACGCCCCTTGCAAGCCATGAAAAAGGAGGGATTCCCCCCACATGCAGTTCCAAATGGCACAAAAGAGCGGCAAAAAGTGGCGTTGGTAGACATCTGGTAGACACGCCGGGCATGCCAAGCACAAAAAGAGCCCGGAACCGCAACGGTTCCGGGCCACTTTTGGTAGACATTTGGTAGACTTAACCTTAAAGCACAGTACAGGTCACTTGAGCCAATCACACACCTCAGCCAGGCTGATGCCCTGGCCGCGGGCGATACGGGCCACATCCTCGTACTCCGGCTTGGAGCGGACGACGCCCCAGCCGGAGGCGGTCTTGAGCCGCACGGGGCCGTGGGGGGTATCCACGGTGCGCTCACCCCGCTCCAGGGTATACCGGCGGCACACATTCTCCCGCACGCCCAGAGTGGTGGTGTGCCGGAAAAGCAGGCCAAGCAGCCTCTCCCGATCCTCCATACGGCACATACAGGAGAGCAGCACGGCGGGGCGGCCCTTCTTCATGCCGATGGGCGTGGTATACACGTCCAGTGCTCCGGCGGCAAGCAGCTCCTCCTGGGCAAAGCCGATGGCCTCGGCGGTCATGTCGTCCAGATTGCAGCACAGCTCAGCCACTTCATCTCTGCCGCCTGCTGTCTCTCCCAGCAGGGCACGCACGCAGTTGGCCGCCTCAAATTCCTTGTTCCCCATGCCGTAGCCGATTTTTTCCACCTTCATCACCGGCATGGAGCCGAACTCGGTGACAAAGTGCTTGAGCAACGCCGCGCCGGTGGGGGTGCACAGCTCTCCCCGGATGGCTCCGCCGTAAATGGGCACGTCCCGGAGAATGTGGGCTGTGGCGGGGGCGGGCACGGGCAGGATGCCATGGGCGCAGCGCACCTGGCCGCTTCCAACGTGTACCGGGGAGGCCACGATACGCTCCACACCCAGCATGTGCACCAGCAGGCAGACCCCCGCCACGTCGGCCACCGCGTCCAGGCTGCCCACCTCGTGGAAGTGGATCTCCTCCACCGGCGCGCCGTGGGCGTGGCTCTCAGCCTCCGCAATCAGGCCGTAGACCGCCTCCGCATCGGCCCGTACCGCCTCGGGCAGCTCCAGATGGCCCAGCAGATGGCGGATCTCCCCCATTCCGGTGTGGTGGTGATGTCTATGGTCGTGGTTGTGATGGTGGTGCTCGTGTTCATGGCCATGTTCGTGCTCGTGGCTGTGCTCGTGACCATGCTCATGGCTGTGGCCGTGGTCATGGCCGTGATCATGGTCGTGGTCGTGATGGTGGATGTGCCCCTCCGGGGATACGTCACAGCTGACCTCCTCCTCCCCGTGTACCGTCACCGCCACATGGGTGCCGGTGATGCCGCATTTGACGACCGGTACGGCGGACACCGCCACGCCGGGCAGGCCCAGGCCGTTCATCTTCTCCAGAAAGGCCGCCTTGTCGTCCACAAGCTCCAGCAGGGCCGCCATGAGCATATCGCCGGCGGCCCCCATACCGCAGTCCAGATAGAGTGTTCTCATTTCTGTTTCCCTCCCATGTGGTTGATCATGCTGGCCAGATAGCCTGCGCCGAAGCCGTTGTCGATGTTGACCACGCTCACCCCGCTGGCGCAGGAGTTGAGCATGGACAACAGGGAGGACAGACCGTGGAAGCAGGCCCCGTAGCCGATGCTGGTGGGGACGGCGATTACCGGGCAGTCGGCCAGCCCGCCGATGACGCTGGCCAGAGCGCCCTCCATCCCCGCGATGGCGATGATGACGTTGGCGCTCATGAGCTCCTCCAGGTGGGAGAGCAGACGGTGCAGCCCCGCCACCCCCACGTCGTACAGGCGCACCACCTCGTTGCCCAGGGCCTCGGCGGTGAGGGCGGCCTCCTCGGCCACCGGCATGTCACTGGTACCGCCGGTGGCCACCACCACCTTCCCGCTGCCGTCTGGGGAGGGAAGGCTGCCTACAATGCCGATGCGGCCCATCTCGTAATAGGTGAAGGGGTGGGCCGGGTCAATGGCCGCCGCCGCCTCGGCCGACATGCGGGTGATGAGGATGGTGTCCTGCCCGCCGGAGCGCATGGCGTCCACAATGCGGGCGATCTGCTCCGGGGTCTTGCCCGCGCCGTAGATCACCTCGGCCACCCCCTGGCGGAGGCCACGGTGGCTGTCCAGCTTGGCAAAGCCCAGCTCCTCAAAGGGCTCCATTTTCAGCCTGAGCAGGGCGTCGTCCACATCCACCTGTCCGGCGGCCACCTGCTCCAGCAGGGCCTTGATCGCTCTCTGTTCCATTCAGCGCTCCTCCAAATCCAGCAGAATCGGCTTGAAATAGGGGGCTAGAGCCGCCCGCAGGGCGGCCCGCTCCCGGATGGCCCGCTCCAGCTGCCCGGCCGGAAGCTGGAGCCGCGCCGCCCCGTGAAACACCCGCACCCGGAAGTCGGTATAGCCCAGGCGGAACAGGGCGTCCTCCGCCCCCTCCACCCGCGCCAGGACCTCCTCCGTGAGCGCCTCCCCGGTGGGAATCCGGGTGGCCAGGCAGGCGTAGGCCGGCTTATCCCAGGTGAACAGGCCCGCCTCCCTGGACAGGCGGCGTATATCCGCCTTGGTCAGGCCGCACTCCCGCAGGGGGGAGCGCACCTCCAGCTCCCGCAGGGCCCGCATGCCCGGCCGGTCCCCCGCCTCATCGGAGGCGTTGGTGCCGTCCAGCAGGACGGTGTACCCGTCGGCCGCGGCCCGCGCCTTCAGCGCGCGGAACAGGTTCTGCTTGCAGTAGTAGCACCGCTCCGCCGGGTTGGCCGCCACCCGCGGGTCGGCCAGGGCGTCCAGCTCCAGCACCGTCACCTCCACCCCCAGTTCCCCGGCCAGCCGGAGGGCGTCCTCCCGCTCAAACCGGGGCTGGAAGGCGGTCTTGATGTAGTAGGGGCGGAGATCCGCCCCGGCCCGCACCCCGGCGTACAGCAGATAGGCCGAGTCCACCCCGCCGGAAAAGCCCAGGGCGCACTTGGGGTGGGCCGCAAAAAACTCGTTCAGCGTCATCCTTTGACTCCTTACACGTCGAAGCGGTTGTAGGCCCGGAAGCAGTCCAGGCACAGCTTTTTCCCGTTCTCCAGCCGGAGCAGGTGCTCCGCCGTCACCTCGCCGCAGCCGTCGCAGGGGTGGGACTGGAAGAGCCGGGCCCTCTCCGGCAGGGCCAGCACGGCGGGCTTCACGTCGAAGAGGGCGGCGGGGGCGGCGTCCTGGAGGTAGCGGAACCGCTCCTCCTTGGTCTGGTACTCCGCCGGGGTGGGGCGGAGCACTAGGCGCACCGCCTTGCCGGTCTTCCGGTTGTAGAAGGAAAAGGCCTGCTTGCCCCGGAGGTGAAAGAGCAGGTTGCCCTTGCCCACGCTGCACCCCAGAAGCACCTGAATGGCGTCTACGCCGCAGGCGTCGTTCTCCGCGATGCACACCACGTCCTCGTCGGCGGAGAAGTCCAGCTCCAGCAGCTCCATAGCGTACCGGGCGGCCTGGAAGCCGATGGTCAGGCCGCCGCACGCGTGGCCGTGGAAGGCCACGCATTTGTCCCAGAGGGCTTGTCGGTCCATATTCATTCGTCCTTTCTACGGCGTAGGGCTAGCCCGCGTCAAACAGGCCGTCAAAACGCACTTGAATGTAGTCGTTGGGGTTCAGCCGGGTGAGCGCGCCCTTCTCCAGACGGAAGAGACGGTCGGAAATCTTCAGGGCGCTGTCCAGATCGTGGGTGATGAACAGCATGGAGAAGCCCCGGTTGTTCTGCAGGCCCTTGAGCATCCGCAGCAGGTTGGCCTTGCCCGAGGGGTCCAGCATGGAGGTGGGCTCGTCGGCAATGAGGAGGGCCGGCTCCATGGTCAGGGCACGGGCAATGGCCACCCGCTGCCGCTGGCCGCCGGACAGGGCGTGGATGTGCCGGGTGAGAAAGCTGTCGCAGGCGAAAAGGCCCACGTCCTCCAGCGCCCGCTCCGCCGCCCCGTCCTGAAAGCAGCCGGACAGTCGCATGGGCTCCTCCACCGCCTCCCGCACCGTCATGCGGGGGTTGAGGGCGGCCTGGCTGTCCTGGAGCACCATCTGCACCCCGCCCAGGCGGCGGTGGAGGGCGGCAAAGTCGGCCGCTTCCCCCTGGAACTCCACCGAGCCGCCGCCCTCCAGGGGGAGCAGCCCCGCCAGGGTGCGGGCCAGGGTGGTCTTGCCCGCGCCGGAGCGGCCCACCAGGGAGACGATCTCCCCGCTGTAGAGGGTGAGGTCGACGCCGCTCAGCACCCGCTGCCGCCCGAAGGACTTGCGGAGGCCCCGGCATTCCAGCAGCGTGAGCACGCCCCCCCGGTTGCAGGCCAGGAGCCGCCCGTCGGGCTGGGTCTCCAGCTCCGGGGCGTGGCCGGCGCAGGCGGGCAGGCTCTGGGTACAGCGGCCGTAAAAGGGGCAGCCGTGGGGCTGCCGGGTGTAGGAGACGGTGGTGGGGCGGATGCCCCACATGTCCCGCACCGGGTTGAGGCCCACCGCCGACTGGAGCAGGCCCCGGGTGTAGGGGTGGCGGGGGTGGTCCAAAAGGGCGCGGGTGTCCCCCGCCTCCTCCACGTGCCCGTCGTAGAGCACCACCGTCCGCCCGCCCAGGTCGGCGGCCAGCTTCATGTCGTGGGTGATGACCAGGAAGGCGGTGCCCAGCCTGCGGTTTAATTCCTGGATCAGCGCCGTGATCCCCCGGCTGGAGGCGATGTCCAGGGCGCCGGTGGGCTCGTCCAGCAGCACCAGGGCGGGGTTGAGGGCCAGGGCGTTGGCCAGCAGGAACTTCTGCACCATGCCGCCGGACAGCTCCCGGGGATAGCGCTCCAGATCCGCCGTCTCCAGACCCACCAGGGCCATCAGCTCCTCCATCCGCGCCGCCATGGCCGCCCCCCGGTACGCCCGGCACAGCACCTCCCGCAGGTGCTCCGCCAGGGTGAGGGAGGGGTTGAGCCACTCGGCCGAGTTCTGGAAGGAGAGGGCGAACTCCTTCATGCGCAGGGGTCTGCGCGCCCGCTCGTCCATGGCCAGCAGCTCCCTGCCGTTGAGGTACACCTGCCCGCTGACCTGGGCCTCCGGCTCGGACAGGCAGGCGATGGCGCGGGCCAGGGTGGTCTTGCCGCTGCCCGACTCCCCCACGATGGTGAGCATTTCCCCGGCGTCCAGAGCAAAGCTCACCGGGTGAAGGGTGAACTCCGGGTAGGACACCGACAGGTTGTTCACTTCCAGCAGCACGGCTTGTCCCTCCTCTGTTGTTCCTCCAGCCCGCCCACCAGCAGGCGCAGCAGCAGCGTGGACAGCACCAGCGCCCCCACCGGCGGGAGGAGCCACCACGTCCAGAAGTCCGTCCGGTAGAGACCGGGGAAGTCCACGGCCCGGGCGATCATCATACCCCAGGAGCGGGCCAGCGGGTCGGACAGGCCCAGAAAGGCCAGGGAGGACTCCTGGAGAATGGCCCGTCCCACCACCGCCAGGGCATTGATGGTGAGCAGAGGCCACAGCTCATGGCCGATGTGGGTGCGGATGAGGTACCAGGTTCCGCCGCCGTAGAGCCGGGCCATCTGCACGTAGTCCCGCCGCCGGATGGAGATGGTCTTGGCCCGCATCTGCCGGGCCACCGGGGCCCAGGAGAAGGCGGCAATGATCCAGACCAGGTTCCAGGTGCTCTGCCCCAGAAAGGCCCCAATGACGATCATGACCGGGAGCTGGGGGATAGCCAGAAGCACCTGGATCAGGAAGGAGATCAGAGCGTCCGCCCAGCCCCCCACAAAGCCCGCCAGTATCCCCAGGCCGCCCCCCACCGCAAAGGTGAAGGCGGCGGCGGCCAGGCCGATGCCCAGGCTGCGGAAGAAGCCGGCGGAGATCTGGGCGTAGATGTCCACCCCCAGGTTGTCGGTGCCCAGCCAGTGGGCGGCGGAGGGGGCCTCCAGGGAGCCCCCCGACGGGAGCTGGGCCGGGTGGGGGTATCCGGTGACCCCCCACAGAAAACAGAGGGTCAGCAGCGCCAGCAGGAGCAGGGGAACCAGCCATTTGCGCCTCATGGCCCCTCCTCCTCTCCGTCCAGCCGGCGGTTGACCACGTCCGCCGCCGCCAGGCTGAGGAGCACCAGCACGGCGGACAGGAGGAACACCCCCTGGAGCATGGGATAGTCCCGGTACTGCACCGCCTCCCGCAGGACGGTGCCCAGGCCGGGGTAGGCGAAGACGTTCTCCACCAGAATGGTGCCCCCCACCGCGCCCCCCACGCTGAGGAAAAAGCGGGCCACGATGGGGGTGGCGGCGTTGCGCAGGATGTAGGCGGTGCGGATGCGCCCCGCGGTCAGGCCCTTGGCACGGGCATTGGTGAGGTAGGGCCTGCCCAGGATAGTGAAAAAGCTGGCCCGGGCGGTAAAAAAGAGCTTGGGGACCGTGACCAGGGTGAGGGCGCACACCGGCATCAGGCTGTGCACCAGGATGTCCCCCAGCCGCTGCCACAGGCCGTCGTACTGGGCGAAGGGGGTGTAGGCCCCGGAGAGGGGAATCCACGCCGCCCGGGCCGCCACCAGGAAGAGCAGGAGCACGCCGGTGAGGAAGGGGGGCACCTCCGCCAGAGCGGAGAGGACCGGGTAGAGCGCCCGGTCGGCCCAGGGCCGGCGGACGCACAGCAGGGCCAGGGCCACCCCCAGGAGCAGGCTGAGGGCCAGGGTGCTCCCCATGATCCACAGGCTCCAGGGCAGGCGCTCCAGCAGAATATCCGCCACGGGCCGCTTATAGTGGATACTCTGGCCGAAGTCCCCGTGGAGGTTGTCCACAATGGTATCCCTCAACTGTGGAAAAAAGGGCTTGTCCAGGCCGTAGTAGGCCCGCAGCAGCTCCTTCTGCTCCTCCGAGTAGGCGGCGTCCACATCGTCCCCGGCGGCCCCGGAGGTGTAGTCAAAGGGGTCGCCCGGCATCAGCCGGGGAATGGAGAAGTTGAGGAGATAGATGACCAGAAAGGCCCCCAGCAACATCAGCAGCTTTTTTCCCATGCTTCTCCTTTCCCGGCGGGGCGGACCTCAGCGCGCCATGTAGGACAGGCGGTTCTGCTCCGCTTGCTGGTAGGCGTAGGTCTTCATCCAGCCGTCATAGACATCCTTGCGGTACATGGAGTAGGAGGACTGGTTGGCGATGACGATGATGGGGATCTCCCGGCTCACCAGCAGCTCCAGCTCCTGAAACAGCTCCACCCGTTTGTCAAAGTCGGTCTCGTACATCTGGCCCTCGGCCAGCGCGGTCATCTCGGCGTTGGAGTAGCCGATGGCCCCCATGGAGTGGGGGTTGGTGCCGGAGAACTTGGACTCGTCGGAGAACAGGGTGCGCATGTAGGTGGGGGGATTGTTGCCCCAGCCGCCGTTGCCCACCAGGGCGAACTCGTAGTCACCGCTGTTGATGCGCCCGTCCCGGGTGGCCGAGTCGTGGGCCTCCACCGTCACCTCGATGCCGGCGGCGGTGAGGCCGTTGCGGATGATCTCCGCGATGGCCAGGTCGTCCCCGTCGTCGCCGCACAGAAGGGTGACGGAATAACCCTTCCCCGCAAAGACGGCGCGGGCCGCCTCCGGGTCATAGGGGTACTGCACCACGTTCTCGTTATAGTACAGGCTGCCCTGGGGGACGTAGCCCGCGCTGCCCACCGTGCCCGCGCCGCGGAACACGCTGTCCACCACGCTCTGCCGGTCGATGGCGGCGTACACCCCCTGCCGCAGGGCGAGCTCCAAAAAGTCGGGGCACTGCTCGTAGTTGATGAGCAGCTTGTAGCCCATGTCGTTGGCCTTCTCCACCACGCCGATGGACGGGTCGTTCAAATAGGTGTCCATCAGGTCGGCGGGCAGCGAGGTGATGTCGATCTCCCCGCTCTCAAAGGCCAGCAGGGGGTCGCTCACCGGCACAAACTGGATCTTCTCCGCCGCCTGCTCCCCGTTGCACCAGCCGTCGAAGGCGGTGAACTCATAGCTGCCGGTGGCCCCGTCATAGGCGGTGCAGGCATAGGCCCCGCTGCCCGTCAGATAGCCCTCCCCGGTGTAGGAGTTGGGATCGTCCACGTTCTCCCAGATGTGCTTGGGCAGGATCACGAAGGAGCCCAGGTTGGACAGGGTGTCGGCGTTGGCCTCCTTCACGGTGATGGTGATGGTCTGCTCATCCACCACCGTATAGTGGTCCACCAGATAGCCGTCCCCCACCCCCAGGGAGTTGGACACCGGAGGGTGCTCCTGATAGTAGTCCAGGGTGAAGGCCACGTCGGCGGTGGTGAGGGGTACGCCGTCCTGGAATTGGGCGTCTGCAAAGAGGGTGAAGGTGTAGTCGTTGCCGTCCATGGACCAGCGCTCCGCCAGCCAGGGCACGTCGCCGGTCTCGTCCTTCTCCAGCAGGCTGCCGTACACCAGGCGCATCTTGGCCGTGCCGGGGCCGCGGGACTGGTGCAGATAGGGATTTGGGACGCCCCAGTCGGTGCCCCCCTCCAGGCGGAGGGTCTCCACCCGGCGGCCGGAGGCGGAGCCGCTCTCCGACGGGGCCGTCGGGGTGACGGCGGCCTCCGGCGCGCCGCCGCAGCCGGCCAGCAGGCCGGCGCACAGGGCGCCCGTCAAAAGCAGGCCGACCGCTCTTTTTCCATACTTGCTCATGGGTCTCTCTCCTTTTCTTCCCCGGACACAAAAAAGCCCACCATGTGCGCGCAGGCGCACATGGTGAACTTCGGTTCACCGGTTTCAACGGCCGGGGGATGTGTGTGGAAAAAGGCTTCAGCCTTTCTAAAGCCGCTTCAGCGGCTCATTTGGCTCAGTATAGCAGAAAAAGGGCGGGGCTGTCAATCCTGTTCTCCCGATTTCGCCGCTTTTCCCGCCGCCCCGGCTGTGCTATACTTTTAACCAAAGGGGGTTATGGAAATGTACGACCTAACTGCAATGGGGGAGCTGTTGATCGACTTCACCCAGCTCAGCACCGATGGAGAGGGCTATCCCACCCTGGCCGCCCACCCCGGCGGGGCGCCGGGCAATTTTCTGGCCGCCCTCTGCCGCTATGGGTCCTCCGCCGCCTTTCTGGGCAAGGTGGGGGACGACGCCTTCGGCCGCCTGCTGGTGGACACCCTGGCCCGGGCGGGCATTGAGACCCGGGGCATCCGGGCGGATCCGACTGTGTTCACCACCCTGGCTTTCGTCACCCTCGTGGACGGAGAGCGCTCCTTCAGCTTCGCCCGCAAGCCGGGCGCGGACACCGCGCTCCGCTTTGACGAGCTGGAGCTCTCCCTCATCGACCAGTCCAGGGCCTTCCACTTCGGCGCCCTCAGCCTGACCGACGAGCCAGCCCGCTCCGCCACCCGGCAGGCGGTGGCCTACGCCAGGGCGCAGGGAAAGCTCGTCACCTTTGACCCAAACTACCGTCCGCCCCTGTGGCGGAGCGAGGCCCAGGCCAGAGCGGAAACGCTCTGGGGCCTGGAGCAGGCCGACGTGGTCAAACTCAGTGACGAGGAGTTGTCCTTCCTCTGGGGCTGTACGCCGGAGGAGGGGGCCCGCCGCCTGCGGGAGGAGTGTGGTGTGGCTCTGGCTATGATCACACTGGGGCCCCAGGGCTGTTACCTGGAAAACGCCAGGGGGGCCTGCTGGGTGCCCGCCCCGGCGGTGCGGCCGGTGGACACCACCGGCGCGGGGGACATCTTCGGGGGCAGCGCCGTGGCGAAGCTGCTGGCCCTGGACACACCTCCGGCGGAGCTGGAGCCCGGCGCACTGGAGGGCATCGCCCGCTTCGCCGTCACCGCCGCCAGCCTGTCCACCCTCCGCCCCGGCGGCATCTCCTCCATCCCCACAGAGGCGGAGATGCTGGCCGCTCTGGAAGAGTAATAGAAGGCCCGCCGGAGTACCGGCGGGCCTTCTATTATTCTTCAGGCTGTCGAAAAACCTTCCCCGAAGGAGGGCCTCGGAAATGACACTTCGCATGGCGGAAGAGGTGACAATTTTGCGGGAAATCGTGCCCCTTCCGCCATACAATCTTTTTCGGCAGGCTGTATTACTCTCTGCGGGTCTTGAGGCGGGCCATGGCCCGGGCCAGAGCCGCCTTGGAGTGGTAATACTCGTGGATGCTCTGCTTCTGACGCAGACGTTCCTCGGCCCGCTCCCGGGCGGCCTCGGCCCGCTTGCGGTCGATCTCCTCCGGGTGCTCGGCAAAGCCCACCAGCAGGATCACATAGTCCGGCTTGATCTCTACGAAGCCCGCGCCTACGGCGGCGGGCTCCCATTTGCCGTCCACCTTGTAGCGCAGCTCTCCCGGCTCCACGGCAGTGACCGCCGGCTCGTGGCCGGGGTACACTCCCATCTCGCCGTCCACGGCGGGAAAGACCAGGGCCTCGGCGGGGCCGATGTAGAACTGCCGCTCCGGGGTGATGATCTCCAGGTAGAAGGTGGAAGCCTCCGCCATTTACACCGCCCCCATTTTCTTGGCCTTGGCGATGACCTCGTCCACGTTGCCCACGTTGCTGAAGGCGGCCTCGGGATACTTGTCCAGCTCGCCGCCCAGGATGGTTTCGAAGGAGCGCAGTGTGTCCTCCAGCTTCACGTAGCGGCCCTCCAGGCCGGTGAACTGCTCGGCCACCGAGAAGGGCTGGGAGAAGAACTGCTGGATGCGGCGGGCCCGCTCCACGGTGCGCTTGTCCTCCTCCCCCAGCTCCTCCATGCCCAGGATGGCGATGATGTCCTGAAGCTCCCGATAGCGCTGGAGCAGCTCCTGGGTGCCGCGGGCGATCTTATAGTGCCGCTCTCCCACCACGTCGGGCTCCAGAATACGGGAGGTGGACTCCAGGGGATCCACGGCGGGATAAATGCCCTGCTCCACGATTTTGCGGGAGAGAACGGTGGTGGCGTCCAGGTGGGCGAAGGTGGTGGCGGGAGCGGGGTCGGTCAGGTCGTCGGCGGGGACGTAGACGGCCTGGACGGAGGTAATGGCCCCGTCCTTGGTGGAGGTGATGCGCTCCTGAAGGGCGCCCACCTCGTTGGCCAGGGTGGGCTGATAGCCCACGGCGGAGGGCATCCGGCCCATCAGGGCGGAGACCTCGCTGCCCGCCTGGACGTAGCGGAAGATGTTGTCGATGAAGAGCAGTACGTTCTGCTTCTCCCGGTCGCGGAAGTACTCGGCCATGGTCAGGCCCGTCAGGGCCACCCGCATGCGGGCTCCGGGCGGCTCGTTCATCTGGCCGAAGACCAGGGCCGTCTTTTCAATGACCCCCGACTCGGTCATCTCCCGCCAGAGGTCGTTGCCCTCGCGGGTGCGCTCCCCCACGCCGGTGAAGATGGAGTAGCCGCCGTGCTCGGTGGCGATGTTGTGGATCAGCTCCTGGATGAGCACCGTCTTGCCCACGCCGGCGCCGCCGAACAGGCCGATCTTTCCGCCTTTGGCGTAGGGGGCCAGCAGGTCGATGACCTTGATACCGGTCTCGAAGATGTCCACCACGGGGCGCTGGTTCTCGAACGCGGGGGGCTGGCGGTGAATCGACCACTTCTCGCTGGTCTGCACCGGCCCCTTCTCGTCGATGGCGTCGCCCAGGACGTTGAACATGCGGCCCAGCACGCCCTCGCCCACGGGGACGGAGATGGGCGCGCCGGTGGCGGTGACGGCCATGCCGCGGCCCAGGCCCTCGCTGGGGGAGAGCATGATGCAGCGCACCGTGTCGCCGCCCACATGCTGGGCCACCTCCATGACCTCCCGGCGGCCGTCCAGCTCCACCTCCAGAGCCTCCTTCAGCTCCGGCAGGGCGCCGCCGTCAAAGGCCACGTCCACCACGGGGCCCATGACCTGTACAATGGTTCCTTGCTTCTCACTCATAATGGCAAAATCCCCTTTCGGGCGTTGGTATGTTCTGTATATCCCCTCTCCGTGGGATGTTACAGGGCCGCCTGGGCCCCGCCTACAACCTCCGTGATTTCCTGGGTGATGGCCGCCTGGCGGGCCCGGTTGAAGGACAGGTTCAGACGCTGGAGCATAGCCCGGGCGTTGTCGCTGGACGACTTCATGGCCGTCATGCGGGCATTCTGCTCGGAGCAATAGGACTCCACCAGTGCGCCGAACAGGTCTCCCTTTACATAGCCGGGCACCAGCCGGTCCATGACCGCCTTCACCGAGGGCACATACACCACGTCCCGGTTATAGCTGTCCCGGTTCTTCTCATATTCAGGAAACACATCGGGGTCCAGGGGCAGCAGCTTGTGGGCGGTGGGCTCCATCTGGAAGGAGCTCACCATTTTGGTAAAGAGGACATACACCTCGTCCAACTGGCCATCCAGATAGAGGTCCAGCATCAGCTCGGCCATATCCCGGGCCCGGCCCATGTTGGGGTCCTGGGCCGTGTAGAGAAACTCCACGTCGATGGGGATGCCGTGCTCCAGGAAGTAGGAGCGGCCCACCTGCCCCACCACAAAGAGGCTGGGATTGGCGGCCCTGGACATTTTCTCCTCAGCCAGCTTGAGAATGTTGTGGTTGTAGGCCCCCGCCAGCCCTTTGTCGCCGGTGATGACGATGAAGCCCGTCTTCCGTTTGTCGGGCGGGATACCGGGGCGCTTATCGAAAAAGCGGTGGTCGATCTCCGGGGAGTGGTGGAGGATATCGGAGATGGTGGCCTCGATCTTGCTGAAATAGGGCTCCACATCGGTGAGCTGCCTGCGTGCCTTGCGCAGGCTGGAGGAAGAGATGAGATACATGGCGTTGGTGATCTTCAGCGTCTGCTCCACGCTCTTGATGTGGGTACGGATCTCCTTTATGCTTGCCATGTGGCGCTCCCCCGCTTCTTGGCGTCGGCCAGAGCCGCCCGGATGCACTCCACTGCCGGGCCGCTCAGGGTGCCGGTAGACTCAATCTCCGCCACCATGTCGGGGTGCTCGGCCTCCATCTCGTCGGCAAATCCAAGCACGAAGGGGCGCACGTGCTCCAGAGGCACGTCGTCCACCAGGCCGCTGGTGGCCACATACAGGAGGATGGCCTGGCGGCTTACCGGCATGGGGTGGTAGAGGGGCTGCTTGAGCAGCTCCAGCAGCCGGCGGCCGTGGTCCAGGGCCTGCTGGGTAGCTGGGTCCAGATCGGAGGCGAACTGGGTGAAGACCTCCAGCTCCCGGAACCGGGCCAGGTCGATGCGCAGGGTGCCGGCGGTCTTCTTGATGGCCCGGGTCTGGGCTGCGCCGCCCACGCGGGACACGGACAGGCCCACGTTGACGGCGGGCCGCTGTCCGGCGAAGAACAGGTCGGTTTCCAAGTAGATCTGGCCGTCGGTGATGGAGATAACATTGGTGGGGATGTAGGCCGACACGTCTCCGGCCTGGGTCTCGATGATGGGCAGGGCGGTCATGGAGCCGCCGCCGTACTCCTTCGTCAGGCGGCAGGCCCGCTCCAGCAGGCGGGAGTGGAGGTAGAACACGTCGCCGGGGTAGGCCTCCCGTCCGGGGGAGCGCTTGAGCAGCAGGGACAGGGTGCGGTAGGCCACCGCGTGCTTGCTCAAATCGTCATAGACGATGAGCACGTCCTTCCCCTTGCCCATGAAATACTCGCCCATGGCCGCTCCGGAGTAGGGGGCGATGTACTGGAGGGGGGCGGATTCGCTGGCAGTGGAGGACACGATGATGGAGTAGTCCATGGCCCCGTGCTTCTTCAGGGTGTCCTGAATGCGGGCCACGGTGGATGCCTTCTGGCCGATGGCTACGTAGATGCAGATGACGTCCTGTCCCTTCTGGTTCAGGATGGTGTCCACCGCGATGGCGGTCTTGCCGGTCTGGCGGTCCCCAATGATCAGCTCGCGCTGTCCCCGGCCGATGGGCACCATGGCGTCGATGGCCAGGATGCCGGTCTGGAGGGGTACGTTGACCGGCTCGCGGCTGACCACGCCGCTGGCCTCGTGCTCAATGGGGCGGGTCTCGGTGGTCTCGATGGGGCCGAGGCCGTCAATGGGCTGGCCCAGCACGTCCACCACCCGGCCGATCAGGCCGTCGCCCACGGGGACGTCGGCGGCCCGCCCGGTGCGGCGCACCACGGTGCCCTCCCGGACGCCGGCCTCGCTGCCCAGCAGCACCACGCCCACGCTGTCCCGGGCCAGGTTCATGACCATGCCCTTCACCCCGGTGTCCAGCTCCACCAGCTCGCCATACACCGCCTGATCCAGGCCGTAGACGGTGGCAATGCCGTCGCCCACCTCCAGGACGGTGCCGATCTCATCCCGGCGAACCCGGGTGTCATAATTCTGAATCTCTTCCCGCAGGATGGAGACAATCTCTTCCGGTTTTGCTCTCATGCCATTCGCCTCTCTTCCAGTTGGCGGCCCATCCGGCCCAGCGCCCCGCGGACGCTCTTGTCATAGCGCACGCCCTCGATATCCAGTGTAAAGCCGCCCAGCAGGGCCGGGTCGGTGCGCACGTCAAAGACGATCTCCTTCTTGTGGTGGAGACGGCACAAGGCCGCCCGGAGCTTCTCCAGCTCCTCCGCCTCCAGCGGGCGCACACAGGTCAGCACGCACCGGGAGCCGCCCTGCCGGGCCAGCTCCAGCCCGTGAAATGCCTCCACAATCTCAGACAGCAGGGCCATGCGGCCCTTCTCTGCCAGGAGGCGGTAAAAATGTGGCAGTGGGCCGCCCTCTTCCAGCCCGGGCAGCCGGGCCAGTACCCGCCCCTTTTCTCCGGCCTGGACGGCGGGGGAGCAGAGCGCCTCCCAAAGGGCGGGCTCCTCCATCAGGGCCCGGGCCGTGCGCTCCAGGGCCTCCCCGTCGGGAGAGACCTGCCACAGGGCCTGGGCATAGCGGCGGGCGAGCTCGCTCATGCCTGCTCACCCACTTCCGCCAGGAAGGAGTCCACCAGCGCACGGTCGCCGTCCTCCGTGGGCCGCTGGGCCACCTTGGCGGCGGCCAGCAGGGCCAGGGAGGCCACCTCGTTCCGCGCCCCGCGCAGCATGGCGTCCCGCTCGGAGGCGATCTGCGCCTCCGCCTCGCTCCGCAGCCGCTTGGCGTCGGTCTCGGCGTCCGCCATTTTGGCCTCATAGGCCCGCTGGGCGCGGTTCTGGGCGTCGGCCACCAGCTTAGCCGCCTCCTGCCGGGCGTCGGTGAGCTTGTCCTCATACTCCGCGCGCAGCTCCTCCGCCTGGCTCTTGCTGGCCTCGGCGGAGTCGATGGTCTCCTTCACCCGGGCCGCCCGCTGCTCCAGCACGGCGTTGACCCGGCCGAACAGGAGCTTGCGCAGGATAAAATAGAGCACCAGCAGATTGATGACGGTAAAGACGATGGTGGAAACTTGGAAGTCCAGCATTGGGGACGCCCCCTTAACCCATGAAGATCACGAGCAGCGCGGTGATGAAGCCGAAGATGGCGGTGCCTTCGGCCAGGGCGCAGCCCAGCAGCAGGGCGCTGTTGATCTTTCCGGCGGCCTCCGGCTGGCGGGCGATGGCCTCGCTGGCCTTACCGGTGGCAAAGCCAATGCCGATACCCGCGCCGATGCCGGTGAAAACCGCAATCCCCGCAGCAATAATTCCCAGTGTCATAATGATTTCCTCCTAAAAGCGATTGATTTAGTCTTCCTCCTTGATGCCCTCACCGGTAAACAGGGTGGTGAGGAACACAAAGACGACGGTCTGAATGAGCCCGTCAAACAGGTCGAAGTAGAGGCTGAACACCGCCGGCAGCACCACCGGCGCCAGCAGCTTGAGCATCTCCATGATGATGAAGGCGCCCAGAATGTTGCCGAACAGGCGCATACACAGCGCCAGAGGCCGGATGGCCACCTCCATCAGGTTGATGGGGATGAGCAGCGCCATGGGCTCGGCGAACTTCTTCAGGCCGCCCGCCAGGCCGTTGTAGCGGAACTGGGCGCCGTAGATGAGAAACATACTCATGAGGGCCAGGGCCGCCGTCACGCTGATGTCCTTTGTGGGCGGAACCAGCCCGAAGATGCCGATGAGGTTGCTCAGGCCGATGTAGAGGGCCACCGTCCCCAGCCAGGGGGCGAAGGGCCGCCAGTGGGCGCCGATGTTGCTCTTGACAAAGCCGTTGAGGAACTCCACCGCCCACTCCAGCGCACACTGGACCTTGCCGGGGCGGTCCACGCTGAGCCGACGGGTCAGCGCCAGGGCCAGCGCGATCAGGGCCGCCATCACAATCCAGGTCACTACCACCGACTCCGCCACTGGGACGCCGCCCAGCACCGGGACGGTAAAGGCCACCTTGTTTCCCAGCTCCTCCACCAGGGATTCCTTGAATGCATCCAAACTCACAACTCGCATCACCTCGTTTTCGCGTGGGCTATCATACTACCAGCCGGGCGGCTTTGGGAACCCTTTTGAAAGTAAAAAAACTTTCGAATATGTCCGTGCTGCGCTTTCGTTTGACAGCGTGGCTGAATTTATCTTATACTGATCCCAACCGGGAAAAAGGAGGCGCATTGTCCATGTCCAACCAGACCGGGCGTTCCATCCGCGCCCAGCTCATGTGGCTGAGCCTGATTATCGTCACCGTCTCGGTGGCCCTTTCCCTGGCCGGCACCCTCTACATCACCCTGCGGACCGAGCGGAAGACCCTGGACCAGAATTTGCTTAACTCCGCATCCATTCTCTCCCAGGTGCCCCTCGTGAGGGAGGCCCTGCTGGGGGAGGTGCCCGCAGACGAGCTGGCCGACTTTCTGGACGCGGCCACCGCCCGCACCTCGGATATCGATCTGATTCTGGTGGGAGACACGGAAAGCGTGCTCCGCTATACGCCAGACCGCAGCTTTATCGGCAGCCGCTACACCGGCTCCGCCCAGACCCGCGCCCTGGCAGGGGCGGAGCCCTATACCTTTGATGACAGCGGTCCAATGGGCTCCGACCACTCGGCCTACGCCCCCATCCGGGACGAATCCGGGGCGGTAATCGGCTTTATGGCCGTGGGGCTCTACCTGCGCAGCCTGACCCATGTGGCGCTGACCACCGCCCTGCGCCTGGCGGCCATCGGCGCGCTGGCGGCGGCAGTGGGGGCCCTGCTGGCCCTGCGGCTGTCCCGGCGCATCAAGCGTTCCCTGATGGGCTACGAACCAGACGCCTTCGCCCGGCGCTTCCACCAGCGGGAGGACATTCTGGAGGCCCTGGAGGAGGGGATTCTGGCCATCGACCGGGAAGGGCGTATCATCTTTCTCAACGCCGCCGCAGCCCAGATGCTCTCCCTGGCGCCGGAGGCCGCCATGGGCCGCCCCCTCCACTCCGTCTACCCCTCCTCCACCCTGGACCGCATTCTGCGCACCGGGCGGCCGGAGTACAACGTGAGCATGAAGTCCCTCAAGGACGTGCGGGTGCTGGCTGACCGCCTGCCCCTGTATGAAAACGGCGCTCTGGCAGGGGCGGTGGGCATCTTCCGCAACCGGACTGAGGTGGCCCGGCTGGCCGACGACCTCACCGGCGTGCGGCACATGGTGGATGCCATGCGGGCCTATACCCACGAATTCATGAACAAGCTCCACGTTATCCTGGGCCTGCTGCAGATCGGCGAGCCGGAGCGGGCCCAGCAGTACATCATGGATACCACCCGTACCCAGCAGGAGGCGGTGAGCCGCATCATGAACCAGATCAAGGAGCCCTCGGTGGCCGCCCTGCTGGTGGGCAAGACCAGCAGGGCCAACGAGCTGGGTATCCGGCTCACGCTGGATCGGGAGAGCGTCCTGAGTGCCGGAACCTCTTGGCTCTCCCCCGACGCCTGGGTGACCGTACTGGGCAATCTGATTGAAAACGCCATTGAGGGCCTGAATCAGACCCGCCGTGGGACCAAGGAAGTCTCCGTCAGCATCCGCGAGGGGGCGGATAACCTGTTTCTCTGCGTGGAGGACACCGGCCCCGGCATCCCCTCCGCCCTGCGGCGCACCCTCTTCGAGCGCGGAGCCTCCTCCAAGGGCCACAGCCGGGGGACTGGGCTGGCGCTGGTACGGGAGGTAGTGGAGGCTTACCACGGCGACATCCGGGTGGAGTCGGAAACCGGCGTAGGCACCTCATTTTTTCTCAGCTTCCGCCGGGAACCCCTCCCGGCCCCCAAGGAGGAACCCTGAATGTACCGCGTTGTCATTGTGGAGGACGACCCCATGGTTTCCCTCCTGAACCGCACCTTTGTGGAGCGGGACGCCCGCTTCCAGGTGGTGCAGTCCTTTCAGGACGGCCGGGCCGCCCTGGCCTGGCTGGAGCAGAACCCCGCCGATCTGGCGGTGCTGGATGTCTATATGCCCCTCTTCACCGGGCTGGAGCTGCTCCACGCCCTCCGGGGCCAGGGGGTTGGTATCGACGCCATCATGGTCACCGCCGCCAACGACGCCCCCACCGTGGACACCCTGCTCAAGCTGGGGGTGGTGGACTATCTGGTGAAGCCTTTCACCTATGAGCGGTTTCAGCAGGCGCTGGATAACTTCTGCCGCCACCGGGATGCGGTGGCCGGGGACGCGGTGGAGCAGAGCGCGCTGGACCGGCTCTTTTCCCCCGCCCTCCCGGCGGAGCACCAGCCGCCCAAGGGCCTCCAGGAGAGCACCCTGGAGCTTGTGCGCGCCTGCCTGCGGGCTGCTCCGCCCCAGGGCCTGCCCAGCGAAGCCCTCTCCCGCCAGACCGGCCTTTCAGTGGTGACGGTGCGGCGGTATGTCAATTACCTGGTAGAGCGGGGGGAGGCGGCCAGCGCCGTCAACTATGACACAGGCGGCCGCCCCTGCCGCCTGTACCGCTGCCCCGGCCCGCCTGCCTGAACCCCTTCCCCGCCAATGGCGCGCGCATCTGTAAGGAATGCGCGCGCCATTGGCCTTTTCCGGCTCCGCTCCTCCTCCCCGGAACAGAAGGGCAAAGTCCAAATACCAGAGCCGGGCAGCCACTGAGCCCTAACTGCAAGGGCCCGCAATTCCAGCGGAATTGCGGGCCCTGTTTTGCCTCAGAAGGATGGATCGCGGAAGACGCACGCCCCGCCCACATAGGTGCGCAGCACCCGAGCGGAGAGCAGTTCCTCCGGCGGGCAGGTCAGCAGGTTGCGGTCCACCAGGAGGAAGTCGGCCAGCAGGCCGGAGCGTATGCGCCCTTTGATGCGCTCCTCACCGGAGGCGTAAGCGCCGCCTGCGGTATAAGCGTACAGCGCCTGGTAGGGCGTAAGGGCCTGCTCCGGCAGGAAGGGGCCGTTTCCGGTGAAGTCCCGCCGGGTGACGGCGCAGTAGACCCCCTCCAGGGGGTGAAAGCGCTCCACCGGGCAGTCGGTGCCGAAAGCCATGTGGAGGCCCAGCCGCTCCATGTCGCCCCAGGCGTAGGAGTGGGCCAGACGGTTTCCGCCCAGTCGTCCGGGGGCGATGTGCATGTCGCCGTTGATGAACACCGGCTGGACAAAGGCGGTGACATCCAGCTCCGCCATGCGGCGGAGCTGTCCCTCCGACAGGATCTGACAGTGCACCATGCCGTGACGGGGGTGCAGCCAGGGCAGCTCCGCGCGGGCCCGCTGGAAAGCGTTGAGCACCATCTCAGCCGCTCCGTCTCCGATGGCGTGGATGGCAACGGCCATATTGTGCCGGTGGGCGGTGACCACCAGCCGGTCCAACTGTGCCTGCTCCGGGTAGATGGGCAGGCCGCAGGTGTCCGGGGCGTCGGAATAGGGCTCCCGCAGGAAGGCCGTCCGCGCCCCCAGGGAGCCGTCGGCCAGGAGCTTCACCGTGGAGATGCGGAAGCGGTCGCCGCCGCCGAAGCAGGCCCCGCCCCGGGTGAAGAACTCCTCCAGGGTCTCCGGCTCGGTGAGCAGGGCCTGCTCGGCAAAGCGCAGCTTCAGCGCCCCCCGCTCGGCCAGCTCCCGCAGGCCGTCCATGAGGGCATAGGGCTCCTCGTCCGGCGCATACTTGAAATCGTCGCTCTGTATGCTGGTCAGGCCCTCCGCCAGCAGGTCGTGCTGGGACTGAACTACCTGCTCCAGCAGGGGACTCAGGCCCACGGAGGGGATGGCGGCCTTGATGTCGTCCAGTACGTTCTCCTTCACCACGCCGTTGGGCGCCCCGGTCTCGTCCACCTCGGCAAAGGCGCCGTAGTGCCCCACTGTGTCCCGGTTGATGTGCAGCAGCTCCAGAGCCCTGGAATTGAGCGCCCCTACGTGGAAGCAGGAACGCAGGATCAGGATGGGGTACTCCGTACTCACCTGGTCCAGCTCCCGGCGGGTGGGAAAACGCCGCTCGCCGGTGAACTGCTCCTGGTTCCACCCCTCGCCCAGAAGCCAGCGGCCGGAGCCGGCCTCCAGCCCGGCCAGCCCCCGGCGCAGGCGCTCCTGCACCTCCGCCAGAGAGGCACAGCCGAAGAGGTTGACGGACAGCTTTGTTTTGACATAGTGGATGAAGTGCAGGTGAGAGTCATTGAAGCCGGGCATTACAAAGCGGCCCTGGAGATCCAGAGTCTCCCAGGCTCCCCTGGAAAAGCGGCGGGCGAAGTCCTCGGCGTCCGCCCGGCCGCCCACATAGGCGAAGTATGCGCCGTCCACCACGGCGGCCTCCGCCATTGGGCGGGCCGGGTCCATGGTGGCGATGGTTCCATTGGTCAGCAGCAGCATGGTGTTTCTCCTCTCCGCATTTAGTCCCGGAACGGGTCGGGATCAAAGTGCTCATCCAGGGCTGCCAGAAACTCGGCCAGCACCTCCACCGTCTGCTCCACATCGGCCAGAGAGCCCACCTCACTGGGGGAGTGCATGTAGCGCAGGGGAATAAAAAGGGTGGTCACGGGCAGGCCCGCACCCGTCTGGTTGAGCTTATCCGCATCGGTGCCCATAACGCCTGGGGTGACGGCATACTGCAGGGGGATTCCCAACCGCCCGGCGGCCTCCTCCAGCGCCCGGTTGAGAGGCGCGCTGCACACCGAGCCCTTGGCCAGGGCGGGGCCGCCGCCCAGCTTGATACGGCCAAAGCGCTGGGGGGGCATGCCGGAGAAATCAGAGGTGTGGATCACATCCACCGCGACAGCCAGCGTGGGCCGCACCCGGCCTGCTGCATGGAAGGCGCCCCGCATGGTGGTCTCCTCTCCGGTGGTGGTGGCCGCAAAGACGCCCACCTTCGCCCCCTTCTCCCGGGCCCGCAGCAGAGCGTGGAGCACGGTATAGGCGCCCAGGCGGTTGTCCAGCCCCCGGCCGGCGATGCAGTCGTTCTCCAGCTCGTCCACGGCATAGGAGTAGGTGACGAAATCCCCGGGGGCGACCAGCTCCAGGGCCTCCGCCCGGCTGGTGAAGCCACAGTCGATGTAGAGATCGGTCAGCTCGATGTCGGTGCGCACCTCGCCGTTGCGCAGCAGCAGGCCCATAACGCCGGTGAGCCGCTTCCGCCCCAGCACCGTCACCCGCTTACCCTGAGCCAGTGCCAGACGGATGCCACCGGCCTTGCCCACCTGGAGATAGCCGTCGTCGGTGATGTGGGTCACCCGGAAGCCGATCTCGTCGATATGTCCGCACAGGAGCACCCGGAAGGGGGATGCGCTGTTGATGGAGGAAATCACATCCCCCGCCAGATCGGTCTCCACCTCCGCTCCCTGCTCCCGCATGTAGGCGGCCACCTTTTTCTGAAGGGGGATCTCCCCGCCGCTCACCGACTCGGTGCGGAGCATCTCATATAAAAAAGCCTTGTTCATGACCCTATCGTTCCTTTCTAACGCCGACCGGCCATGCGGTCTTCCCTGCGCAGCAGGAGCTGAAAGCGCACTCCGTCGGCCCAGTTGGAGGCCCAGATGTCCCCCTTGTGAAACTGCACAATCTTTTTTGCGATGTAGAGGCCCAGGCCGAAGTTGCCGTCCGCCCCCTTGTAGAACTTTTGAAACAGGACGTTCAGAGTCGGCTGCGGGATGGGCGCGCCGTCGTTCTCCACGGTCAGGAGGTAGCCGCCCTCCTCCTCCCCGGTCAACTCCATGCGGATGTAGCTGGCCGCATAGCGCAGGCCGTTTTCCACCAGATTGTCAAAGACGGTCTGGAGCGCAGCCTCATTCCCCGACACCGTGAGGCCGGCCGGGACGTCCACCTCCAGCCGGATACCCCGCTCGTTGCCCCGAAACCGCCTGCGGCACTCCTCCATCAGTCCCCGGAGCTCCACCGGCCGGAAGTCGCTCTGTTTGCCCAGCATGTGATCGAAGGAGGAGACATAGAGCAGCTTCCTGATCCCTGCCTCCACCGCCAGGCTCTCCTTCATGATGATGTCGATGGCCTCGGAGCCGTAGATGCCGTCCTGATAGGCGGCGCAGCAGTTCTGGATGACCATAATGGGGGTCTTGAGCCCATGGGACACACTCTGGTAGAAAAACTCCTCGTCCTCGTTGAGCTCCACCACATTGCGCTGAATCTGTGACAGGGTGTTGACGAGCGTCCCGATTTCGTCCCGGCGGGCCACCTGCAAGACCGGCTCACTCCAGTTTTTGCCCTTGATGCGCTCCAGATTCCCTGCCAGCCGCTCCAGGGGCTCGGTAATGCGCCGGGCCGCCAGCTTGGCGGCGAACAGGTTTGCAATGAGCAGCAGGGGGAACAGGGCGGCCAGCCCATACCACTGTCCGGGCTCCTCCGGCCGGAGCAGGAGGAGGACGTACAGCAGGATGGCGGCCAAAGTGAGTCCCTCCGCCAGTGAGAGGCAGGCCCAGAGCTGGACGCTCAGGGGCCAGTCCTGTAGCCAGTATCTAGTCGCAAAGCGATTCATGTCTCTCCCCCGTCAGGCAGTAGCCCAGGCCATAGAGCGTACTGATTTCGATGCCGGGCAGCTTCTTGCGCAGGCGGCGGATCGTGTCGTCTACCACCCGGTCGGAGCCATAAAAGGTATAGCCCCACACGGCGTCCAGGATGTCGCCCCGCTTCAGGACGTGCCCCCGGTTAGCCGCCAGATAGAGCAGCAGGTCGTACTCCTTCACCGTGAGGCTGATACTCTCGCTGCCGCAGTAAACCAGGTGCTTTTCCAGATGGACCGTGTACGGCCCCACCTGGACCTCCGCTGTTTTAGGCCGTCCCCCCTTCAGCAACCGCTGAACCTTGATGACCAGCTCCCGCACCAGAAAGGGTTTGGAGATGTAATCGTCCCCGCCCAGCTCCAGCCCGGCCAGGCGGTCGATATCCTGGTTGCGGGCGGAAATGAAGATCACATAGCTGTTGGGATTCTTCCGCTGTACCTCCCGAAAGACGGTGAAGCCGTCGATGTCCGGGAGCATAATGTCGATCACCCACAGGTCGGTGGGCTTGTCCAGCCCCTGCACAGCATCCTCCCCCCGCAGGTAGCTGCGGACGGAGTAGCCCTCCTTCTGCAGATATTTGGTAATCAGATTGTTGAGAACGGCCTCGTCCTCCAAAACGCTGATCCACATGCCGCACACACCTCTCTCCCCCCAATTGCTCAAGAGCATAATACCAAGCCCGTAATACTTTGCTATTATACCATATTCCCGGGGCGGCTGGTAGAGGATGCCGGAAAGAAAGGGCGCCCCCCATGCGCGGCAGGTGGCATGAGGGGCGCCTCGGCTCAGCCGATCACCGTATAGTACTGGAAGTCCCACTGGCCGACCGGGGTGCGGCCGGGGCCGGAAACCTTGCCGTGGTCAATGACCTGGGTATAGGTGGTATAGTAGATCGGGCAGATGACCATATTCTCCATGAGGACATCCTCAGCCTCCTTCAGGTAGGCGTCGCGCTCCTCCCCGGAGGTCTTGGCCGCCATCTTCACGGCGTTGTCATAGGCCTCGTTTTCCGGGTTGAGAATGGTATCCCCGGGCACGCCGGAGTAGGGCTTGTAGCGCCAGCGGACATCGTTCATGCCCTCGGCGGTGAAGAGGGAGAGCATGGTCATGGGGTCGTTGTAGTCGGCGCTCCAGCCGGTGAAGGCAATGCTCCAGTCGCCGGAGTTGATGGTGTTGGTGAACACCGCGTACTCCTGCACCTGCAGGTTAACCTTGATGCCCAGGTTTTCCTGCCACATCTGCTGCACCGCCTCCACAATCAGGGAGTTGTTGCCGCTGTCGTAGTAAAGGACGTTCAGCTCGGGGAAGCCCGCCCCGCCTGGGTAGCCGGCCTCAGCCAGATAGGCCTGAGCCTCCTCCACCTTGGCGGAGTAGGGGTCGATTTCGTACTCCTCCACCACGTTTCCGTTCTCATCCAGCGCCCGCATACTCTCGCCGGTGGACAGCTTGAAGGGAGGCGCCACGAAGGCGGAGGCGGGTACAGAGCCGTCACGCAGGATCTGGTCGGTGATGGTGCTCCGGTCAATGGCCAGGGACAGGGCCTTGCGCACATTGAGGTCGTTCACCACGTCGGCGTCCATGTTGAACTGGAAGTAGCTGTTGCCCAGGGCGGGCTCGCTGGAGAAGTTGGGATCCTCGGCCAGCAGGCGGGGAATCTCCGCGCCGGGCAGGATGGAGGTGACGTTGATTTCACCGGCCTCATAGCCCTGGAGGGAGGTGGTGGCATCGGAGATGAAGAGGATGCGCACGCCGGCCAGATTCACATTATCGGCGTTCCAGAAGTTAGGATTCTTCTTCAGCAGAATGTGGGAGCCCACCTTGTACTCCTCCAGCATGAACGCGCCGTTGGAGACGCATTTGGCGGGATCCTTTTCCCAGCCCTCGCCGGTAGAGGCCATATCCTCGCGGCAGGGCATGTAGGTAAACCAGGACACCAGGTTCAGGAAGTATGCGGTGGGCTGCTTCAGCTCCACCTGGAGGGTCTTGTCGTCCAGGGCCTTGACCGCCACTTCGTCCCGGCTGCCTTCGCCGCTGAAATACTCATAAGCGCCCTTGATGTAGTCGGTCATCAGGAAGGCGTAGGGGGAGGCCATCTCCGGGGAGCAGGCCCGCTTCCAGGCGTACTCGTAGTCGTAGGCAGTGACCGGCTCGCCGTCGGACCAGGTCAGGCCGTCCCGCAGATAGAAGGTGTACACGGTGTCCTCAACGCCGTCGGCGTTGGCCGAGAGCTCGTAGCGCTCGGCGGATGCCATCTGGACGCCGTCCCGGGTGTCGCGCACCAGGCCGTCGTAGAGGTTCAGAATGACATGGCCGCCCATGCTGGAGGTGTTAAGCTGGGGGTCCCAGGTCTTGGGTTCCTCGCCCACGTTGTAAACCAGGTACTCCGAGGATGCACCGCCGGAGCCGGAGTCCGTTCCGGTGGGCTGCGGGCTGTCGTCCCCGCCGCCGGAGTTGGTGGTGGGCGCACAGGCCGCCAGCCCCAGGATCATGGAACCGGCCAGCAGCATGGAAACGAGATGCTTCGCTTTCATAATATGCCTCCTTTTTCCTCATTCCCCCTTGCGGGGGTCACTCTATGGCAGGCAACCGCATGGTTGCTTCCCACCTCGGTCAGCGGCGGCTCCTGCTCGGCGCACAACTGCGTGGCGTAAGGGCAGCGGGTGCGGAACCGGCAGCCGGAAGGGGGATCGATGGGGCTGGGAATGTCCCCCTGCAGCATGATGGGCTCGCTCCTGTGCGCCAGCTCCGGGTCGGGGAGGGGCACGGAGGAGAGCAGGGCCTCGGTATAGGGGTGGAGATGGTTCTGGTAGATTTCCTCGCTGTCCCCCACCTCCACCAGCTTGCCCAGGTACATGACGCCGATGCGGTTGGAGATATGGCGCACCATGGACAGGTCGTGGGCGATAAACAGGTACGTCAGCCCGAACTCCCGCTGGAGATCCTCCAGCATATTGACCACCTGGGCCTGAATGGACACGTCCAGGGCGGAGATGGGCTCGTCGCAGACGATGAACTCGGGATTGACCGCCAGGGCGCGGGCGATACCGATGCGCTGGCGCTGGCCGCCGGAGAACTCGTGGGGGTAGCGGTTGGCATGCTCCCGCATCAGGCCCACGTGGTCCAGCAGTTCATAGACCCGCTGGCTCCTCTGCTCCTTGGTGGTGAGTTCGGAGTGAAGATCCAGCGCCTCCCGGATGATGTCCATGACCGTCATACGGGAGTCCAGGGAGGCATAGGGATCCTGAAAGATCATCTGGATACGCTTGCGGTAGGGGAGCAGCTGGGGGCCGGTCAGATGGCTGATATCCGTCCCGTCGTAGAGGATTTTTCCCTCGGTGGGCTCATAGAGCCGGGTGATGGTGCGTCCCAGGGTGCTCTTGCCGCAGCCCGACTCGCCCACCAGGCCAAAGGTCTCGTGGCGCAGGATATGGAAGCTGACATGATCCACGGACTGCACTACTTGTTTTCTGCGGCCCAGCAGGCCCATGGGCTTATAAAAGTATTTGGTCAGGCCCTCCAGCTCCAGGAGCTTATCCGTCGGCACGCCGCATCGCCTCCTTCCGCTGAACATACTCCGGATTGACGGGGGCCTCCTCGTGGAGGAGCCAGCACATCGTCCGGTGGCCATCCTCCTGGAAATAGGGGGGCATCTCCTCCATACACACATTCATGCAGTAGGGGCACCGGGTGCTGAAGGGACAGCCCTTCGGCGGGTGAATCAGGTTGGGCGGGGTACCGGGAATGGGCTTAAGCCGCTGCTTCTCCCCGCCCGTGACACGGGGGATGGAGTCAATCAGGCCCATGGTATATGGGTGCTTCGGGTGGTAGAAGATCTCCTCCACCGTGCCGTCCTCCATAATCAGCCCGCCGTACATCACCACCACCTTGTCGCACAGGGTGGCCACCACGCCCAGGTCGTGGGTAATCAGGATCGTGGTCATGTCCAGCTCTCGGTTCAGGCGCTTGATCAGGTTGAGGATCTGGGCCTGGATGGTCACATCCAGGGCGGTGGTGGGCTCGTCGGCGATGAGCAGCTTGGGGCTGCACGCCAGAGCAATGGCGATCATGGCCCGCTGGCGCATGCCGCCGGAGAACTCGTGGGGGTAGTTGTGAATTCGCTTCTCGGGGGATGGGATGCCCACCATACGCAGCATCTCAATGGCCCGCCGTCTGGCCTCACCCTTGCCGATGTCCTCATGCTCCTGGAGCATCTCCATGATCTGGTTGCCCACAGTATACACCGGATTGAGGGAGGTCATGGGGTCCTGAAAGATCATGGCAATCTCCTTGCCGCGCACCCGGCGCATCCGGCGCTTTCCGTAGGAGAGGATGTCCTGGTCCTGGAAGAAGATCTCTCCGTCCACCACCCGGCCGGGGTGCTGAAGCAGGCCCATGATGGACAGGCTGGTGACGCTCTTGCCGCTGCCGCTCTCTCCCACAATGCCCAGCACCTCGCCCTGGTTCACATCAAAGCTGATGCCGCGCACCGCCTTTACCTCGCCTACGTGGGTGAAAAAGGAGGTCTTTAGATTTCGAACCGAAAGTAAACGTCTTGACATATCGCAAACTCACTTTCTCAGCCGCGGGTCCAGAGAGTCCCGCAGTCCGTCGCTGAACAGGTTGAGCGCCAGGATGGTGATACTCATGATGAGGGCGGGGTAGAAGAGCTGATAAGGGCTGGTGTAAAGGCTGGGCAGCGCGGCGTTGGCCAGCGCGCCCCAAGATGCCTGGGGCTTGGAGACGCCCAGTCCGATGAAGCTCAGAAACGCCTCGGTGAACATGGCACTGGGGATCTGCATGGTCAGGGCCACCATGATGGGGCCCATGGCGTTGGGAATGAGGTGGCGCACCAGGATCTTCCGGGTGGGCACACCCAGCAGGACGGCGGCGGAGACAAACTCCTGCTCCCGCATGGTGAGCACCTGGGAGCGGACGATGCGCACCATGCCCACCCAGTAGGTCAGGCCCATGGCCAGAATGATTGAGTGCAGGCCCGAGCCCAGCACCACCATGATGAGAATGACATAGAGCATCATGGGGATGGAGCTGATGGTGTCCACAATCCGCATCATGATGTTGTCCACAGCGCCGCCGAAGTAGCCGGCAATGCCGCCGTAGAGCACGCCCACGATCAGGTTGACCAGGGCGGCCACCACGCCCACCAGCAGGGAGACCCGGGCGCCGTACACCACGCGGATGAACAGGTCGCGGCCCAGGGAGTCGGTGCCCCAGATATAGGTCTTGTTCAGGACGGTTTTGGCGGGGGTGATCTGCGCCCCGTCGTAGAACACACGGAAGCGGTCGATCTTGTCCTCCAGGATGTGCTCGGCCTCCCGCAGACTCACCGTCTCGGGGGCGTCCTCCCCGTAGTACTCCCTCAGGTACTCCACCTCCGCCACTGTGACGGGACTGCCGTCGCCGTGGGCAGCCTCCTGGGTGATAAACTCCGATTTGGCCCGGAAGTACACGCCGTAATCCACCAGCAAATCCTTTCCGTTGATCTCATATAGGTAGGTCCGCCCGGCTTTGTCATCCTTGACCAGGGTGGAGGCCCCAAGCAGGTGGCCGGAGCCGTCGGTGTCAATACACTTGTAGTCGCTGGTGACATAGACGAAGCTGTTACCGCCCAGATCGTAGATTTCCAGCTCCGGCGGGATGTTGGCGTACCGCAGGTCCTGTTCCTCGTAGGAATAGGGCCAGAACATGGGCACAAAAATGGCGGAGAGCACCACAATCACCACCACCACCATGGACAGGAGCGCGGTCTTGTTCCGGCACAGCCGGTGCCAGCAGTCCTGCCAGTAGGTCAGGCTGGGGCCCCCGATGGCCTCGGAGGCCAGGGCGTCCCGCTCCGCCGGCAGCCAGCGGCGGTCCGTTTCCTTCATACTCATGCGCGCCTCCTCAATCCAGCTTGATTCTGGGGTCGATTAGGACGTAAACGAGATCCACGATCAGCACGGCCAGGACCAGCAGTACGGCAAAGAACACCGTAATGCCCATGATCAGCGGATAGTCGCGGTTTACAATGCTGTCGGTGAACAACTGGCCCACGCCGGGGATGCCGAATACGGTCTCAATGACAAAGGAGCCGGTGACAATGGAGGCCACCATGGGCCCGATGTAAGTCACCACCGGCAGCAGGGCATTGCGCAGGGCGTGCTTGTAGATTACCTTGAATTCGGAGATACCCTTGCTCCGGGCAGTGCGGATGTAGTCCTGCTGCTGCACCTCCACCAGGCTGGTGCGGGTCAGGCGGGTGATGAAGGACAGTGGGAATGCCCCAATGACCAGCACCGGGCCGATATAGCCCGCCACCTCGTCCACACCGAAGGCGGGCACAAGACCCAGGGTTTTGCTGAAAAGAAACAGGAAACCCGTGGCCAGCACAAAGCTGGGTATGGTGGAGCCCAGGGTGGACAGCACCATGAAAAACCGGTCAATCAGCTTGTTCTGGCGCAGCGCGCACACGGAGCCGAACAGGATTCCGGCGAACACCACCACCAGGGAGGCGTAGATGCCGATGGTCAGCGAAAAGGGGAAGCCGTCGGCTATGACCTTGTTGACAGTCAGGCCGGCCTTGGTGTAGGAGACGCCGAAATCCCCCCGGAGGAAGTTGCCCAGATAGATGATGTACTGCTTCCACAGCGGCTGGTCCAGGCCGTACTTGGCCATCATGGCCGCCTCAATTTCGGGATTGGGCATCTTCTCCGCGGCAAAGGGGTTGCCGGGGATCGCTTTCATCAGAAAGAATGTGATCGTGATGATAAAAAAGATGGTGACCAATGCAGATAAAATTCGTTTCAGCACATACTTGAGCATACAAACTCCTTTCTGAACAGACAATGCCTCCCCGGTCTGTCCCGGCCTGATAGAGAATACAGTGCTTTAATGTGTTACAGAATATTATAAATCAAAATTGTCTTGAGAATATCGACGGTTTATGTGAAAAATCACATATTTTTGCGTTCCATTTCGGTCTGCATCAGGTCGGGATGGGGCGTAACATGCCAGATATGGACATCCCGGTAGTGCTCCAGCAGCAGGAAGTACCAGTTGCTGTCGAACAGCAGCAGCCCCGCGAGGGCGAGTGAGGCCAGCCCGGCGGCCCCACCGGACAGGCCGGGAAGCAGCGCCGTCCCCTTCCAGATGTCCCACACCGCCGCCCCCACCAGGCCGAGGCAGAGCAGGCCACACCGCCGTCCCTCCGGCCGGACCAAGGCGCGCACCGCACGGCCCAGCCAGAGCAGGCCAAACAGGCACAGGAAAGCCCACAGGCAGGTCTGTGGCCAGCGGTTGTCCTCGGGGACCAGCCGGGCGCACAGAAACAGGAGCCCCAGCGCCAACTGCACCGTAAGCTGCAGCAGCCCGCGCAGCTCCTCGTAGAAGGCGGCCTGGGCCGGATGGGCAAAGGATGGCCCCTCCTCCCGGGCAGACAGGGTGCGGAGCAGCGCCCCGCCGCAGCCTGCCGCTCCCCCGGCCTGGAGGGCGGCCGCCAGCCCCGCCCCGGACAGGGAGAACAGGAAGCGGCTCCGGTCAAAGGCATCCAGCAGCACCAGCTTGACGGCGGGGATCAGGTTGGGCAGATTGCCGAGCAGGGCCGCCGCCAGCAGGAGCAGAAAGAGCAGGGAGAGCACCGTCTCGCCCCGCTCCCCCACAAGCCGGCAGAGCAGCCACAGGGCCAGCAGAACCACCAGCCAGGGCAGGAGCCCCGCGCCTCTCGCCGGGGCGGAAGGACTGGCCAATATCCGGAACAGCAGAGGCAGCATGCCGCACAGCGCCAGTGTCTGAAGCCAGCGGAGCAGACAGCCCAGTCCCGGCCTTGCGCGGGCCCTTTTGCGGCACAGTATTCCCTCCAGCAGGGCGGACAGCTCGACCCGCCCGCCGCAGCCAGGCTGGTAGTAGCGCCACAGCCCGGCCAGCGCCCCCAGCGGGTGCAGCCAGAGCAGGGAGAACACCAGATACCAGAACAGGGCTCCCGCCCCTCCCAGGGAGAGCGCCGCCATTGTCAGTATCCAGGCCATGGTGCCGCTGTCGCCGGGGAGCCCCGCCAGAAGGGCGCGCACGATGGCGTGGCGCTGCCCCGGGGCACACTCCTCCCCAAGAAAGCTCCATAGGGAATGCCGGTACGGTACCTCAGCAAAGATCCGCCGGTATCCGGCCCAGAAAAAAAGCCCCAGGCAGGCGGTAAAAAAGAGATAAAACGGGTTTTGCAGCATCTGCGTCCCTCCCAGTGGCGGCTGCGGCCGGTAAAAATCTGTTTTCTGAATCATAACATACTTCCCCCTGCTTCTTCAATCTGGATCGCGCTTCCCCTGCCTCGGCTGTGGGCGGCCACAAGGTCCGCCCCTACTTCCGGGGGTTTGTCTCGGGCGAGCTATCTTGCGGCGCTTGGGCGTAGGGGCGGGTGACCACACCCGCCCGGAGC
>ENA-UPWK01000551-UPWK01000551.1-human-gut-metagenome-genome-assembly--contig:-NODE-551-length-38185-cov-81.271649_pt1 | contig 38185 bp, 28 predicted proteins | sample MGYA00250048_ERZ773373 | MGnify/ENA primary metagenome ERZ773373 (study PRJEB29103, sample SAMN06112059) | human gut metagenome | biome: human gut; feature: ankylosing spondylitis patient; material... | reverse complement strand
GATTTTTTCCCATCAGGCCCCGCCAGTCCCCTCGACTCGCGGGGCCTGCTCGCTTCTTGCATTTTCCTATTTTCCCCTTTAAATTCCTTGTAAGAATTCCTCCCTCTGCCTCTTTTAGCTGGAGGGAGCTCATGAGGTCGGTTTTTGAATCCGGTTGTTTCTGTTCACAGGATGCAATAGGTAGCATATAAGAGTTTTCTATTATTCTTTAAGTGCGTTTCACTTCGTGGAAGAACTCCTATTTTCTCTGTCTGAAACTGTGAACATTTCTCTTTTTCAAAAAATTAGCTCGACAGCGGATTCAAAAACCGCTATCTGTCATGCATTATGGCTAAAGTATTTTTTTCTATTCTTGGAACTATGGCTGCTGCCGGCGTTGCGTTAGGCGGCACCACTCTTACTTATGATTCATTGTTGCAATCTTCGGAGGGATGGGAGTTGTCTGTAGGGAGAAGCGGCCGCAATACGATTCAAATAGCTAATGGAACAGCTTCCTGCCCTTCCTCTAACTGGGGACAGGCCGCTGCCGTCACCACGCTGAGTGAAGGTATCCTGCTGGCAAATGAACAGGATACATTTACATTTTCTTTTGATATTACCACTAATGGAACTACAAACGCTGCCGCCATGGTATCGTTTGTAGGTTCGGAAACGGCTGTCTGCCTGGGAACGAGCACCTATAACGGAACAATCGGTTATGGCACGTCAGACAATGTTTCCGCCAGGGCCTATTCTTTCCAAAGCGCATGGGATTCAAACGGCAGTTTTGTATCACCTTCGAGCTCTTTAACCACGATAAGTTCTAATGAGACCGTTACCGTTTCCGGAGGCATCTCCTGGAAAGATGGCCAGTTTGTGCTGGATTTGTCAGCAAATGGTGGAACGGGAAGTATAGAGTTGGGTGACAGCGTCTCCATTGATAAAGTGCTTCTCCAACTGGACGGTCCCAACAACTCTTCTACCGTGCCTGTTATTTCCAATCTGTCCATGTCTGCGTATCTGGTCCCGGAACCGGCGACGGCTTCCCTGAGTCTGCTGGGCTTGGCGGGACTGGCCATGCGGAGGCGTAGAAGGCAGGAAGCCTGATAGAGGCGGGAAGGGGAGCAAAAAAGCTGCCCATGCGCCTCTGAGTCATTATTGTTCAGAAAATTGTTTGAAGAAACCCGGAAGAAAATGATTCTTCCGGGTTTTCTTTTTCCTAATTATTCCTCGGAAAACTCTGAATGTGGTTTTAAGACTACTGGTCTTTTCCTACATCTTCCCTGTTCATGCTCCTATGGGTAATAGTTGACGGTTGAAAAAGAAAATTCCGACAGCTATAGTCGTCCCTAGGCAAATGCAATTCAAATGATTCGTTTTCTATCCTTTTTATTTTTCCTGTGCTTTTTTTCCGTGTGTTCTGCAAAAGAATTGAAGATTTTTTTGCTGACGGGCCAATCCAATTCCCTGGGAGCGGTGAAGGGCAGCCCTGCCGCTCCGGAATTGTTAAAAAAGTATGAGCCGAAGGAAACTCTGTACTGGCACGAAAATTTTGGGCAAAAGGAAGGCGTGTTTCCCGGCGCTTCCACATCCTGGGAACAGGTAAGGCCTGCTATGCCGCGTTATAACGGCAATTTATGCATGGGGCCGGAATACGGGTTTGCCTTTACTCTGGAGAAGAATGGATGGTTCAAGGATGCGGACATTGCGGTCGTGAAAGCTTCCCGGGACGGCGGCGACAATTCCCATTGGCGGAAAAACGGCCAGGCTTACAGGACGCTGGTGCAAGCCGTCAAGAATGCCTGTGCGGGTGTGGACAGGTCCAAGTATTCCAAAGTGGAGTTTGCCGGGCTTTTGTATTTGCAGGGGGAAAGCAATGCCGGAACTTCCATTCCGGAGAGCGCTTCCCGCTTTCTGGAGCTTCTGGGCAATCTGGCGGCAGATTTGAAACCGTACGGGGATACGTCCGCACTGGCTGCGCAAAAAGCCGTTGTTGGAGAGAACGCCAATTGGGCCGGAAAGAATGAGTCTGATCCGGAAACGGGCAACCTTACCGGCGGTCTGGATGGGCGCGATACGGAAGTTCAGGGAAAGACAACCCGGCAGGTGATGAAGGATCTGGCAGAATCCCGGCCTTCCCTGGGCTATGCTCCCACCCGCGATCTTCCCAAGCTGACTTCAGGGGATCAGATGGGAGTGCATTATAACGGCCAGTCTCAGATTTGCATAGGAGCCCGTTTTGCCTATGAAGCCGCCCGGTTGGCCGGGAAGGATGCCGGCTCCGTACGCAGCGGCCGTTATGATCTTCCTCTGAGTTCTCCGGAAGCTTGGATGAACCGGAAAATGCCGGGGAAGAACGTGTGCGTGTGGAACGTGGCTTCTTCCGTAAAACCCAGCCTGGTGTCGGGAGTGGTGAAATTGTTTGGAATTCGTGTGGAAGATCCGGCCGTCAATACCGTTATTGTCCGGAGTAAGGGAGGCTCCGGAGACCGTTTGGTAATCGGGCCGGGAGGCATTCGTCTGGCGGAAGGGAAAAATTTGCAGTTGAGGACAAATGTACAGCTGGCGGGTTGGCAATCCTGGAGTATTCCGGGCGGTTCTGCCGTGGAGATTAAGCCCTTGCTGGTTCAGGAAAAAGCCATGCCTGTCCGTTTGTCCGGCCAGGCGGAGGTGCATGTAGCCCGAGCGGAAGGCGGCGGAGAAGCGGCCCGCGTCGTATTGGAACAGGTGTTGCCCTCTGCCCTGAAATGTTCCTGGACGCTGTCCGGAAAGGTGGAAATGACTCTGAAGGGCATGGAAGGGAAGGCCGTGAATTTGGGCAAAATCCTCGTCAGGCAGGGCGCTGTACTGAATCTGAATGGCTCCAGGCCTGTTGCGGGCAGTGTCGTTAATCAGGGCGGCACGGTGAATCCGTAATCAATAGACCTGGTACGGTCCGGAATGCTTGCCGGATTTTTTTAGTGAAGGGAGGAGGCATAAAAAATGCGTGTTTCCCTCCCGGAGGGGCCACGGGCTTTTTTCTTATTCACAGGAGCGGTGCGGCCTGGAAGCCGAACAGGGGCGTGACCTGCGGCATTTTTACCCCGGTTTATTCACAGGAAGTTCTGCTTGGGAAGCATTGATCATCAAGTCCACTGTACTATATTTGGCGTACTTTTTCCTTTATAGATGCGTTATGTGGTAGTATGGTCGCGCCATGAGATGCGTTCAGTGCGGCCATTTGGAAGATAAAGTCATTGATTCCCGTATGTCTAAAGACGGGACGACCATCCGCCGCCGCCGCGTGTGCCTGAGGTGCGATTACCGTTATACGACCTATGAGCAGATTGAACGCACGGAGCTGCGCGTAGTCAAAAGGGATAATCTGAGAGAAGCCCTGAATCGTGAAAAGATTTTACGCGGCCTGGTAAAAGCTTGTGAAAAGAGGCCCGTCAGCATGGACCGTCTGGACCGCGCCGTGGAAGAGATCATTTCCGAATTGCACCGTGACCATTTGCGCGAAGTTCCTTCCAGCGAGATAGGCAAGAAGGTGATTGAAAAATTGTACGCCATTGATCCCGTGGCGTACATCCGCTATGTGTCCGTGTACCGCCAATTTTCCAATGTGGAGGAATTTATTCAGGAGATCACCCAGATGCGCCACCAGACGCTAATTGATCCCCTGCAGCGCAAGCTTCCCATTCTTTGAAGTTCCCTGTTCCATGATCGGCTTTCGAAATAACAGACCGCTGCTCAAGCTTGGTGATTTCCTGATTGCCGAGTATGGGGAACAGTGGCTGGCGGATGCCCTGGAGCACGCCGCCCGGCGTGCCGGAACAACCCTGCCGTTTAAGGAAGATCTTCTGGCCTCCGTACGTTATTATTTGGAGCATGAGTGCGATTTATCCGTTATGAGGGTGTCCGAGCTGTATGCGCGTCTGCGCCGCATGCTCACGGAAGTGGGCCTGGAACACCTTGCAAGGGAGCTTAGGGAAGAGATGCCTCCCATGACAGTCTGTGTTGCGGAGATTGCCCGCAGCGTGCCATTCTGGCTGTTTTTCGCCTGTGAGCTGAAAAAGCAGGTTGAGGAATTGCGGGGGCACGGTATTACCAAATACTGTTTTACAGGCAGGAAGGAATGCGTGATGGCTCTCCGGGGCAGGAAGCGCTGGGACCGTTCCTGCCAGTCTTTGCTGGAAGATTTGGATTTCCTCCTTTCCCGTTATGAGGGACAGGATATGGATCGTTGACGGGAAAGCCTGCCGGAATTTAGTTTCACAGCGTTTCCATTACGGTGTGCGTTCCAAAGATAAGAACCATGTGTATGCTTTCCCGGAAAAGATGCAGATGTTATCTGGTGAAGCGGAAAAAGATAACATCATGAGGTGCAATTTCCAGCTTCTTCAAGCGGACTCCTTGAGATTTCCTGTTATTCCAGATATCTATCAAGGCGACTTCGGTAAAATTCAGCAATTTTTTCGTATCAAAGACGTATGTTGTTACGGTTTTAGTGCGATTGAAAATCCCGATATAACCGTCTTTCGGGTTGTCACGCATGGCCGCCCGCCAAATTTCAATACCATTTTCCGACAAGATTAAAGTTGCGCAGACACCGTTTTGATTGCAACGAAGCATTTCCTTGTTTTGCAAAAGAGATAAGGAAAAATCATCCATCGTCGATAAATCTCCTCCAACCATCAAAGGCGATGCGCTTAACGCCCGCAATGTGATGAATGTTCTCATCTGTGCCGGCGTCAATTGGCAAGTGCGCCGTGTTCCTTTTCCCGTAAGGCGAACAGTATTTCTTCCGTCAGCAGTTTTCTTAGCTGCGTTCGACATTAATTGTAGTTTCCCGAAAGGGATCATATCCATATCAATCCAAAAGTTCTTTTTTGATTGGGTTCCCCATTTTTTCCACGCTTCAAAGCAAAGGTTAATTCCGTGCAGGTCGTCCCATATATCGGGGGTTACACGCAACATCTGGGCGTCCTGAAATACTTTTAACGCTTTTTCATTTGCCGGGACCGTATCTCCGGGTGACAGACTTAACACGATGGGGCGCTTACATTTGGCGATTGCTTTTGTGACGGCCTCAACTTCCCTGGGGAAGGGAACAATGTCGTCGTATTTGATAAAATCAATTCCCATATCCGCAAGGTGCTGAATTAACCCGTCATACCATTCCTGCGCACCGGGTTTTGACATATCCACGCCATAATTGTAGGGACACCAGGTACAGATATTCCTGGTTGAAGCAATATCCCGCGCCCTGTATGCTGTCCCCTTGATGGGAAGATTTAACTCATATGCCTTGCGGGGAATTCCGCGCATCAAATGTACGCCGAATTTAAGCCCCTTGTCATGGCATTTTTTAATTAATGCACGGAATCCATTAGGGAAATACGTCCGTGATGGCATAAAAAATCCGTATTCATTAATATTTACATCTGATGCGTGTTTTTCTGCCGGAAAATTTGTACCGTCTTCCAGTTTGTATTCTCCAAACCATCCATTATCTATAACGAAATATTCGTATCCGTACGGTTTTAATAACCGTGCCATTGCATCAATATTTTTGTGTGCTGCCTGGTCGTGAAAATAGACGCCATAAGATTGAAAGCTATTCCAGCCCAATGGAGGCGTTGGAGCCGGATCTGTTCCAGATTTTGAGGAAGCCAAACAGTTTGGAGGAGAAAGTAATGTCGCAGTAAATAGGAATGATGAAAAAAATTTTTTCATAAGGAATCATACTCAGACAAAGATTTGGTCACAAAGTGGAAGTACCCTTTATGAAGCCTTTTACACATACGTGGAATTCGTGGATATTGTTTCAATTCCAGTAAAGGGAAAACGCCCTATGACCAGACAGGCGATACGGAGCCGGTGAGCCTGCATTGAGGAGTAAACAGCCCTCCCTTGAGGGGGAAGGCCGGGTTTTGCCCTGAACAGTTTGTTGGCTATATGCTGGCTTTAAATATGAAATGAGTAAAAAATCCACAAATTCCGTTATGGGATACTCAAGATAGTTTTGAGGTTTTTTACATCTTTGCTTTATCAAGGGGAAAGCCTCTCAAAACATCAATTGCAACATTATTTGATAATGCAAAGGTTGAAATGATATCTGTGAATTTCTCAATCGGAAATCCCGGAAGCATTCAGCTTCCGGGACTGGTGGAATATTGCCGACGGCTTTCGGCAAAGGCATACTGCCCATGTTGAAAGAAAGCCGTAAATGAGCGGAACGGGATTTTATCCCGATGTAGGAGGGACGGTCGTTGCTACAGATGTTTGGGAGCGGGACCATTGATGATTTTGCGGGCCCGGTTCAGGGCTGCGTCAATATTCTCGCAGATATTGTAGCGTTTCAACTCCCGGTAAAAGGGCGCGTGGCGGATGACGTCCAGCGGCTGGGGCTGCACGCCGCAGACCAGCAGGGTGGAGCCGTGCTCCCGGCACTGGTGGCAGAAGTCGGAAAGGACGTTCAGGCCAGTGGCGTCCAGAGCAGGGACCAGGCGCATACGCAGGATAACCACCTTGGTGTCGTGCTCCAGCGTTTCCAGTACCTGGTCTTTGAATTGCTCCACGGCACCGAAGAAGAAGGGGCCTTTTACGTCGAAAACTTCCACGCCTTCCGGGATGTCCAGCTTAGAGGCGGAACGGCCTCCATCATCTTCTTCATCATTCTCCAGCAGTTCGTTTTTGATGGCGGAGACATCGCTGATCTGGGCCATGCGGCCCATGAAGAGCAGGGCGGCCAGCACCACGCCCACTTCCACGGCTACGACAAGATCCACAAAGACGGTCAGCAGGAAGGTTATTACCAGCACCGCCGCATCCTGTCTTGGCCCTTTCAGCAGACGGCTGAATGTGTGCATTTCACTCATGTTGTAGCACACTACCGTCAGGATGCCCGCCAGGACAGCCAGGGGAATTTGCTGGGCATAATGGGCGAAAGCCATCAGAATGGCCAGCAGGGTCAGCGCGTGAATCATGCCGGAAACCGGGCTTTTAGCCCCTGCCTTGATGTTGGTGGCTGTGCGGGCAATGGCTCCGGTGGCCGGAATGCCGCCGAACAGGGCGGAGCCGATGTTGCCAATGCCCTGTGCGATCAGTTCCATGTTGGGCTTGTGGCGCCCTCCGGTCATGCCGTCCGCCACGGAGGCGCTCAGCAGGGATTCGATTGCCGCCAGCAGCGCGATGGTGAAAGCCGGGGCCGTCAGCGCTCCCAGAGTGCTCCAGTCAATACTGGGCAGGGAGGGCAGGGGAAGCGTGTTCGGGAGGCTGCCGAAAGCTTGCCCGATAGTTGTCACGGGCAATGAAAACGTTACGGAAACGGCCGTCATGCCCAGCATGCCCACCAGCATGGCCGGTATTCTGGGCCAGAAGCGGCGGCTCAGCATGGTAATGATTACGGTTCCGGCGGCCAGCCCCAGCGCCGCCCAGTTGATGGTGTGGAAATAATGGAAGTAACACGCCCATTTTTCAATAAACTCTCCGGGGATTTTTTCCGTAATGGTGAGACCGAAGATGTCTTTAATTTGCGTGGAAAAGATTACCACGGCGATGCCGGACGTAAACCCCGTGGTGACGGGGAAGGGAATGAAGCGGATGAGCGCTCCCATGCGGCAGAACCCTAGGATGATGAGGAAAAGGCCCGCCATCAATGTGCAGACCAGCAGGCCGGATGCGTGGTATTGCTCCAGGACGCCCATGATAATGATCACGAAGGCGCCGGTGGGGCCGCCTATTTGATATTTGCTTCCGCTGAACAGGGAAATGAGGAACCCGGCCACAATAGCGGTGATAAGGCCCTGGGTTGGGGAGAGTCCGCATGCAATTGCAAAAGCCATTGCCAGCGGAATGGCTACTACACCGACGGTCAATCCCGCAAAAAGGTCCGCCAGAAAGGTTTGTTTGGTATAAGTTTTGAGAGAGGAAAGAAGAGCAGGTTTGAACATGGCTGCCGGGATGGTTGGCCGGCTGCGGTGGATGCCGCCGCCAGCGGGGTTGAAGTGTCCCCTTCCTGCACCCGGAGGCGCCCCGCGGAGACGGACGGCAGGCTCTCTCTTCGTTCCCGTCCGCCTCCGCAGGCGGAGTTATTTGGAAAGGATGCCTTCCCAGTAGGCGATGCGGCGGCGGGTGTTGTCGGAATTGGGAGCCCCCGGGTTGGTACGCTGGGAGAAGGCTTTTGTCAATTCAAATACGTCGCGCGCGTCTGTTCCGTATGCATCTGAAATGGAAGCGAACTGTTCATCGCTCAACTTATTGAGCGGCGTGCCCGTGGAGATGCTCACGGCGACTGCCTTTCCGACCAGTTCATGGGCTTTCCGGAAGGGGACGCCGCGGCGTACCAGATAATCCGCCAGATCCGTAGCCAGCAGCATGGGATCGGACGCCGCTTCCCTGGCCCTGGCCGTGTTTACCGTCATGGCGGCTATCATTTCCGCATTGACGTCCAGGGCCAGCTTGACCGTATCAATGGAATCGAACAGGGGTTCCTTGTCTTCCTGGAGGTCGCGGTTGTAAGTCAGGGGAAGTCCTTTGACGGCCACCATGACGGCGGTGAGGTTGCCGTACAGCCGCCCCGTTTTTCCGCGGGTGAGTTCCGCGACGTCCGGATTTTTTTTCTGAGGCATCAGGGATGAACCCGTCGTATGGGCGTCGGACAGGGAAGCGAAACCGAATTCCGCCGTGCACCACAGGATGATGTCCTCGCTCATGCGGGAGAGATGGGATCCAACCACGGCCAGGTCAAAAAGGATTTCCATGATGTAATCCCGGTCGGCAATCGCATCCATGGAATTTTCTGTAACTGCGTCGAAACCCAGTTCCACGGCAATTCCGTGGCGGTCCAGGCAAATGGTGGATCCGGCGATGGCTCCGGAACCAAGGGGGGAGACGTTCAGGCGCCTGCGGCAGTCCTTGAGACGGTCCGCATCCCGGTCCAGCATTTCCACATAAGCCAGCAGATGGTGGCCCATGGTGACGGGCTGGGCTCGCTGCAGGTGAGTATAGCCCGGCATCATGGCATTTGCGTATTCCTTCGCCTTCATGACCAAGGCACGCTGCAGATGGCGCACTTTTCCAAGGATTTCATCAATTTCCGCCCGGCAGTAAAGCCGCGTGTCCGTAGCCACCTGGTCATTGCGGGAGCGTGCGGTGTGCAGCTTGGCGCCCGGAGCGCCGATGCGCCGGGTGAGTTCGCTTTCTATGTTCATGTGCACGTCTTCCAGTTCCCGGCTCCACGAGAAATTGCCTGCTTCAATGTCTTTCAGGATATCCCTCAGGCCGGATTCGATGGCGTTGAATTCCTCCTGCGAAAGCAGGCCTGCCTTGAGCTGGGCCCGCGCATGGGCGATGGATCCGGCAATGTCCTGGCGGAAAAGCCTCCAGTCGTAGGAGACGGATTCGCCGTAGCGTTGAACCAGATCTGCGGTGGGTTTAGAAAATCTGCCTTTCCACATGACCCACATGTTGTGCCCCAGGAGCTTCCGTTTTGAAAGCCTGAAATGGGTAATGAGTCAATTAGTCCCCTGGAAAGGCACGGAATCCCTGACAGCCCAGAACAGGGATGCGTCTTGCCGGGAAATATCTTGCACATTTAAATAACGGGATTTGAGCAGATGCAGACCTGAATGGCCCATTTCATATTGCAGCTCCGTAAAGTTACGGAAATGCCTGGCGTGGTAACTCGCGTAGGTATGTCTCAGCACATCCTGTATCCAGGGGGCGCCGGATGGCGTTCCCCATCCGGCGTGTTGCCTGATGCGCCGCCATTTTATCGCCCAATTGGGCGGGCAGACCGGTTTTTCCCTGCGGGATGGCCGCGCGTCTTTAAGCAACCGGTACAGAACGGGATGAATCTGAACATGCCGGCAGCCCCCCGTTTTGCTGTGAAGAGTTTTCAGGCAGACAACCCGTTCTTCCAGATTAACGGCATCCCAGGTAAGACGCTCAACCTCCGCAGGGCGGATACCCGCATATAGCATTAAGGCCAAAGGAGGAATACAGGTATTTGCGTAAAGCTGCCGGGCGGAGTGGAATAGGGTGCGTATTTCCCGAATGGTCAGGGGGCGTATCATGTGTTCATGCAGGGGCGGCAGTTCCACCTGCTGGGCCGGATTTTTCGTACACCAGCCGCGCTTGACGGCCGTAGAGAAAACCCCGCTTAAAATCACTCTTGCCTTGTGTTGTTGGCGGAGGGTGGAAAATGTGCGCCGTATGCAGTCGGCGCATTCCTGCATCTGCATGGCCCTTAAAGGCCTGTTTTCCAATTCCGGGCAGTTTTTCATCAGCCGCGTGCAGATATAACTGATTTCCGCAAGCGTTCGCGGCCTGCGGTATTGTTTGGCTTTCAGGGCCTCCTCTACTCCCTGCCGGAAAGAAACGGTTTTTTCCCGCTGGTGCAATTCCCTTTTTCCCAGCTGGATGCATCTTCTGGCCCGGATGATGCTTTTACCGCGACCTCCCAGGCCTTGATACAATTCGTGAATGAGAAGAGCCGCCTCCATAATATGAAGGCCCGTGTCTTCAATAAGTTTGACGGCAGCGATGCGTGTTAATTGATCAGAGGAATGGCTGGTCATGATGGTTGTTATTAGTGGCATCGGATTTCGAATCCGTAATCAAGTAAAAAACGTTTATCCGTAAGCCTTGTATTTTCAAATACATATAATTATCAGAAAAGTCTTCTATTATATTTGAGTGAGTGAAAAGGACAGGAAGGGGGAGAATAACACGAGTTTTTTCAACGGACAAATTATCGTCTGTACGGATTCGAAATCCGTTACGCTGAAAACGCTGAAAGGCTTTTGCCTGTATGATGACCATCTGGAAGCACATAGACGCTGTACTCATTATTAATCTGGATGAGAGCAAGGCAAGATGGAGCCGGATGATGGAACGTTTAGAGAACATTGTTCCATTGGAAAAGGTTCACCGCATTCCGGCAATGCGCGGCACGGATTTGCCCGGGTATCTGCAACGTCCGTGGTTCAGAAGCAGGACAGGGGGCCGTGCTGAAACATGTGCCGGGGCAGCGGGTTGCGCATTGTCCCATGCCAGAGCTTTGCAATATGCCTTAAAGCATGACGGATGGAACACGGTGCTTGTGCTGGAGGACGATGCCGTACTGAAGGAAAGTAAGTGGAGAACCCTGGGGGATCAGCTGGCCGGGTTTATGGAGTCGAACCAGGTGTGGGAAATTATTTACCTGGGTTACAGCGAATCTCCAAAATGGGCAGGAGAAACGTCCTGGTTTAATATTTTTCATTGTTCAGGGGTACCCGGCACGTTTTCGATGCTTTTGCACAGAAGAGCATGGGAAAAACTGCTGTCAGGCTTGCCGGAAGAGGAAAATGCCTGGTCCTGGCTGGCTCAGTACAAGGCCATTGATTATTGGTTGAAAAACTGGGTAACACCCTTTTCTTCAGTTTATTACATTACTCCTTCCTTGGTTGGGCACCCGGATGGGGAAATATCTGATATTACAAGAAAAGCTACCCTGCTGCCTTTAAAGACGCCAGCTTTGCAGATTACGGAAAAGGAATGGAAGAGAAAATACGGCCTGCTAAAATCCGTTTGGGTGCACATCTGCCTCCAATGGGGCAGGGCATGCCGCTATTCCCGGACGTATCTGTTGGGATTTTCCGGAGGGAAACGGGCCTTTTTACTTTCTTCTCTGGATGAGCCTGATTACGGGACTGAAAAAATGGCAGGCATCGGGAATTCCCGTTCAAGAAGAATGGGATTAATGTTCATCCTTTATTCGTTTTGCCTGTGTTTGTCTTTTTTGTTTAATATTTACCTGTTTCGGCCGGGTGAGTCGCCGGAATTATCCTGGCTCGGATGGTTTTCTTCCGGTTTTCTGCTGGCATGGCTGCTACTCATTGCCTTCAAATTCAAATGGCTGGGTTTTTTGTTTCTGCCTGTTTTAGCCTTCACCATTTGGGTGACCTGTTACGTTTTTTTTATTTTTGGGGCCTATATCAATTATGAAATTGTAGCCAGCATGATGGAAGCCAACAGGCAGGAAATTCTCCCTTATTGCTCCTGGGAGAATATTTTGACGTCCGCATGTCTCCTGGTTTTTCCTTTGTGGGGAGTTCATTATGTTCACAAACGCCTTGCGTCCCGCATTACATGGCGCCATCTCCTGATTGGAGGCATTCTTTACGGGTTTTCCTTGCTTTGCTTTCTGCCCGTAGCGTGGAGGCAAGATCAAGCGAACATTCATACCGGGTATTATGCCAAATCAGCTTGGTGGCCTTTGGCGGATATCAGGGCAAATTACAAAAGGGTGAAAGAGTATATTAAGAAAGGAGGAAGGCAATTTTATGAAATCATGTGTTTGCCTTCCATGGCGAAGTTGCCTTCCCGGTGCGTATTGGAACCGCAGGAAGAAATCACCCTTATTTTGCACATAGGTGAAAGCGTACGTGCGGATCATCTGCAAATAAATGGTTATAAGAGACCTACGAATCCATTTCTGGTTCACAGAGCAAAAAATCTTGTTTCTTTTCCGGATTGTCACTCGTTCGGCTTGGTAACTAGGGTATCTCTTGTCGGCATGTTGACAGATGCGGAGGTAATGCGGCGCATTCCCCGTTACGCCTCCTTCCTTGATCTGTTTAACAGACATGGTTATGAAACTGCCGCCGTATTAAGTCGCCCGTCTTCCATTCATGACTTCCCTCTGGAAATTTTGACCTCCTCTGCGAACAGACAGGCATATATTTCCCCCTGTTCCGGAGAAGGGACAGGAATGTTTGATTCAACTGTCCGTAAAGTTCGTGAAATAGAGGCATCCATGAAGGGAACAAGGAGATTAATCCTTTTTTATGACTCTGGAGCGCACCCTTTTTTCAGCAGTTTTAATGGCAACAAGCAATGGTTGCCGGACAGTTATCCGGTTAATTCTCCTTTGGAACATCTCTCTAAAGTGATTAATGCTTATGACAATAATCTTTTGGAAATAGACCGTGAAATAGAGCATATTTTAAAGTTGGTAGAACATAAAAACGCAGTTTTTATTCATGTCAGCGACCATGGTGTGGCCTTAGGGGAAGATGGCAGATTCGGACAGGGTAATCTGGCGCTTCCCGTCAGAAAACCGGCGTTTTTTATCTGGATGTCGGACCAATTTATTCAACGGCATCAAGAAAAGTTCCGCAATTTAAAAGCCAATGCAGTCAAATCTGTATCCCATGACTACTTGCTGCATACTCTTTTGTCTCTGGCAGGCATTGAATCTTCATTAGGAAAAAAAGAGTTGGATCTGACCGGGGAATCGGCTGTTCCCTTTGTCGCTCCAATAAGAGAGGACATTCTGATGGGCGAACAGAAAAATTCATGGTGATATTTAACGGTAAACTGACGTAAAACAATGAAAGGAAGAACTTTAGCAAACCTGTGTACATTTTTTATTCCATGTAGGAATTTAAGGCATATCATAAGAAATTGGAAATGCTTTGAGACGGAATACGACGTTTTGAAAAAGGATCTTGAATATATTAAGGATTTGTTAAAATATTCGGGGCATCCTTCTTCGTTGCCTGCCTGCAAAGGCTTGGTCAGGGCCATTCAGCTCAAGTGCGCGGAAAAGCTGGCTCTGTTTGCAGATGCGTGCCATCAGCATGGAATAGATTATTGGCTTGATTTTGGAACTTTGCTTGGCGCGGAAAGGCATCAAGGGTTTATTCCGTGGGATGACGATATCGATGTAGGTATCAGATATGAAGATAAACAGCGTGTGCTTTCTATGTTGAATGAGCACGGTTTGGAAGTGGATATGCATTATGGGGATGAAGGAGGAATTCGCATCGTCGTTTTGAAAACGGAAGGATATACCATACATATAGATATATTTTGTTATAAGGAAGTAAACAGGTTAACAACGAATGACATTCCCGTGATTGAAAGTTTTTTGAAAAAGACAGCTCGGCGGCATGCTGTTTTTGGAAAAAATTATTCCGGGGAGGTGATGGAATATTTGGATTCGTACCAGTCCCGTTTAAAGGGAGGGGGGGGCGGGATTACGGCCTACGTACGCGGCATAGATTACATACCTTCGATCCGCAGCGCTCCGCAAGTGGTGCGGGCGGAGGATTTATTTCCCCTCCAGACTCGGGATTTTGAGGGGAACAGATATCAGGTTCCCTGCTGTTGCCGGGAATATTTGAATGAAATTTATGGAGATTTCATGGCTTGGCCTTCTTCTCTGTCCAATAACCGTTCCGTGTCCAGATTGCGTCTGAAAGATAGACGTATTTTGCAGCAGGAAATGGAGGCTCGTGATCATGAGGCAAAGAATTAGACTGTTTTAAGTAAATAATATGCAGGCAGTTATTTTGGCGGCGGGAATGGGTAGAAGGCTGGGAAAATTGACAAGCAGCAACACCAAATGCATGATCAGAGTTAATGGAACAACTCTGATTGAGCGTATGCTTGGTCAATTAGAGCAACTTTCTCCAGCGTTGAAGAGAATCGTTCTGGTAACGGGGTATGAAGGAGAAAAACTCAGAAATTATGTATCTTCCCTGGGAGTGTCCATTCCCATCGAATATGTAAATAATTCTCTCTATGCTTCTACCAATAATATTTATTCTCTTTTTCTGGCAAGGGATTACCTCCTGAAAGACGATACATTGCTTTTTGAGTCCGATTTGATTTTTGAGGATGCAGTGGTTGAAACTCTATTCCGCGCTCCCTATCCCAACTTGGCCCTGGTAGCCAAGTTTGAAAGTTGGATGGACGGATCTGTAGTGACCCTTGATGAAGAAAATAATATTAAACAATTTATTCCCGGAAATAAATTTTCCTATGAAAAGAAGGAAAAATATTTCAAGACAGTCAATATTTACAAATTCAGCAAGGAATTTTCCTGCAGCCATTATGTTCCTTTTCTTTCTGCCTATTGCGCAGCGTTGGGTAATAACGAATATTACGAACAGGTGCTCAGAGTCATCACCCTTTTGGACAAACCGGAGATAAAGGCCCTGCCGCTGGGGAAAGAGGCCTGGTATGAAATAGATGATATTCAGGATCTGGATATAGCCACTTCCATGTTTGCGCCTGATGAGGAAGAGCTTCTTAGACTGATGGAATCGAGATACGGAGGTTATTGGCGTTACCCCCGCCTCCGGGACTTTTGTTACCTGGTTAATCCCTATTTCCCCGATAACAGGCTTTTATCGGAACTCAGGGCTAACATGGAACAGCTAGTCAGGGAATACCCTTCTGGAATGAGGGTCAACAGCCTTCTTGCCGCAAAGTACTTCGGAATTTCTTCGGAACATATTTGCATTGGTAATGGAGCAGCGGAACTGATTAAAACGTTATTATCTTTTTTCCATGGGAAAATAGGTGTTATTTTCCCTACTTTTGAGGAATATCCTCATAGAATGTCTCAGGAATCAATTGTGGCATATTATAGTTCCTCTATGAGGGATTTTTCCTACAAAGCGGGTGACCTGATGGAATTTTACGCCGAAAAGGAAATAAAAACCCTTCTTCTCATCAACCCCGACAATCCCTCCGGCAACTTTTTGCCTTATAAAGATATACTGACCCTTTGCCAATGGACAAACCAACGAAAAATCAGATTTATTGTAGATGAATCTTTTGTGGATTTTTCCGAAGGCTTTCCGGGCAACACCTTATTGAAAGATGAGGTTCTGGGAGCTTATCCCCACCTCGTTGTGGTAAAAAGCATATCCAAATCCTATGGAGTCGCCGGTCTGAGGCTGGGATGCGCCGCATCTGGAGATGAGGAGCTGATTGCACGGTTGAAAAGAGAGGTTCCCATCTGGAACATCAACTCCATAGCTGAGTTCTACATGCAAATTTTCGGCAAGTACGAACAATCCTATATTCAGGCCTGCCGACAGTTTATGAAAGAGCGGGATCGCTTTATGCGGGAACTTTCCCGTATCCCTTTCCTCCGGGTTATTCCGTCCCAAGCCAATTATTTTTTGTGTGAAGTAAAATCTCCCCTGACTTCTCGAGGCCTTGCCCTTTGCCTGCTGCGAGACCATTCCATTCTGGTTAAGGACTGTAGCCGGAAGAAAGGATTTGCAGGAAAACAGTATATCCGCATCGCCGTTAAAAACGAAGAAGAAAACAATTGCCTGCTTAAGGCATTGGAGTTCATCCGCAGTGAGGTTTTCCCTGTACGTTCTTAATAAAAAAGAGTATTTTCCCGTGTTCAAATAACTGCGGGATGTTATTGTCCTCCCATGTGCATGGATGATGAAATGCCCTTGAAACGGGAGGATTTGCGGAAACGCGCGGAGGAGAAGGCGGCGGAACTGGCTGCGGCGGGGATGGAATTGCGCCCCGTGACGGTTTCCGGGCGCAGCCTGGCGAAAAGTTTCTGGGGGAAGGAATGGATGAAGAGCCTGTCCGCGTGCGAAGTGTACGGGATGCGTCTGGCCCCCGGCCGAACCTACCTGCGCTATGACTGCGTTTTGGATCTTAAAACGCTTCCCGGCCGCATTGACGCGCTGGTGATGGGTGAACGTTTGTATGAGGTTTGCATCCAGGCCGCGCCTCCGGATGAAGAGGTGCTTTCCCGGCTGCGCACACGGTGCGCCGGACAGATTGGTTCCTGGATTGATCTGCTGAAAGGGAATTTGTCTCCCGAGCTTCTGGAAATCCTGTGCGCGCCGGAAGGCGGCCTGTTCCCCGCGCCGGAAGAGTGGCGTTTTTCCTGTTCCTGCCCGGACTGGGCGGATTTGTGCAAGCATGCGGCCGCAGTCCTGTACGCTTTCGGCGTGATGCTGGATAAGCAGCCGGAATTGCTGTTTACCCTGCGTGGAATGGATTCCTCCGTTTTGATTCCGAAGGCTCCGGAACCCGTTTCCGGGGGAGAGGACATACTGGATATGGATGCCGGTTCCCTCTCGGATATATTCGGCATCAGCCTGGATTGATTGCTGCCGCCGTGATTTACGGCTTTATCCCGGTTTTGAATAGCCAGGAGGGAAGGGGGTGGCCGTCCTTTTTCATGAATTGGCGGCGGATGGGAGTTTCCGGGCAGTCAGGCATGCCGCCGGCTGTTTGCCAATGTTTCTGCCTGATGTCTGCCCGGGTGGAGAATGTTCCCGCTTTTTCCATGGTGCATTGCAGGTTCGGGAGGGCGGAAAAAACGAGATAAAGAATCAGGAGGGCCCGGTATTTCATGCCTCCCCGGCGGAGAGCCTGGAGAAAGAGCAGGGAAAGGAAGGGGTAAAGAATGGCCGGGGCTTTAAAGAGAAGTTCATTATTCATAATGCCCGTGCGGAAAAAGAGGCTGCCTGCCATCATGCCCAGAGTGATGTAGTACAACGGGTTTTTCCGGCATTTGGGGAAGAGGAGCGCCCCCGGCAGCAGAATTCCCAGGGCCAGGGCCAGCAGGAAGCTGGCGTATTTGACGGAAGCGGGATGGAGCAGCAGCCGCTGCTGCCCGTAGTGGTAAATTTCCGCATATTTCGCGTCAAACAGGCAGAAGAATTGTCCTCCCCCGTCCAAATGGGAGTAAAAGACGGCCATGACGGCCGTGCACGGAGCCGCGAGCCAGAAAACCGGCTGGCTCAGAAGGGAGCGGAACCGGGAAAGAGGTTTCTGTGCCGCCGGGCGGCGGAACAGGGTTTCATACGCCATATACGGAAGGAGCAGAAGAGCTCCCAGCGGGGAGGACGGCAGCAAAAGCGTCCCTGCGAGATAATATCCGGAGGGAGGCAGGGATCGCGTCAGGACGAGTACGGCGCACAATAGTGCCGGAACAGCATGATTGAATGTGTTGAAGATCTGGACGGGCATACCGATAAACAGGACCATTTGGGCGTTGTATTCCGCAAACAGGGAGGAGATGGGAATTCCCAGGCAGTCCGGCACCGCTGCCGGAGAACTGAGGCAGAGGAGGATCAGCGCCCAGCGTGCCGTTTCCCGGACGCCCCAGCGGGAGGCCGCCGCCAGCAGCGCCAGTTCCAGTCCAAGGAAGGTCCACAGGACCAGTAGCCAGGGGGCCCAGGAGGCCGGGCAGAGAGAAGCCGCCAGCGCCGGAGGCAGCCAATGGCCCAGGTAGTAAATGAAAGGTTGCCCGTCCCCCATGACGAGGGGCCAGGAATTTGCTGCAAGGCGTTCGTAAACGGTATTGCGGATGATAAAATCCGCATGTTGCTGACAGTGGCCCGTGAATCCGCACAACAGCACCAGCAGCAGACAGAAGGCAGAGAGGAGGACCAGCACGGCCAATCCGCGCCTGTTTAACGGAAGCCTTTGTGCCGGAAGATGCCGAGCACAGGCGTACAGTCCGTATGCCAGTGCAGCGCAAAGCGGCGCGGAAAAGACCGGATGCACCCATCCCAGCAGAAAAAGGAGGAGGGGCAGCGCCAGGTACAACAGTCCCGCGCATAGCGGAAGGCGTGCGGGCAGGAAGAAGCGGGCAGACATGGCGCAGAACGGGAAACTGGTCGGCAGGAAGGAATCCAAAGGGCCAGCATGGCATATTTTGTCCCAAAGAAAAGGATGCAGTTACTTCCGGAGCATGAAAAATCCCCGCGCCGCCTCGCGGCGGCCGGGGAGTGGCGTTGCTTTATACCAGTTCCGGCAAAAGGGTCAGAACAGGCCGAATCCGTTGCCGTAGCGGGCGGATTCTCCCAGTTCCTCTTCAATCCGGAGAAGGCGGTTATATTTGGCCATACGGTCGGAACGGCTCAAGGAGCCGGTTTTGATTTGTCCGGCATTGGTCCCTACGGCAATGTCCGCGATGGTGGCGTCTTCCGTTTCCCCGGAACGGTGGGAAATAACGGCGGTATAGCGGTTGCCCATGGCCAGTTCCACGGCGTCCAGCGTTTCCGTCAGCGAGCCTATTTGATTGACTTTCACCAGGATGGAGTTGCCCACGCCCAGATGGATGCCTTTTCTGAGGAATTCCACATTGGTGACAAAGAGGTCATCCCCGACAAGCTGAGTACTTTTGCCAAGTTTTTCCGTCAGGGTTTTCCATCCGTCCCAGTCGTTTTCCGCACAGCCGTCTTCAATGGAGACGATGGGATATTTTTTCTTCAGTTCCACATAGTAGTCCGTCAGCTCTGCGGCGGTTCTGCGGCTACCGTCGGATTTCTTGAAAACATACAGCCCGGATTCCGGTTCATAAAATTCGGAGGAAGCCACGTCCAGAGCAATGGAAATGTCTTCCCCGAACCGGTAACCGGCCTTGTCCACCGCCTGGGCGATGCAATCCAGGGCGTCTTCCGCAGAGTTCAGCCTGGGGGCGAAGCCGCCTTCATCGCCCACGGCGGTGGAAAGGCCGCGGTCATGAAGAACGGATTTCAGCGCATGGAAAACTTCCGCGCCATAGCGCAGGGCCTCCCGGAAGGTGGGAGCGCCGGACGGGACGATCATGAATTCCTGGAAATCAATAGGCGCGTCGGAGTGGGCGCCTCCGTTGATGATGTTCATCATCGGAACGGGAAGAACCTTGGCATTGGGGCCGCCCAGGTAGCGGTACAGGGGCTGGTGCAGCTGGGCCGCCGCAGCCTTGGCAAGCGCCAGGGAAACACCCAGAATGGCGTTGGCCCCTAGCTTGGCCTTGTTGAACGTGCCGTCCAGGGAGTTCATAAGGGCATCCGCCGTGGTTTGCTCCGTGGCTTCCAGACCGATCAGGGCCGGCGCAATGACGTTGCGGATGTTGTCTACGGCCTTGGTGACTCCCTTGCCCTGGTAGCGGGTTGCGTCGCCGTCCCTGAGTTCCCAGGCTTCATGTTCCCCGGTGGAAGCTCCGCTGGGAACGCCCGCCGTGCCTACGGCGCCTCCTTCCAGATAAACGTCCGCTTCAATGGTGGGGTTGCCGCGTGAATCCAGAATTTCACGCCCTGTTATTTTCGCGATGCGCATTTCTTTCATAAAAATCGGATGGGTTCTTTCTTGGAAAGAAAATATTGAAATTAGTTTAGACTAACTATACGGCGTTTATATATCCCGTATCCGGAGCGGAGGCAAGCTTTTTCTCCGGGAGAAAGCCCGGAGTTTATTCAATACGGGAAATCCTTGGCAGCGACTCAGTTGCGGTAATGTTCCTTCAGCCACGTTATTTCTTCGCCATGCCCGGCGTCGTCCCTGGGAGTTTCCAGGAAAAAGGGCAATTCCCGCAGAACGGGATGGTTGATGATGTTGATGAAGGCCTGTTCTCCCAGGGAACCCTTGCCGATGGTTTCATGGCGGTCCTTGAAGGAGGAGAAAGGCGTCATGCTGTCGTTCAGGTGGATGGCGCGCAGGCGTTCCAGGCCCAGCACGGCGTCAAAATGTTCCAGTACGGAATCCAGCCTGTTGACGATATCATATCCGGCGGAATAAACATGGCAGGTATCCAGGCATACGCCAAGCTTGTCCTTCAGGTCCACCCGCTCCATGATGGAGGCCAGTTCTTCAAAGGTCCGGCCGACTTCGCTTCCCTTGCCGGACATGGTTTCCAGCAGCACAATGGTTTTTTGCTCCGGTGAAAGCACGCCGTTTAATTGTTCCGCCACCAGTTCAATGCCTTTTTCCGCTCCCTGACCTACATGGCAGCCGGGATGGAAGTTATAAAGATTTCCCGGCAGATGTTCCATGAGTTCCAGATCCTCTTTCAGCACCTGGGCCGCAAAACGGGCGATGCCGGGGTCTGCGGAACAGGGGTTCAGCGTGTAGGGGGCGTGTGCCAGCAGCGTTCCGAATCCGTTGTTCCGCGCTAATTCCAGAAAACGGGCAATATCCTGTTCGTCAATAGCTTTGGCTTTGCTCCCCCGCGGATTGCGGGTGAAGAATTGAAAAGTATTGGCGCCGATGGAGAGGGCAACCCGGCCCATGGCTTCATAGCCTTTTGCGGAGGAAAGATGGCATCCGATGTATGGCATGGCGGTAGGTTCGGAATGGAAAGGAAGTTTAGCAATGCCGCGGAGAGGAAGAGAGACTAAAAGGTCTGCATGACTTGATGGGAAAGAATAAGACCGGCAGGAACGTACGGGGAGTTAAAACGATAATGATTATGGGTCATGGATGTAACCCGGTTGACTACGGCAGCCATGTTGCCGTTACCGAGCTGGACGTATTGGGAAAATAAGCGGTTTCCTTTTTTTATTATCGTAGTCCTCCCGCGTTTTCTTGACGGATGGAGGGAAGAGGGGCAAGATGGCACGTATGGAACAAGTCAGTCTCATGGAATTGGGCAAGCTGGCCGCAGAAGGCCAGGTTGAAGCGGAAGTTTTTGCCCAGATTGCCCAATGCGCGCAGAAGATGACCAAAGGCAACAAGCCGTATCTGGATGTGTCTTTTGCCGATGCGGAAGGGACAATGGGACTGAAGGTGTGGGAGGATAAACCCTGGTTCCGGACGCTCGCTTCCCTGCCCCTCCGCAGTTTCGTGAGCCTGCGCGGCCAATGGGCCAAGGGAGGGTTCGGCATGGAAGTTGCCGATTTGGACGTGCGGTTGCTGGACGAACAGGAAAAGGAAAACTTTCTGGCCGGCTCCGGAACCTTGAAGAAAAAGCAGGAAGCTGATCTGAAGGAAATCTGCATGTTCATCAAGGGCATGAATGATCCGCGCATACGCGCCCTGTGCATTGAATTCATTGAGCAGTTCGGGGAACGCCTCCAGCGCGCCGCCGCCGCCCGCACTTACCATCATGCCCGCCGCGGCGGACTGGTGGAGCACGTGGCGGGGATGATGCGCACGGCCTCTGCCGTCTGCCAGGCGAATCCGGAGCTGAACCGTGACCTTCTGTTGGCCGGGTGTCTGTTTCACGACTGCGGGAAGTTGTGGGAAAATTGCTACCCGAAGGAGGATTTTTCGATGCCTTATTCGGAGGCCGGAGAACTGCTGGGCCATATTCCGCTGGGCATTGAACTGGTCAACAATTTGTGGAAGCGCATCATGTCCCTTCCGGAGGCGGATTCCTGGAAGACGCTGGACCCTCCTTCACCGGACGTGCGCATGCACCTGCTGCACCTGATTGCGTCCCATCACGGGGAACTTGCCTTCGGCTCCCCCGTGTTTCCCAAGACGCCGGAGGCGGTGGCCCTGCATTACATCGACAATCTGGACGCCAAGCTGGAAATGTTCCGCGGAGCTTATGAGACGAGCGAGGCCCTGGCTCCCAGAGTGCTCCAGCGCAAGGCCCCCCTGCCTGCCAACGTTGTTCTTCCGCTGCCTTCCGTCCTCCCGCTGGAGCCGGATGGTGCGGATGCCATGCCGTAAGGTTCCCCCTGCATGGAAGAGGTTCGGCGTGTTCTGCGTCCGTGGCCGGAACGGATGACGGCATCTGCTCCCTTGCTGATTCCGGCTTTATCCCTGCTGTGCGCTTGCGCGGCCATGGATGTTTCCCTTTGGTTCTGGCTTCCATGTTTCTGCCTGGCGGTGTTGCCGTGTTTTTTACATGCGCCCTCCATGGGGGTGCTTGCCGCTGCCCTGGCGATGTGGGCCGCCATTTATCTTTTCGCGTATGAACGGGAATACGCAGGCGTTCCCGTGGAAGCGGGGAGAGCCATGGTGATGGAAGGCTCCGTTGAGGCTGTTTCCGGAAAATCCGTGTTGTTTCGCCCGGATGGTTCCCGGTGGCTGTACGCGGTTTCCTCCCGTGACGGGGCCTGCCCTCTGGAGGCGGGGGAACGCTACCGGATCAGGGGAGAGGAGTATCCGCTTCAGGCGCCGTGCGGTCCCGGCATCTTTGACCGGGAGCGGTGGGGGTACCTGCACGGCATCATCGCCGGAATCCGGCTGGATGAGTACTGCCGGAACGGGACGGGAGACTGGCGCAGCCGTTTCCAGGCTTTTTCCCTGCGGCTCCGGGAAAGGGCCGCTTCCCTGCTCAGGGAGGGCGCCCCTCCGGATGATGAGGCCCGGCAGGTGATGGTTTCCGCCGTGCTTGGGGACAAGACGGACGCGAGGCCGGAAACGATGGCGAAGTTTCTGGAAAGCGGCTGCATGCATGTATTCGCCGTCAGCGGCATGCATGTGGGCGTGGCCGCCATGCTGGTTCTGGGTATGCTGAGGCTTGTGCATGTGCGTCCCCGTGCGGCCCGGCTGGCCTGCATCCTGTTGCTGGCGGCGTACGTGTTTGTGACCGGGATGTCCGCTTCCGCCCTGCGGGCGTTCATCATGGCGTCAGTCTGGCTTCTGGCGTTCGTGCTGCGCAGAAAGGGGCATCCGGCCAATATTCTGGCGCTCGCTTTCATCCTCCTCTGCTTGATGAACCCGCTCCAGGTTTTCCAGCCGGGGTTCCAGCTTTCTTTCTGCGTTTTTGCCGCCATTGCCTGCCTGGCGGGATGGTTCAGCCGGGAAAAGCCTCTGTGGTCGCCGGACCCGTTTATTCCTCCCCGGATTTACCATGCGCGGGAAAGATTCCTGGTGCGGCTGGAAAAAGCAGGCCGCGGCGCGCTGATTGTCTCCGTGGGGGCGTGGCTGGCCTCCATTCCCCTGACGGCATGGCACTTCGGAACCTGGAACCTGTATGCTCCCCTGACCAATTTGTGCCTGAGCGTACTTGTCTTTCCCCTGATGGGCGTTTCCCTGTCCGGGCTGATGTTCGCGTGGTGCCCGTGGATGCTGCATGTTTGCAATACGGCCGCTTCCTGGCTGGCGTCCGCCATGCTGGCCGTAGCCGGGGGAGTGGCTTCCCTGCCGTACAGTTATCTTTCTTCCGTACCGCCTTCCGGGGAAAATGAAGCGGTGATCGTTCCCCTGCAGAAGGACGCATGGTCCGCAGTCATTTCCAATCCCGCATTGGTTGTGGGAAGCGGAACGGAAGATGCGGTGAGGTACACCCTCCTTCCCGTGCTGAAGGCGCGCAGTATCCGGCCCTGCGGCATGCTGTGCTGCGGGAACGGCAAGGCGGAACGGGCCGGGGAGAAAGAACTGGAGAAGGAATATCCCGGAATCCGGAACTGGGGCGCGGAGTCCGGGGAATGTACTGTCCGGCAATGGAGGTTACGGCCGGGCAATGAACTTGTGCTGGAAGATTTTCCTGTACCGTTGCGCACGGGAATCCGTCAGGACCGGAGCCGGGTGTTGTCATGGGAATGCCGCGGGCGGCGGTTCCTGATGATAGGGAATGTCGGGTTTTCCTCCCTGGCGCGCGCGGAAAAAACGCCGCGGGCGGATGTATTGCTCATCGGGCATCATCCGCGCGACCCGGTGGACAGCGCTGCGTGGATCAGGGCTACAGGCGCCCGCGCGGTCATTTTCGCGACGGAGCATGAATGCCCCGTGCCGGAGGGAACAGCCGTGTACCATCTCCGGGAAACCGGAACCCTCTATCTGCGGATGGAGGAAAAGGGCGTGCGAATCATCCCCTGGAGGGGCATGGAACGCCGTACAGGGTGAATCCCGTGCTTTCCTCAATGCGGATGGGAAGGAGCTCTCCCGCCAGGTCAGGGGCGGCATCCACCATGACGGGCTTGTTCTGGGAGGTTCGGCCGGAGAGGCGCGCCGCATTCGTTTTGGACGGCCCTTCCAGAAGAACTTCCTGCACGGTGCCTACCAGATCCCGGTTTTTCCGGATGGCTATTTCATTGACTACGGCCAGAAGGTCCTGGTTGCGCGCTTCCTTCACTTCCTCCGGAATCTGATTCTCCATAACGGCGGCGGGCGTGCCGCGGCGCGGGGAATAGCGGAAAATGAACGCGTTGTCAAACTGGACCTGTTCCACGGCCTGCCTGGTCAGCAGGTAATCCTCCTCCGTTTCTCCCGGGAAGCCCACGATGATATCCGTGGTGATGGATAAGTCCGGGCGTGCATGCTTCATCCGGGAGCAAAGGTCCAGATAGGTTTCATTCCTGTACGGCCTGCGCATCATTTTCAGGATGCGGTCGCTGCCGCTCTGCATCGGGAAATGAATGTGGCTGCACAACTTGGGAAGATAGGTGAACGCCTGTACCAGATCCTGGCGGAAACCGATGGGATGCGGGGAGACGAAGCGGATGCGCCGGATGCCTTCCACTTCATGCACGGCTTCCAGCAGCTGGACGAAGCCGCCCTTGCCGTCTGCCGTTGCCATCTGCCTGCCGTACCGGTTGACGATCTGGCCCAGCAGCGTGACTTCCTTTACGCCGGAGTCCGCCAGCATCTTTACTTCATCCACCACGTCCCGGATGGGGCGGCTGCGTTCTGCGCCGCGGGTGTAGGGGACGATGCAGTAGGCGCACTTCATTTCGCACCCCTGCATGATGGAGACATACGCCGTGGAGCGCGCTCCGGGATTCAGGTGGTCCCGGATGCGGTTCTGGGAGTCCGCCTCTTCCGCCACATCGCACACATGCGTGCCGGAAAAGGCGGTTTGCAACTCGTCCATGCGGCGTTCCTGGCGCGCGCGCAGAATGCCGTCCACGTGTTCAAACACGCGGTGGTATTTCTGGGTGCCGACCACGAGGTCCAGGCGCGGCAGTTCCTTGAACAGCTCCTCTTTTTTACTTTGGGCCATGCAGCCCATCATGCCGTACACTACATGCGGACGGTGCCGCTGCTGCTTGGCCAGAAGCCCCATTTTCCCCAGCGCCTTTTGTTCCGCCTGTTCCCGGATGGAGCAGGAATTGAACAGGATGACGTCCGCCTCATCCTCGCGGTCCGTCATGGTGTAGCCCTTCTGCACGAACATGCGGGCCACCTGTTCGGAGTCCCGTTCGTTCATCTGGCAGCCGTAAGTTTTGATGTAAAGCTTGGGCATGGAAAAAATCAGGTATTTTTTTTCAGGGTGACCACGCATTCCAGATGCTTGGTCTGGGGGAACAGGTCAAAGGGCTGGACGGCGGTGACGGAATACCCGGCCTTGTCGAATTCCGCCAGATCCCGTATCTGGGTGGCTGGGTTGCAGGAAACGTAAACGACCTTTCCGGGGCCGAAGGCGAACAACTGGGTCAGGAATTCCATGCTGCACCCTTTCCGGGGCGGGTCGATCACCACGGCGGTTTTTTCCGCGGGGAAATCCACCCGGGCAAAAATGGCCCTGGCGTCCGCCGCCAGGAATTCCGCGTGTTCAATTCCGTTGCTGCGCGCGTTGCTGCGCGCCCAGTCCGCGGAAGTCTCACTGACTTCCACGCCCAGCACTTTTTTAAATTTCTTCGCTAGGCTCAGGGCGAACAGGCCGGAACCGCAGTAAGCGTCCACCAGGAATTCCTCCCCGTCCATACTTGCCTGTTGGGCCACGTAATCCGTAAAAAGCGGAAGAATGAAAGGATTATTCTGAAAAAAGTCCCCCGCCAGAAAATGGAACTCCAAATCGCCCACCCGTTCGCACGCCACGGCGTTGTTATTGGTGATGACGGTTCCTTCCGAAGCCCGGAGCAGAATGGTGGCTCCCCGCTTGAACCGGGCCGCGGCCTGGTAAACGCTTTTGCGTGCCAGGGGCAGGGCTTCATTAATGCACTCCATGGCAATCGGGCATTGCGGCACGTCCACCACATCCCTTCTGGAGCCTGCTTTCAGAAAACCGATGGCCGGCTTGCCTCCTTCCTTCGGTTTGTCAAAGTGGGGCGTAATCTTGGAGCGGTAATGATATTGGCGGGGAGAGGCTATGGCCGGATTGACGGGCAGTTCCAGCCCTGCCTGCAGGCGGAGCAGATCCGCTACCTGCCGGGTTTTCCAGAGAAGCTGGCGGTCATAGGAAAGGTGCTGGTACTGGCATCCTCCGCAGGTGCCGAACAGGCGGCATCCCGGTTCCACGCGGTCCTGGCTGGGGTTAATTATTTCCACCAAATCGGCGGAGGAGTAGTTTTTGTCATTACGCCAGACGCGGGCTTTGACACGGTCTCCCGGCAGGGCGAAGGGGACGAAAACCACCCATCCGTCCACGCGTCCGATGCCGTCGCCCGCATTGGAAAGGGCGTCAATATCCAGTTCAAGCTCCTGGTGGTAGGAAAAAGGTTCGGGGTGGAAGCCTTTGGGAATGGTCGCAGTCATGGTGGTGGGAAAAGATTATGGGGCGGAAGGGGTAATCAGCTTGCCGTCCAGATCGTACAGCAGGGTTTCCGGCAGCCGGGGGGTGCGCAGTCCGGGGCGGAAATCGCCCGGCAAGACAGCTGGTCCCGGAGCGGACTCTTCATTCTCATCCTCCGGAAGAATCTCCTGTTGCGCCGGAACGGGAGCCCAGGGTGCGGGATGATCCGCCGGGGCGGTTTGTTCCGGCTGAACGGCTGGAACCGGGGCGGGGGCCTGAGGCGCCGTTTCCTTGTTGGAGGCGCAGGAATAGGTCCAGGTCAGCCCGGCAATCAGACAGGAGCGGATCAGGAGCTTTCTCATGGCGCGGATTCTTACAGCTTCATTCGGACTTGGCAAGTGAATAGCCCTGCTATGGTTCATGTAAAGGGCATTTCTTTTTTCCCGGAAACCGGGAAACGCTTGCTGTTTGACTATCCCGGGATAGTATCTATAGTAGGAACACGTATGAGGTCTTTCCTTTTTTTATGTTGTTCCGCTGTGGTTTCAGGGCTGTTTGCCCCTCAGGCCGGCATAGCTCAACAGCGTCCTCCCATTTTCGGGTTTGCCAATAAAAACAGGATACCTGAAGTCAATAAATCGGGCAGCCCCGTTTTTGACAAACTCCGTAATGAAGCTATGAAGAAAAAGCTGCCGCTGGTGATTTACCTGACCGGTTCTTCATGGTGCTCTCATTGCAATATTTTTACCAGGGAATATATTAAAAAAACAAATTTCAAAAATGCCGCCGGGAAGAAATTTATATTTTGGCTGGTGGACACCAAACAGGTGCCGGGCAATTCCCCGGGAACGTTTAAATTCAAGATGGTTCCGGAAGAAGCCGCAAAAATCGTGGGGTGTGTGGATTCCCCCCGTGCGCCGTATGTGGTTCTTGGCCCTCCCGCCGTGTTTATCATTGACCCTGTTTCCGGAGAATTGATCAAGAGCCTGTTCACCAAAAGTGAAGTGGACAAGTATGGAAAGCCTCTTGCCGGAATTATTGAAGAAACTTGGGCGGAATTTTCCCGCAAGCCCAAATAGGAAACGGAATGTATGCGGGGAACGTCCGGTATTTTCATGCTCCAGCCAAGATGACGGGGAACAATTCCAAAAGTTCTTTTGTTTATTTTATAGGAAGCGAAAAAATCTCCCGGCATCCCTCCGGATCCTTTAAAAAAAGCAGCGTGCGGAATCTTTTTCCGGGGCGGAGCGATTGCCGTTAAAAACGGTAAATGCAGCGCAGCCACGGCTGGGGAGTGCCGGAATAGTAGGGATACCACCGGTGTCCGGGGTGGTGCATGGTATGGCCCCATTCATCCTGACGGCGAGCCTGGGGAGCATAGAAAAGCTGTTTCCATTCCCGGCTGGCGAAGGAAGGAGATTTTGTTTTCGAAGCCGGAGGCGCCAGAAACGCCTGGAGGGCGCTGGAAGAACAGCAATAATAAGGAATGTTGAACCGGGGCGCCATTCCGAAAGCCAGCAAAAGCCATATCCAGACGCGGAGACCGGGATGCCGCGTCCAGGAGGAAGCCAGAAAGGCAAGGAGGCAGGCCATGACCGGAACGCTTCCTTTGCAAAGCAGGTCATTGACGTCTCCGTTCACGTAAAAGAAAGGCAGAATCAGGCCGGTTGCCAGAGTACAGATGAAGAGGGGATTCTTGCGGAAATCCCGCCAGCAGAACAGGGCGTACAGCAGGAATGAGGTCGCCATAAGCAGGAAATCCCCCGGACGCGTATAAAAAGGCCGCACGCCCATGTGGGAGGATGGCGCGTTTACCGCCCCATAATAAAGAAGAAAACACGTTCCCAGCAAAACGGCGGCCGAAAAGGAGGGATGGAGCAGGACATCCCGGAGAGGGAGGACGCCTTTCCATTGGCGGCGCCACTGGCAGGCCGCCAGGGGCAGCCCTCCAAGGGCTGCGAGGGGGGAATAAAAGGCCGTGGCTGCGAACAGAAGAGGGATCCAGTATAGGGGCATGCGTCCTGAAGCCAGGAAGATGAAAAAGAGCAGAACAGGAATGGATGCGTTTGCGCTGCACATGATTTGTTCCGCCGTACCGAAGTAATGCAGGCGGAACAGGTCCAGCCCCAGCCAGTACTGGAAATTCAGCAGAGAACCGAATGCCACCATCAGCAGGGCGAGCAGCAGGGAGCGGCGTCCGGAGAAAACGCAGAGCCACATCCAGGAAAGGAACAGGCCCCAGGTTCCCCACAGAACGACAAGCACGCGCGCGGCGTCTAGCCCCGCCAGTTTCCCGGCCAGGGCAGGGACCAGCCAGAACCCCGTGTTATAAATCAGCATGTTCCCGTCCGGAAAGATGACGGGCCACGGGCTGGCGACCAATTCACGCAGGCAGGCATTTCTGACGATATGGTCAGGGTGCTGGTTGACCCACTCCCCCCAGCCGGAAAGTGCCATCAGGGCGGCAAACGCCGCCAGGGCGAGCAATGAAGAGCGGGTGAGCAGGGGGAAGGCGGGGAGAGAATCCCTTGTTTGCGCTTCCTTGCGTCTTTGGGGCGCCAGTCCTGCAGCCGTCAGGAGCGTGAGAGGGAGAGCGGCGTACCAGTGCATCCACCCGGACAGGAACACCAGGACAGGCAGCAGAAACCAGGCGCAGGTGTGCCACTTCAGCGCGGTTGCGTTGAACGCTTGTTCCGGGCACGGGGCATCAGCGGCTGGGGGAGGCATTTCCCCGGAACCTTAATGGGGCTGGTTCGCGGGGGCAAGGAGGAAACTCGCAGACCGGAACGGAAGGGTGCATTTGTATGGGTATGGTGGCAGGAATGAGCGCGCTCCGTTGCCTCTTTACCGGAGAAACGGGGCAGGTCATGCTGGGAGGCCTATGAATAAAACACAATTTATCAGGGAGCTCCAGCGCGAGCTGGGGAAGGACGTTACTTCCCGGCAGGCGGAACATGCGTTGAATGCGGTGCTGGATACGATTGCGCGGTCGGTCCGGAGGCGGTCGCTGGTGAAATTCCGGGGTTTTGGCACTTTCCGCGTCAAGCGCCGCCGCGCCCGCATCGTACGCCATCCGGAAAACGGCGGCAGGCTGCTGGTGCATGAATCGAAAACCATGAAATTCCGCCCCTCTTCCCTTCTGTGGAAGGAGTAGGGAAGCCGTTCGGCAGCTCCTGTCATTTTGCCATTGACTTCCCCGTCCGCGGAGGCCCTTAATGTGGATAAGGCAGGAACATTTTTGCCTGCCTGCATAAGTAACTGGCCCCTTCCACGTTTGCCGATTATGACTCCGGATTCCGTTCATCTGCTGACCCGTTCCTCCCAGATGACCCTGTGCAAAGATGAACAGGGCCGTGTGCGCCGCGCCTATTACGGCCCGAGGCTGCATCAGCCGGAGGATGCCCTGGAAAACGCCGCGGATGCTCCTCTCCTGTATTCCTCCCTGGCGGATTCCGTAACAGGGCTTCCCAATGCGTCCGGCGAGTACTGCATTTGCGTGACCCAGGCGGACGGGTCCCTTTCCCTGAGTCTGGAATGCCAGGGTTGGGAAGTGCTGGAACTGGATGACGACCGGGAAGAAGCCGTCTTCTATGGGAAGGACCCTTCCTACCCTGTGCGGGTGGAAATCCACGTGCGCTCCCACAGGGAATCGGACACCTTTTTGCAGTGGGCGGTTGTTCGGAACGAAGGGAAAGAAGGCATCCGCCTGCACCGCGCTGCGTCCGCACAACTGGGTTTGCGCGCAGAACGGTACTTCGTCACCAGCTTCCGCGGCACCTGGGGCGGCGAGTCCCTGATGAGTGAGGAAGAAGTGGCCCGGGGGCATGAACTTGCCCTGGTATCCGGAACCGGCACCCGCACCGCCCAGGAGGGAAGCCCCGGATTCATCATCTCTCTGGACGGTCCGGCGCGGGAGGATTCCGGGGAGGTGGTTCTGGGGGCGCTGGCATGGCCCGGCAATTACCGGATATGGTTCCGGCACAGCCCGTATCATTACCTTTTTGCCGGAGCGGGGCTGGATATGGCTCCCGCGCCCTATCTGCTGGACGGCGGCGGCGTGTTTAAGACGCCGCCCCTCATTCTGGCGCACAGTAAAAACGGCAAGGGAGAGGCCTCCCGGCGCATCCACCGCTGGGCGCGCCGCTACGGCCTGCGCGGCGGAGGAACAGAGAGGCCAACCTTGCTGAATTCCTGGGAGGGGGTGTATTTTACCTTTACGGAAAAAGTGCTGCACGGCATGATGAAACGTGCGGCGGACTTGGGGATAGAGCTTTTCGTGCTGGATGACGGCTGGTTCGGCAACCGGTTCCCCCGCAATGACGCCCGCGCGGGATTGGGGGACTGGCAGGTGAACCGCGCTAAATTGCCCCATGGGCTGGAAGGCCTTATCCGCCATGCGGAAGAATTGGGGATACGCTTCGGCATCTGGGTGGAGCCGGAAATGGTGAACCCTCATTCGGAGCTTTATCAGAACCATCCGGAGTGGGTCATCGGTCTCCCGCATCGGGAAAACAGGCAGGAACGCAGCCAGTATTTGCTGGACCTGAGCAATCCTCATGTATGTAGGTACATTCTTGACGCCATGCGGAAGTTGCTTGGAGAACATCCGGGCATTTCCTACGTCAAATGGGATTGCAACCGCAAAATTTCCGACCCCGGCTCTCCCTGGCTGGATGCCTGCCGCCAGGGGAATCTGCCCATTGACTATGTGCGGGGCTATGAACACGTTCTTGATACGCTGGCATCGGAATTCCCGGATGTGACATTCCAGGCCTGTTCTTCCGGCGGAGGCCGCGCCGACTATGGAACCATGCGGAGGCATCATGAATTCTGGACGTCCGACAACACGGACGCTTATGAACGCGTGTTCATGCAGTGGGGCATAGGCCACCTGTTCCCTGCTATTTCCATGGCCGCCCATGTGACAGCCTCCCCCAACCACCAGACGGGCCGCCCCACGCCGCTCAAATTCCGGTTTGACGTGGCTATGTCCGGACGGCTTGGCTTTGAACTTCAGCCATGCGACATGACGGAGGAGGATATGGCCTTTTCCAAACGTGCTTTGACGGAATACAAGCGCATCCGCCCCGTAGTCCAGTTCGGTGACTTGTACCGGCTTTCCTCCCCGTATGAAAGCCGGGTGGCCTCCCTGATGTATGTATGCGGAAAACGGGCTGTCGTTTTCGCCTGGCTGATGGATAAATGGCTGGCGGATTCCCCTCCGCCCCTGCGCCTGAAAGGCCTGAATCCTGCCGCCAGGTACCTGGTGCGGGAAATCAACATGAATGAAGACGGCTCTCTCACGGATGTTCACGAACGAAGGCTGGGAGGCGACTTTCTGATGGACTCCGGCATCCGCATCCGCTGGAAAAAGGCCTTCCAGTCCGTCTGCCTGGAGGTAATGGAAATAAACCCTGATGCTCCGGCTTCATCGTGAAATCGGCGGTTGGCGTGGGAGCCATAACCGCCTTACTGATGTGATGAGTTAGGAGTTCTTTTAGAGGTGAGGGTATACAGCCAATGCGGCAGAAGACAGGCGCATTCCAATGCCGGTTTGCCAATATTCCTCTCTTTTTCTACAGGAAAAAGCTGATCATTCAATCTTGATGAGACCCTCCCTGATGAGCCGGGCCGCTTCCCGTTCTATTTCCTTTTGATGTTTTTTCATGTAGGCCTGGTGAGCTTCCTCAATATCGAAACGGATGGTTAAGACCCATTCCTCATCTTCGTTTTGCAAATAAAACTCCGAATAGTGGCGGCTGTCAAAATAATCCTGTTCCTGGCCCACTCCAACAATTTTGTAATCCGGATAATGTTTTTTTATATATTCCCGCTGTTTTTCCAGGAGCTTGTCCAAATCCTTCTCATTAAACATAGCAGGGTTGGTGATGATAGGGGTATCTTTTTCTTCTTCCTGCTGCTGTGCGTCTGGCTGCCGCGGCTGTTCTTCCTGTGCCTCAATCTGGCTGATGAGCCCTAACATGCAGGAGAAGAATATGGCGAATATGTTTGATATGGATTTCATGTTTCTGTTCAGGTTATTGATGGTTTTTGCAATCTTCTTTTAATTGTTTTTCTAAGAGATTTCTAATTTTTGTTTTTCCTTCCTTTACTACATAAGGAATATCTTTTGGAGGATGGTAGTCCACTCCAGACCGGGATATATTGGTCATGTGGCCTATTTCCCATTCTGATTCTACCTTTCCGTGATGGACAAACCGATAGATATAAACGATATGCACGTGGCGGAAAGTTTTATCCGTTTTCAGATTTTCAGCCAGGGTAAGGAGGCCGCTCGCTTTTTTGATGGCCTGGATGGCTATTTCGCTCAATACTTTTTTGGAAATTTTGCCCAATCCTTTTTCTGCCGCGCTCAACGCAGCCGGTTTGGAACCGCTGGCAGTAGTATAGGGAATAAACTTGTCTACCTCAAATTCGCAATCCGCCGAAACGGGCAGGAAGCTGAAAGAGCAAAGGATCATTGCCGCGATATATGGCCATATTCGTATGGATGGTTTCTTCTTCATATCAATTTATTTTCGTGGAGCCGGGTTTCATTCCCGCGTTCTTTTCCGTTGAGGCGGAAATTTTTTCAATAAACTCTTTTCCCTCTCTGTTTAACTTCCCATCCCCCCAGATGCTTAACAGGGTTTGATAGGTTTCCACATAGTATTTTTGCGTCTTATCCCTTTCCGTCAGCGCTTCAATGGACTTTTGCATCACTTTGACCGAATATTTTTTCATCTTAGGTGTCCATACGGCGTGTTTTCCCTTTTGGGTCCATAGGGACAGATGTTTTCCGGTAAAGCCCGGCTTGTATTCGGCGACGCCTTTGATTTCAGGACAATCCCCCACTAACCTGTTCCAGACCAGGCGGGTAAAAAGTTCTTCCGCATGGGGCGTGCAGTCGGGGCCGAGCGCGCAGGCATAGAGTTCATAGGGATTCACCCTGTTTTCCCGGATATTCAGCACGCTTTTCGCCGCGTGCCAAATGAGATTGTGCTCATTGGGCATCGCTTGAGCCAGTTCCCTAAGCAAGGCGAGTTTTCTCCGGTCGCTGGCGTTTTTGGCCTTGATATCCAGATAACGCTGCCACGCAGGATAATTGAAGGGATTGAATTGACGCGCTTCCCGCAAGAGCAACTCCACATGTTCCTGTTTTTGTGTACAGAAGGACAGATAATACGTTAAAGCCGATTCTTCCGCATGAGGATGATGAATGAATGAATCGTAAGCCGTCACCAGTTGAACAGGGCCTTGCCAGGGAATCTGAGCGCCGCCGCTGGCCCAATTCCAGCCGCCGAGATTGTTGCCGATTTGCCAGTGGCCATTGGGGTGTTTCCATACGAAGGCGCAGTGTCCCGGCTGTCCAATCGGGTAAGCGGGAACTCCTTTGGAACGCAGGAATCCAGCCGCGCCTTTGGAGACGGCGCCGCATACTCCTCCGTATTCCGTGTAAAGTTTCAGCGTGATGGGTTTGTGGTCATAAAAAGCGCTTCCGGCATGGACGCTGACGCCTTTGTCATTCTTTTTACGGTAGGGAATGAATCCGGGAAATCTGCTTCCGGCTTTCTCCGGCCTGATTTTTTTCCCTGCGATAAATTGCTGTGCCCATGCCAGATCTTCAAGACCTTCTTTTCCCCGGAATACGATGGCCCATTCCCAGGGTTGCAAGGTTTCTGCCTGTGGATAGCATTTGGCGTGGTGATGAGAATCCCGGTAGAAGTTAAATTTGGCGATGCATTCTTCAGGAGGAAAGATGTTTGCGACAAGGCCGGCTCCCAATGCCATGCTGAGTTCAACAGGATTGAGCTTCTGAGCGCTGGTAGTCCAGATTTGGTAAAAAACGGAAAGAGTACTTTTGCCGGCTGGACCAGATTGGGCGAGCATGTTGAATACTTCCGGGTGGCTGGAAAGCCATTTCCTGAAGGCCTGATCCTTGAGTTCCTCCTGAGTGAAAGGTTTCCCTCCTTCGGCAGTATTGAAAAACTGGTGCAGGCAGCACAATGCCGCCACTTGAGGGGATTGAATCAGTTTTCGTATTTTGTCGGAGGTAAGCGGGCCGGAATCAAGCCGGCTGCGCAGGACTTCCCGGATTTTACCGGCAATGAAGGAGGACCGCCCTGAAGAAAGCAGTGTTTGTATGTCTGCTTCAGATGAAGCCAGCGTGCCAAAGCTCTCTATAGACATGAGCATGCTGAAGAGGAAAAGCCAGAGGATGTTTTTCATAAGGTATGAAAGACAGACTTAAATTCATGGCAACACAACTTGAAAAAATGTCAATAAAATATGATTTTTTTGAATATGAAAATATATTTCATATTTCGCTTTTATATCAAAATGATATTGACGGCAAAAGGATTTTTTCAAATGGAAAATTGGGATCATTGGCTCTGAGAGACATTGGATTTTCGGAGCCGAATCCGGGATGATTTTTGTGTCTATCCCTTCCGCAAGATGATGAAAACGGGGTTCCATTCGGAAAAAGAATGGAACCCCGTGCTGAAGCGGTAAAACAGAGATAATAGTTTTCAGGTCAGATGATTTCTGCCATTGTCAAATTCCCACCACGCCGCCGATGGTCTGGATGATGACCTTGGCGACGATAGTCATCAGGATAAGGGCCACGGGGTAGGCGGTGGCGTAGCTGACCACGGGGGCCTGGGAGTCCGTCTTGCTGGCGATGGCTCCCAGGGCCGGGGTGGAGGTCATGCCGCCGCAGATGCCGCCCAAGCATTCCAGAATGTTCATCTTGAAGACCTTCATGCCCACGAAGTAACCGGCGAACATGCCGGAGCAGGTGACGATGACGCCCATGATGAAGACGGCAGCGCCGTGGGTGGCTACCGTATCCACCAGGTCCGCTCCACCCTTGATGCCGGCGTCAGCCAGGAAGAAGACCAGCCCCAGGTCCTGCAAAAGAAGGCGGGTGGGGCGCGGGATATAGCCGACGATGGGGCCCAGACGTCCGAAGTGGCCGAGCAGCAGGGCGACGATAAGGGGGCCTCCCGCAATGCCCAGAGAGATGCCCGCGCCGTTGCCGAGGCTGAAGTTGACCAGACCCAGAATGATGCCCAGGGAGAGGCCGAATCCCAGGGAAAGCAGGTCCGTCTGGTTCATGTCCTGGCTGCGGTGGCCGATTTTGTCCCCGTATTTGGTGAGGTTTTCCGGGGAACCAACCACAGTCAGCACGTCGTTGCGTTCCAGCGTGGTTTCCCCCGTGGGGACGAAGGTGAAGCCCAGGCGGGAAATGCGGGAGATAATCACGCCGTCCGTTCGCAGGGTTTTCAGGTCACGAAGCTTGTGCCCGGCATAGTTTTTGTCTGTCAGGATCAGCTTGCGGCGTTCCTTCTGGGAGTCCATGGGGTAGGGATTGTCGCATACCTCTCCCAGAAAGGCGATGTCGTGGGGCATGGTGTCGCTGTTGCCCACGATGAGGACTTCCGTTCCTTCCCGGAACGTGTCTTCCGGAGTCAGGGGCATCAGCCTGTCGTTGCGAACCACGCGGGTGACCATGCAGTGTAGGCCGTCCAGCAGCTTGCAGTCCGCAATGTTCTGGCCTATCAGGTTGGGCTGTGTGACGCGGACAAGGCGGGAAATGATGCTGACCTCCTGCCTGGAGTGCATGGCTTTGGCTTCCTTGTTGAGGTCAAAGTGCAGCAGGCGCGGCAGAAGCTGGACGAAAAGGACCACGCCCACCACGCCGAACGGATAGGCGATGCCGTAACCGATGCTGACGCCGCTTCCGGAAGCTCCCGGCAGGCTTTCCGTGGCGGCCGCCAGCGCCGGGGTGCTGGTGCATGCGCCGGCAAAGATACCGGAAGAGATTCCCGCGGGAACTTTGAACCAGATGCCGAAAAGGCAGGTGAATAAAGCGGACACTCCTACAATCACCGCAGACATGATGGCCAGTTTGCTGCCCTGTTTGGCGATGGCGGAAAAGAAGCGGTTGCCCGCGCTGAGGCCCACGCAGTACACAAAGAGCGCCAGACCCAGTTGCCCTACGCCGTCGGGAATGGCCAGGCGGTAGTGGCCGGCGGCCAGCGCCACGAAAAGAACGCCGGAAAGGCCCAGGTTCAGTCCGTATACTTTAATGCTGCCGAGAGCGATGCCGAAAAAGATGATTCCGAAAAGAACCAAGGTATTGTGATGGAGCAGGATATCAAACATAAAGGCGGTTAGCGGTTTTGTTCCCTTCCTTGGCGCAGGGCAGGGGAATGCCCGTCACGGATGAGAATGCGTGCGTTGAAAAAGTAGAGTGTGCGGCGTATGCCTTCCGGCCCCGTCAGTTTCTCCGCAGGTAATCCAGCAGAGTGGCCTGGTCCAGGCAGGACATATAGGGCATGTGGTCGATGCCCTTGTCCATGATGAACCTGGTCAGCAGTTTGCGGGCGGTCGCAAGGAGAACGGCGGGATCCCAGGGCTTTTCCAGATAGTTGTCAATGTGTGCGTCATTGACGGCCTGGATAGTGTCCGCGTGGGTGGCCTGGCCGGTCAGCAGGATTTTGCGCGTCCCGGCGAAACGGTCGTCTTTGGCGATGCCTCCAAGCAACTCTACTCCTGAACCTCCCGGCATGACGTGGTCGGAGATAATCAGTCCCGTCAGTTCTCCGTCCTGGTCGAATTCTTCCAATAGCTCGCGGCATTCGGATGCGGATTCCACCCCTTCCAGGCGGAAGCAGGAATTCAGCGGACGAAGGTCGCGCAAAACGCTGTCCAGGACTTCCGGCTGGTCGTCCACGCAAATGATGTTAATTTTTTCCATGATGGTTGATGGTTGGTATGACTATCGTAAAAACAGTATGGCCCGGAACGCTCTCCAGGCGGATGCGGCCGCCGTAGCTGTCCACAATGCGCCGGACGATGGTGAGCCCCAGCCCCAGGCCGAAGGAAAGCCCTTTCTTTTTGGTAGTGAAGTTGGGCCGGAAAATTTTTTCATGCAAGTCCTTTGGGACGCCGGGGCCGTTGTCTGTGACGGAGACCAGAATTTCACGGGTGGTATGGGATGTCTGGTCCTTGCTGCTGATTTTTTCCACCCGGCATTCTACGTGGATGGAAGGGTTGGGGGTATTTTCTATTTTCAGCGCGTCGCAGGCGTTCTGAAGCAGGTTGATCCAAATTTGAACGAGCTCCGTCATATCCGCGAAGATGCCGGGCACGGAGTCCCTGGGAGGCAGGGCCATTTCAAAATCAACGCCGCGCAGACTGGACTTGACCAGCGCAACAGCTTCCGTAAGGGAATCCGTCACGTTTACCCCTTCTTCCCGTCTGGTGTTGCCTCCCCCCAGCAGGCGAACGGAACGGACAATGGCTGTAGCGTGCCTGACAGCCAGTTTCATA
>ENA-UPWK01000532-UPWK01000532.1-human-gut-metagenome-genome-assembly--contig:-NODE-532-length-39284-cov-5.779835_pt1 | contig 39284 bp, 49 predicted proteins | sample MGYA00250048_ERZ773373 | MGnify/ENA primary metagenome ERZ773373 (study PRJEB29103, sample SAMN06112059) | human gut metagenome | biome: human gut; feature: ankylosing spondylitis patient; material... | reverse complement strand
AAACCTGGTTGGCGGCAATCACTCCGGCTTCCTGCAGCGTCTGCTGCAGCGTGCTGACCGTACTTTGGTAGTTCATTACGCTGGCCGCGCCTCCGGTGATGAGAAGCGACACAGTGGTAATCAGTATGATGCTTGATAGTATTTTTGCCCGGATTGTTTTCATGGCCTATATTACCTCCCCTTATAATAAATACATGATGTACTTATATAATCGTCATATTCCTGAAAATCCTAATATAAGTAAGGGGGGTTTTTTATTTCTTTTGCCTTTTGAGGCCATTTGTGCTATAGTGTAACCAGTTTAAATTAAAGGAGAAGCTAAGGATGAAAAATACTGCATTGGTAATCATGGCCGCCGGTATCGGAAGCCGCTTTGGAGGCGGCATCAAGCAGCTGGAGCCTGTGGGACCCAACGGCGAGATTATCATGGATTATTCAATCCACGATGCCATGGAAGCGGGATTTAATAAGGTAATATTCATTATCAGGAGAGATCTGGAAAAAGATTTTAAGGAAATCATAGGACACAGAATAGAGAAACTCCTTCCGGTGGAGTACGCATACCAGGAACTGGAGGACCTTCCGGCTGGTTATGAAGTGACGCCCGGGAGGACCAAACCATGGGGTACAGGCCAGGCAGTCCTTTCTGTGAAGGGTATGGTAGACGGACCTTTCCTTGTGATTAATGCAGATGATTATTACGGACGGGAAGGATTTCGCAGGATTCACGATTACATGGCAGAGCATATGGACTCACAGTCTGAGATCTATGATATCTGCATGGGAGGTTTTGTGCTGTCCAACACCCTCAGCGATAACGGTACAGTGACCAGAGGCGTGTGCCAGGTAGATGAGAATGGTTATCTGACAAATGTGACAGAGACTTATAATATCCAGATGAAGGAAGATGGTCTCCATGCCACGGATGAGAGCGGCGCACCTGTAACCATCAGCCCGTCCCAGCCGGTTTCCATGAATATGTGGGGGCTTCCGGCCAGCTTTGTCCAGGAGCTGGAGAAGGGATTCCCGGTATTTTTGGACAATCTGAAAGAGGGTGATATTAAATCAGAATACCTTCTTCCTAAAATCATAGACAATCTGGTACAGAATAAGAAGGCGAGAGTGACCGTCCTTGATACCCCGGATAAATGGTTTGGAGTTACCTACAGGGAAGATAAACAGGCCGTGGCGGACGCCATCAGAGGGCTGATCCAATCAGGGGTATATAAGGAGAAGCTGTTTTAATAAGAGGATACTACAGACTGAAGACATAAGCAGTATATAATAAAAAACTGCCCGGCCGGAACCGCCCCAAAGGTTCTGGCCCGGCCATGATATGGCTGACAGGCAGACAGGGACATGCGGATACTGTCAATCCGTGTGTCCTTTTTTCATGCATAATTTCAAATACCCAAGCCTATACTATAAAAACAGCCCACTTAAGCCGGGCGGTGATTATAACATGTTTGGGTGGACAACTTAGCTATGAAATTATGGAAAACATTTAACGTACAAAAACGGGAAGACATATCTTATTATAATACATCAGAAGGTTTTGAGACAGAGGGCTTTGCCATGCACCTGGACCGGCTTATCAGAGAGGAGATGGCAGCCAAGGGAAAGGACGGAATCATGTTCCTGTGTATCGGCACAGACCGGTCTACCGGAGACAGCCTGGGCCCTCTGGTGGGACATATGCTCCGCAGCCGGCGGCTTAAGGGAGCCGCGGTCATCGGGACACTTGACAAGCCGGTCCATGCCATGAATCTGGATTTGTACGCCAGGTATATACGGCTTCACTATCCTGACTATGTGGTGGTTGCCATTGATGCTTCGGTGGGAAGCCTGGACCATGTGGGATACGCGACCCTGGGGCGGGGAGCGCTTCAGCCGGGATTGGGAGTGTCCAAGGAACTGCAGGCCGTGGGCGACATAGCCATAACCGGAATCGTAGGCGGAGTGGGCAGCCGGGATCCGGTTATGCTCCAAAGCGTACGCCTGTCCATGGTGATGAAAATGGCGGACTGTATTTGCGAAAGCATTTTTCTTGTCGAACGATTATGGGAAAAAAGCATATTATACCAATAAAATCAGTGTAATCAGGCTTAAAAATGTATGAATGATACTATTTTGATACTAATTGCTGTAACTTGTCAGCTACTTCACTGTGGCGATTAGGATATAGATGTCCATATATATTGTTAACCATATCCACGGTGTCGCCGATACGTTCAGCGATAAGAAGAGGAGTAAAGCCCATATCTATGAGCAGCGAGACATGGCTGTGCCTGATATCGTGGATGCGAATGCGCTTAACCCCAGATATCGTGCTATATTTATTCATGGCAGTGATTAGTTTACTTTGCGTGGTCTGAAAGAGCCTATCCTTAGGCTCTATCCCATAAATGCGCTCAGCATAATCTGACAAGCAGGTGACCAGGAATGGTGGTATAGTAATGTCACGAACGCTGTTGCCAGTCTTAGGTGACGTGATTACGTCCTGCCGGTTAATGCGGTGGTATGTTTTCGATATACGGATGGTACCAGTGTCCAGGTTTACATCTTCCAGGTTTAGGGCCAGTAACTCACCGCAGCGTATACCAGTGTAGTAAAGTGTCATGAAAGCAGCATAGAGGTGAGGATTTCGTATTGAGTCGATAAATGTGTTGAATTCATTCAGTGTCCAGAAATCCATTCTGCTGGCTCTGGCTTTTCCGATGGGACCAGCAATGCTACAAGGGTTCCGGGGTAGACCATAGTATCGTACTGCAAAATTAAGCACCGCATTGAGCTGATTGTATATTTGACGTTGATATGTGTCTTTCAATTTGCTGGACAGTATTTTGGATTGCCACTGGCGTATATCGGCAGGGGTAATCTCATTTGTGCGCTTTTCTTTAAAATATGGAACGATATAGCGCTCATAAGGGGCTCTCTTGTTTCTTATAGTAGACTGTTTGAGCCTGTGCATTATATCCTCTGTATAGAGGTCATAGAGTGCCTGGAAGGTCATGTCCGGGGTACCCTGCTGCTTTTGCAGGAAGTTACGCTCCCAATCCTTTGCATCCTTCTGCCTGGGGAAGCCTCTTTTCAACTTTTGCCTGCGCTGGCCTGTCCAGTCAGTGTAATAAAATTTACAGTAATACGTTTTTTGTTTGTCGTCATAGTATGCTGGCATAGTATCATTCCTCCTGTGTTGTTGCGATACCGCAACGGATTTTGGGTAAAATTAATACGCCCCTTGCCAGGACGCTCCAGGAATGATATAATCCAAGTGTCTATGTTTGGATTATCTTCCGGGGGTAGCCTGGTAAGAGAAAATCTATGTGAAAAGCTCTTGTGTTGGTAGCACAGGGGCTTTTTGCTTATTCTGATTTTGTGAGTTTCATGGTCTTTGTGGTTCCCATAGCCGAAACCTCATAGCTTATCACACCGTCTTTATATGTGAAGTCCTTGGTATCATCTCCAGATGCAAGTAGGGCGGAACTTGTCTTATCCTTGTCATTTTCAGATGTCCAGGAATATTCAGTTACAGCAGACTCTGGGGCAATGTATGTCCCGGCCCAGTACAATGATTTACTGTCTTTGGACATCCAGTTAATTTCAATGTATCCATCCATAATCACGGCCTCCTGATAGCTATCCCCTGATTTTTCGGATGTCCATGTGCCAGTTAAGTCCGCGGTGGCCTCCGCCTTACTTCCACACGCCGTTAGCATTGTGATTGCCAGAGTAATGGCAAGGATTATATTTTTCATATACACTACCTCCATGTTGCATGACGTGCGTGAAGTATCCCGTTTTTGAATGTTATACGAATATCTGATTCAGCATCTTGCGAATACCATGCTGTCTGCAAATAATCATATGTTTGGTTTCCAATTTGACGGCGCTCTGTATTCCTTATTTCGTGTTCTTTTCCCAGAATTGACACTACTTGGTCGTAGGTCATGCCCTCCTGAAGCTGATTATATAAATCCTCGGATGCATATTTTCTGCCATCAATGGTCATGTCTATATATTTTCCGGTTGAATCGTATAGACTGCCATCGGTTGCCACACCGGCCCATGAGGGCAGTGTACCACCGGCATCAATCCAATACCATGTACCGTCGTCATCCTGGATCCACTCGTTTTCTGCATACTCCCCATTGTCTTTGACATAAAACCACAGATTATCATAAGTATTGATACTCCATTCGGTTTCATGGGTGTGGGTCCAGGTTCCGGCCAGGGCGGTGCTGTTCAGTACCATGGACATTACAAGCGTGGCGATAAATAATTTTGTTTTTCTCATAAACAAACCCTCCTTAGTTTTTGGCTGTGACATTTTATTAAAAAGCCATAGGCTATTTTAATCCATCATCTTTCCAATTACTTTCCCCATGCATACAACGTTGTCTTCCTCGCGTATAAGGATATTGGGGTAATCCTTATTACGGGAGATAAGTTCATTCTTTCCGAGTTCCTTGATGTAGGCACTTCCATTCACAACAAACACACCTATATCACCTACCTGCATCTCCATATTCTGGCTTACCAAGGCGATATCACCGTCCATATAATCAGGTTCCATACTATGACCGTTTACATCTAGGGCGTAGTCTGCGCCTTGGTAATCCGGAGTATTAGGAATTTCTATATCATCTTCGGCTTCGTTTCCTAATATGAAGATTCCGGTTCCAGCTGATACGCCACCACGGTAGTAGGGGATAACAAACAGGTCACTGTTGCGCCGAGGCTGAAAATCTATAATAGTTGCGCTTCCTATATCTTTTGCATTAGTATCTTGATATTCAGGTATCTTAGTTAGTAAGGTTACCTGCTCAAGAGCCTTATCCTGACCAGCATTGTTTAATAAGATGAAACTTCCAAGCAATTGTTGCGCTTTTTCATTTACGCTGGTTATTTCATGAGTGCCATCCTCGGTACGACATTGTAGTTTTCCTTGTTTATCAATCCCAGATTCGGTATAAGGCGCAATAGGGCCTTCCTGCGCTTGTTTAAAAGCCTCTTCCGCTGTTAACATCGGCCCTTCATATATAGGTACTTCTTGTTTTGCAAGAGCGGCTCTTAGCTTACTGCCGGGAAGATGAAGGACATCTGCTACTCTAGTTATCCAATCGTATCCGATTTCATAATCACCAAATTCTCCTGGAATAAAAGAGTCGATTTTCTGTAACCAGTGTAGTGAAACTCCAGATTTTTCTGCTACATAATCTAAGGATATATTTAACTCTTTTAGTCTGTTATTGATAATGCTGTTTAGTGATTCATCGATAATCATGGGAACTTCTTGACCGGATAGCCAAGCGGGATTAACATTTAATGAATCCGCAATTGCTTGGAGAACAGGAAGCTTTGGCTTAATAATAAGTCCGTTTTCATATCTTTGTATTGTAGATTTAGCTACACCTATTTCATTCGCGATATCATCCAAAGTACAGTTCCTTAGCGTTCGAGCCTGCTTTATTCTATTTCCAATTTCATGTACATCCATATGACTACCTCCTTTATATACTATATCACATAAAATTGCACAGCGCAATAGATGCAATGAAGATTTTGAAAAAAAGTTGCACAATGCTATTGACAATAAAGTTGCGCAGTGCTACAATCATCATCATGAAAGAGAGGTGATGTCATTGCTAAATACAAATAAGATTAAAGGCAGACTTGTTGAATGTGGCCTAACACAAAAGGATGTAGCTAAGGCACTTGAAATAGCGCAACCTACTGCTAACCAAAAAATTAACAATATCCGTCCAATGGATTTAAATGAGGCCGAAAAGCTGGCGGGTTTGTTACGCATTAAGCCAGAAGAATTTCAAGCATATTTTTTTACACATGAGTTGCACAGTGCAACAAAGAGGGAGGATACATAAAATGAAAGAAGTTAAGCTCTTTGAGAAAAGAGAATTAGGATTTAGAGTACGCACCATCCTGAATCTGGATGATAGTATCTCCGTCAATGCGGAGGATACGGCCATCGGGTATGGGTGGACGCAGGAAAAGAACGGTAAAACATATGTGAAATGGGAGCGGCTTAACTCATTTTGCAGGGAACTGGGATTTTCCCCAGAAGTGGGGAAAGATGATTACATTCCCGAAAGCTTGTTTTACATGCTAGGCTTTAAAGCTGGAAATGACCGGGCGTTGAAGTATCAGCAGTGGCTTGCCATGGAAGTCCTGCCATCCCTTCGCAAGACCGGTTCCTATGAGATGCCAAAGAAGGAGAAGCAGGACAAGGCTAAGCGCTTACCGCTTTCCTCCGTCAACATGATGGTGAAGAACGTCATGAGCACGTTGGAGAAGGCAAAGGTAGAACCGGTATATGTGGCAGCGGAGGTAAAACGGCTGTACACAGATTTAGGGTATGAAGTCAAAGCACCGCTCCTTACAGATAAAGAGGACATGCCAAGGCTCTATGACTGCACAGAGATAGCCAAGGAACTTGGTATTTACTCTGCCAGCGGGAAGCCCCATAACCAGGCAGTGAACGCGATTATTAAAAAGCTGCATATTCCGAACAGTGAGATAGTGACCACGGCCTTCAGCCGAAACGGACATGACGATGTGACAGTACAGTATAAGCCCTCTGTATTGGAAGATGCGAAGCTGTGGCTGGTAGAAAACATCTACCCTACAATGATTCCTTATGTCGATTCCAAAGGAAACCGGAAGAACTATGCGGTTGTATATCAGGACATGTAATGCGAATGAAAGGAGGAAAATCCATGGCAGATCCATTAATGACAGCTGATGATGTCGCCAAAGTCCTGTCATATTCCAGGAGCCATGCGTACAAGGTCATCGGGAAGCTGAATCAGGAGCTTAAGGAAAAAGGATTTTTGACCCGTCCCGGAATGATATCAAGGAAGTATTTTGAGGAGCGGACGGGCTTGGAAATGCCACAGGAAGGAGGGACAAGCCAATGAGGAAAGTAACTGAGTTAGCCATCCGCACCAAAGCAGCGGTCCAGTATCCCGGCTGGCGTGTGGACATCACCGGGCCAGGAACAGCAGTACTCACCAACATCATGGGGCACAGGCGTATGGTGACCTTCCGACGGTGCAGGAGACGCCGGGACAGCCCAATCATGAAGGCAGCCAAGTGGATTGTGCCGGCGGTCATCTGGCTGCTGGGGATGTGGATGGCAGCTATAGTGGTCATGGCGCTGGCCATGGGCGCAATTTGAAGGGAGGTGAGGAAGATGATTAAAGGTGCAAAGAGCATCGCGGAGTACGCAATCCGCAAGTGGCTGCAGTCAGAGGGTTTTGAGATGCGCTATTTTAAATTGACCGTACATGACAACGAGGCCATGATTGTGGATAGTGCCGGCGACACGCTGTGGCTGATATATGACAACGATACCAAGTCTGTCTATGTCAAAGAGTAAGGAGGTGGCAGACGATGATAGAGGATGTGTGCCGGACATGTCGGTACAGGAATAGATGCCCGGAGCGGAGCCGAATGATGCCGTGCCGGTCATACAAAAAATGGACCCCCGACGGGTGGAGCCGTCCGAAGGTCCAATAGCAAGATAATCTAATCACCCTTAGTATAAGGGATTCAGGAGGAAAAATCAATGATAAAAGCTGAAAAGAATGTACCCATCGTAGGGATTGAAGCACACGGGGAGAAAGTTGAGACAACGATACGGGGCAATTATGTAGACGTCGTTGCTCTTACAGTTACCCTTCTTTCAAGTGTTTCAAAAGCGATATCCAGTGATGATATAGGAGACCAGGCATCGGCCCTTCAGACGTTATACCTTACTGCGTTGGATGAACTAAGAAAAAAGGCAAAATAGTGGGGGGGGGGGCACGATTAAACCATGGAACGTGTCATGCTCACCCCACTCACCCCCGAAGAGCAGCAGTTTGCGGCAGACAACCATGACTGCTTGCAATGGGCCATCCGGAACCAGCACCTGGACAGTGAGCTGACGGACATAGCGGCCCTTGGATATGTTCATGCGGTCAAGAAGTGGTTCGCGAGGCCTGACCTGCACCAATGGTCGTTCCGGACCATCGTGAACCAGACTATCCGCAGCCACATCTCCAGCGAACGCAGTAAGCAGACTACAATGATACAGACAATAAGTCTGGATGCGGAAATTCCTGGCACGGACGGTCTGACCTATGGGGACATGATTACCAGTGAGAATACCAGATACCTGAATGAAAAGGAGAAGTATGTTATGGAAATAAAGTTCGATGTCAAAGTCCCGGAAGCGGCAAAGATTAGGGCATCATCAAGCGTAGAAATAGAGGCCCTGCTGGAATTCCTGTCATCCACACACAGGACGATGTGCCTATCCTATCCGGATGTCAAAAAGGCGGCGTCAAAGGCTAGTATTATGCGGAGCTGGAAAAAGAGGAACGCAAGAACAGATTTTAACGTCTATCGATTGGGTGAAACCATTTACATAGAGAAGTTAGCTAAAAACCGTAAAAACAAGGAGGATTAAGACTATGACAATGACAGTAGTATTTGAAGATTATGAGGACATGATGAAATTTGCAAGGAGATTGATGGGGCAGGCTCCTTCCGGCGGTCATACATCCCATACGGCGGAGAGCATACCGGGGGTTACCCCGGAAACCTGTGCTTCGGCACCTGTGCAGCAGGACCCCGTCACCCCACCGGCACAACAGCCGGTCTACACAGCGCCCGCGCAGCCGGTCTACACGGCACCCGTACAGCAGGCACCTGTCACCCCACCCGCGCAGCCGGTTCCAACAACGGCACCCAGTTACACGCTGGATGACCTGACAAGGGCAGCTATCCCGCTCATGGACTCAGGCAAGCAGCCGGAATTGCTCCAGCTTATCCGGAGCTTCGGGGTGGAGGCGCTGCCGTCCCTGCAGCCGGAACAGTATGGTGCGTTCGCAACCGCGCTCCGGGGAATGGGGGCGCAGATATGATGGGGGGACACGCAGAGAGGGCCCACGCACTCCTGAGTGCTTCCGGTGCCTATCAGTGGATGGCTTGCACCCCCAGTGCCAGGCTCCAAGAGCAATTCCCGGACAATCCCTCAGGGACGGCTGCGGCGGAAGGGACATTGGCCCACGAGCTGGCGGAACTTAAAGTAAGGAATTACTTCTACACGGTTGATTTTGGAAAACGGAAGCTGACCAGCGCCATCAACAAGCTGAAGAAAGAAGAACTGTGGGATGAAGAGATGACAGGCTATACGGATGATTACCTGGACTACATCAAGTCTGTGGCCATGAAATACCCGTCCAGCCCTTACGTGGCGATTGAGAAGCAGGTGGACCTCAGTACATACGTACCGGAGGGATTCGGGACAGCCGATTGCATCCTGATTGGCGCGGATATCCTGCACGTCATTGACTTCAAGTATGGGAAGAGCCCAGACGGCCGCGTGAAAGCGGAGTGGAATCCCCAAATGCTGTTGTACGCTTTAGGCGCCTATGAAGCATACAGGCTGTTGTATCAGGTCAAGACGATACGCCTTTCTATTGTGCAGCCACGGCTTCCGGACGGTATATCCGAATGGGAGTGTACCTTGGATGAGATGCTGCAGTTCGGGGAGTATGTCAAGGAACGGGCAGCGTTAGCCATAAAGGGCGAAGGCGAGTTTGCCCCAGCGCCAAAGACATGTAAGTACTGCAGGGCCAGAGGAAGATGCAAGGCCCGTGCGGAAAAGAACGTGGAACTGGCCTTCCTGGTGGGGACAGACCCAAAACTCCTCACAAATGAAGAGCTGGGCCGGTACCTGCTTAAGGGCAGGGACGTGGCGAAGTGGCTCAGTGATGCCCAGGATGTTGCCCTGGCGGACTGCCTGGCCGGGAAAGAAGTGCCCGGTTGGAAGGCCGTGGAGGGACGCGGCTCCAGGGACTGGACCGACATGGATAAGGCGTTCAGTGCCCTTACATCAAACGGGATATCAGAAACCATCCTATGGGAGCGTAAACCGCTCTCGCTGGCCCAGGTGGAGAAGGTGGTAGGTAAGATGGATTTTCAGGAGCTTGTAGGCGAATTGGTCATCAAGAAGCCAGGGAAGCCGGCATTAGTAGAAGAAACAGATAATCGACCAGCAATCACAAATAAAGTAAGTGCCGCGGAGGCGTTTGGGGAGGAAAGTTGATTATGGATGAGGCTAAGATAAGCCCGCCCAGCAGCCGTACACTGGGCGAGCTTAGGAGATTTGAATTAAAAACGGATGACCCTCAGGACATCGAAGAACTTGACCGGGTCATCGAAGAAAGGAAACTTTCCAGAAGGGATTTAGGGGTCATACTTTTATATCTTGGCGTTCGACCTGGATTTGGTCCGGAATGTTTTGGTATATGGAAGCATAATAGCCCAGGACATCCTTAAGGTGTTCGGTTGGGATATTCTTATATATCGCTACCACTACCCTGGGTGAGACTGTCCATACATACAGGACACAATGTCTGCGGCCCGTACCAGAAACCTCAAATTCGTAGTTCCCGAATTTCCTGTGGATGCAGTCCTCACCATCAAACCCCTGGATATCATACGGTTCGCCAAGAGCTTGTAGAAGCTTATCAATTTGTCTCATAAAAACGCCTCCTTTTCCTTGATTATAAACCAAGGGGGGGGGGCGGAGCCCACAATATAAAGATGAAAGGACATTTTATTATGAATGAATTAACGAATGTAACAACCGGAGAAGTAAGGCTGTCCTATGTGCACCTGTTTAAACCCTACGCTTATCAGCCAGGGCAGGAGGAGAAGTACCAGGTGACTGTGCTGGTGCCGAAGACTGACACGGACACCATGGGAAGGATTAATGCGGCCATTGAGGCCGCGAAGCAGCGGGGCATCAGCGAGAAATGGAACGGGCAGTGCCCGCCAATTGTCCCAGTGCCGGTCTATGACGGGGATGGCGTAAGGCCATCCGATGGCATGGCCTTCGGGCCTGAGTGCAAAGGCCATTGGGTGTTCACAGCCAGCGCCAAGGCAGACTATCCACCTGAGATAGTTGACAAAATGGGGAACCCCATTATCAACCAGTCAGAGGTATACAGCGGTATGTATGGGCGCGTGAATGTTTCTTTCTATCCTTATGCCTTTGGCAGCAAAAAGGGGATTGGCTGCGGCCTGGGGCCGGTACAGAAGCTGAGAGACGGTGATTCCCTGGGAGGCAGCGCACCAAGTGCCGCACAGGCTTTTGGGACACCAGTACCACAGGCAACCACGCCGCAGTATGGGGCAGCCATGCCGGCAACCTCAGGAGCCGCAGGTTATGCTCCGCAGCCACAAACCGCCCCATGGGCGCAGACGCCTGCTGCTGTCAACCCAATCACGGGAATGCCATATTAATGAGCACAAGAGGGGCCCTGTGGCCCCTCAACCTGACAGGAGGTAAGACGGATGGCGAAACATCATCTCAGCATAGACATAGAGACACGCAGCAGCGTGGATATCAGCAAGGCCGGGGTTTACAAATACGCCCAGTCCCCGGATTTTAAAATCCTCCTGTTTGCGTACCAGTGGGACGACGGGCCGGTGGAGGTCATAGACCTTACGGCAGATGAATCATTCCCACCAGAGATATGGGAAGATGCCTTGAGGGACCCCAATGTAATTAAGCATGCTTATAACGCGGCGTTCGAATGGTACTGCCTGAACCGCGCCGGTTACGAGACACCGATCCAGCAGTGGCGCTGCACCATGGCCCACGGCCTGTACTGCGGATACACCGCCGGCCTGGATGCAACGGGAAGGGCCATTGGGCTGCCGCAGGACAAGCAGAAGCTTGCGGCTGGCAAGACACTGATACGGTATTTCTGTGTACCCTGCAAGCCAACCAGGACCAATGGGGGGCGGACATGGAACCAGCCGTGGCATGATGCAGACAAATGGGCACTGTTTAAGGAATACTGCAAACAGGATGTGGTCACGGAGCATGAGATACTGAAGCGGCTGGACCTGTTCCCGATGCCGGAGGAGGAGGAACGCCTGTGGCAGATGGACGTCCTCATGAATGCCTATGGTGTCCGTGTTGACACGGGGCTGATTGAGGGGGCGCTGTACATAGACGGCATCAGCACCCAGAAGCTGACGGACGAGGCCATCGGCCTGACCGGGCTGCAGAACCCGAACAGCCAGCAGCAGCTCCTCAAGTGGCTCAGGGATAACGGCACGGAAGCCGAAAACCTTAAAAAGGATACAGTGACGGACCTACTTAAGGACCAGCCGACGGAGAAGATACAGCGCGTGCTGGAGATACGCCAGCAGCTAGGGAAGACGTCCGTCAAGAAGTATACGGCCATGGACATCCAGAAGGGCGAGGGGGACCGCATCCGAGGTCTTACACAGTATTACGGGGGTAACCGTACAGGGCGTTGGGCCGGGCGCCTGACACAGATGCAGAACCTGCCACGGAACTACCTCAGTACCCTGGAACATGCCCGGAAGCTGGTAAAGACTAAGAACTATGAAGGTGTCCGTCTGCTGTATGGAAACGTGCCGGATACGCTCTCACAACTCATACGGACGGCCTTCATCCCATCGGAGGGCCATAAGTTCGTGGTGGCTGACTTCTCTGCTATAGAGGCCCGCGTAATTGCATGGCTGGCCGGAGAGCAGTGGGTGAACGAGGTGTTCGCTTCCCACGGGAAGATTTATGAGGCAACCGCCTCCCAGATGTTTGGGATACCGTTTGAACGTATTGTGAAGGGAAATCCGGAATATGAGTACCGCGCAAAGGGTAAGGTCGCAACACTGGCCCTGGGATACCAGGGAGGGACAGCGGCGCTGGTCCGGATGCACGCCCTGGAGAACGGACTGACGGAGGAAGAGCTGCCTGAAATCGTACAGAGATGGAGGCAGGCAAATCCACGGATTAAAGACCTATGGTATAAAGTGGAGAATGCAGCGGTTGCTGCGATGCAGACGGCGCAGCCGCAGGGCATTAACGGGCTTGTATTCACGTTGGAAGGGGACTTGATTTACGGGCAGTCATTTCTCACAATCCGCCTACCCAGTGGGAGGAAGCTGTATTATGCCAGGCCATTTCTACGGGAGTGTGAGGACCCCTACGGCCGTGTAAAGCCAACACTTCACTATTACGGAGTCAGCCAGGCATCAAAAAAATGGACAGTTGACCATACATACGGAGGCAGGTTAGTTGAGAACATTGTCCAGGCCATCGCCAGGGACTGCCTGGCTGTGACACTGGAACGAATTGCGGCCAGAGGCCTGCAAGTGGTGTTCCACGTGCATGACGAGGTTATCATCGACGCGCCCATGGAAACGACAGTGGACGAAATATGCGGCCTGATGGCCGAACCGATACCCTGGGCGCCGGGGCTGGTACTTAAGGGCGCCGGGTTTGAAAATGACTATTATATGAAGGACTAGGAGGGAGCAGGGTGCAGAATAACAGGATGCTGCATATAAGCACAGCAGGAAGCCGGAAGGCAATACAGTGGCCGGGAAGCACCATCATGTGGTCCGAGTTTACAGAGAAGCTCAGCACACCGGTAAGGGGCGACGAGACACTGGAGCAGTACCTTGCTTTTCCGAAAGCGCAGCAGGATGAGCTTAAGGACATAGGCGGATTCGTGGGCGGTACCCTTCGGGAAAACCGCAGGAAGCAGGACCATGTGGAGGGCAGGGACCTGCTCACACTGGACCTGGACAATATTCCCGCGGGGCAGACGGACGACATCCTGAGGCGCGTGGGAGGGCTGGGGTGCGCCGCGGCCGTGTACAGCACCCGGAAACACAGTGGGTACGCTCCCAGACTACGCGTCATCGTGCCGGTGGACCGGACGGCCACAGCGGACGAGTATGAGCCGGCGGCCAGGAAACTGGCATCCCTCATCGGTATCGAGTTCTGTGACCCGACCACGTTTGAGCCGCACAGGCTCATGTACTGGCCAAGCTGCTGCAGCGACAGTCAGTATGTATATCAGGTATACGACAACTCATTCTGCAGCTTGGACGGGCTGCTGGGGATGTACGGGGATTGGAAGGACGTCACCCAGTGGCCCCAGGTGCCAGGGGCGGATGCCATTGAACGACGCCGACTGGCCAAGCAGGAGGACCCCACAACAAAACGGGGTATTATAGGCGCTTTTTGCCGTACGTACGGCATCGTGGAGGCAATGGAGCGATTCATCCCGGGGATGTATGAGGAGACAGCCACAACGGGGCGTTACACATACACCGGAGGCGAGACAACCGGCGGCGCCATCGTATATGATGGCGGCCTGTTCCTGTACTCCCATCACTCCCACGACCCCTGTTGCGGCCAGCTGGTCAACGCATTCGACTTGGTCCGTCTGCACATGTACGGTGATAAGGACGCCGCAACCAAAGAAGGGACACCAGTCAACAAGCTGCCATCCTTTGCGGCTATGAGTAAGCTTGCGGTGGCTGACAAGGCCGTGGCGGACCGGATGGCGCGGGAGAAACATGATGAGGCTATGGCGGCATTCGCTTCCGCCGAAGGAGCCACGGTGACGAATCCTGAAAACCTGGACTGGCTGGGACAACTGGCGGTGGATGGAAACGGCAATTATAAAAAGACCGTGAACAACATTATCCTGGTGCTACAGAATGACCCTCTTCTGAAAGGCAGAATTGTCACGGATGAATTTGCAGGCAGGGGGATGGTCTTAGGCGCGGTGCCATGGAACAAGGAGACTGAGAAACGACTGTGGACAGATACGGACATTTCGGGCTTCTACTGGTACATGGAGACATACTATGGCATCACGGCCCGGAACAACATGACGGACGCCCTGGCAATCGTGGGCGAACAGAACAAGATTAACGAGGTTAAGCAGTACCTTCAGAACCTCGCATGGGACGGCGTAAAGCGGGTGGATACCCTGTTAAGTGTCTACCTGGGAGCCGATGACACGCCTTATACAAGGGCAGTCATGCGTAAGTCTCTGTGCGCGGCCGTGGCAAGGGCAGTCGTGGGCGGTGTGAAATATGATAATATGCCCATCATTACAGGACCGCAGGGAATTGGTAAGAGTACGTTTCTGGCCAATCTGGGAAAGGCGTGGTTTTCGGACAGCCTTACATCATTCGAAGGAAAGGATGCCGCGGAGCTGATACAGGGAACCTGGATTAATGAGGTGGGAGAACTCACGGCCTTCACGAAGCAGGAGACATCCGCCATCAAACAGTTTTTAAGCAAGTGTTATGACATCTACAGAGCGGCCTATGGCAGACAGACAGAGAAGCACCCGAGGCGCTGTGTGTTCTTCGGGACCAGTAACGACAATGAGTTTCTGAAAGACGCAACGGGCAACCGCCGGTTCTGGCCGGTGGATGTGGGCCTGCATCCGGCACAGAAAAACATCTGGACCGATATGCCGCAGGAGGTGGACCAGATATGGGCCGAGGCATATATGTACTGGGCCATGGGGGAACCGCTGTATCTGTCTAAAGAGATAGAGGCCATGGCCATGGAGCAGCAGGAGAGCCACAAAGAGCTGTCGGGGAAAGAGGGAATTATACAGGACTTCCTGGAGAAACCAATACCGTCAAATTGGGACCAGCTGACCATCGGTCAGCGGAGACAGTTTTTAAATGGATTCCTCCAGCATGATGAGAGCGTGGAGCTCGTTAAGAGAAATAAAGTGTGCGCAGTAGAGATTTGGGAGGAGTGTTATGGAGGTGAAAAGCGGTACATGAAGCGCAGTGACAGTACAGAAATCAACAATATCCTGCTAAGTACCAAAGGATGGAAGAGGATAAAAACGCCCAGAAGATTTGGACCCTATGGAAACCAGAAAGGGTTTGAGCGCGTGACTACTTAGCATGGTAGAACGAAAATAGTCAGACGGTAGTTGGTAGACATGCGGTAAGTAGCCAAGTAGACGGATAGTAGTAGACCACGGTAGACGTGGAAAACGTTGAAGATACAAGGTTTTCTAATATCTAACTACTATGACTACCAATTATCTATATAAGTATAAAAATAGATAGAATAGATATACACACATAACACCTAACACACCTGATATACACACAATACGCGATATAGGAGGATGTTTGTAGCATGGAGACTATTGATTGCAGGGACTGGCTGGAAAATTTATTAAAAGATAGGGAGTGTCATTTGTGTGATGACGTAAGGGAGGCGGCGAAAAAGCAAGGTTTTAAAAGGTCAGAATTGAAAGCCGCCCGGAAAGAACTGGGAGTTAAAACATTCCACCAATTTGATGAGGACGGCCCTACGCCAAACCACTTTTGGTATTTGGAGGTATGACAATGTTGGAAAAAGATATAGAGAAAATCCTGGTGGCGGAGGTAAGAAAACTGGGAGGCCGAGCCTATAAGTGGGTAAGTCCTGGCAACGATGGGGTGCCGGACCGGATCGTGATACTGCCCGGTATGCGCCCGGTGTTCGTGGAGCTTAAGGCCGAAAGCGGGAAGCCGAGCGCTTTGCAGAAGGTACAGATAAAACGCCTCCTGGACATGGGACAGGACGTAAGGGTGTTGAGAGGAATCCGGGAAATGGAGCAGTTCCTGGAGGATTGCGGATGCGGACTGAAGTTACGGCAGTTCGAGAAAGAGGTCCAGTCCGATGGAAAATAAGCACAAAAGGAGCATAAAGGAGGTGATGCCCTGTGATATTTAAGCCACATGCCTATCAGCAGCACTGTATTAATCAAATCATTGAGATTAAAAAGTTAGGCCTGTTCTTAGATATGGGTTGAGGGCCTTGGCAAGACAGTAACCACACTAACGGCCATTAAGGAGCTTAAGTATAACCGGTTCCAGGTCAGGAAGGTCCTGGTGATAGCCCCCAAGAAGGTGGCGGAAGGAACCTGGACGAAGGAGGCTGCCAAGTGGGACCATACAAAAATGCTGCGGGTATCCCCGGTACTGGGAAGCCAGACAAAGCGGATCAAAGCACTGAACACGCCGGCAGACATCTACATCACCAACCGCGAGAACGTGGTGTGGCTGGTAGATTATTACAGGAATGCCTGGCCTTTTGACATGGTGGTGGTGGATGAGAGCAGCAGTTTTAAGAGCCACAGCGCTAAACGCTTCAAGGCTTTGGCCAGCGTAGGAGAGCGCATCGAAAGGATGGTGGAGCTGACAGGCACCCCGTCCCCCAATGGTCTGGATGACCTGTGGGCCCAGGTATTCCTGCTGGACGGCGGTGAGCGTCTGGGAAAACGGTACACCCACTTCAGGGAACGGTATTTCCAACCGGACAAGCGCGGAGCAGACGGCATGGTGTACAGCTACGAGGCTAAGCCTGGGAGTGAGGATGGTATCCTGGAGAAGATATCCGACATCTGCATCAGTATGAAGGCGGAGGATTACCTGCAGCTTCCGGATATCACGTACCATGAGATACCGGTGGAGCTGGACGCAAAGGCCCTTAAATCCTACTGTGAGCTGGAGCGTGAGATGGTTCTGCAGCTGCCGGAGGACGGGGAGGACATTAGCGTAACCAGTGCGGCGGCCCTGAGTAATAAGCTGCTGCAGCTGGCCAACGGGGCCATTTACGACGAGGACCGTCAAGTTCATGAGGTTCACGGCTGCAAATTGGAGGCGTTTACGGAGTTGATAGAATCCCTTCAGGGGAAGCCGGCACTGGTGTTCTACAACTACCAGCACGACAGGACAAGAATCCTTAAGGCCCTGGAGAAAACAGGATTGAGGGTGAGGGAGCTTAAGACACCACGGGATGAGGATGACTGGAACGCCAGGAGGATTGACATCTTGCTGACCCATCCGGCCAGCAGCGCCTACGGCCTGAACCTGCAGCAGGGCGGGAACCACGTCATCTGGTTCGGCCTTACATGGAACTATGAGTTATACACCCAGGCCAATAAGCGCCTGCACCGCCAGGGGCAGACAGAGAAAGTGATTATTCACCATCTGGTGTGCAGCGGAACGCGCGATGAGGATGTAATGCAGGCCCTGCAGCGCAAGGATGACGCGCAGAACTGGGTGATGGAGAGCCTTAAGGCGAGGATAAGGAGGATAAAGGATGGTAATTAGATTCTGCATTCCTAATGGGTGGATGGAGATAGACCTGGATACATTCCTCCCCGGTGCGGGAAAGAGCCAGATACGTAAAATGCTTAAGCAGCTTAGCCATTCCTGGCCGAATGAGGAGCAGGTGCGGGAAATACGTGAATGGCTTGAGGAACAGATCCGGAGGGAGAAAAACGAGGCGGCGAGAGGAAGTAAGGCATCTTGTAAGCTGGCGGAAAAATATGTATGTGTCTTAGGTTACGTGGATAGGATGATATCATAAATCGTTATTTAGCCGCCCACTGCTAAGTGTGGGAGAAAAGAGGAAGACATGATGAAATTAGCGGATACAGTAGAAGGAATGAATAGTGCAGATTACAAAAAGAGATTTATTGCAGAGTATCAGCAGTTAGTTATCAGATACAGAGGATTGGCTAATATGCTGAATAAATGGGACAGGGGAATAGAGCTTGGGTTTGTTCCAACCTGCCCACGAAGTACATATAACATGCAGATTTCTGCCATGACTGATTATATTGCAGTTCTTGAAGCCAGGGCAGTGATGGAGGGTATTGAGTTGGATGCAAGTGCAGCTTCTTACGATTAAATCGAAATTTTAGGATGGGGAGATATGGACAGATATTCATTTAAGGCAAAGAGATTGGACAATGGCGAGTGGGAGACAGGTTTTTATGTAAAATGTAGAGGACATCACTATATCTTGCCGGTATATGATGATGGCCATGGATATGACGAGCGTTATGCGGAATGGGTTGAAATAGTTCCAGAAACCGTCTGTCAGTATACCGGACTGCAAGATAAGAACGTCCAGAAGATTTGGGAGAATGATATTGTAAGAACGAGCAGATACGGAAAAGACGATGGGAAAGGACATAATTTCGCAGGATTTGATGCGTTTTCTGTCAGGTGGAATGATGGCGGTTTTGCTTTATTCAGCAAATGGAGACGGTTTAATTTAAGGAGCGATTTAAACGAATATGAGATTATCGGAAACATCTTTGATAATCCGGATTTGCTTACTCGTCAAAATTAGAATTTGATGGAGGTACAGGATGAAATATAAAGTGGGAGATTCCTTTCTCGCGAAGGCCACCATTGAGAGTGTGGATCCGAAAAGACGAGCACCGTATTTCCTTGATTCAAGTATCGGATGCGGATGGTGGAGCGAATCAGCACTGAATGATTACAGGATGATGAACTGCGACAAGTGCAAGTGGAAAGGAAAGCGACATCAGAAATGCACATGTTGTGTAAGGAACCAGAGCATCAAGGATAATTACGAAAATTAGAATTTTCTGATAGAACCGGAGAAAGGAAAAGAGGATGGATTATGGAGTGTATTTTTATCAGAGAATTAACGGCATGATTGCCTTAACAGATGGCTTATCAGAGGAGCAATGCAGAATTATTCAACCTCAGCTGAAGCGGCTAGCAAATTATGATGATGCAAAGGAACAGATTGAGGAAAGAATTGAAAAGCTAAAGGCATGTTCGGACTATCCCCATAATTTCAAAGGACAGATGGTAGAGGATTTTGAGTGGGTGTTAAGTTTGCTTAATCTACAAAACTGAGATTTGAGGGAGAAAAAATGAGCAATGATTTAATCAGCCGTGAGGCTCTGTACAATGAAATTGTAAGGCTAGAAGAATTAGCCAGAAACAGGGTTTGTGATACTCCATCATCAAGCCCTTGCTATATGCGATATGTGGCCCAGCTTAACGAAAGAACAGCTTTAAAACAATTAGTTATTGATGCGCCTGTGGCTTATCCACTTCCGAAATATTAAAATTTCCGGAGGAAATACAAAATGAAAAGCTTGAAACTATCAAAAAGAATGGAACAAGCCGTGGAACTTATGAAACAAGAAGAATTTTATTTATGTGAACTCCCTAATTGGTCGTTTTGGGGGGCCTATAATTTGCCGGGGCAAACCATTAGAACTGACACCATGAAGGCGTTGGAGCACCGTGGGTTGGTAAAGATTGAGCTTGCTATAGGTGAAAAGCGGAGTAGTTATGTTGCTACGTTGATTAAGCGGAAAAATTAATATTAGCAGCCGACTGCTGAGTGTCGGAGAAAGAGGAATACATGATGAAATTATTTAAAAATATTGATGACAAGTTAAAAGAAATTGGATTTACAAAGGTATCAGACGATGAATACGGAGCCTGTTACGAAAGATACAATAAAAAATATAAGTATACACAATGCGTTGATTTATTACATAAAAAATCAGGTAAACACATTATTCAGTCATATGATAAAGATTTGATGGACAATAAGAAGATTGGTAACACCTGTGCCGGACTTACATATTACGAAATGAAGTTATTTATGAAAAAAATGAGAAAAATTGGGTTGGTAAGTAAGTCATCATTGACACATTAAACTGAAATTTGTGTACGGAGGAGGTGCCTGATTGAGAAAGAAAGCAGACAGTAAGCAGGCCAAGGCCAACAAGGCCCTGCGGGCATCAGCTGTAGCGGCTTTGGCGGAATCAGCCATCCGGGAGCCACCGCCGGATACATGGTCCGTCAGGATGCCGGCCTATGCATATACACAGGCCTGTCCGGTTCCGGAGCTGCGCCGGCTGCCGAAGGGAGTGATGCGGTATTATGAGACAGTGCTACATAGACAACGGGCGCCGCGGGTGTGACGGCCAGCGCAACAACAAGGGCAGGATACGGTACGGGTGCTGGGCGTGCCCGTGGCTGGATGCGGGAGGAGGTGAGGCCGGTGAAACAGACGGAAGCATTGGAGGAAGTGGCCAGGCTGGCCGCAAGGGAAGCCCTTAAGGAGCATGAGAAGCAACTCCGGAGGGAAAAGAGAATAAAGGTATTCCAGAACACCAAGAAGCTGATGGAGAATTATAACCGCATCTGTCAGAACGTGGAGGAGGGAGTGGCAGAACTGTCCGACATGGATAATGGCGATGAACTGGAGGAGTTCACAGAGGAAGATATCTTTATCAACAGTATCATCAAGAGCAAGCTCCGGAGTATTGTCATGATAGGACACATAGACAAGTGTTTGAAGCTCCTGGAGGATGAGGAGTGTCGGAAGAATACGCATGAGAAGTATCTGGCTTTTAAGTATAGGTACTTTGATGGTATGGAGCCTAACGAAATTGGAGAGCTTTTGAATTGTTCAGATAGAACGGCAAGACGGTGGGTGACGGAGCTCACTGGGATACTGAGCATATATCTGTTTGGAGCGGATGCAATTATGCTTGATTAAGGGCTTGACAAACTGCGTCAAAATGATGTCCTTGATAAGTCCTTTTGGACGATTTATAATTGTAATATGCAGAATTGGATGAAGCGGAAAGCTGATTGATTTTGCATCCTCCCCACAAATAACGGCCGCCAGGTGCCATACCCTGGTGGCTAATTAGAAGCTGACGTTCTCCTGCCTCTTCATAGCTTCGCAAATCGGATAGAGAGCAGCTCCCAGTTGATACCATACTGGTGCAAGGTATCCGTAAGCCAACCGCGGCGTGAGTTGGAGCATACCGGTGACGAGCCGGTATTGATGCGAGGTAGAGCAGTCTGGCAGCTCGCCGGGCCCATAACCCGGAGGCCGCAGGTTCAAATCCTGCCCCCGCTATTCAGACAGATAATACAGTGCTTTGATTTTCTCCTTTGGATTAGCTCCCGCTGATATGGCGGGGGCTTTTCTATGTAAAAACAGCCAGGATTGGAAGGTGAGGTGTTTGGGATATGAAGACATAAAAGATAAGGGATTTGACAAACGAACCACAAGCGAACTACTGGAAATTGCATCGAAAGGCGGCAAGGCATCCGGCGAGGCCCGGAGGCGAAAGGCAGACTTCCGGCGCACCCTTAACATGCTTCTGACAGCAGAGATTGACAACCCGGAGTGGACGCCGGTCCTTGAAGCTCTGGGGCTTGACAGCACCCTGGAAAGTGCCGTGAATGCTGCCGTGATTAAAAAGGCACTGGCAGGCAATGTGAGGGCCTATGAGGCCATCCGTGACACCCTGGGGCAGACACTTAAGTCCGACCTGGATATTGAGGAGCAGTTGGCTAAGATAGTCCATCTGAGGGCTCAGGCTGAGGCATTACAACCAGATACAGATAATGACCAACCGGTCAAATACACGGGCATCCCATCCAATATGGTGGCCCCGGTATTTGCTCCGGTTGTTTTTGATATACAGGAACATGGACATACAGAATATGTATTCCCTGGTGGTCGAGGTTCTACAAAGTCATCTTTTACATCACTGGAAGTCATTGACCTCATCATGAAGAATGACCAGATGCATGCCGTTGTCATGCGTCAAGTGGCAGACACCATGCGCAGTTCTGTGTACCAGCAGATTCTATGGGCGATTGAAGCCCTGGAGCTGTCAGAGGAGTTCCATGCAACCGTCAGCCCGATGGAGATAACCCGAATCAGTACGGGACAGAAAATATACTTCCGTGGTGCTGATGACCCTGGCAAGGTCAAATCCATCAAGGTCCCCTTCGGATACATCGGCATTCTCTGGCTGGAAGAGTTGGACCAGTTCACAGGGCCTGAGTCAGTCCGTAAGATTGAGCAGTCCGTCATTCGTGGCGGTGATGTTGCCTATATCTTCAAGTCATTCAACCCGCCTAAGACGGCCAGCAACTGGGCAAACAAGTACATCAAGGTGCCAAAGGCATCTAGGTTGGTGACGGAAAGCACTTATCTGGGCGTGCCGCTTAAATGGTTGGGCAAGCCGTTTCTGGAAGAAGCGGAATTTTTAAAAGAGACTAATCCAGAAGCTTACGATAATGAATACATGGGCGTGGCCAACGGAAGCGGTGGCAGCGTATTTGATAACGTGACAATCCGGGAGATAACCGATGATGAGATATCGCAGTTTGACAATATTCTGAATGGTGTTGACTGGGGCTGGTACCCAGATTTGTATGCTTTTGTACGCACGCATTATGATCCAGCACGGCATACACTCTATGTCTGGCAGGAATACACCTGCAATAAGCAGAGCAACCGGCAGACAGCGGATAAGCTTATAGAGCTGGGTATCACCGGTAATGACCTGATTACATGTGACAGTGCGGAGGACAAATCCGTGGGTGATTACCGGGCTTATGGATTACTGGCACGAGGAGCAGATAAGGGTCCTGGGAGTCGAGAGTATTCCTTCAAGTGGCTTCAATCTTTACGGGAGATTGTCATTGATAACGTTCGGTGCCCGGTGGCGGCCCAGGAGTTCATGGATTATGAGTATGATCGAGATAAGGACGGCAATGTGATCAGCGGATATCCGGATGGAAAAGACCACTGTATTGACGCTACAAGGTATGCGACTAATCGGATATGGAAAAAGAAAGGCCAGTAAAAGGCGGGTGATGGATTGTTTGATAAGCTAAAAAACGCAGTAAAGGGGGTGTTTCGTAGGATGTTTCCAATCAGGACCTTAAAGGAATTGTTTGGTCAGGATATCGCAATCAGCCAAGACATGATTACAGCGATTGAGAAGTGGGCAGCCATGTATCGCGGAGGGGCCCCATGGGTGGACGAGCAGGTGGACTCCCTGCAGATTGAACAGGGTATCTGCAGGGAGTTCGCCAACGTCTGCCTGAATGAGATGGAATCCAGTATCTCTAACGAGCAGATGGATAAGATATACCAGTCAGCCATCCGGGATCTGAACGAGAACCTACAGAGCGGGCTTGCTCTAGGATCCTTCTGTATCAAGCCACTGGGAGAGGATAAGGTGGAGTACATCACTCAGGAGCGGTTCATCCCTTTGAAGTTTGATGTACGCGGTCGGTTGACGCGGGTGGCATTTGTGGATGTTAAAAAGGTGGCAGATCATGATTATTTCATTCGCTTTGAAGTACACACCTGGGGCGAAAATAAGGTGCTCAATATCCAGAACCTTGCATACAGATCTTCAGATATGAACAATATTGGCCGGTCAGTGCCGCTCGATATGGTGGAAGATTGGGCTGGACTCCCAGAGGATACGACCTATGTGGGAGTGGAACGGCCCGACTTTGGCTATTACCGTAACCCCATTAAAAATGAAGTAGATGGATCTCCCTGCGGGGTGTCTATCTACCAGCCAGCTATCAAGTTGATCAAAAAGACAGACATGCAGTTTGGTCGGCTGGATTGGGAGTTTGAGAGCGGCGAGCGTGTCATTCACGTAGATGCCACCGCATTGCAGGCGGCTCCTGTGTTTGGACCCGATAGACAGACGCAGTACGAGATGCCGAAGCTTAACCGGAGATTGTACCGCGGACTGAATTTGTCCGGTGGGACGTCCGGAGAAGAGCTATACAAGGAGTACAGTCCGGAGCTCAGGGACCAGAGCCTTATCAACGGCTTGAATGCCTATCTGCGGCGGATCGAGTTTAATGTCTGCCTATCTTATGGTGATCTGTCGGATGTCAATGACGTCGACAAGACAGCCACCGAAGCCAAGATCGCCAAGAAACGGAAATACAATATGGTTAAGGCCATCCAGTCCAACCTCAAGGATTGCCTGGAGGATCTAGCCTATGCCCTGGCTTTTTACAATGCGCTCACTCAATCCGGGTATGAGTTTCTGTGTAACTTTAAAGACAGCATACTGGTAGACGAAGAGACAGAACGTCAACAGGACAGGCAGGATCTGGCGGCAGGAATCATGAGGCCGGAAGAGTACAGGGCCAAGTGGTACGGCGAAACCCTGGAGGAGGCAGCCAAGAACCTGCCGGAACCAGTATTGACGGAGGAGTGATATCATGACGCCTGAGGAACTGGAGAAGCTGCCCAAACCGTTGGAACGTACCATGACAGCACTGGAGTTATCCATCATGGACGAAATCATACAGCGTATCAAGGAAGCTGCGCAGGTTACGCCGGTCATTGACTGGCTGCTGGTCAGGATGGATGCCATAGGGGCAAGCCGGATTCGGATTAAGCAGCTGATTAGTAAGGCTTTGGAAAAGACTGACCTGCAGGTGGATGACATCTATGAGCAGGCAGCCAGGTCTGATTACATACGCAACAAAGAGATTTACGAGGCTGCTGGCAAGGACTACCAGCCCTATGAGGATAACCAATGGCTGCAGCAAGTCGTGGATGCTGCCAGGAGGCAGACCAAAGGCAGCCTGCGGTCGATGGAGAACATCACCCAGACCACGGGCTTCAACGTGCCGATGGGCGGCAAGAAGGTATTCACGCCGCTATCTGAATACCTGGAACGCAGCCTGGATAAGGCAATGCTGGGGATTGCCACCGGCACCAGGACGTACAGCCAGGCCATAGGTGAGGTGGTTGACGAGATGACGGCCAGCGGCATCCGGACTGTGGATTATGCATCCGGGAAGTCTGACCGCATCGAGGTGGCAGCAAGGCGCGCGGTCATGACCGGCGTTTCCCAGATGACAGATAAGGTCAACGAGAAGAACATGGAGGCACTGCAGACAGACTACTGCGAGGTGGACTGGCACATGGGTGCCAGAAACACCGGGACAGGCTATCTGAACCACCAGAGCTGGCAGGGAAAGGTCTATAGCAGTGAGGAGATGCGGACCGTTTGCGGAAAAGGACAGATGTTAGGTTTTGGAGGAATCAACTGCTACCATATAGCCTTCGTCTTCATCCCAGGTATATCCAAACGTAAGTACACGGATGAGTGGCTGGCGGAGCAGAACCGGCGGGAAAATGAGAAGAGGGTATATAGAGGCCGGGAATATGACACATATGCGGCATTACAGCATCAGCGAAAACTGGAACGTACCATCCGGAAACAGAAACAGGATGTAGAGTTGCTGAAGAAGGCAGGAGCTGATAAGGAAGATATCACGGCTGCTAAGTGCCGGCTACGACTGACCAACAAGGCCTACGTGGACTTTTCCAAGGAAATGGGGCTGCGGCAGCAACGGGAGAGATTAAAGATACCAGCAAATCCTAGTTCAGATACAGCGCTTTCGTCAATCACAACAAGACATGGGGAATATAATGACCAGGCAGAATTTAAAATTAAGATTGACGGCGTTTCCGAAGAAATTATATCAAAAGTGTCAGATGCATGTAGGCAATCCATAAAACTGGGAGCGGAGGACGGAAACGAGCATGGGTTTACTGTCAATATACAATCCGGAGAGGTACGGTATTACACCAGCGGAACAGCAGGGGAGATATTCGGGAAAGATTTTTTTGATTATTTGAGAAGTCAGCCGGACAACAGTGTGATATCTGTGCATAATCACGCTGACAATAGGGGGTTCTCATATAGTGACATCAATACATTTGTCACCGAAAAGGCACTTTTTGGAAATGTTGCTGCAGGCCATAACGGAACGGCATATTATGTTGAGAACAATATCAGGAGATTCGAAACAGGAAGTGCATTTACGGATGCGGATTTGTTTGATGATATCATGTCTGCATTGCGGACTGAGATGAAAAGTGGTAAAATCGAAACGTACCAATTTGCCGCGTTAAAAGAGGAGCGTTGTTGTAAAAGGATGGCAGAGCTTTATTTTGAGAAGTATGAGGTGATTAAAGGATGAGTATACCATCATGGTGTAGGGAATGTCCATTTTACTATCCAGGGATGACAGTAGAGGATTATTTATATCTACAGTATTGTATGAGAATAAACGGAACATCGGATGCCGCCATTCAAATCCAAAGGGGTGAAATAAGACTTCCTCGAATCGAACAAAGGACAAAGGAAGATGTTTTTGCAGTTTTTCATGGGGATGTAGGTTATGTGTTTAATAAAAATACAATGATTTGATACCACCAGTCAATAAGGCCGGTGGTATTTTATTGTTGCGATATCGCAACGGAAAGGAGCATAAATGAAGTACAGGAAAAAACCAGTGGTAATTGAGGCATTCCAGTGGACGGGAGGGCCGGAGCAGGAGGATGACCCTGAGTGGATTATCGAGGCAGTCAGGAATGGAAGTGCCTGGTTTAAAAACGAGGGAACCCCAGAAGTGAAATTCATGATTCGGACACTGGAAGGGGTACACGAAGCCAATATCGGGGATTACATTATCCGTGGTATAGCTGGGGAGATATATCCATGTAAGCCGGATATCTTTCTTGCAACTTACGAGCCGGCAGTGACGAAAGTTTCCATGAATGTTATGGCACATCTGGATGAAGATGAAATCAAACATGACATACAACCTTTGTAGATAAAATAATACTTATTAAGGATGGCCAGATAAGAAAAATCTTAATCAGAAAAAATTAAAGAGAAACGATGGCCCAACCCAATAAGTGGGGGTCAGGTACTGTTCCTCTTTAAAATATATCTTATCCATATTATACTACAATATGTTTAAGATGTCAAATTAGGCATAGTTCAACCCACCAGTCATTAATGGCCGGTGGTATTTTATTTGTTGCGATATTGCAACGGGAAAGGGGTGATAACATGACACCGGCAGCGCAGATAACGGCAATCATTTGTCTGACGATTATCATATTGTGTTGGAATGGAAAGAAGAAATGAGTGAAGCACGCAGGATTTCCTGGGTGCTACTTTTATATCCAAAATTGCCCGGCACGGCGTAAAACTACCACCACAAGGGATGCGACCCCGTAGAAAGCAGAACGTAGTGAGAAAGGAGCAGTATGAAACGTAAATTTTTAGAGGACATGGGCCTGACCAAGGAACAGGTGGACAGTATCATGGCTGAAAATGACAGTGATGTTGAGGCAGCCAAGGGAGAATTGGAGCAGACTAAAGCAGAACTGGAACAGACTAAAACACAGCTCCAGGAAGCCAACACCACAATTGACGGCTTCAAGGATTATGACCAGGTGAAAGGGCAGGTCGAGGAGTACAAGACGAAGTATGAGCAGTCCAAAACAGAGTATGAGGCAAGGATTGCTGACATGCAGTTCGGCACATCCTTGGAGGCTGCCATTATTGCGGCTGGTGGACGTAATGCAAAAGCCATCAAGGCCCTGTTGGATGTCGATACCCTTAAGGCATCCAAGGACCAGACTGCGGATATCAAAGCAGCTATTGAGGCGTGCCAGAAAGAGAATGGGTATCTTTTTGGTGCCACAGAACCCATCAACAATCCTGTAGGGTCAACCAAGGGTGCGGCGCTGGGGATCACAAAAGAGCAGTTCAAGGCCATGGGCTATAAAGAACGGCTTGACTTAAAACAGAACAATCCAGAAAAATATACAGAACTGAAAGGAGATAATTAATTATGCCAGGTATGATTTTTGGAATACCCTTTGACGAGGAACTTTTCCTTGACATGTGGAATGAGGCACCGGATCCGTACTATACCGCTATGATTCAGTCCGGGGCAGTTGTGGAGGATTCAACGATTGCGGGGATGATCCAGAGCAGCGGCAACATTTATACGATCCCGTTTTACAACACCTTGGAAGGTGAGGACCTGAACTACGATGGCAAGACAGACATTACCGTAGAGGAAGTTGGCGGCGGTTCTCAGACAGGCGTTGTCTATGGCCGTGCAAAAGGCTTTTTTGCTCGTAATTTTACTGCAGAGCTTTCTGGTGCTGATCCAATGGGACACATTGTATCATCCGTTGCCAGATATTGGCAGAAGCGGCGCCAGATGCGGCTGATTGGTATTTCTAATGCAATCTTTGGGATTACAGGGGCGAGTGGTTATACCAAGAAGTGGGCGGATGGTCACACGTTAGAACTGACATCTTCCACAGCGGAGGCGAGGAAGATCAAGGAAACTGATCTAAATGATCTGGCCACGGAGGCGTGTGGAGATCACAAAGACCAGTTCAGCTTTGCAATCATGCATTCCAATGTAGCCAAGACTCTTGAAAATCTCCAGCTTCTGGAATACTGGAGACAGACTGATGCCAACGGGATTCAGAGGCCGATGGCGCTGGGGTCCGTGAATGGGTATACGGTCATTGTGGATGACGGCGTACCAGTGGAGAAGGTTGGCGGTGATGGAGCCAATAAAGATCTGGCTAAGTACACCACCTATCTGTTTGGAAGCGGAGTCATCCGTACCGCACGTGGCAGAGTTGATGTGCCTGTGGAGACAGTGAGGGATGCTAAGAAGAACGGCGGACAGGATGAACTGATTATCCGTATGCGCGAGACCATCCATCCCAACGGATTTAGCTTTAAGATTCCGTCTTCTGGCTGGACAGAATCCCCGACAGATGCCCAGCTTTTTGCTAAAGCCAACTGGGATATTAAGTTTGATCCGAAGGCTCTTCCAATCGCTCGCCTTATCACTAACGGCTGATTAGGGAGGTGACGCTGATGCAGGCATACACTGACGAAATGTACTATATCAACGATTACCTGAAGGGGAGGAAGCCGGTCATCACAACTGGCTTCCTTTTTTACGCTCAGTCTGCCAGTCAGGTCATTGACCGGTATACGTTCAGCCGCCTGAAGGCGGTGCCAGAGGTTCCGGAGGAAGTACAGATGTGCTGCTGTGAACTGGCGGAATCCGAGTACCGCCGGGAGAAGCAGCAGAAGGAATCCGGGGGGAAGACATCGGAGAATATTGGTACTTATTCAGTCAGCTTTACCAGCGCACAGGAATCGGCACAGGCTGTGGCCAGGGAACAGCGCAACATTGTTATGAAGTGGCTGGCAGATACCGGCCTGTGTTACCAGGGGGTGTGATATGTATACCAATGCGGATGTGACGCTGTACCTGTACAGCAAGGAAGGGAAGGCCGAGAAGTACACCAGGATGCCCATAGAGGGTGTGTACTGGGAGGATGTGAGACAGTCCACCTATCTTAAGACCGGCCAGCGGGACGGCACATCTGTCCTCCTGGTCATCCCACTGGAAAGCCCGGACGGTCCCATAAAACTGACACAGGGCAAGGACCTGGCTGTCAAGGGCATCATTGAGGATGGGATAGACTGCAGCAGCCAGGAGGCCATGTCGAAGTCCCTGGCGGCCCTTAAGGCTGCACATGGGTTCCTGACGGTGACCACTGTAGATGAACGGCTGTACGGCAGTGAATCAGTACAACATTATGAACTGGCCTGTAAGTAGGATGGTGGGACTGTGAAGGTGGAGCTTAAGATGTTGCCTTCTGAGGCTGTGTTGCAGAACCACGGCTTGCAACCTGAAGGACCGGTGCAGAAACTGGTGGACAGTGAGACCATGCGGTATATGAGCGACTACATGCCGCGCAGACAGGCAGGGGAGCTGGAGCATATGATGGTCATGGCCACGGTGATTGGTTTCGGCCAGATTGACATACCAGGGCCATATGCCCATTATCTGCATGAGGGTATCCTGTACGTGTCCCCGACAACGGGCAGCGCCTGGGCAAAGAAAAACGAGATAAAAGTCCCTACGGACCGGGAACTGGCCTATGCCGGTGCTCCTATGCGCGGAAAGAAGTTTTTTGACCGGATGAAGGCCGACCATAAGGATGATATCCTGCAGGCGGCACAAGCCATGATAGATAGAGGAGGGAAGTAATTGACAATCATAGATTTTATGAGGCAGAAACTGACGGAGTATCCCAAAATATCGGAGTTTCTGGTTGATGGAGATATCCATGTGGATTTCACGGCGCCGGGCTCCAGTTATGGCCTGTCCAGCAATGGGGACAGCCTTGTCAAGGAGGACATGCTGGGGAACCAGACCCGGCGTCACAACTTTGCCATGTATGCCGTGGCGCCATCCTTCACGGATTACTGCCGGCTGGCCAACAGCAATTTCCTTTTGGAACTGGGATATTGGCTGGAGCAGCTGCCTGAGGAGGGTGGCCTTACTGCCATTGTCGGAGGACAGGAGCTGGAAGCAAGGTTCCTGAAAGCAATCACATCCAACGCAATGGCCATGCAGCCCATGGGAGAGACAGTTAACGATGGAATCCTGTACCAGATACAGATACAGGTGACCTACAAAATAGAAAGCGAGGTATAACCATGCTTAAAATGCAGTTACAGCTGTTTGCGGAATCAATCCCTGCGGCTGGAAAGATTAAAAGGAAATGGATGGCGCATTATATCGATGCAGCCCTCCCATCCGCCAGTAAGGCTGATTATAGCCGTCTGGGGAAGGACCTGGAGGAGTACATCGTGGAGATGAACGCCAACGTGGAGACAAAGAACAACATATGGGGGGAGACGTCCGTAAACCTGGACAGCTACCAGCCCCAGGCATCCGCTGACCCGTACTATGCTGAGATTGGGGAGCCATTGTTTGAGCGCCTGCAGGGGATTGTGGACCAACGGCAGACGCTGGATGACCTTAAGACCAGTGTGGTGGAGGTACATCTCTGGGAACCAGTTGAATCAGCGGAAGGTACCTATGTGGCGTATAAGGAAGATGCAATCATTGAAGTGTCCAGCTATGGCGGAGATACCACTGGGTATCAGATTCCATTTAATGTGCACCACACTGGAAACAGGGTTAAGGGTAAGTTTGTACTTGCTACAAAGACGTTTACAGCAGATGCATGAAGAACGGAGCCGGCGGCGGCTGTGCCGCTGGCAGAAGTCAAAGAGGAGGTAAAACCTGATGGCAAAGAAGATGAAGAGCCTGTTATTTGATGACGGCTATGAGAGTTTTTCGGTAAATGACGACCCATCCAGGATAATTCGGTTCAACCCGGCAGACCCGGAAATCATCAACCGTGTGTTGGATGTGCAGAAACATTTTAAAAATTACAGTCCCCCGGAAGGGATTGAATTGAATCCGGACGGGACCCCTAAAAGTGATTTGGAAAAGGGCGGCGCATACGTGGCTGAATTTTCCGAGGAAATGCGTAAGGCGTTCAACGGTATCTTCCTGTCTGATGTGTATGACACGATTTTCGCAGGGCAATCCCCTTTATGCATTGTTGGCCAGAAATACCTGTATGAAGGTGTACTGGATGGCCTGCTTGTGCTGATGAAGCCTGCTGTCGAGGAGTATACCAGGAAGAACCGGGAAAAGTCCAGGAAGTATCTGGAGGATATAGAGAAATGATTGGCCGGTTACCAACCAGCCTTGATGTGGGCGGGGCAGACTATCCCATTGAAACAGATTACCGGAACATACTTGTTTTCCTGGCTGCCTGTTCCGACCCGGAGCTTTCGGCGGCGGAGAAGCTGGAAATCCTCATGAAGCGCCTGTACCGGGATGGATTTTATCAGATACCGCAAGAGCACATGGAGGAAGCCATACTGCAGGCCAAGTGGTTCGTGGACTGCGGACAGGAAGAGGATGACAAAAAACCGGCTAAGAAGGTCATGGACTGGGAGCAGGATGAGCCCATCCTATTCCCTGCCATCAACAAAGTGGCCGGTATGGAGACCAGGGCGGCCCCATACATCCACTGGTGGACTTTTTCTGGATATTTCATGGAGATAGAAGAGGGTGCTTTTTCTACGGTTCTGGGAATCCGTCAGAAGAAGGCCAAGGGTAAGAAGCTGGAGAAGTGGGAACAGGAGTTTTACCGCAACAACAAGAAACTCTGCGACATCCGGAAACGGTATACCGAAGAGGATCAGGCGGAGATTGATTATTGGAATAATCTACTGGGCTAAGGCGCTAAAAAGGGCGTCTTATTTTTATGTCCGGAAATGAGGTGATGGCATGGCAGCTGATGGAAGTCTTAAGTTTGATACAAAGATAAACGTAGAGGGATTTGAAGAAGGAATATCCACATTGTCAAAAGCAATGGACAGGCTGACGAGTGCGGTAAACCGCCTATCATCTAACATATTGAGCCGGTTCAATGGAGCAGGGCAGGCAATAACGGAAACTGCCCAAAGCGCGGGGGAGGCATCGGATGCGGTAGAGTCTGTTGGGGCTGCCGCAGATGAATCTGCAAAGCATGTCAAGTCACTGCAGGAACAGATGGATTCCATAAGTGTCCATGCCATGCAGGATACTGCATCTGATACGGCCCAGTCCGCACCCGTTTCAGCACCGACCAGCGCGGAATCCCTTAATTATGACCCTAAGGCTATGGCTGCGGTATTCGGAGATGCAGCTTCAGAAATCCACAGCTGGTCTGATGCGGTCGAACAATATGGTAACCAGGCTGGTATGGCCATGAATGAACTGCAGCAGGATGCGGCAGAAGCAGAACAGGCAGTATCGGAAGCTTCCAGTCAAGGCGCAGAACAGGCCCAGGGATATGTAGGCCTTAAGGAGTCAATCCTGAACGCATTTAAAAACGTACCGCGGGTATTTGGCCAGATACCGGTAGCAGCCAAAAGGGAGCTGTCGAAGATACCGGGGATTGTCAAAGGCGCATTTTCATCCGCTACCAGGACGGTTTTAAATTTTGGGAAGTCATTGGCAAAGGGACTGGCCGATAAAGCCAAACAGGCAGTATCCAGTTTGAAAGGACTGGGGAAATCCTCAAACAGCGTCAGCAAGAGCATCCTGAAGCTATCCAACATGTTTAAGCTTATGCTCATCCGTATGGCCATGAGGGTGGCCATACAGGGTGTGAAGGAAGGTATGCAGAACCTGGTGCAGTATTCGGACAGTGCGAACCAGTCCATGTCCGGACTGATGACCAACATGACCTACCTTAAAAATAGTTTTGCGGCGGCGTTCGCACCCATTCTGTCCTATGTGGCTCCGGTACTTAATACTCTGATTAACCTGCTGGCTACAGCGGTGAGTTATATCAACCAGTTCTTTTCTGCATTGGGAGGCGGGAGTACATACATCCGGGCCAAAAAGGCCAATGAAGATTATGCAGCCAGTCTTAAAAAGACAGGAGGGGCTGCGAGTGCAGCCGGTAAAGAGGCCAAGAAAGCCCTGGCTCCATTTGATGACCTTGTACAGATACAGCAGCAGGGCGCGGATGCATCCGGAGGCGGAGGAGGCGGAGCCAGCCCATCAGATATGTTTGAGACTGTTGGTATAGACAAGGGAATCAGCGATTTTGCCAACCGGCTGAAGGAGATGTTCGCAGCTGGGGATTGGGAAGGAATCGGCCAGCTGATTGGCCAGAAAATCAATGAAGCAGTACAGAGTTTCACACAGTTTATCAGCTGGGATAACATTGGGGCGCAGATAACTGCATTTGTGACAGCCTTCACGACCATGTTTAACAGCCTGGTTGCCACGATTGACTGGTACGCTATCGGTATCATGTTCGGTACCGGTATCAACACTCTGGCTAATACCCTATATCTGTTACTCACGCAGATTGACTGGTTCATGCTGGGCAATGCACTGGGGGTAGGTCTGATGGGAATGGTTGATACCGTTGACTGGAATTTATTTGGTGCAACTATCGGAGCATACTTCCAGGCGCAGATATCTGGTCTGCTGGGATTTATCATTGGAACGGATTGGGGAGCTATCGGGGCTGCCCTTGCTACCTGTCTCATGGGTATTACTGGAGCGATTGACTGGGTACAGTTTGGTTACCTGATTGCATCCGGGCTTAACGGGGCTTTCGCTCTGCTCCTGGAATTTGCATCCACGTTTGACTGGACGGAGTTTGGCAATAAGGTGGCAACAGGCATCAGCACATTTTTCCAGACATTCCAGTGGGCGCAGGCCGGAGAGGCCTTGAGTACATTTGTCATTGGTATCCTGGACTTTTTGATTACCGTGGTGCAGGAGACAGACTGGGCATCCTTCGTGCAGGGCATTGTTGACTGCATTGAGGCAGTGGACTGGATTGGTCTTGCAGGGAAGATTTACACGCTGTTATATTCTGCGCTGGGCGTTACTTTTGGGGCTCTGGCTAAGTTCATTGGGACCCTGATAGCGGACGGGTTCGCAGCGGCAAAGGATTATTTTAATGGAAAGATAGAGGAATGCGGCGGTGATGTTTGGGCTGGGATGCTTAAGGGAATCGTGGATGCCGCTAAGGGAGTAGTCTCCTGGATTAAGACCAATGTCGTAGACCCGTTTTTAAACGGTGTGAAGGCAGGGTTTGGCATCCATAGCCCGTCAACGGTCATGGCCGGGATGGGGCAGTATCTTTGGGATGGATTCTGCAACGGCGTCAAGGAGTTTTTCTCCAATCCGGTTGGCTTCATAAAGGCCAATATCACAGACCCGTTCGTGAATGGTATCAAGAGCCTGCTGGGAATCCACAGCCCATCAACAGTGTTGTCCGGCATAGGCTCCAACACCGTGGCAGGGTTTAACCAGGGTGTGACAAATGAGCAGGCAGCTTCCCAGAGTGTGGTACAGTCCTGGGCGTCCGGTGTGGCCAGCTGGTTCTCTGATAAGTTCGGCATCAGCTCCGGGGATTCTGCAGAGTCCAAGAAGTGGGCCGCCAGCATCATGAGGGGCTTCAACAATACTGTTAATAAAAACTATACACAATCCCAGAGCGTCATGGAGACATGGGCGGAGAACGTCCGTAAGTGGTTTGTGGGGGATGCCGAGGATAAGGGGGTGAACGAACTGTCCTGGACGAAGTTCGCGGACATCATCATCCAGGCGTTCAAGACCAAGATTGACGACAGCCATACCGAGACCCAGTCACCCATGGAGACCTGGGCAAGGAACGTGAGGGAATGGTTCTGGGGCGACAGTGACCTGGAAGGGACCGGAGGGATGTATGCAGCCTTCTATGACATGGCCAAACGCATCAACGAAGGTTTTGCAGACGGTATCTCTGATTTTGCATACATGGCAAAGGCTGCCATTAAAAAGTGGGCACGTGAGGCCATGGAAGAGGCCGAGGAAGAGTTTGACATCAACTCACCGTCCAAGGAGTTCTACGGCATTGCAGAGTATGTGGTGCGCGGATTTAACGATGGCATCAGTGCTATGGCAGCATCATCCAGGAGCACGGTCCAGAAATGGCTGGATGGAGTACTGGATGTATTTGACGGGGTGGAAGTACAGCTGCCAATCGGCATAAACATCCCTGATGCGGCATCGTACCTGCCCAGGATGGCCAGGGGGACGGTTGTCCCACCACGCGCCGGGGAAATGTCCACAGACATGAGGAACACGGCAGGATATGGCCAGGAGGAGACGCTGGGGTATCTGGTGGCCAGGATGGATGAGATGATAAGCCGCCTGCAGGCGGAAGGGAACAGGCCAATACAGATTGTCCTGAACCTGACCGGGAACCTGGCTGCGCTGGCACGGGTGCTTAAACCGGAACTTGACAAGGAGGCCGCACGCAAAGGTGTGAGCCTGGTAATCGTAGGAGGTACCTGATATGGATAACGTTTTTTTACTGGACGGTAAGGCCTATAACGTTGAGGTAGAGAAGGATTCGCTGGAGCGCGGCTTTGCTGTTACGGACTCAGAGCTGTCCGGACGTACCTTGGATTACACCATGGACAGGGACATCATAGGAACCTTCTACAATTATTCCATGAAAATCTACCCCAAGACGGACGACCTGGCATCCTATGATGCGTTTTACAACATCATATCCGATCCGAACTATGCAAGTCATGAGATGACCTTCCCGTATGGGCAGGAAACGCTGACTTTTCAGGCTTACGTCAGCCAGGGTAAGGATAAGCTGCGGATCCGGAACGGGAAGAACATCTGGGGCATGGATGGGCTGTCATTAAACTTCACAGCTATGGAACCACAAAGGAGGCGGTGAAGCGATGAAGTGGGACATAAGGGTAGAGACCAATGGACAGCAGCCGTACTCATCCGTGGACGACCTGACCAGTTTTGAGCAGGACATGCCGCCATACGCCTACTGCCTGCCGCGGTATGCAAGGTTGGATGGGACCTATTCCAATACCCCGGATACAATCCCTGGTGGTAAGAATGGGTACATCAGTACGGCCCTGAGTGGCCAGGATGGGGCCTTTGGAGTGCCGCCAGTGATAACGGTCACGTATGACCGGCTTAAGACCAGCAATGGCATATCCATGGTTTTTAACCGGGTATCCGGGGACTATGCCGGCAGGCTTAAGATTATCTGGTACAAAGATGGTGAGCAGGTCCAGGAACAGGAATTTGAACCCGATGGGGTAGAGTATTTCTGTAAAGCCAAGGTGCCACTGTTTAACAAGGTAGCAATCACCTTCCTGGAGACCAGCAGGCCATATCGTTATCTGTGGTTGTCGGTGCTTAAGAACCAGCGGATGACAGACGCCGGTGGCCTTAAGATTGTCTATGATGACATTGCCCTGGGAGCTGCAGAGGATAACGCGGTCATAACGGATGACAAGGATTATTACGTAGACCTGCAGGACCTGAAGGCAGGTGTGGAGTTTCCGGACTATGCCATGTGCCTCCCGAGATATGCCAAGATGGATGGAGGGTATATCAACGCACCGGATACCTTGGATGATATGGGATACGTAAGTGACAGTATATCTGACAGAAATGGAATCTTTGCGGCTCCCCCAGCGTTGATATTCACGTTCGGGCAGAATTATTCCAGTGTGGGGATAACCCTGGCGTTTAATGATTATTCTGGAGATTATTGCAGCAAGGTCAACATCAGATGGTACCGGGATGATACCCTGCTGGCTGACCGGATTTACCATCCGGATGCTGGCAGCTATTTCTGCTATGGAATCGTGGATTATTACAACAAGGTGGTCATCACCTTCCAGGAGACCAGCAAGCCATACCGGAACGTATTCCTGACCGGGATAACCTGGGGACTCATCCGTGTGTTCAAGGATAATGAGATTGACAATATCAGCTGTCTGATGGAGCTGAATCCGATATCCGAAGAGGTAAGCATCAATACGATGGACTACACCATCCGCAACAAGTCAGAATATGCGTTTGAGTTTCAAAAACGACAGAAGCAGACGCTGTATTTTGACGAGGCAATCCTGGGGATTTTTTATTTGAAAGATGGGAAGCAGCTGGGGGCGAAGCGGTATTCCGTGGAGACACAGGATGCTGTGGGAATTCTGGATAATAACCAGTTCATGGGTGGTGTGTACAGCGATGTCCTGGTATCCGACATCCTGGCCAGCATCATGGGCGGGGAGGGTATCACATACTTCCTGGATGATACTTATGTGGATGCGAGGGTAAGTGGGTATCTGCCGATATGTACGAAACGTGTGGCCCTGCAGCAGCTGGCTTTTGCCATTGGTGCCCTGGTGGATACCAGTTACGACCGGCAGCTGTACATATATCCACAACAGACCGAGGTCACCGGTGAGTTCACGGCCAGAGACATCTGGCTGGGCCTGTCGGTGGAACACAGTGACATCATAACCGGCATCCGGTTATATGCACACAGCTATGACCGGGGAGTGGAATCGGCGCAGCTGTACAAGGGCATCCTTGCTGGGACAACCAAGATAGAGTTTTCCGAGCCTTACCACAGCCTGTCCATAACCGGGGGGACGTTGGGCGACCATGGGGACAATTATGCATACATAACCGGAGCAGGTAACGAGGTGGTTCTGGCCGGGCTTAAATATAACCATAGTACGATTAGTATTCTGAAGGAAAATCCGAAAGTCACCCAGAATAAGAACATTGCCGAAGTCAAGGATGCCACGCTGGTAACATCCCAAAATGCCCAAGCGGTACTTGACAGGGTTTACCAGTATTACAGCAGCAATGAGAGCATCAGCTTCCGGGCCACCATCAACGACCAGGAACTGGGGAACCGTGTGAACGTGGCAACTGGATTTAAAGGGACTATGACAGGAAATATCACAAAGCTGGATTTTAGATTCAGCCGGCGCAAGATTACGGCGGAGGTGACAGTGAAATGAGTACTGTATTAGACACATTGATAACGGACAGGACGGCGGATGACCTGGCCAATGACACAGATAGGGCATATATAGCGTATACAGACTTGAACCGTGTGGAAGATGCCTGTGCGCTTTTGGCGGGGCGTCTGGGGGTGACCATACAGACCAAGGCGTGGAGGATGGAGGACTTCCGGACGGATACGGAGATGTCCAGGCTGCTGGGCAACATTAAAACGCTGCGGGCTGCCTATTATACGAAAGCCAGTACTCCGGCCACCCCCAAAAAAATAACATACGGAAGCATTTACCAGGCAAATGATATTGAACAGATACTTAAGGACCTGGGAGATATGTATGACAGCATGGTGAGCGGACAGCAGCGCCTGGCGTTTAGGCTGGGCATGAGGGGAATAGGAAACAGGAGGTAAGAATGGCATTAAAGACAAATTACAAGGCAGATGTGTTTGAGGGCAACCGAAAGTATCAGATAATCCAGGATGGGGAAGGAAAATCAGAAATTCAGGATGTGACTGTGTATAGCCAGGAAGGCGATGTGTTTGGTCCAAAAGACATTAACGCTACGAATAGGGCAGTAAATGCCCTGAGGAATGACAAACAAATTACCATCCCTGCATTTACGCAGTCCGCTGCGCCATACACAGCAGACATAAAAGTGCAACATCTTAAGACAACAGATGCGATTGAGCTGTATGC
>ENA-UPWK01000525-UPWK01000525.1-human-gut-metagenome-genome-assembly--contig:-NODE-525-length-39757-cov-4.566507_pt1 | contig 39757 bp, 37 predicted proteins | sample MGYA00250048_ERZ773373 | MGnify/ENA primary metagenome ERZ773373 (study PRJEB29103, sample SAMN06112059) | human gut metagenome | biome: human gut; feature: ankylosing spondylitis patient; material... | reverse complement strand
GCTTATGGAAAGGGGGGGCTGGGGCTTGGGGAAAGGTGGGAAAAGCTTTTCTTCCGAAAAGTTTTCCCTCCTTTCCCCAAGCTTTCTACTAACTCAGGCGCTTGCGGATGGCGAACGAGGCCGGGGTCTTGCCGAGGCCGCCGAGAGTGCAGCGCAGATCGAGGGGAAGCATGAGCCCCACGTCGTAGACGGCGGCGATGGTCTCGTCGAGCGGGATGACCTTGTCGAAGCCCGCCAGCGCCATGTTGGCGCAGGCCACGGCGTTGAAGCCGCACATGATGTTCTTGCCGAGGCAGGGCACTTCCACGCGGTTCGCCACGGGGTCGCAGGCGAGGCCGGTGATGTTCTGGAGGGCCATCGAAGCGGCGTCGAGGCACTGGGCCACGGTCCCGCCGAGCATGAGCGCAATCCCCGCGGCGGCCATGCCGGAACCCGCGCCGCACTCGACCTGACACCCGGCGACTTCGGCGGCGAAGGTCGCGGACTCCGCGATGAACACGCCGATGAGCCCGGCGGCGAGCATGGCCTTGACGATCTCCTCGCGCGGCAGTCCCAGCGTGCGGCCCACGCCGATCAGCGTGCCGGGCAGCCCGCCGCACGATCCGGCGGTCGGCGCGGCGACGATGACGCCCATCGCGCTCTTCACTTCCATGATCGCGGTGATGTACTTGGTGACGTTGTTGAACAGGTCGTTGGGCAGGAGCGTCCTGTTCCGCTGTCCCGCGTCGATCAGGTGCGCCTGCGGGCCGAGGATGCGGTCGGCGTACTCGGTCCCGGCAAGCCCGTCCTCGACGGCCTTTTCCATGATGCCGACCAGCCGATCCATCTTGTTGAAAATGTCCTCTTCGGTGGTGTTGCCGCGCACGCTTTCATAGCGGGCGGCAAGCTCCCACAGCGGCCTGCCGTCCTGCTTGGCGTATTCAAGGAGCCCGGCGGCGTTGGAGAAGGGGACGGAGCAGCCCTCCCACGAGCGCGTGGGCAAGATGGGATCGAGCGCGATGCACCCGGTCACGCCGGGCAGCGCCCGCAGCCGGGCCACGGTTTCCGCATCGAGCGCGGAGGCGCGCTTGAGGTTGATGAGCAGACGCGCGCCGTCGCTTTCCGCCCGCAGTTCGTCGGAGGAGGCCACGGCCTTCACGGACGCGGCGGCCTGTTCGAGGGGGGCGGCGTGGGCGTCGATGAGCAGCAGGTATTCATGGTAGCCCCCGTCGATGCTCACGGGGAAGCCCTCGAAACGCTGCATCTCCACCATGCCGCCGCCCACGGAGACGGCTTCCCAATGGAGGGTGCACCCGTCGCCGCCGGTCGCGGCGATGCGGTAGTTGTTGGGGTGGGAGGCCCCGTAGTCGAGGATGGAGAAGGCCACCTCGACGCCTTCGCGCTCGGCGATGGCGCAGGCATCGGGGACGCGGGGATCGGTCAGGTCGATGTCGAGGAGCCCGCTGACGAATCCGATGTCCGAGCCGTGCCCGTGGTAGGATTCGGCCAGCGAGCCGTTGACGTCGAATTCGACGAGGACGCTGCGGACATCCCCGCCGAGGGACTGGCGGACAAGGGCGCCTATGCGGGCGGCCCCGGCGACATGGGAGCTGGAAGGGCCGCGCATGACGGGGCCGATGACGTCGTTGAACAGGCTTGCGGGAAGTTTTGCCATAACGACTCCTTAAAGTAGTGCTTGAAAAAAAGAGCGGGGCCCGTCGAGGCCCCGCGCGGTACGGCTACATGAGGCCGGGGAGGGAGCTTGCGAACATGTTCAGGATGAGGAGGACGGCAAGCCCCACGAGGCCGGAAATCAGCGTGGGGATGGGGTAGACGAGGAACGCCTGCTTGGTGCTCAGGCCGGACATCTTGCAGATGGTCCAGAAGCCGGAGTCGTTGGGCAGGCCGAGGCCGATGCCGCCGCAGCAGATGGCGAGGCCCACGAGGACCGGGGAGGCGCCGAGCTGGGAAGCGACCGGGGCGAGCACGGCGGAGGCCGTCACGATGGAGACCGTAATGGAGCCGAGGCCGATGCGCAGGCACTGGCTCATGAGGAAGCCGAGCAGGATGACCGGGATGCTCCAGCTCTGCATGACGTCGACGATGGCGGTGCTGATGCCGCTCGCGCCGATGACGGCCCCGAACGCGCCGCCCGCGCCGATGATGGCGAGGATGGAGCCCACGGATTCGGCGCCGCGCGAAACCACGGTGTCGAAAGGTTCGGGGAGGTGCTCGCGCAGGGAGAAATACGCCACGAACACGGTGATCAGCAGCACGATGTTGGTGTTGCCGAAGAAGGAGACGGCGCGGCTGGCGGACGAGGCCGGGTCAAGGAAGGCGTTCAGGATGTTGGCAAAGAAAATCAGCATGATGGGCAGGAAGATGATGGCGATGCCGAGCGCGCCGCTGGGGTGGTCGGACTTGGCGAGGGCCTGCTCCACAAGGGCGGCGTCGGGCTCCTCGTCCGTGAGGAAAATGGGGGACTTCCTGCCGAGGAACTTGCCGTACAGCACGCCGCCGATGAGCGAGGCGGGCAGGGCGATGAGCACGCCGTAGACGATGAACCAGCCGATGTCCGCGCCCATGTTCCCGGCGACGGCCACGGGGCCGGGGGTGGGGATGACGAGGGCGTGCGTGCAGGTGAGGCCGACGACGAGGGCCGTGACCAGCGTGTTGAGGGCCAGCTTGCCTTCGCGGGCCATTTCGCGGATGAGGCCGATGAGGATGACGAAGGCCGCGTCGAAGAACACCGGGATGGAGATGATGTAGCCGGTGAGGTTCAGGGCCAGCGCGGATTTTTCCCGCCCGCACAGCCGCAGCATGGTGTTGGCGATTTCGCGGGTGCACCCGGATTCGTGGAGGATCTGCCCCATGGCGACGCCGAGCAGGATGATGATGCCGATGTCGCCCATCGTGTCCCCGAAGCCCTTGCAGGACGTCTTGATGATGGCCATCGGGTCAAGGCCGGAGCATACGCCCATCAGCAGGCAGCCGATGAACAGCGAGAGGAACGGGTGCAGTTTGAACTTGATGACCAGCGCCAAGACGACCGAGATGGACACAAGAAAGGCCAGGATGAGCGAGAGGTTACCGTCCATGAAAGGCTCCTGTGGAAGGGGTTGGGGGGTCCGGGGAAGGACAGCCTGCCGTGGGGAGGCAGGGGGCCGGGGGTGTAAGGGGTTCTTCGCCGTCGATGTGTCCGCCGGAGGTCGCGGGGGAAGCGCCTCCGGCGGAAGGCCTGACGAAAACGCGGGGGAAGCGCTTCCGGCTTGGCCTGCGGATCACGCGGGGAACGCGCCTCCGGCTGACGGTTCAGGTACTCCGGGGAGAATGGAATACCCGCCCGCCGACGGCGCGCCGTGGTCCCCGTGGGGTGGGAACCGGGGCGCGGGCCGTGGCGGGAAAAAGAAATCCCGAACGTTTATGAGAGATTACGGCCTGACGGCTATAATCCTTCGGGCGGAATGGACATGGAGGCCAGCTCTTCCAGCGGGAGCGGGAAGAGGGGCGGCTGCGCGTGGTAGGGCGGCAGCGTCTCGATGGGCAGGCCGTGCGCGTGGGCGATCATTTCGGCTACGGCGGCGGAACACATCCGGCCCTGGCAGGTGCCCATGCCCGGGCGGGCCTGCGACTTGAGCCCGTCGGGGGAGTAGCACCCGGCTTCGATGGTCCGGCGCAGCTCGCCCGCGGTCAGCTCCTCGCAGCGGCACACCACGGCGTCGTCGGCGGGCAGGAGGGCCGACGGGGAGGGCGCGAAAAAGGTTTCCATGAACGGCTGCATGGCGTCGCAGCGGTACAGCCGGAACAGCGCGGCCTTTGCCAGACGGTCACGGGTTTCCAGCGTCAGCGCGCCGAGCTCGCGGCAGATGTCGAGGGCCACGGCCTCGCCGCTGGCGATGGCGGCGTCGGCTCCGCGCACGCCCGCGCTGTCGCCCGCGACCCGGATGCCGCAGACGTTGGTCTTGCCCCATACGTCCGTCTCGGCGTGCCAGTAGCGCTGGCGGGGGTTCCACGCATGGCGGCAGCGGGCAAGGCGGGTGATGCGGGTTTCCGGGACCACGCCTTCATGCAGGAGCACGGCGGTCCCTTGCAGGGACTTGCGCTTGCCGAAGCTGGTGAAGTCCACGGTCAGCGTTTCGCCGTCCCTGCGGATGGAAATGTCATTTGCGGCGGGGTGGCAGGGCGCGCCGAAGAAGGTGCGCAGGCCCATGCCCATGCCGTGCAGCAGGTACTGCGGGCGCAGGAGCGCGCCGGGCATACGCAGCGCGGCCTTGAACAGGCTGGCGGGGCTGCCCGTCAGCGCGACGCCCGCGATGGGGATGCCGAAATGCTTCAGGTGCACGACGGTCTGGAGGATGAGCGGGCCGTTGCCGCACAGCACGACCGGGCCTTCGGGCAGCATGGAGGCGGACTTGAGCAGCACGTCGGCGGCCCCGGCACCGAGCACGCCCGGCAGGGTCCAGCCCGGCAGGGGCACGGGGCGCTCCATAGCGCCGGTGGCGATGAGGATCTGCCGCGCCTGCATGACGTGGCTCGTCCCCTGATGGCTGACATAGGCCCGGCCCGGGGCAAGGTGCCAGACGTTCGCCCCGCCCAGGAAGGTGGCGGGGGACTGGCGGAATTCGCGGACGAGGGCTTCGCCGCGCGCGTAATCGGCCCCGATCTGCTTGCGTTTGTCGGCGGAGGCGGAACCGGCGCTGCGGAAGATCTGGCCTCCGGGCTCGGCCTGCCGGTCAAGGACGAGGACGGAAAGCCCGTGCCGCGTGGCCTGCAACGCCGCGCTCATGCCCGCGGGCCCGGCCCCGATAATGACGATATCCCATTGCGTACGCATCACTTGTTCTCCTCTGTCCTGAAGGAAGGCGCTCCGGACTGCCGTTTCACCGACATGCCCTCCCGCACGGGGATGAGGCAGGACTGCTGGTTTGGGACGCCGTCGATCTCCATGAGGCATTCGTAACAGACGCCCATGTGACAGTACGGGCCGCGCCCGTCGTGTTTGCGGGCCGTGGTGCGGGTTTCGCCGCCCGCCCGGTCGAGGACCGCCGCCGCGACGGTCGTGCCTTCCTCAACCTGTATGGCCTCGCCTTCAAAGGTGATGGTGACCAGTGCGCGCTGGGGGGGAAAAACGGACTTGAACATGAAAAAACCTCTCTCCTGCGCTGTCGTTTCCGTGCCGGAACCGGCTGCGGCTGCTTGTCTGCGGGACATCCCGCGGCCTGCTTCCTAGGGAGGGGAATCCCTGAAGGGGAACCCCCCTTTCCGGGCGGCCTTCCGCCGTCCTTTGCCCCGGCATCGCCGTCCTTGCCCCGTTTCCATTGCGGGCGGCCTGCTGTGGCCTTCCGGCCCGCTTTCCGCCGGAGGGGGGACGGCCTCCGGCAAGGGCCTGCCGGAAGGCGGCCTTCGCAGGGGCCGGCGGTCCGCTTTCCGGGCCGGAGCCGGGGCCCCCGGTTTCAGTGCGGCGGGCTTTTCCGGCTGGCCCGCCTCGGGAGCCATGCCCGTTTCCGGGCTGCCTGCGGGACCGTTCCCGCCGTTCCGGTCAGGCCGACGGCAGCGACGGCGGGTTCATGCCGAACCGGGCGATGCACAGGGGCGCGAGATCGACCAGCGGGGTTTCGCCGCGCAGCATCTGGGATACGAGCTTGCCTGTGATGAGGGACAGGCCGATGCCGTTGCCTTCATGCCCGGCGGCCACATACACGCCCTCCACATGGGTGGGGGAGATGATGGGCTTGCCGTCCGGGGAGGCGGGGCGGACGCCCGCGTAGGCCCGGATGAGCTTCACGCCGCTGAAGGCCGGGAAAAAATGCTTGGCGCGCTGCGCTATGGCCTGCATCACGGCGGGGTGGGGCGTCGTGTCCATGCCCACGAAGCGGCGGCTGCTGCCGATGAGCACCGTGCCCGCCGCGGACGGCTCAAGCACCATCGCCACGCCGAACTGCTCCATTTCCGGGGTTACGCCGGGGCGCTTCTTGCCGCTCTTGGCCGCCAGATAGCCGAATTCCGCGTAGTTCTTGCTCACAAGCCCGTCGAGGCGCTCGGTGACGAGGATCTGTCCCTGCCGGGGGCGGATCGGGACTTTCACGCCCACCATGTCGCCGAGGCCGGGGGTCCAGACGCCGGAGGCCAGCACCACTTTCTTGGTGGCGATGCTGCCGCTGCTGGTTTCCACGCTCTGCACCGCGCCGTTCCTGACGGTGATCCCGGTGACGGCGGTGCGGTTGAAGGCTTTCGCACCCTTTTGGCGGGCCAGCTCCGCGAGGCCGAAGCACAGGCGCATGGGGTTGAGCTTGGCGTCGCCGTTGAAGTTGAGGCAGGCGATGACCTTGTCGGAGACGTGCGGCTCGTGGCGGAGCAGTTCGTCGCGGTCCCAGAAGGTCACGTCCACGCCTTCGTTCTTCTTGCCCTCATAGTTGGCGAGCACGGTTTCCATGTCCCGCTCGTCGTCGACCAGCAGGCCGAGGCCTTCGGGCTCGAACTCGATGTCGCAGGGCAGCTCGCGGCTGATTTCCGGGAACATGTCCTGCCCGATCTTGCAGAACTGGCTGAAGTAGCCGGGCGCGCTGTCGTAGGTCACGGCGTGGCCGTCGCAGCGGCGGCTGGAGCCCCAGGCGTATTCGCCGCGCTCGACGAGCGCCACGTCCGCGCCGTCACGGGCGAGGTAGCAGGCGACGGCGGTCCCTACGGCTCCGCCCCCTATGACGACGATTTCCGCGTTTTCGTGTTTGTTCATCGTTCGTTCCTTTGGCCTTTCAGCGGCGGGAGGCTTGCCGGGCGGTTTCCAGCCCGGCGCGGGGGCCCTCCGGCGGCGCGCCCGGGGGCCGGGGCCTGCCGGGGCGGTCGGGGAGGGCTCCCCATTCGGGGGATTTAGGCGAAGTCGGTCTTGCCGAGCAGTTCGTCGAGCTGGGCCTTCACGCCTTCGGAAATGGGCTGGCGGGGCAGGCGGAGCGTGCCGGTGCCGAAGCCGCGCTGCTTGAGGATGTACTTCACGATCTGCCACAGCTCGCCGGTTTCCTCGGTGAGGCGGAGCAGGGGGAGGATCTGGCGGTACAGCGCGCGGGCTTCCTCAAGCTTGCCCTGATTGACGATGAGGTCGTAGAGGCGGGCGGACTGGGCCGGGGCGACGTTGGCGAGGACGCAGACCCACGCCTTCGCGCCCATGACGAAGCTCTCGTAGGCGAGGCTCTCGCAGCCGCAGAAGATCACGAGGCGGTCGGCCAGCTCGTCCACGGCGCGGGTGAGGCGCATGATGTCGCCGGTGGATTCCTTCAGGAAGCCCATGTGCGGCAGATCAGCGATTTTGTCCAGCGTTTCTGGGAGGATGTTGACGCCGCTGCTGCCGGGGTTGTTGTAGATCATCACCGGCAGGGTGACGTTTTCGGAGATGTGCTTGTAGAAGGCGTAGATTTCGTCCTGGCTGGGATGCAGGCCGGGAGGGGGGAGGATCATGACGCCGTCGGCGCCGATGGAGGCGGCGTGTTTGGCGACTTCGAGGGTGACGTCCACGTTGGTGGACACCGCGCCGATGATGACCGGAACGCGCCCCGCCACTTCCTTCATGGCGAATTCCGCGAAGGCTTTGCGTTCTTCAAGGGTCAGCGCGGAAAATTCGCCGGTCGCGCCGAGGGGGAGCAGGCCGTGCACGCCGGATTCGATGAGCCAGTTGATGTGCTTGGCGCAGGCGGCGTAGTCGATCTCGCCGTTTTCCTGAAAGTGGGTGACGGTGACGGCGAAAATGCCGTGGATCTGTTTCATGAAGAACACCTCATTGTGTTGGTTGCGGCGGATTCCGCGCGCCGGCTCCGCGATGCGGGCGGCGTCGGCCGCCGTTGTCCGTTGCGGAAGCCGGGAGCCGGAGGGCGCGGATTCCGTGTTGCGTTGGTTGCTGCGGATTCTTCACTGACAGCAAGGAAAATGCCAAAACGGGACGGTTTCCCTATCGTATGAGAATCGTTTGGAAAGAGGAAACCTTTTTTGGCGGACGGCAAAACCGTGTCCGGAAAAGCGTGGTTCGAGTGTTGCGTTTCGCTCCACTTTTCCCTAAAAGGGCGTATGAGTGTAGCGATACACGACAGGCGGACACCGGCGCGCTACACTTGGGGCGTCCGCTCCGCCGCCGCGCCGTCCGCGTCTACGGGACGCCGCCCCGTTTCCCCCTTTCGCCCGGACTTCCGGAGGCCCCGCATGGATACCTACGAAAAACGCAATCTCCTTGAAAAAAGCTACCAATCCGCCGTCCATGAGGCGTGGAAACAGTTCATCGCCAACAAGCCCATCAGGGAGAAGGACATCCCGCCGCACATCCTGCGCAGTTGGAAACTGAGCCGCGAGGCGGGCATGGACCCGCTGAACCCGCAGGTGCCGCCGGTCCTGAACAAGCGGGAACTGGCGAGCCTGTGCCGCCAGCACCAGACGCTCATCGACTCGGCCAAGCCCATCCTCGACATGCTGGAAGTCTCGATCCGCGACACCGGGTACATCGCCATCCTCGCGGTGGCCTCGGGGCACCTGCTGGCCGCCGTGGGCGACGACAACCTGCTTGTGCAGGCGCGGAGCCAATACAACATCCCCGGCGCGCAGAGGAGCATCAAGACCATTGGGGCGTCGGCGCTGTCCATGAGCATCGTGGAGCGTGCGCCCATCCAGATAACCGGCTATGAACACTATAATTGCTGGTTCCACGAGTGGAAATGCGCCTCGGCCCCCATCTTCAACGACAACGACATCCCCATCGCCTCGCTCACCATTTCGAGCCATATTTCGTGCAAGGACATCCACACGTTGACGCTCACGACCTCCTGCGCCAACTGCATCAGCATCCGGCTGCGGGAGAGCGCGCTCATCGACACGGAAAAGCGCCTCAACGCCATGCTCCAGCGCGTGCTCAATTCGCTCCCCGAGGCGGTCGTGGCCATTGACGGGAACGGCTCCATCACCCACGCGAACAACAAGGCCGCCAACTACCTGCTCCCCAAGAACGGCGTCCTTGTGGGCAAGAACATTGACGATCTGTTCCCGAAGCCCGAACTGCCGCGCGTCCGGCAGTTCATGCGGCGGGGGGTTCCGGAGACGGGGGACGTGACCATCCTGACGCACGAGGGCGAGCGGACGCACTTCTGCCGCTTCGAGCCGATCCAGCTCAGCAACGGCGACTTCGGCATGACCCTCTCCATCAGCATGAAGAGCCAGATCATCAATATTGCCAACCATGCGGGGGGCAATTACGCCAAATATTCCTTTGACGCCATCAGGGGGAAAAGCCCGGAACTCAAGGCGCAGATCGACCTTGCCCGGCGCACGGCGCGCACGGCCTCGCGCGTGCTGCTGACCGGGGAGAGCGGCACGGGCAAGGAGCTTTTCGCGCAGGCCATCCACAACAGCAGCTCGGTGTGCAAGGGGCCGTTCGTGGCGGTTTCCTGCGCGGCGATCCCGCGCGACCTCATCGAGTCCGAACTGTTCGGCTATGTGGGCGGGGCGTTCACCGGGGCCAGAAAAGGCGGCATGATCGGGAAGATGGAGCTTGCCAAGGGCGGCACGCTGTTCCTCGACGAGGTCAACAGCCTGCCCCTCGAAATGCAGGCCAAGCTGCTGCGCGCGTTGCAGCAGATGGAGATCGTGCGCATCGGTGACACCAAGCCGACGCCCGTGGACGTGCGCATCATCGCCGCGACCAACGAGGATCTCAAGGACGCCGTGGCGCAGGGGACGTTCCGGGGCGACCTGTATTTCCGGCTGAACGTCATTGAGATCGCCATCCCGCCGCTGCGCGAACGGAAAGCCGACATCGGCTATCTCGCGGGCATATTCCTCGACCGGCTCAGTCAGGCCAGCGGGCAGGGCGCGCCGGAGATTTCCGGCCCGGCGCTCAAGGCCATGCAGGACTATGCGTGGCCCGGCAACATCCGCGAGCTGGAGAACGTCTGTGAACGTGCGTGGTTGCTTTCCGGCGGCGCGGCCATCACCAAGGCGCACCTGCCCCCGCGCATCCTTGAGGCGGCGCACGGGGCGCAGCCCGGCGAGGAGGGCGGCGGGCTTGGCGAGGGCTTCGATGCCGGGGCACGGGAGGGTGCGCCGGGCGATGCGCCCGCCCGGAACGAGGTTGTCGCGTCCGGAAGCGTGGACACGGTGTATTACGAGCTTATCCGCAGCACGCTGGACGCCTGCAACGGCAACCTGAGCAAGGCGGCGGAGCAGCTCGGCGTGGCCCGCAGCACGCTGTACAGAAGGCTGCGAAAGTTTGGGATTATTGAATGAGCGAGCGGATGGGGAGAGAAGGCTGGGGAAGGGGGGAGAAGCGTGGGGCGCTCCCCCCTTTTTTCAGAAACGTTTCTCCCACCTTCCCCCGCGTCTCTTTGTCCGAGAACGCTACAGTTTGGCCGTTCCTTGTGAAAAGTGTAGCGTTGCGCTACAGGTTCCGCGTGCTCCGCTACAGATACTTTGAGCGGACAAACAGGGCTTTGTGAAAAGAGATAAGCAATTTGAACGGATAGGAGTTTGGCACCGTTATTGCTCACTGAAAGGGCATGAGAACAAGGCGCTACGCCTCTGAAAACGCCAAACCTTATACGGAGCACAAAGCCATGATGAAGCGCATCGACTATTTCATCCCCACCCGGATCGTCTTCGGCGCGGGCCGCCTGAAGGAACTCGCCACCCTTTCCCTGCCCGGCAAGAAGGCCCTCCTGTGCGTCACCGAAGACAAGCTCATGGAAAAGCTCGGCATCCAGCAGCGCGTGATCGAACTGCTCGGACAGAACGGCGTGTCCGTGGCCGTGTTCGACAAAGTCACCCCCAACCCGACCCGCACCGGCGTCATGGCGGCCGCCGCGCTCGCCAAGGAAAGCGGCTGTGACTTCGTGATCGGGCTCGGCGGCGGCAGCAGCATCGACACCGCCAAGGCCGCCTCCATCATGATGGCCAACCCCGGCGACCTGTGGGATTACGCCTCCGCCGGAAGCGGCGGGCGCAAGCCGGTCTCCGGCGCGTTCCCCGTGGTGGCGATCTCCACCACCGCCGGGACGGGCACCGAAGCCGACCCCTATGCCGTCGTGACCAATGAGGAAACCAACGAAAAGCTCGATTTCACGCTCGACGAGATCTTCCCCGCCATTTCCATCATCGACCCAGAGCTGATGCTCACCCTGCCGCACAAGCTGACCCTGTTCCAAGGCTTCGACGCGCTGTTCCACGCTTCCGAATGCTACGTGAACAACGGCAACGAGAACCGCCTCACCGAGCTTTTCGCCGTCGACGCCATCGAAAAGGTCGCCAAGCACCTGCCCATCGTCTCCGAGGACGGCTCGAACCTCGAATCCCGCAGCAACATCTCCTACGCCGCGAATATCCTGTGCGGGTTCACGCAGTCCCTCGTGTGCACCACCTCCCACCACATCATCGCGCAGGCCCTCGGCGGGTTCTTCCCCAACGTGCCGCACGGCGCGTCCCTGCTGCTCATCGCCGACGCCTACTATAAGAAGGTCTGCTCGCTGCTGCCCACGGAATTCGACGCCATCGGCGAAATCATGGGCGAAAAGGCCGACCCCGCCAAGCCCGGCTACGCCTTCGTGACCGCCCTTGCCAAGCTCATGGAGCGTACCGGCATGGACAAGCTCGCCATGTCCGACTTCAACATCAACAAGGACGACCTGCCCAAGGTGGCCCATATCGCCGCCGCCGAAGTCGGGTTCGAGTGCGACCGCTACACCGTCACGGAAGCGGACGTGGTCGAAATCCTGATGCAGTCCTACAAGTAGCCCCGTTCCCTTTCCGGGAAGCGCGCGGGGTGCCGCTCCCCGCGCGGGCGGCGGGGGCCTGGGTTTCAGCGGATGCCTCCGGCGCTCCCGGCCCCGTTCCTGTGCGGAGGGCGGCCCCTCCAATGTGAGCCAGCGGGCGGCCCGTTCCCCGCACGGGCGGCGGGCTTGCCTGAGAAGGCGGGGAAGGTGGGTTTGCAGCCGTTCCCCGCGCGGGGCGGTGGCTGTATTCGCGCTGAGGGCGTCCCGGCGGCTCTTCCGTCCCCCGCTTGGTGGCTGGGACTGGAACCCCTTCCCCGTTGTGTGTCCGATAGGCTTTGGATTTTGGGAATATGCCCGGAGCCCGTTTCCGTGTGGCGCAGGCCCGGCAGCCTTGCGGGGCGGAGAGTGGCCCGCCCCGCAAGGGGACCTTCGGGCAGAGGCGGCCCCCCTCGGGCGGGGCCGCCCAGCCCGGCTGGGGCCGCTTGCCTCCGCACATGCCCGCTTCCCGAAGGCCGCCGCATCCGCAGGCGCGCGGCGGGAGGCCCGTCCATCCCCTTCCGGGGCGCCGCCATCCCCGGCGTGCCGCCTCCGGGCAACGTTTTTTTCGTGGAGCAGCCGTGAAGCTGAAGACCGTCCTTTTCGGGACAACGTATGCATTCGGTTCGATCAAGGAAGTCCTGAACAAGGCCGGTGAGTTGCGCTCCGGAGACGTGCTTGCGGGCGTCGCCGCCTCGTCCATGCGGGAGCGGGTCGCCGCCAAGCAGGTGCTCAGCGAGCTGACGCTCGGCGACCTGCGCGAAAACCCCGTGGTCCCCTACGAGGACGACGCCATCACGCGGGTCATTCAGGACGCCGTGCACACGCCGGTTTACGGGAGCATCAGGAACTGGACCGTCGCGGAGTTCCGGGAATTCCTGCTGGACGGGCGCACGTCCGCCGCGGACATCGAGCGCGTCCGCAAGGGCCTCACCTCCGAAATGGCCGCCGCCGTATCCAAGATCATGTCCAACGCCGACCTCATCTGCGCGGCGAAGAAGATGCCCGTGGTGGTGCGCTCCAACAATACCGTGGGCCTGCCGGGGCGGTTCTCCTCGCGCCTCCAGCCCAACGACACGCGGGATGACATTTCCTCCATTGTGGCACAGGTTTATGAGGGGCTGTCCTACGGCGCGGGCGACGCGGTCATCGGCATCAACCCGGTGACGGATACCGTGGAAAACACCAAGGCCATGCTCAACGCCCTGTGGGAGGTCATCGAGCGGCACCGGATACCCGCACAAAACTGCGTGCTCGCGCACGTGACCACCCAGATGGAGGCCATCCGGCAGGGGGCCAATGCGGGCATGATTTTTCAGAGCATCTCCGGGAGCGAGAAGGGGCTCGGCGAGTTCGGCGTGAGCGTGGGGCTGCTTGACGAGGCGTATGACCTCGCCGGGCATTACTGCCAGGCCGCCGGGCCCAACGTCATGTACTTCGAGACGGGGCAGGGTTCCGCGCTGTCGGCGGACGCGCATTACGGCTGCGATCAGGTGACGATGGAGGCCCGCTGTTACGGGCTGGCCCGCCGCTACCAGCCGTTCATGGTCAATACGGTGGTCGGCTTCATCGGCCCGGAATACCTGTACAACCATCAGCAGATCATCCGCGCCGCCCTTGAGGATCACTTCATGGGCAAGCTGCACGGCCTGCCGATGGGCTGCGACTGCTGCTACACGAACCACGCCGACACCGACCAGAATTCCAACGAGAACCTGATGCTCCTGCTGGCCGTCGCCGGGGTCAATTTCATCATCTCCCTGCCGATGGGGGATGACATCATGCTGAACTATCAGACGAACTCGTTCCACGACATCGCCACGGCCCGCCAGCTGCTCAACCTGCGGCCCGCGCCGGAGTTCGAGCAATGGCTGGAGCGGCACGGCATCATGGAAAACGGCATGCTCACGGCGCGGGCCGGGGACGCCTCATTCCTCTTTTAAGGCGCGGCGTCGCCATTCGTAAGGAAAGGACATGCGGGAACAGGATGTAGAGCGTATCGCGGCGGAAGTGCTCGCCGCGCTGAGGGAAGGCGCTCCGGCCGGGGCGGATCGTCCGGCCGGCCGGGGGGATACCGGGGGGGCGGGCCTTGTCCCGCCCGCCGGGCGGGGAGGCCAGCCGGAAGCGGCGCATACCGGGATGCCCACGGCTCAGGACGAGGGCCGGGACGGGGACGGTACGCTTCCCGATCTGGCGGGGCCGGAATTCCGCCGGGGGTGTTTCATCGCTTCACCCCATCGTCGTGACGTCATTGATGATTTCGTTTCGCACACCGGGGCGCGCATCGCCACCGGGACTGTGGGGACGCGGCCCCCGACGCGGGCCTGCCTGCGTTTCCTTGCGGATCATGCCCGCTCGAAGGGGACGGTCTTTAAAGAAGTACCTGAAGAATGGATCAGCGGGCATGGCCTGTGGAGCGTTTCCACGCTGGCGGAGGACAAGGATACCTACCTCACGCGGCCCGACCTCGGGCGGCTGCTGTCCGAGGAGTCGCTGCGGGAGCTGAAGCGCCGCTATGCCGACGCCCCGCAGGTGGTGATCGTGCTTTCGGACGGCCTGAGCACGGACGCGCTGCTCGCCAACTATGAGGAAATCCTGCCCCCGCTCCTGAACGGGCTCAAGCAGGCCGGCATCCGGGCCGGGGCCCCGCTGTTCCTGCGGCACGGCAGGGTGAAGGCCGAAGACCGCATCGGCGAGGCCGTGGGCTGCGACGTGGTGGTCATGCTCGTGGGCGAGAGGCCGGGGCTTGGGCAGTCGGAAAGCATGAGCTGCTACGCGGTCTACCGCCCCACGGCGGACACGCTCGAATCCGACCGCTCGGTGCTTTCGAACATCCACAGGGAAGGGACGCCGCCTGTGGAAGCCGCCGCCGTCATTGTGGATCTTGTCCGGGACATGCTGCATTGGAAGGCCAGCGGCATCAAGCTGAACAGGCGTCAGGCCGGGGACGCGGGCGCATGACGCCGTCCGCAGGCCGGGATGCCGGGACGGGAAAGGGGGAAGCCCATGCCCAATGAGGCGAATACCGGGACGCGCGCCTATGTGCCGGGGAAGCAGGTGACGGTGGCGCACCTCATCGCGCACCCCGCGCCGGAAATCTGCGAAAAGGCCGGGATTCCCGACGTGGACGCCATCGGCATCCTCACCCTGACGCCGGGCGAGACGGCGATCATCGCCGGGGATATGGCGGTGCGTTCGGCGGACGTGAACGTGGCCTTCCTCGACCGCTTTTCCGGCACGCTGATCCTGTACGGATCCGTGGGCGCGGTGGAGCAGGCCCTCACGCAGGTCAACGACATGCTCAACCGGCTGCTGCAATTCACCATTTGCCCCGTCACCCGGCACTGACGCCGGGCAGCGCTGGGCCCGCCCCCGTTCCGGAGTGGGTTCGGGCGGGGCGATGCCAGCAGAGCGATACGTTGCGTGCCTCCCGCCTTCCGGGGTGGGGGACGCCATGCCGCTTTCAATCCGGAAGCGGGGGGCATCGCTTATCTGCGGGCCCGGCGCGCTGAGGCCGCTGGAGCCGCTGGGGGCGGCCTTACGCCGATGCTGAAGGGGAGAGGCCGCTACGGAGGAAATCATGCCCAAACGCTGGAAATGTCTGCTTGCCGGGCCGCCCGAGGCCGGGAAGAGCACGCTCTGCGCCGCGCTTCTGGAGCCCGGTTCCGAAAGGCGGGTCATCAAGACGCAATCGCCCGTATTCCATAAAGATCTGATGGTAGACCTGCCCGGCGAGTACATCACCTACCCGCAGCGCCGCACGGCGTTCCTTGTGGCGGCTGAGGACGTGCGGGCCATCCTGTACGTGCAGTCCGCCACGGCGGAGCCCGCCCATGTCCCTCCGGGGCTGCTGCAAACCGTGCCGAACCTCCTCATCGCCGGGATCATCAGCAAAATCGACCATCCCGGCGCGGACATCCCGCGTGCCGAGCGGGGGCTGGCGCGCATGGGCCTGCGGGGGCCGTTCTTCACGGTGTCGGCATTCCGGCCCGAAACGCTGGAGCCGCTGCGCCGCTGGCTTGGAGAGAACGATCTCGTCCCGTGCGCCGGAACCGGGAAAGGCGCCTGAGCTGGAGGAAAGCCTTGTAAGGAAGGCCTGTTGGAAAGGCTCTCGAAGGGGTCCGGGCTGGACGGACGGCAGCGGGGCGGGATTTTTTTGCCACGGGGCGAAAAAAAGCTTGCCATTCCCGCATGGTAAGCGTAGGACTCTTTCCACACGACGCGGGGTGGAGCAGCATGGTAGCTCGTCGGGCTCATAACCCGAAGGCCGTAGGTTCAAATCCTGCCCCCGCAACCACAACGACATGAAGAAGCCCAAGGACAATCTCCTTGGGCTTTTTTTGTTGTGCGTGCGGTATGCCCGACGTGGGGCATCGGCGGCTGGCGGAAAAAACTGTCCCGCCCTTGGCCCTGATGAATGCCCGCCGTGGGGCATGGCGGCTGGAACGGCAGGCTGTCCATCGCCGACGCCGCGTAGGGGAATGGCGGCCTGCCCGTGCCGTCGGGCCTGCGTGGAACGGGGCGGGGATTTCGGAGCGGGACCGGTCCTCCACGTGAAAAGGGCCCCGCTTTCCCTGGCAGGGACGCGCTATACCACAGGCCGCGCGCCGCCCGGCTGCCCGTACGGCGTACGGCGCCCGGCCGGAGGATAGGGGCGTGCCCGTGCGAAGCCCGATGCGGCATCCGCAACATGCCTCGCGGCGGGGGCTGAGGCGGCCCGTGCCGCGGCCTTTCCGTCCTGCTTGGCCCGGAGGAGGGCGTACCGGTCGATCAGCCGGGCACTTACCCATGCGGCGCAGTCGGTGATTTTTTCAGGTTCGACGGCGAATTCAGACCCGCCGAGCACGATGCCGAAGCGCTCGCGCAACAGCTTTTCCACCGCTTCGGGCACGTTGCACATCCGGTCGAAATCGAAATACCGGGCGCAGGTGGCGCATACGCGGGGCTCCTCAGCCGGTTCCGCCTCATAAGGGTTACGCATGGCATCCTCCTTGGATTGTTAAGGAAACCTGACGGGGACAAAAAGCCCCGGTCCCGGGGCTTTCCGTGCTAGGGGCGGCGGAGGCGTTTTGCGCACTCCGGGCATCTGCGGGCCAGTTCGGCGGCGTTGGCTCCGGCATCTATCCCCGTGCCCGTGTGCCCGTACCGCCGCGCCAGCGTTTCGCACTCGGCCTCATCCAGCGGCGACGCGTGCCTGTAGCCGCGCCGCTCCATTTCGAGCACAAGCTCCTCGTGCCGCCGGAACATGCGCCGGGGGTCCACCAGCTTCCCGGCGAGGAACCCGTCAATGTTTTTCCCGCGCCGTAAGCTTCCGATAAGCATATGTAATTCAACATGTTCGCCCAGCAGGTGCTTACGGCACATCGTTTCCGGGGGAAGCATCCACATTCGCATAGCCGTACTCCTTTGCCGGGAGTCTAGCGGGCGGGGCGCTTCCATACAATGAGACTTGTGCGGGCTTGCGGCGCTTGGGCTGTGCCTTTGCATCCGCCATTCCGCCGGACAGGAACCGGGTTGCGCCGCCGTTTTCCCCTGTGCGGCCTCCGTCCGTTTCGCGGCGGGAAGGCTGCCCATGTGGGCGGGGCACTGACGTAACCCGGGAGCCGGGAACCTTGAGCCCGGTGGAGGACGGGCCCTTCCCTGCACTCCGCGGGATTACGTCGGCAGCGGGCTTTCAGCTCCGTGCCGTGAAGAGAGCGTTCCATATATAGAGTATCAAGTCAAGATAAAATTCCATATATGAGATTAAAAAACGCCGTATGGATTCCAAACACAGCATTATGTATGGGAATCCATTTCCCAACCATGCGAAAAAAGATCAGAAGAAGGCGATAGGAAGGAATCACAGCCCGGTTTGGTGGGAAAGCCCGGAAAGGGGCGGCCGTGGACGGGGGAGGCGTAGGGGCATGGCCGACCGGAACGGGCTCCGGGCCGGGCAGGGAACGGTACGGTGGGGCATCTGGGGCTTGAGGAAAGAGGCGGTTGGGGGGAGGCGGTTCCGGGGGCGCAGGGCAGCCAATCATGGTGAGGCTTGCGGACACCGATAAGGGGGCTGCACGGGCAGGGGAGCGGAAATGCCTGATGGTACGGTTTCCCTAAAGGAAAGGCGCGGATACGGCGGGGAATCCCCTGCCATGAAGGTAGGAACGTGGAGGGGGAGGAGGCGGGGGCGGCAAAGGGTGCCCCGCTATCCTAGAGAGGGAGGGAAAAAGGGGGGCGTGCCCGCACTGGGCTGTGCCGGGAGGCGGCCCGTGCCTCCGAGGAGCCTTGCGCGGGCCGCATTCCGGGATATGTGTAGGTTGGCGGGGGCTGCAAAGGGGAGGGGGGGACTCCTCCTGTGAGCCGGGATAGGCGTGTGGCGGGTGCTTTCCCGCTGGAAGGGGCAGCCCTCAGACGACCCGCCCGAACCAGCGTACCCTCCCGTAGACACGGAAGGTTTCGAGATCCGGGCCTTCGACCACGATGTCGGAGAAATCGCGGTTTTCCGACTTGAGCAGCCAGCCGCGCGGGGTGCGCTGGACGCGCTTGACGAGCAGCTCCTCCCCGAAGCCCACGAGGAAGATGTCCCCGTCCCGCAGCTCCTTGACGGACTGATCGACGAGGATGGTGTCCTTATGGCGGATCATCGGCTCCATGCTGTGCCCGATGACGTCCAGCATGACGGATTCCTTGGCGTGGACGCCCACCCTGCGCAGGAAGTCGTCGCGGAAGGCATACATCCCCAGAACCTCGTCCGAAGTGATGAGCGACGACCCGGCCCCGGCTTGGGCCACGACCTTGGGGATCAGGGTATAGCCTTCCATCCGCTCGTCAGGGAATACGATTTTCCCGCCGAGCTGGGAAATCCAGTCCAGCAGCTTGTCGGCTCCGGGAGGCGATCCGCCCTTGAGCACACGGAAAAACGTCGAGGCCGGGGCTCCCACCGTCTTGCCCAGATTGGTGATCCCGCCCGCCTTTTCCGCCTTTTTGTTCAGCCATTCTATGGCCTTTTCGTAATCGGTCTTCATCCCGGAACCGTAGCAAGTTTTTTCATATATGGGAAGATTCCCATGTGGCATTTTTCTGTTGCCATTTATTTTCATATATGGAATTATCCATTCCGTATATGGTATAGGGCGCGCTTTCGTGAACCGGCCCGAGGCTGTGCCCCGGCGCTCGGCACCCCTTGCCCGGCCCAGTCAGGGGCGAGGCCGGCATCATCGGCGCGCCGTTGCCGCTTCGCCGGCGTTTCATCGTGCGGGGCAAGGGAGCGGAAAAGTTGAAGGAACACTTGAGGTTTAGGGGGGACGGCAGGGCCGCCCCGGACGCCATACGGGAGGAAAGGTGATGAAATACCGTAAGATATCGCCGTGCATCTGGAACGACGCCAAAGTCCGCGAGCTTTCCGACAAGGGCAAGCTCGCGCTGCTGTTCCTGTTGACGCACCCGCACATGACCCCTCTCGGCGCGATCCGGGCGAACGCCCCCGGCCTCGCCTGTGAGCTCGGGTGGTCCGAAAAGGTGTTCCGGAAGGCGTTCGGGGAAGTCCTCGCACTCGGCATCGCCAAGGAGGACGCCAAGGCCCCGCTCGTATGGTTCCCGAACTTCCTCCGCCACAACATGCCGGAATCGCCCAATGTTGTGCGCTCGTGGGTGGGGGCCTTCAGGGACTTGCCGGAATCCCCGCTGAAGGGGGCCATGCTGGAGCGCACGGGTGAGGCCGTCCGGACGCTTGGGGAGGGGTTCCGCAGCGCGTTCGCCGAGGCGTTCCCCGGCGTGTTGGGCCGGGCCGCGCCCGGCGTTTCCGCCAGCCGTCCCGGAAATCTTGCCGGGGCTCCTTCCGAAGCCTTGCCCATACCCTTCGGGGAAGCCTTTCCGGAGGGTATGCCCAATCAGGAACAGGAGCAGGAACAGCGGCGGAAGGGGGGAAGGGGCACGCGCGCGGGCGGAGCGATCCGGGATGGAGAGGCCGGGGCTTTCCCGTCTGGCGGGCGCGGGGCTCCGGGCGGGGCCTTCGCTTGCGCCGGAAGCGTTTCGCCGGACGGAAGCCCGCGGGATGGGGCCCCTGCGGACGGGCGCTTGCCGGGGGAATATCCATCGGGAGAACGCCCACAGGGGGGAGGCGTTGCGGCGGGGATGCCCCTGCCCGGCGGACGGCTTCCTTGCGGGGCGCGGGGGGCGGCGCGCTCGGCTTCGCATCCGCTCCCGCATCAGGCCCCGTACCCGGCTGGGCATCCGGCAGGGCTCCGGGCTGGGCATCCGGCGCCCCAAAGGGCGGAGCGGCCTTTCCCCTCGTCGGGCTCCTTTCCGGGCGGGCCTCTCCTGGAAGGGCACCCGCAGCGGGAGGGGTTCCTGTCCTGCTGGTCGGCGTATCCCGTGCAGCAGGGGCGGGAGGACGCATGGCGCGAGTGGCTGCGGCTTTGGGAGCGCCGGGCGCTTCCCGAACCCTGCGCCGTGCGGGAGGCCATCCGGCTCATGCTGGCCGAGGACACGCGCTGGAGGCGGGGCAAGATCCCCAAGATGGCGAAATGGCTGGCCGGGATGGGCTGGAATGACCGCCCGTTCGTGGAGCCGGAGGGATGCGCGGGGGCCGGGCGTCCGCGTGTCGGCACGGCGGCGCGGCGGGTGCAGGACAACGACGACATGGCGAAAATGCTTTTGCAGGTGCGGAGGGCTCATGCACAATCTGGACTTTATGCTTCAAACGCTGGTCAATCTGGCGCTGCACTACCCGCAGGCGGGCAGGACGCCCGCGCAGCTGCGGATTCTGGCGGAGGACTGGGCGGAGGATCTTGCGGCGTTCCCGCGTGACATCGTGGAGCGGGCGGTAAAGGCACATCGCCGCGAATCCCCGTATTTCCCTACGGTTGCGGATATATGGCGGCGTTGCGAGGCATTGCGCCGGGGGCTTGAGGCGCGCCGGGAGGCGGAGCGGGCCCTGCCGGGGAGGACGCTGACGCGGGACGAGCAGATCGCCCTGAATACGGACTGGTGCGCCAAAATCCTTGCGAACCTGCGGGGGAAGATGGAGCGCGGGAAACGGGGAGGCTGCGGACGCGCGGGGTGACGCGCCTGCGCGTGCGGGGCCTTTCCGGGCGGGCAAGCGCGCGGCGGCGCGGTGGCGGAAGGCCGTGGGACGCGGGGGCTGGGGGTTGCGGGGCACGGCGCGGGATGGCGCGTGCTCCGGGGGCTGCCGGAGCCCTGCGGAACGGGGAAGCGGAATACGGAAACAAAAAGGAGGCGTGATGGGCGAGCTTTGGGTGAATTATGCGGAACTGGCTGATGCCATTGGCGAAGACGGGGCGGAAAAGCTGTGCCGCGCCGTGGGGGGGGTGTCCACGTACATTCCGCGCACGCAGCCGGAAGGCTCTCCGCTCTGCGGGGTCATCGGCATGGAACGGATGAGGCGGCTGTGTTCGGCGTTCGGCGGGTTGCGGGTGACGCTGCCCAACAGGAGGCGCAGCGAGCCCTCCAAGGTACGGATCGCGCGCCTGCTGGAATCCGGCAAGGCGCCGGGGGCCGTCGCCCTCGAAATCGGCGTCACGGAACGGTATGTGCGCATGATTGCAAGCCGCTGCAAGATCGGGAGCGGCGGAAGCGGCGGGCGGGGTTCGGTATGCCGCCCGGACTGAGAAGGGGAAGGGCCGCCCCGCTTTGTCCGCCGCCCGCTTCAATCCGAGCCCCTTCCGGCAGGCACGGCTTGCCGGGTTGGGAGGGGGGCGGTTCGGGGCTTCGCAAAGCCCCGTGCGCGGGGTGTGGGAGGTTTCCGCCGCAACCCCGGAAATGTCGCAAGGCAGCCTGTTGCCCGAGGCGGGGGGAGGTGCCCCTTTCTTTTTTCTTGCCGATCCACGGCGTGGGGCGAGCTTCCCGCGGGCCTGAACCTGAGGCTCCCCGGGGGCTCCTGAGCTGGCGTGGGGCGTACGTTTGGGGGCGTGGGGCGGGGCTCCGCCGGAAACTGTTCAGGGTGTGGCTTCCGGGCCGGACGCGCCAAGGTGGGGGGAGGAGGTTCCTATGGCTGGTTTTACCTTGCGTCATTTTTCCCCGGTCGAATTCCGCTGCAAGTGCGGGTGCGGCGCGGGCATGGAAAAAATGGACGCCGATCTGCTGCATCTGCTCGACGAGGCCCGCGATCTGGCGGGCACGCCGTTTTCGCTGACGTCCGCCTACCGTTGCCCCAAGCACAACAAGGCCGTCGGGGGCGTGCCCACGTCCGCCCACGCGCGCGGGTATGCCGTGGACATCCGCTGTGTGGATTCCCATTCCCGTTTCGTGATCCTTCAAGCGTTGCTTGAAGTTGGTTTCCGGCGCATCGAGCTGGCCCCGACGTGGATCCATGTGGACAACGACCCGGACAAGCCGCGCGACGTGGCCTTTTACCGGCATGGGGGCGCATACTGATGGAAACGGCTGTGATTGATTTCCTTTTTTCGGCACTGGCCCAGCTCGCCGCCCAGTATCCCGACGCGGCGTGGCTTGCCGTCGCCCTGAGCGCGGTCATGACCGTCTGCGGGCTGTGCGCGGTGGCTACCGTCTGGATGCCCGTGCCCAAGGAAACGGCGGGGCCGTATGCCGCCGTGTACCGCTGGGCCCATGCCTTTGCCGCGCATTTCGGGCAGAACCGGGGCGCGGTGGCGGACGGCAGATCCGAAACCGTGCAGGCCGAAGTCAAAGCCGTGACGGGGAAGTGATGCGCGGGCCGTCGTATCCCCCAAGCGGCTCTCCGGGCGGCAAGGCCCGCGGCTGGCGGCAATCCCGGAGTTGGCGCGTGCCCGCCGTGGGGCGGCTGATGGCGCTGTTGTGCGCGCTGCTGCCGGGGGCGTGCGGCTGCGCCCAGTGGACGGGGCTGGCCTTGGCGGACGCCACCGCTCCGGAAGGCCCGGCACGTCCGGCCTGCACGTTCCCGGCCTCCGCATCGGAGTGGGGTATGCCGGCCCCGCTCTCAGATACATTGGAGGGGATTATGCCGGAACCGGCCCCGCTTCCGGCCTCCCGGCTTCTGGGGCGGAGGGGCGGCTTTCGGGCATTTTGGCCCATACACCGGACCCGCCCTTGCCTTCTGCGGGGGCGTTCCCGGAGCCGTCTCAGCCTTGCGTGGCGGGCTCTGCGGAGGGGCTGCCGTTCGTATGGGGAACCGTCTCCCCGGCAAGCCCCTGTTCCGGCGGGGAAGGGCTGGGCTTGGCGCGGGAAGCGGGCCCGGAGGCCCTGTATTCGGGGCGGCGGGCGCATCCCGTGCCCGGTTCCGGCGGGTGGGGGCTGCGGTTCAAGGGTATGGAGGCGGCGCGGTGAGCGAAGAAGAGAACATCCGGCTTGTCCGCGAGATCGGGGAAGTGAAGGCCGAGCTTTCCGGGCTCAAGGCCGAGGTCGCGGGCACGAACCAGCGCCTCGACGACATCGTGATCACCCAGCTCAAGGATCACGGCAAGCGGCTGGCCATGCAGGATATCCGCATCAGCTCCCTTGAGCAGGCCGAGAACAGGCGGGCGGGGGGGATTTCCGCGCTCGCGGCGATCGCCACGGTCGCCGGAAGCGTCGGGGCGCTGCTCATGAAGGTCTTCGGCTGATCTCCGGCGTCCCGCATCCGGCACCCCCTCATCCCCGTCTGGAGGGGCCCTGCAAGCGATTGAGGCCGAGGCGCAGCTCCGGGACCTCCCGTCCGGGGGAACCCTTTCCCACCCGTGGGGCGTCCTTACGATCAATATGGACAGCTATGGAATGGATACCCCCTTTCCCGTCCGCGGGGCGTTCCCATAGCCCGATCCGATAAGCTTCCCTACGCACGCCCTTTCCCACCCGTAGGGAGGCGTTCCGGCCTCTCATTTGGCCCTCTACGGATAGGTTGCCCCTTTCCCGCCCGTGGGGAGGCGCTCCGGCTTTCACCTGTGCCTTCATCCCTTTCCCCTTGCCCAGCCCCCTGTTTCGATGCCCTTCGCCGGGGGCGGTTTTCCGCCGCAAACGGTTTCCCGCGGCCCGGCGTTTTCGGCTTTTTCCGACCGCCGGAACTTGTTCAGGGTGCGCTTTTGGGGCGTTGCGCCGCATTGTGGGGACAGCCTCCCGATGGGGAGGCCCCTCGCCGCACAGGGGCAGGTCGATCGGCGCATAAAGCCGGGCCCTGATGACAGGCCCCTCGCCGCACGGGGGAGGGGCGCTCCGGAATGCGGAGGCCCCGGATCACAAAAGGAGCGTTCATGAACACTAGCGCTACAGGCGGCTTCCTTCAGCCCGAACCCGGTCTGGCCCGTTCGGACATCGAGCGGCTGATCGGGGACGTGATCGCGGGCATCACCGGGCTTCCCCGGGATCTCGTCCGCGAACGGATCGCCGTGCCTCAGGCCGATCCGGAAACCGGGGCCACGTGGTGCTCGTTCGGCATCACGAAGCGTTCCGAATCCAAATCGCAGGTGCGGCATTACGAAACCGAGGACGGGCAGGGCATGAGCCGCGTGCTCACCCTTGAGACGCTGACGGTCCCGGCCAGCTTCTTCGGCCCCGCCTGTGAGGACATGGCCCTGAAACTGAAGGCGGGGCTTCACATTTCTCAGAACCGCGAACCGCTCTGGCACGCCAACATCGCGCTGGTGCAGGCAGGGGACGTGATCACGCCTCCGGCTTCCTCCGCACCCGGCGTACCTGACGATCTGCGCTGGAGCGGGCGGGCGGATCTGACGCTGACCTTCCGGCGGGGGCCCTCGTCCCCGCAGGGCAAGGCGGCGGAAGGCACTGTGGCAATCACCCATGCGGAACAGCCCGATTGCGGCATCCGCGGCAACTGACAGGAGTTTTATCATGGCACGAGCTTTGAGCGTGGACCGCGTCGTCCGCGTCGGCATCAATCTTCAGCCGATGGCGGCGGCCCGGCGCAATTTCGGCACGCTGCTCATCATCGGCGCTTCCGGCGTCATCGACATGGAGGAACGCCTCCGCGCCTATACCGGCATCGACGGCGTGGCCGCCGACTTCGGCATGGACGCCCCGGAATACCGGGCCGCCGAACTCTATTTCTCCCAGTCCCCCCGCCCCGCGCAGCTCTGCGTGGGACGCTGGGGCAAAACCCCCACCCCCGCCATCCTCAAGGGCGGCATCTTCTCCGACGGCGAGGCCGACGCTTCCGCGTGGGCTTCCGTCAAGGACGGCAGCTTCGCCGTTTCCGTGGGCGGCGTCTCCAAGGACATCACCGGCCTCGACTTCTCCGGCGCGACCAACATGAACGGCGTCGCCGCCGTCGTCAGCGCCGCCCTCGCCTCCGCCGGGGCTTCCTGCGCGTGGGACGGGCAGCGCTTCGCCATGAAGACCAGCACGCTGGGCGCTTCCGCCGGGATCGGCTATCTGGCCCCGCTGTCCGAGCCCGCCGGGACCGACATTTCCGCCATGCTGCGCATGACCGCCTCCACCGGCCTGCCCCCGGTCGCGGGCACCGACGGCGAAACCGCCAAGGAAGCCGTGGCCGCGCTGGCCGACAAGTCCGGCGACTGGTACGGCTGCGTCTTTGCCGACGAGGGCCTGGCCGTCGAGGATCACCTTGACGTGGCCGCCTTTGTCGAAGCCTCCGCCAAGGCCCGCATCTACGGCGTCACCGTCACCGACAGCCGCGCGCTGGACGCCGGATACGCCGAGGACGCCGCCAGCAAGCTCAAGGAGCTGGCCCGCAAGCGCACCATCGTGGCCTACAGCCGCAACCCCTACGCCATCGTCTCCGCGCTCGGCCGCGCCTTCACCGTGAACTTCTCGGCCAACCGCAGCACCATCACCCTGAAGTTCAAGCAGCTTCCCGGCGTCGTCGCCGAGGGCCTCACCGAAACGCAGGCGCAGGCCCTCGAAGCCAAGCGCTGCAACGTGTTCGCCGCCTACGACAACGATACCGCCATCTTCCAGGAAGGCGTGATGTCCGGTCCGGCCTACTTCGACGAGATCCACGGCCTCGACTGGCTTCAGAACGCCATCCAGTCCGAAACCTGGAACCTGCTCTACCAGTCCAAGGCCAAGATCCCCCAGACCGACGCGGGCGCCAACCAGATCATCACCTGCATCGAGGCCGTGCTCGGCGAAGCCGTGAACAACGGCCTTGTGGCTCCGGGCACGTGGAACGCCGACGGTTTCGGCCTGCTGGAACGCGGCGATTATCTCGACAAGGGCTACTACGTATACACGACCCCCGTGGCCGAACAGGCGCAGTCCGAGCGCGAGCAGCGCAAGTGCCCGCCCATCCAGATCGCCGCCAAGCTTGCCGGGGCCATCCATTTCGTCGACGTGCAGATCGACGTCAACCGCTGATTGAGGACGGAAAACCATGGGACATTCGTATAGCTTTCTCGATGTGCAGGCTTCCATCTACGGGCCGGGCGGCAACGTCTCCCTCGCCGGAGACGAGGCCGGGGTCGAACAGGGCGGCATCACCGTCACGCCCGCCGGCGAGCGGAGCAAGATGACCGTCGGGGCCGACGGCTCCGTGATGCACAGCCTGCTCGGCGACAAATCCGGCACCGTGTCGGTCAAGCTGCTCAAGACCTCCAGCGTCAACGCGGCGCTCCAGATCATGTACAACCTCCAGACCACCACCGGCGCCCAGCACGGCATGAACACCATCGTCATCCGCGACGTTGCGCGCGGCGACGTGATCACCTGCCAGAACTGCGCCTTTGCCAAGCAGCCCGCCATCACCTACGGCACCGATGCCGGGGCTGTGGAGTGGACGTTCAACGCCGGGTCCATTTCCTTCCTGCTGGGGATGTAGCCATGCAGTTCACCATCAAGGACAAGACCTTCGATTCCGGCAGGCTGAACGCCTTCCAGCAGCTCCATGTGGTGCGGCGTCTGGCCCCGGTGACCGAGCGGCTCGTGGCCCTCGCCGGAAGCGCGGGCGACCCCGAAGCCTTCCTCGGCCCGCTGGCCCGCACCGTGGGCGAGCTGCCCGACGCCGATGTGGACTACATCCTGAACGCCTGCCTCGACGTGACGCAGATCCGGCAGGATACGGGCGGTTTCGCCAGGCTGCGCGTGAACGGCGTGGTCATGTTCCCGCTGGATCTGACCATGCTGCTCGGCATCGCGGCGCATGTCCTGAAAGACAACCTGTCCGGTTTTTTCGCAGACCTCCCCTCGGTTTTGAACCGTGCGGGGAAGGCTGCGGAATCCGATGGGTAACGCTCCCCGATGGGCAGGACTGGCTGATGAGGCCGGTCCTGCGGGGGCTGTGCCGGTATGAGGGCCTCAAGGACGGCACGCTTTCGCTTGAGGACGTGGCGCTCATGAACGACGCCCTGACCGTGCAGGAAGAGAACGAACGCCGCTTTATGGCGGCGAAAGAAAAGGAACGTGCGTGATGGCTGTAGCCGGAGAGCAGATACTCACCAGACTGGGGTTTGAGGTCGACGGGATCTCGCTCAAGTCCTCCTTGGAGAAGGTCGCGGCGTTCGGCTCCGCTCTCCGGCGGGCCTTCGCCGACGCGTCCGCCGCGCTCGTCGGGGTCGCCAAGGGGGAGGCCGAGGTCGCCGCGCAGGCGGACGCGCTCGGCGTTTCCGTGGAGCGGTTCGCGGAATGGCGGTTCATCGCGGAACAGACGGGCGCTTCGGCGGACGCGCTCGAAGCCTCCCTCAAGGCCATGCTCGCCAACAATCCGGGTTTGTCCGACGCGGCCTCGGAACTGGAGCGCGCGGGCGGGGCTATGCGGGAGATGGGCGATGCCCAGCGCGAGGCGTATGCGCGGGGGCTGGGCATCGATCCTTCCCTCATCCCCATGCTTACGCGGGACGTTTCCGGGCTGCGCGACATGTTCCGGTCGCTCTACGCCACGGCGGGGACGGACGCCGCGAAAGCCGCCGAGGACGGCAAGGGCTTCCTTGACGGCATGGCGCGGCTGGCGGGCCTGTGCGACCTGCTGGCGAAGACGGTGGCGCTTTCGCTGCTGGGCACGGCCCGAAGCGGCATCGAGGCGCTCGGGGATGCGTTCGTGGCGCATTTCGACGACATCCGGCGCGTGCTGGAGCTTGTGGTCGCGCTTGCCTCCGCCGCCGCCCCGGTCATCGGCGCGGCGCTCGGCCTGCTCGTCTCGTGGGGCGGGCAGCTCGCGGGCCTGCTCGGGACGCTGGACGCGGATCTCGTCGCCGGGATCGGCAAGGGGATCGCGGCCTTCATGGCCCTGCGCGGGGCCGTGGGCGCGGCGATCATCGGGTTCGCCAACCTCAAGGAAGCGTGGGCGCTGCTGACGGCGGCCTTTTCCGCCAACCCCTACCTCCTCGCCATCGGAGCCGCCGTGACGCTCGCGGTGGTCGTCATGGACAACTGGGGCGCGGTCAAGGCGTTCCTCCTCGGCGTCTGGGACGCCGTGGCGTCCGGCGTGCGGGCCGCCGTGGATGCGGTGGCGTCGGCCTTCGATAACGCAGTAAACTTCGTAACAGGGGCGGGGTCCGCCATTGCCGGGGCTGTCGGCCCGGCCGTCTCCTCCGCAATGGGCTTCGCCGGCGCGGCTGTTTCCGGCGCGGCGGATCTGCTTGCCTCGGCGTTCGGCGGCGCGGCGGACGTGGTGTCCGGCCTGTTCTCGGGCATGGGCGCGGCGATCGGGATTGCCTTGCAGGGGATCATGGACGGCTTCCGGCTCCTCGGCGGGCTCGCCGCCGCGATCTTCTCCGGGGATCTTTCCGGCGCGCTGGATGCGGGGATCGGGCTGTTCCGGAACTTCGGGGAAACGGCCCTCGGCGTCTTCCCGGCGCTCGGGGAAGGCATCCTCGGCGGCCTGTCCTCCCTGTGGGGCAGGGTCATGGAGGCGTTCCCGGACTTCGGCGCGTGGGCGTCGGGCGTTGCGGAAGCCGTGGGTTCGGCGTTCTCCGGTGCGGCGGAGTCCGCAGGCCCGGCACTCTCCAGCACGCTGGACGCCGTGGGGCCCGCCGTTTCCGGCGTTGCGGAGGCGCTGGCCCCTGTGGTTTCGGGGGCTGCGGAGGCTGTTTCCTCCACGGGTTCCTGGGTCGCGGGCGCGGTGTCTTCGGCGTGTTCGGGCATCGCCGGCTTCGTGGGCCCGGCTGTTTCCGGCGCTGTCGAAGCTGTGGGTTCGGCCTTCTCCGGTGCGGCTGAAGCCGTGGCCCCGGCGGTTTCCGGTTTAGCGGAAGCGGCGGTTTCGGCTTTCGGAGGCGTCGCGGACACGCTGGGCGCAGCCTTCGGGAACGTCGCTGGCGCGGCGTCCTCGGCCTTCTCCGGTGCGCTGGATATGGTGGGGCCCGCGGCTTCGGAAGCCGCTGATCGGCTTTCTTCGGCGCTGTCCGGCGCGGTGGCGTTCGTATCCGGCCGGTTCCCGAGCCTCGGCGCGGCGGCTGAGGCCGTGGGGCAGGGGCTCGCCAGCGAGTTCCAGAGCATCCGCGATCTCGTGGCCTCCGTGTTCTCGGGGGATCTTTCCGGCGCGCTGGATGCGGCGCTCGGGCTGTTCTCGGGCTTCCGGGAAACGGCTTTCGCCATTTTCGCGGCGCTCGGGGAAGCCGTGCTCGGCGTGTTCGCCTTCGTGTGGGGACAGGTCACGGCGTCCTTCCCGGACTTCGGCGCGTGGGCGGCAAGCTCGGCTTCGGCGGTTGCCGGGGCGTTCGGCAAGGCCCTCGGCTGGGTGCGGGAAAAGCTCTACGGGCTCGTCGACATGCTTCCCGACTGGGCGCTGGAAAAGCTCGGCTGGAAGCGGCTCCCCGATGCGGGCGCGGAGGACGGTATGCCCGGATTCCGCGCTCCGTACGCCCACGGCGGGCAGGGCGCCCCCGCCGGGAACGGCGGTTCCGGATATGGCGGCCTTTCCTCCGGGAACGGTTCCTCCGGGAATGCTTGGGGGGCGGGTTCCGCTGCGGGCGTTTCCTCCGGCGGCGCTTGGGGAGCGGGCTCTGTGGGCGGCACGCCTTCGGATGGCGCTTTCGCGGGCGCTCCTGCGGGAGGCTTGGGTACGGGAGGTTCCGGGGCGGGCAGTTTTGGGGCGGACGGCCCCGGCGGTCCATTCTTCCCGGGCGCTTCCGGCGGCTCCTTCGGGGGCGCTCCGGGAAGCTCCGGACAGGGAAGGGCGCCGGGAGGCGGCTCCTCCCGTGCGGGCCTTTTCGGGCCCGGCTTCGGGACGCAGCCGTTCTTCTCCCCCTCCACGGAAGCCTACCTGATGGCCGCCCCGTGGCAGTCGGCGGCGATGGCCTCCGCCGGCGGCGCGGTTTCGCTGGAATCCAGGACGGAAATCAACGTCAGCGGCGCAAGCTCGCCGGATGAGGTGGCCCGCCGCGTCGCCGTGGAACAGGACAACATCAACGCGGATCTGATCCGCTACGCACAGGGGGCCGCCCGATGAACTGGCTGACCCAACCGCTGGAACGCGTTTTCCTGCGCCCGCTGCGCAGCCTCGGCGGGCTCTCCTTCGACGTGGTCGTTTCCGAGGAGCACGAGGACACCCTGACCATCGCCAAGCATCCCGTGGAGCAGGGCGCGAACATCAGCGATCACGCCTACCGCAATCCGTGCAAGGTGGTCATCAGGGGCGCGTCGTCGGAGAGCACCTACGGCCTGCCGGTCTGGGACCCGTACAACGCCACCCTCTACAACGCGCTGCTGGCGCTGCAAAACGCCCGTGAGCCCTTCGACATCGTTACGGGCAAGCGCAAGTACGGCAACATGCTGCTGGAGAAGCTGACGGTGACCACCACCCCGGACTCCGAGCACGCGCTCATGGTGACGGCGGAGTGCCGCGAGGTGATCATCGTGAGGACGCAGGTGATAGCGGTCCCGGCCGAACCCGGCAGGCACCGGAACCCCGCCAAGACCGGCGGGACGGCGAACAAGGGCCAGAAGCAGGCCGTCCCCGTGAGGTGACGTACTGCATGGCCTTGAAGATACAACCAAAGTGAGTGCGACAATGCGTTATGTCATTCCCCTGACCCCTGAGCCGCAGCGGTTCAGCATCGTTCTGGCGGGCCGCGAGCTGCTGCTTGCCGTCCGCTGGATGGACGCGCCCGAAGGCGGCTGGCTGCTCGACATGGCCGACGCCGAGGGCGTCCCCCTCGTTTCCGGCATCCCGCTGGTGGCGGGGTGCGACCTGCTTGAGCCGTATGTGTATCTGGGGCTCGGGGGCGCGCTCCTGCTCTCGGGGGACGAGCCGCCCTCCCCGGATACGCTCGGGCGGGGCGTGGACCTGCTGTTCGAGGTGGCTGATCATGGCTGAGGCAACAAGCCGTAGCGGGGAACGCCGCGATGAGGGCCGCCAGTGGCTGCGCCGGTGCTCGCTGCTCGTCGGGCCCAAGGAGGGCGGCGCGCTGGAGCTTGGGGAACTGCGCGTTGCCTTCACCGTCAAGGTGAGCGAGCAGGAAACCCCCAACAGCGCCTCGATCAAGGTCTACAACCTCTCCGAGGCCACAGCCGGGCGGATCCGCAAGGAATTTACCCGCGTCATCCTTCAGGCCGGGTATCAGGGCAACTGTTCCGTCATCTTCGACGGGAACATCACCAAGGTGGCGCTCGGGCAGGAGGGCGGCCCCGGAGCCGGGAAGAACGGCGGCGAGGGCGAAGGGTTGGACACCTGCCTCGAGATCAGCGCCGGGGACGGCGACAGGGCCTACAACTACGCGCTGGTCAATACCTCGCTGGCGGCGGGCTCCACCCCCGACGACCACGTCCGCGCCTGCATGAAGGCCTTTTCCGCCAAGGGGATCGAACCCGGCTACATCCCTCTCCTTCCCGGCCAGAAGCTCCCCCGGGGCAAGGTCATGTACGGCATGGCCCGCGCCTACATGCGCGATACCGCGAGGCGCACCGGCACGGCGTGGAGCTTCCAGAAGGGCAAGATGCAGATGGTGCCCGCCAGAGGCTACCTCCCCGGCGAGGCCGTGGTGCTTTCCGCCGGAACCGGGCTCATCGGCACGCCCAAGGCCAACGACAAGGGCATCGAGATCAAGTGCCTGCTCAACCCCCGCCTGCGCATCGGCGGGCGCGTCCGGCTCGACAACGCGGGCGGGGCCGGGCTCAAGGCCGGGGCGGGGCGGGAGCCGAGGGACGTCCACGACGGCCTCTACCGCATCCTTTCGATAACCTTCTCCGGCGACACGCGGGGTGCGGACTGGTACGCCACCCTGTCGTGCGTCGGCATTGACGATACCTCTCAGCTTCCTTTGGACGAGGCACGGTGATGGACAGACGAGAAAGATGGGCCGAGCCCGTCGAAGCCCTGCGCGCGGCCCTCGACGGCAGGCAGGCGGAAATGTGGACGGCGCTGCCCGGCATCGTCCAGTCCTTTGATCCGGCGGCGATGACGGTTTCCGTACAGCCCGCCGTTGCCGGGCGGATCTCCGACGAGGCGGGAAAGGCCGCTTCCGTGGATCTGCCCATCCTGCCGGACGTGCCGGTGGTGTTCCCGGGCGGGGGCGGCTTTGCCCTCACCTTCCCGGTGGCGGCGGGGGACGAGTGCCTTGTGGTGTTCGCCTCCCGCTGCATCGACGCGTGGTGGCAGTCCGGCGGCGTCGGCGAGCCGATGGAGCCCCGGATGCACGACCTCTCGGACGGCTTCGCCCTTGTCGGCGTGCGCAGCCAGCCGCACAGGCTGTCCCCCGCCGTGCACACGGGGAACACGCAGCTCCGCGCCGACGACGGGAGCGCCTACGTCGAGATCACGCCCGGCGGGGCGGTTACGGCGGTGGGGCCCTCGTCCGTCACCGTCAGAAGCGGCGGCTCCATCACGCTGGACGCCCCGCGGATCGTCATCAAGGGGCTGCTCTCCATGCAGTCGCAGGGCGGCGGCGCGACCACGGCCACGCTCGCCGGATCGCTCAACGCCACGGGCGACGTGACCACATCGAACATCAGCCTCAACAGCCATACGCACCCCGGCGACAGCGGGGGGACCACGGGAGGCCCGCAATGAAATACCGCAAACTGACGGAAAACGGCGACTACGCCTTCGGGCGCGGCGGCGCGGACATGCACGCCGACACCCCGGAAGCCGTGGGGCAGGCCGTCCTGACCCGGCTGAGGCTGTTCGCGGGGGAATGGTTCGTCGACCTCAAGGAAGGGACGCCCTACGTCCCCGGCGTGCTCGGCAAGCACACGCAGGACACGTATGACCCCGTCTTCCGCGAGCGGATACTGGATACGGAAGGCGTGACCGGCATCGTTTCGTATGCCTCCTCCTTCGACGGCGAAACCCGCAAACTCTCCGTGCGGGCCGTCATCGGCACGGTCTACGGGGAAACGACGATACAGGAGGTTTTTTAATGGCGCTCGCCACCATCGACGAAACCGGGCTGCACCTGCCCGACTATCCCACGGTCCTTGAGGACGTCAAAGCCCGTTTCCGGGGCATTTACGGCGACGACCTCTATCTTGGGCCCGACAGCCAGGACGGGCAGCTCTGCGCCGTCTTCGCCCTCGCCCTGCACGACGCCTATACCCTCGCCGGGAGCGTCTACAACGCCTATTCCCCCGCCACGGCGCAGGGGACCGGGCTGTCCCGCATGGTCAAGATCAACGGCCTCCGGCGCAAGCCCTCGGGCCGCAGCACCGTCGACCTGCGCCTTGTGGGGCAGGCCGGGACGGTCATCCGGGGCGGCATGGCCGGGGACGCCGCCGGGAAACGCTGGCTGCTCCCCGACGAGGTGGCCATCCCGCAAAGCGGCGAGATCACCGTGACCGCCACGGCGGAGGAGAGCGGGGACATCCGGGCCGCCGCCGGGGACATCGTCAAGATCCTCACGCCCGCCCGGGGCTGGCAGTCCGTGGGCAACCCCGCCGCGGCCCTGCCCGGTGCCGCCGTGGAGACGGACGCGGAGCTCAGGCGGCGCCAGGCCATCTCCACCGCGCTCCCGTCCCTGACCGTGTTCGAGGGCACGCTGGGGGCCGTGGCGTCCATCCCCGGCGTCACCCGCAGCCGGGGCTATGAGAACGACGGAGGCGTGCCCGACGCCGACGGCATCCCCGGCCACAGCATCTGCATGGTCGTCGAAGGCGGGGATACGGCGGCCATCGCGGAGGCCATCGCCGCGAAGAAGGGGCCGGGGGCCGGGACGTACGGCACGACCGAGGCGCTCGTGCGCGACAAGTTCGGCGTCCCCAACGTCATCAAGTTCTTCCGCCCGGTGGAGACGCCCGTGTACGCCACCGTCACCATCAGGCCCTTCCCCGGCTACCTTTCCACCACCGGGGAAAGCATCAGGAAGAACGTGGCGGAACACATCAACGGCCTGAACATCGGGGACGACGTGTCGCTTTCGCGCCTGTACTCGCCCGCGAACGCGGCCAACGCCGCCTCCTACGACATCGAGTCCATCACGCTCGGGACGTCGCAGGGCGCGCAGTCCGCCGCAAACGTGGCCGTCGCCTTCAACGCCGTGGCGTCCTGCTCGGTGGATCGCGTCAAGCTGGTGGTGCGGCCATGAGCGGCTATCTCGGCCTTGTGACCTCGGAGCACCGCAACCGTCCCCGGTTCATGGCGACGGTCGCGGCGGTCACCGATCCGCTGTGCGGGCTGCAGGAGCTGCTGGAAACCATGCGCGCCGCCTTTGACGTGGATTCCGCCGTGGGCGGGCAGCTCGACCGTACCGGCGAATGGATCGGCAGGAGCCGCCACCTGCGGCTTGAGCTGGACGACGTGTATTTCGAATGGGGCCGCGAGGCCGTGGGCTGGGCGCGGGGCTCGTGGAAGGGGCTGTACGACCCCGAAACGGGCATGGTGCGCCTGCCCGACGAGACGTACCGCCTGCTGCTCAAGGCGAAGATCGGCGCGAACCGCTGGGACGGGACCGTGCCCGGCGCGTATGAGGTCTGGGAATCGGCCTTTGCGGACACGGGCAGCCTCATCCTCATGCAGGACAATCAGGATATGTCCGTGGTCATCGGGCTTGCCGGGACGCCGCTCGACGCGGTGATGCGCAACCTCCTCCTGCAAGGGTACCTGCCGCTCAAGCCGGAAGGCGTGCGGGTGGCGTGGTACGCCGTGGCCCCGGAGCGCGGACCGCTGCTCGGCTGGAACTGCGAAACGGGCGGCCTGTCCGGATGGGGCAAGGGGATCTGGCCCGTCAGGCTGGAGCCGCTGCCGTAGGTGCGGGGGCATCAGGGCGGCGATAATCGAAAGGGGGCATGGCGGACGGAAGGGCGTCCGCCATGCCCTTTTTGTTTGTCCGGAGGGGCCGGAAGCCGGGGGAGGAGCAGGAGGGGCGCGGAGCGGAGGAACTTGTTCAGGGTCGGAAAAGGCGGCATGGGCGGGCATGGTGGGCGGAAGAGGAGTTCATCATGCCCACATCCGTTATCAATGAAATTCTTTCGTTTTGCCCACAGGGGACCATAGCCAGCGGCGACATCATGGCGCTGGAGGATTACAAGAACGACGTGCAGCGCCTCCGGGGGCATCAGCCGGGGATCGCCAGACGCGAACTGGAGAACATGGCCCTGCGCCAGTCGTCCTTCGTCGCCGCCGGGCTCGCCCAGTTCGTCGCCAAACGCTACGCGCCGGGCGTCCGTGACGATGCCGATCTGGACACGCTGGAAACGGCCATCACAGCGGCCATCACGGCCCTGATCGCCGCGGGCAACGCCCAGACCGCCACCCGCCTCGCCACGAAACGCACCATCGGCGGCGTGGCCTTCGACGGCTCGGCGAACATCCATCACTACGCAACCTGCTCGACGGCTGCCGCCACCGCCGCGAAAACCGTTGCGCTGGCGGGATTCGCGCTGGCTACCGGGGCCCGCGTCCTTGTGAAGTTCACCGTAACCAACAGCGCCGCCAACCCGACCCTCGACGTCAACGGCACGGGCGCGAAGCCCATCCAGTACCGTGGGGCCGCCATCGCCGCCGGGACGCTGGCCGCGAACCGGACCTACGAATTCGTCTACACCGGCGCGCAGTACGAGCTTGTCGGCGACGTGGACACGAACACGACCTATCCCCTCGCAACGGCCTCCAACGACGGCCTGATGGCGAAGGGCGACAAGGGCAAGCTGGACGGCATCGCCGTGGGCGCGGAAGTGAACCAGAACGCCTTCGGCAATATCCTCGTCGGCTCGACCACCATTGCGGCGGACACGAAGACCGACACGCTGACCTTCGTAGCCGGGACCAACGTGACCCTGACGCCGGATGCTGCGAACGACAAGCTGACCATCGCCGCCAAGGATACGACGTACGCCGCGGCCACGCAGTCCGTCGCCGGCCTCATGAGCGCTGCGGACAAGAAGTCCGTTGATTATTGCGAAGCGCTCCGCCTGTCGATGATCGGCGTGCCACGCTACTGGCGCTCGACGACCCTCCCCGCGAATCACGTCTGGGCGAACGGAGACCTCGTCCTGTTCTCCGACTGGCCCGAGCTGAAAAAAGTCTATGATGGCGGAGGATTCACCGGAATGCTGCTCGCCTACAACGCCACCAGTGCCACCATCGCCGCCAACCTCGGCAAATGGCGCCCCAACGCCGCTAACCCCACGGGATTATATGTTCCCAAGCTGAGCGACCAGTTTTTCCGAGGGTGGACGCAGGGGGCGGGCCGGGAAGCGGGGAGTTGGCAGCAAGATGCAATACGGAACATCCTTGGCCAACTAGGATCGATATGGTCATACAAAAACACCCTTCCCGGCGGCACGGGAGCCTTGTCGTGGACGACTTCTGGCGAAGGAGGTTTTGTAGCTAGCAGTGAGATCACGATGCAGGGGGTAACCTTTGATGCGTCATGTGTCGTTCCGACCGCCGAGGAAGACCGCCCGGTCAACGTCGCGCTCCCCGTCATTTTATATCTTGGTCTGCCTGCTTAGGTAGCTATCCCCATGTATAAAATTATAGGGAGGTTGATGCTTGACGGCATGACTGTGGCAGACGCGCCGTATGTCGGATTTGCGGCTGAGGCCCTAAATCCAACTGTAACAAGGTAATCTATTGCAGAGTCAGTCCCTCCCTGTACGTTTTCAGCGATGATATCGCTTCCGGCGAAAGGTCCTTCCGCTACTGCCGGACGGGCAAAGACTTGCCCGTATTTGCCGATAATGTCGGGCAGGCCCGGAGCATTGTACTTCCCGGCCTCTCCCGCCCCGAGCGTCCACCCTCGGAAACGCGCAGGGCGAGGCAAAAATCCTTTTTTATTCGCTATGCTATTTGAAAAGAACATAGAGATATTTTCTGACCCCAACCCTTCGGTGTTGTGTGTCTTTTCCATCTGCCCCCCGCCTTTCCGAGCGTGGACGGGGGGAACAGGGAGGGAGGCCGGGAGTTGGCAAGGAGATGCAATACGAGAGATAGCCGGTACTGCAAACCTGTGTAGGATTGGCTCTACACCCGGTTCCCCATCATCGGGTGCAATATCTGTGGTACGTGACCCAAACAATGGCATAATAGATGCGTCCGGAGGCGAACCGCTGTATGGCAATCTGGTCTTCTCCGCAGCTAAAGTTGTTCCTACAGCCGCCGATAACCGTCCGGTCAACGTTGCGATTCCCGTCATTCTGTATCTTGGCCTCCGTGCTTGAGTTTTTGTGATAGCCTCCGCGTTTCCGAGCTTGGACGCTTGGGGCGGGCCGGGAAGCGGGAAGCTGGCAACAGGATGCTGTTGAAACGGGAATAACCTCCATATATTGCGAGCCGATGGGAGGCTATGGGGATAACTATCCTGCTACAGTTACACTAGAAGGGAATGTCTCTCTGCATGATACCGGCTACGCAGACAGTATTATAGTATACATGACAGACATTGGTACACCAGTCGTTCACCGTAGATACTATATTAACCAGCGTCAGGCATTGGAAACACGACCTGTAAATATCGCTCAACCTTCCATCATCTATCTCGGCCTCCCTGCTTGAGTTTTTGTGACGGACTGCGCCTTTCCGAGGGTGGACGGGGGGATGGCGTGGAGCGGGGTCGTCACAAAGTGATGCGATGCAAAATATCACAGGTGCGATCTGGGATTTTCCCGTTACTGCACCGATGACCTTTCTTGCTACATCTGGTGCCTTTACAAGGCCGGGAAGTACCGAAAGTGCTCTTTTGCAATCTCTGTATTCGTCAATGAACGAAATTGGTTACGGAGACGGCGTTACACTTGACGTGTCGCGTGTTGTACGGACATCGACTGAAAACCGCCCGGTTAACGTCGCTGTTCCTACCATGCTCTATCTTGGTATCCCGGCTTAATCTTTAGCATCCCCACACGCCTTTCCGAGGGTGGACGGGGGCCGGGAGTGCTGGAGGGTACAACGCTCCGGGCTTACCTGAGCTTACGGGCGGTTTTTCAGCCTACTGCTTTAATGACGGAGATCCGTGGCACGCGATGACTTCCACAAATAGCGGGCAGAATGCTTTGACCGTAGGGTCCTCTAACGGGACACGATATACTGCCTTCACTTTTAGAGCATCTCTCTCGAATACGATCTATGGCGCATCATCAACCGTCATGCCGCCGAGCGTTAACCTCCCCGTTATCTTGTATCTCGGCATTCCAGCTTAGGCCGGGAGGCCGAGATACAGAATAATAGGTTGCCATACGTGCGGCGGAACGGTGACAGGGCCTGTCGGGACAACACGGGAGGAATCAAACGCATTGGCACAGGCGTAAACAGCCGATGTTTCAGTTGCTCCTACAAAGCCTCCAACCTTTACCGCGTAACTGGAAAAGAAAGCGCCTGTGATGTGCGCTGCCGCGTCGGTCAGTCCCTCAGCGCCAACCCCGGTGATTGCACGCATCTGGTCTGTAGCCCAGCTCCCCGCCTCCCGGCTTCTCCCCGTCCAAGCTCGGAAACGCGCGGGCTATGATAAAAATTCAAGTATGGAGGCCAAGGTATAAAATTACAGGGAGTAAGACATGCTCTGGCGCAAACGCGGAACCGACATGATCCGATCCCCACATTAGCGCCGAATCAATAGTAAAGTTCGTGGGCCCATGGTTCTGTGACGTGACAGACATGTTGTACCCGTTCCCGTCACCGGGTGCGGTACTGAAAACGCCGGTGGTCTCCATCGGGGCGAGGTGATCATAGTTCACCATACCTTGGATTGTGCGCCCCGTATCTGTCATCCAGCTTCCCGCCTCCCGGCCCGTCCCCGTCCAAGCTCGGAAACGCGTGTGGGGATGCTAAAGATCAAACCGGGATACCAAGATAGAGAATGGTAGGAACAGCAACATTAACCGGGCGGTTTTCAGTTGCGGTAGTAACGGCTTCCCCTGAATCAAAGGTCAACATCTGCGAAGTTTTTATCGTACTATATTCGGCTACTGATGTTGTATCAGCACCTGCTGTCATTTTTGATAACGAACTCCCACTGATAACCGCTGGCCAACGGAAATTCCCCAAAACACCAGTGATCCGGCGCATTGCGTCACCCTGCGCCGAACCCGCTGCTCGGTTCCCTCCCGTCCAAGCTCGGAAACGCGTGGGGGGATGCTAAAGATCAAGCCGGGATACCAAGATAGAGAATGGTAGGAACAGCAACGTTGACCGGACGGTTCTCGGCGGCTGTTGGGACAGATGCCGCAGCGTTAAGAGTTACTTGACCGTAGTGCCACAACCCTTCAAGAGAGGTTCCTTGTATCTCTCCTCTTGCCATCCACGAAAAGACTCCTTGGCATGATGGAATCTGTCCCATGTGTACATCGTCTATTATTCCAACTAGATTTCTGATCGCATCCCCTTGCCAGCTTCCCGCTTCCCGGCCCGCCCCAAGCGTCCAAGCTCGGAAAGGCGGGCGTTAACCAAAAAACTCAAGCTCGGAGGCCAAGATATGTGATCACAGGGAGGTCGACTGACGCGGGCATGACGGTTGTCGAGCGTCCATAAATCGCGTTTACAGCTTGAGCAGTCAGAGTGATATCCATCGGATATACAGCCATCTGTGAGACCGTAGCCGACAGGTATGCTCCTTGGGTTACTACTCGCTGCACAAAACATCCCGTGGCCCGCTCTTGCCCTGTTGTCGTCGCTGTCTCCAAAAATCCAGTGATGTTCGGCAGCCCTGCATCGTGATGCGCCCCCGGAGTACCACCCGCCCCCGTCCACCCTCGGAAACGCGTGGGGGGATGCTAAAGATCAAGCCGGGATACCAAGATAGAGAATGGTAGGAACAGCA
>ENA-UPWK01000511-UPWK01000511.1-human-gut-metagenome-genome-assembly--contig:-NODE-511-length-40514-cov-6.253456_pt1 | contig 40514 bp, 39 predicted proteins | sample MGYA00250048_ERZ773373 | MGnify/ENA primary metagenome ERZ773373 (study PRJEB29103, sample SAMN06112059) | human gut metagenome | biome: human gut; feature: ankylosing spondylitis patient; material... | reverse complement strand
TTTGACTGGAAGGGGATTTTGGCCTTTTTTGTCGTCGCTATGCCGTGGTATGTTTATATGTATAGCGCCCATGGACAAGCCTTTTTGGATGGATTCTTAGGCCTTAACAATGTAACACGTGCGACTCAGTCTGAACATCCGGAAGATAATGTGTGGTGGTACTATATCGCTATTTTCCTCGGCGCTTCTTTACCGTGGACGGGCGCTGTTATTTATGGCATGATAACGGGCTTTAAACAGCACCATAAGTGGTACGTGTATTGCATGTGTTGGGGCGTGGGTACTGTTCTATTCTATTCCTTGATGGCCACTAAGTATCCTCTATATACATTTATTAGTCTTGTACCTTTCAGTATTCTTGGTACATTAGGGGCTATGAAAGCTCTGCGTCCGGGTCGGCCTCGTTATGTCCCATGGATTGTAGTCGGTCCCACACTATTGTTATGGATCGCTTATGTAGGGGCGTCTTTCTTTGCACCTTGGGGCTATTATGGATTACTCTATGTTTTGGCAGGCGTATCCATATTAGGGCTGTTATGGTTCTGGTGGACTCGCCAACGTTATCGTTTGTTGACCATCAGCAGCAGGTCCCGCATCATGCCCCAGGTGTCCAGCTCCACCACCGAGCCCACCAGCAGCTTCATGGTCAGGGGGATCACCACCGGGGAGAGGAGTGTATCCAGCAGCACCACCGAGAGGCACAGGGCGGTATTGCCCCGACTCATGCCCACCCACATAAGGGACGCCACACCGGTGGGCACTGCATACTCCAGCACCAGCCCGATGGTAAACAGCGGCGCGTCCGGAAAGCACAGCGTCCCCAGGCCCAGGGTAATGAGGGGCATCACCACGTGGAGCAGGCCGAAAATCACCGCCACCGGCAGAGGGTGGCGGACCACCTGCGCCAGCTCCCGGAAGCCGCCGCCCAGGCTGTTGGAAAAAGTCATGAAGGCGAACAGCCCTACCGTCACCCCGTTCAGGTGGGAGAGCACCTCCGGAAAGGCAATGCCCAGCGCCACACAGCAGATCACCACCGGCGCCATGTGTCCGCCCAGGAAGCCATCCAGGCGGCCGAGCGTTCTCAAATCCGATCCCCTCTTTTCCAGTTCCTGTTCAGCGGCAGAGATAGGAAAACCAGCCCTCAGCGCTCCGTGTCTCCAGGATCTCCCAGCCGTTTTCCCGCAGGCGGTCCGCCACCTCCTGCGCCCGGTCGTCGATGATGCCGGAGCAGAGGAACAGTCCGCCCGGAGCCAGCATGGGCCGCACCAGCGGAGAAAGGCCGATGATGACGTCCGCCACGATATTAGCCACCACCATCTGCCAGCCGCCGCCCAGATCCGCCCGCAGGACCGCGTCCCCCAGTACATCTCCGATCCGGACGGTGTAGGTGTCCTGCCCGATGCCGTTGAGGGCGGCGTTCTCATAGGCTACGTCCCGGCACTTGTCGTCGATATCCACCGCCGCGGCGGAGGCCGCCCCCAGTTTCAGCGCCGCGATGGAGAGGATGCCGCTGCCGCAGCCCAGGTCCAGTACCCGCTCGCCGCCGCGGATGGTCTTCTCCAGCGCCGTCAGGCACAGGCGGGTGGTGGCATGACTGCCGGTGCCGAAGGTGAGGCCCGGATCCAACACCAGGGCCACCCGCCCGGCGGCAAGGCCCGCCCGGACCTTGGGGTCCTCCCGCAGCCACTCCGGCACCACCAGCAGCCGGTCCCCAATCTCCATGGGCTTGTAATACTGCTTCCAGTTGTTCTCCCAGTCGGCGTCCTCCAGGTCATCCAGGGTCATCAGCAGGGTGCCGCAGTCGTCCCGGGTCTTTTTCAGCTCCTCCAGGGCGATGCGGACCTCCCCCAGCTTGGCGAAGCCCTCGTCCCCCGCCTCCAGATAGAAGGTGATCCGGGACCGGCCCTGCATCTCCTGCCGCAAATCCTCGTCCACATAGTCCCAGTACTGCCGGTTGTTCTCCAGGAAGTCCTCGAACTCCGTCTCGTCATCGATCACCACACCGTCGATGCCCAGGGCGGAGAGCATCGTCTCCACCGGCTCCAGTCCGGTGTGGTTTGTGTCGATATGTACCTCCAGCCATTTCACAGCCGTCACCTCATCTCTCCGCCGGAGCGGAATTATATTTGATCTCCAGGGAAAAGCGCCCCTCTGAAGGGACGCTTTTCCGTCTGGCCTCACCGGCGGCTGCCCAGGAAAAACAGGGCCAGCGTGCCAGGGCCGGAGTGGTTGCCGATGACCGGCCCCACGTAGTTGATATAGATGTCCTGTACGCCGAAGCGGCGGCGCACCTCGTCCGCCACAAACTCAGCGTCTGCCTCGCAGTCCCCGTGACTGATGAAGATAGTCTGTCCCGCCGGGTCGATGGCACTCTCCGCCATGCGGTCCACCAGGGCCAGCAGGGACGCCTTCCGCCCCCGGGTCTTGCTGACGGGCACCAGATGGCCCGTGTCATCCACATGCAGCACCGGCTTGATGGACAGCATGGTGCCGAACAGGGCCGCCGCAGCGCTGACCCGGCCGCCACGCTTCAGATGGTTCAGGTCGTCCACGGTGAACCAGTGGCACACCTTCGCCTTGGTCTCCTCCGCAAAGACGTGGACCTGGTCGATGGTCTTCCCCTTCCGCTTCTCCTGGACGCAGAGGTATACCAGCAGCCCCTGGCCCAAAGAGGCGCTGAGCGTGTCCACCACAAAGATCTTCCGTCCGGGGTATGCCTCCCGCAGGTCATCGGCGGCGATCACCGCCGACTGGTAGGTGGTGGAGAGCGCGGAGGAAAAGGCCAGGTACAGCACGTCCCTGCCGCTATCCAGAATCTTCCGCATAGCCTCATCAAACACGCCCACGCTGATGGCGGAGGTGGTCGCCAGGGCGCCGGCGCGGAGCCGGGCATAGAAGTCCTGGAAGCCGATCTCCCGGCCGTCCAGGTAGTTGTGGTACACCCGGTCCTCCATATTCAGGCTCAGGGGCAGCACCTCCAGCTCCAGATCCGCCGCCATCCGGGCGGTCATGTCGCAGCAGCTGTCTGTCAGGATCACAAAATCATCCATGCTCAGTCCTTCTCCTTTTCCTTTTTGGCCCGTTCTTTGCTTTTGGCGTGGGCGGCGCTTGCTGCCTCCTCCCGGGCCTCCTGCCGCTGGCGCAGCAGCGTCACATACCGGCTGCTGGCCACGCCGGCGGCGTAGCTCATCAGAGCAAAGTGGATGGCCGCATCCGCCAGCTCCTCCTCCCCGGTGCGGTCCTCCATCTCATCGGCCACGGCGTTCAGCGCCTTGTTGAGGCTCCCGCAGAAGGCGGCGTACCCGTCGGAGATGGGCCGGTCCCCCTGCAGCTCCTCCCGGATCAGCAGATCCATATCCCGGGTGGACATCACCCGCTTCAACACACAGATAGCGGTGAGATAGGCCAGGTGGTCCCGGTTGTATTTCTTCCCCTCCGCCCGGGGCACCAGGCCGCTCTTCGTGTAGTTGTTCACCATGGCGGCGGTGAGGCCGTCATCCTCGTCGAACCGGATCACCTGCCGGTCCATATAGCTGAGCACCTGGTCCATATATAGGGAGAAGTCCGGCAGCTGGTCCCAGGGCACCGGGCGCTGGGTCCGCAGCCTCTCCCGCAGGGCCGTCAGATCATACATGCGGATACACTCCTTCCGCCGTGCGGCACGGCTTTTATTCAGAGGTAGTATACCACGCAAATCTGATTTTGTAAATCACGTTTTCCAGGGTCCGGTATTGCATTTTCTGTTAGCAATTATTTTCCCACACAGAATCGGGAAAAAATGCGGGAGACAATCTCCTCCTTCGCCGTGCGGCCTGTCAGCTCTCCCAGCGCGTCCAGGGCCTCCTCCGCGTCTGTGAGCACCGCATCCGGGGTCATTCCGGTCTCCAGGGCCTCCAAAGCCCGGCGGACTGCGTCCAGGGCCCGGCGGGCGGCGTCCTCCTGCCGCCGGTCGGTCAGCAGGCTGCCCGCCTCCCCCGGGTCCCCGGCGGGAAACAGGGCTGCTACGGCGTTTCCCAGGTCCTCCAGTCCCTCGCCAGTGACGGAGGACAGGGACACCACGGCGGCAGGCGGGGCCAGAGGGCCCTCTCCGGCGGGAAAAACCGCCCCAGCCGTCCGCAGCCCCCCTGCCATATCCCGCTTAGTGAACACCAGGAGCCAAGGAACTCCGCACCGGGCTACATCCGCCAGCAGAGATCCCTCTTCCGGGTCCTCCGGCTCCGCACCATCCACCACCGCCAGCACCAGCTCCGCGGAGGCGATGGCTCTCCGGCTCCGCTCCACCCCCAGCTGTTCCACCGGGTCCTCCGTGGCCCGGATGCCGGCGGTATCGATGAGCCGCAGCAGGACCCCGCCGCAGAGTACGGACTCCTCCACCGTGTCCCGGGTGGTGCCGGGGATGTCGGTGACGATGGCCCGCTCATACCCCGCCAGGGCGTTGAGCAGCGAAGACTTGCCCGCGTTGGGCCGGCCCACAATAGCCGTGCGGACGCCGGATTTCAGTACCTGTCCCCGGCGGCAGGTGTCCAGCAGCCGCTCCAGCCGCCCAGCGGCGGACCAGAGGGCAGCGGCGATCTCCTCCGGCCGCACATCCTGAATGTCCTCGTCCGGGTAGTCCACCACCGCGTAAAACCGGGAGGTGACTTCCAGCAGCTCCTCCTGGACCGGCTCCAGCACCCGGCGCAGGCCGCCGTCCAGCTGGGCGGCGGCGTTTCTGGCCGCGGCGGCGGTCTCCGCGTCGATCAGGTCCACCACCGCCTCCGCCTGGGTCAGGTCCATCCGGCCGTTCAAAAACGCCCGCTTGGTGAACTCCCCCGCCTGGGCCTGCCGGGCCCCGGCAGCGAAGAGGGCAGACAGCAGCTCCCGCAGCACCACGGGGGAGCCGTGGCAGTGAAACTCTGCGCAGTCCTCCCCGGTGTAGCTGCCCGGCCCCGGGAACCGCACCGCAAGGCCCCGGTCAATGACCCGGCCCGCCCGGTCCAGCATCTCTCCGAACACCATTTTCCGGGGCTCCTGGGCGGCAAAGGGACGGCCGCCAGCCGCCCGGAACACCCGCCCGCACAGGGCGAAGCACCCGTCTCCCGACACCCGGACGATTCCGATGGCGGTGGCGGCGCTTCCAGTGGCGATTGCCGCGATCACATCCATCTGCCTCACGCTCCCTTCCCGCGGGGACGGTTCTCCTCGCCCCAGATGCACATAGCGTCCAAAATGGGGATGAGGGACCGCCCCCGCACCGAAAGGCTGTACTCCACCTTGGGGGGAATCTGGGGATACTCCTCCCGCTGCACCAGGCCGTCCGCCTCCAGCTCCTTCAGGGAGAGGCTCAGCGTCTTGTGGGAGATGGTCCCCAGGCGCCGCTTCAGCTCGTTGTACCGCAGAACGCTGTACTCCGCCAGCCAGTAGAGAATAATCATCTTGTACTTACCGCTCACCAGGGACATGGTGTAGCCGAAGCCCGTCTCTTCAATCCCGGTGCCCGCCGTGATGCATGGCTCCATTTTATGCTCTCCTTTTGGTTAGTATCTTACACCGATGTGCGTACTTTACAAACAGAGAATATCATAGGATACTGGGGACATCAAGAAAAAAGGAGCGATTCTGATGTCAAAGCAGATTCTGATTCTCAACGGCAGCCCCCGCATCCACGGAAACACTGCGGCGCTGATCGACGCGTTTACTGCCGGAGCGGAGGCGGCGGGCCACACCGTTGCCCGGTTCGATCTGGCCGCTCTGGACATCCACGGCTGCCGGGGCTGCCTGGGCGGCGGAAGGGATCCCCGGCACCCCTGTGTCCAGCGGGACGGCATGGACGCCGTGTATCCGGCCTACATGGCCGCGGATGTGGTGGTGCTGGCCTCGCCCATGTATTACTGGAGCATCTCCGGACAGCTGAAATGCGCCTTTGACCGGCTGTTCGCGGTGGCGGAACTGGGCCCCGATCTGGCAAATCCGGTCAAGGACGCGGTGCTTCTGATGGCGGCGGAAGGCGACACGGAGGAGAATTTCGCCCCGGTGCGGGCCTATTACAAGGCGCTGCTGGACTGCCTGGGCTGGAAGGATGCGGGCATTGTATACGCCGGCGGAAACATGGCCGCCGGGGATATCGAGGCCCATCCGGAGCAGCTGGAGGCCGCCCGGCAACTGGGCGCGGCGCTGTGACCGCCCCGCAGTTGTCCTGACGAGAACGAGGACGGGCGCTGGGGCCTCCTTGTGTTTTCGGGTACGCGGTGATATAATGCAGCCATCAAAACCAAATGCCGTTGGAAATCATGATGCCGCCCGCCGGTTCTGCTTTCACGACTGACAGCCGCGCCGAACGAGCCGCAAAGATACAGAAAAGGAGGAATACAGCATGAAAGCGCACGTTTTTGCGCTCTGTCTGTCCCTGTGCCTGGGGTTGCCCCTGCCCGCGTTGGCCTTTGCCAGCCCCTTCACTGATGTGCAGGAGACCTCCCCCTACTATGATGCCATTCTGTGGGCCGCAGAAACCGGCGTCACCAACGGCACCACAGCGTCCACCTTCTCCCCCGATGCGCCCTGTACCCGGGCCCAGCTGGCCGTGTTCCTATGGCGGGCGGCCGGCGAGCCGAAACCCGCGCTGGCAGAACAGCAGTTCATGGATGTGACGGATCCCAGCGCCTACTACTACGGAGCCGTCCAGTGGGCTGCAGAGAAGGATATGTGGGGATTCGGGACCTTTGCGCCCCATGCGGTGTGTACCCGGCTGGACGCGGTATTCTTCCTGTGGCGCGCCGCCGGCAGCCCGGATATGGAAGGAGAATTTCCCTTTGCCGACGTCCCCTTCGGGGACGGAGACGGACACGGACAGCCCCTCTACTGGTACGCTGACCAGGCGGTGTTGTGGGCGGTGGAGAACGGTGTCGCCAGCGGTACCACGGAGACCACATTCTCCCCGGACACTCCCTGTACCCGGGGTCAGATCGCCACATTCCTGTATCGGGCCGCTCAGGCAGAGACTTCCGCGAAGTAGGGAACGATGAACTGCAGGCAACGAAAAAAGGCGGCGGCTGCCTCTGGCAGCCGCCGTCTTTCGTCCAAAGCGTCCGGGTACACGATGCGCCCGGACGCTTCCAGTTGACAGGGAATGGAACAGGATGGAGACCTCGTTATTTGATCCGCTCGCCGGCGGCTTCCTTGGCCTTGATCTCCTTCACAGCATCCTTGTGAGAAAGGTTGACACGGCCCTTCTCGTCAATGTCGGTGACCTTCACCCACATCATGTCGCCCACCTTGCAGGCGTCCTCCACCTTCTCGATCCGGTGGTCCGCCAGCTTGGAGATGTGGACCAGTCCGTCCTTGCCGGGGGCCAGCTCCACGAAGGCGCCGAAGGTCATCAGCCGCACCACGCGGCCGTAGTACAGCGCGCCCACCTCCGGGACGAACACAATGTCGTCAATGCACTTCTTGGCGGCGTCGCAGCTGGCGGCGTCCACGCCGGCGATGAAGATGGAGCCGTCGTCGTTGATGTCGATCTTGGCGCCGGTGTCGGCCACGATCTTCTGGATGACCTTGCCGCCGGAGCCGATGACCTCCCGGATCTTGGAGGGATCAATGTGCATGGTCAGCATCTTGGGCGCGTACTTGCTGACCTCCTTGCGGGGCTCGGAGATGGCGGGCAGCATGATCTGATCCAGGATCTCGCACCGGGCGTCATAGGTGATGTCCAGGGCCTCCTTGATGATCTCCATGGTGAGGCCGTCGTTCTTCAGGTCCATCTGGATGGCGGTGATGCCCTTCTTGGTACCGCCCACCTTGAAGTCCATCTCGCCGTGGAAATCCTCCACGCCCTGGATGTCGATGAAGGTGGTGAAGGAGCCGTCGTCGTCCTGGATCAGGCCGCAGGAGATGCCGGCCACAGGGGCCTTGATGGGCACGCCGGCGTCCATCAGGGCCAGGGTGGAGCCGCAGATGGAGCCCTGGGAGGTGGAGCCGTTGGAGCTCAACACCTCAGACACCACGCGGATGGCGTAGGGAAACTCCTCCACAGAGGGGAGCACGGGCACCAGAGCCCGCTCCGCCAGAGCACCGTGGCCGATCTCCCGGCGGCCGGGGGAACGGGCGGGCTTGGCCTCGCCTACGGAGTAGCCGGGGAAGTTGTAGTGGTGCATATACCGCTTCTCCGTCTCCTCCCAGATGGTGTCCAGCTTCTGGTTGGCGGAGAGGGTGTCCAGGGTGCAGACGGAAAGCACCTGGGTCTGGCCACGGGTGAAGAGGCCGGAGCCGTGGGTCCGGGGCAGCACGCCCACCTCGGCGGCCAGGGGCCGGATCTCGTTCTTCTGGCGGCCGTCCACGCGGTGGCCCTCCAGAAGCCACTGCTTGACGATCTTCTTCTGGAACTTGTAGGTGAACTCCTCCAGGTACTGGTCCATATCCGGATATTCCTCCAGATACTTCTCGTGCCACTTCTCGATCATGGCGTTCCAGCGGGCCTCCCGGATGTTCTTGTCGTCGGTGTCCATGGCGGCCTTGGCCTCGTCCATGAAGTCCGCCACGATCTTGTCGAACAGCTCCTGGTTGAAATCCGCGTGAGGATACTCAAACTTGGGCTTGCCCACCTCGGAGACCATCTGATCGATCAGGGCGATGATCTTCTGATTCTCCTCATGGGCCATCTTGATGGCCTCGAACATCTTGTCGTTGGGGACCTCGTTGGCGCCGGCCTCGATCATGACCACCTTTTTGCGGGTGGAGACCACGGTGACGTCCAGGTCGCTGACCTTGCGCTGCTCGCTGTCGGGGTTGAACACCAGCTTGCCATCCACAAGGCCCACCTTCAGGGCGCCCACGGGGCCGTTCCAGGGGATGTCGGAGATGGCCAGGGCGGCGGAGGTGCCGATCAGGGCGGCGATCTCCGGCGTGCAGTCGTGGTCCACGCTCATGACCGTGCACATGACGGACACGTCATTGCGGAAGTCGGAGGGGAACAGGGGCCGGATGGGCCGGTCGATGACACGGCTGGTTAGGATGCCCTTCTCGCCGGGGCGGCCCTCCCGCCGGTTGAAGGAACCGGGGATGCGGCCCACGGAGTACAGCTTCTCCTCAAAATCTACGCTCAGGGGGAAGAAGTCGATGCCGTCCCGGGGGCGGGGCGCCGCAGTGACGCAGCAGAGCACCCGGGTGTCGCCGTAGCCCACCATGACGGCGGCGTTGGCCAGCTCCGCCAGCTTGCCCACCTCCATGGTCAGGGGGCGGCCCGCCAGCTCCATCTCGTACTTGTGGTAGTTGGGGAATTGTCTCTTGGTGATAATGGTTGACATGTCTGGTCTCCTTTTTCGTATGATCTCCGCGGGAGCCAAACCATTTAGCACTTGAAGCAACGGCCGGATCCCCGGTCCCTCCTTCAACTGCTAAAAGATCGGCCTGCCCGCGGGCGTTGAAAGAATGCGGGAAGAGGGTGGTGCGGCAAAGGCGCACCACCCTCCACATTGACTCACTTCCGGATGCCCAGCTTGGCGATGAGGGCACGATAGCGCTCGATGTCCTTCTTCTGGAGGTAGTCCAGCAGACGGCGGCGCTTGCCGACCATCTGCAGCAGGCCGCGGTTGGAATGCTTGTCCTGGGGGTTGTTCCGCATGTGCTCGGTCAGCACGTTGATCCGCTCGGTGAGGATGGCCACCTGGACCTCGGGAGAGCCGGTGTCCCCCTCGTGGGTGCGGTTGGCGTCGATGATCGCGGTCTTCTGTTCTTTGCGCAGCATGAAAATTTCCACCTTTCTTCATATATACCCGCAGAGCTGCGCCCCGGGATCGGTGAAAGTCCACGGAGCGAAGGGCTGGGGCCGCACATACACGTGCTGTTGCATGATACCACAGAAATTCCCAGTTGTAAAGATAAAAATGTGGAGTTTTCCCCGGATCGGCGGAAAATTCCCCGTTTTTGTCCCCCGAATGGGCTTGACAAACCGCTTCTTCTCATGATAATCTAACCGTACTAATACGGTTAATACAGTTGCAGGGGCTGCACCGCGGCCCCGCGGAAGGGAAGGTGAGCGGATGATCAGCCTGAATTATCGGGACTCCCGGCCCATTTACGAGCAGATCCGGGACGGACTGCGGAAGCTGATCGTCACCGGTGCGCTGAGCGCGGACGAAAAGCTGCCCTCAGTGCGGGCGCTGGCCGCCCAGCTGGCCATCAATCCCAATACCATCCAGCGAGCTTATAACGAGCTGGAGGGCGAGGGATACATCTACTCGGTCCCCGGCAAGGGAAGCTTCGCCGCCGCGAACGCGGCGGCGGACTCCGCCCGGCGGGCGGAGCTGCTGACCCAGGTGCGGGAGCTCCTCTCCGAGCTGCGGTATCTAGGGGTAAGCCAGCAGGAGCTGCTGAATCTGGTGAAGGAGGCGAGTCCGTCATGATCGAAGTGAATGGCCTGGTGAAGCGGTTCGACGGCTTCGCAGCCCTGGACGGCGCCGCGCTGTCGGTGCCGGCGGGCAGCGTCTACGGCCTGGTGGGTCCCAACGGCGCCGGTAAGTCCACCCTGATCCGCCACCTGACGGGCATCTTCCGCCAGGACGCGGGCACGGTGCGCATCGGCGGCGAAGATGTGTGGGAGAACGCCGCCCTGAAGGCGCGGATCGCCGCCATCCCTGACGACTGGTACTACTTCCTTCAGTCCTCCATTCGGGATATGATGCGCTTTTACCGCGGATTTTATCCCGCTTTTTCCATGGAGCGGTATGAAAAGCTGAAGGAGGTCTTTCAGCTGGATGAAAAACGGCCTATCCGCCGCCTCAGCAAGGGTATGCAGAAGCAGGCGGCCTTCTGGCTGGCCCTGTGCTGCATGCCGGACTACCTGATCCTGGATGAGCCGGTGGACGGTCTGGACCCGGTGATGCGCCGGCAGGTGTGGTCTCTGGTGCTGGCGGATGTGGCCCAGCGAGGCACCACGGTGCTGGTTTCTTCCCACAACCTGCGGGAGCTGGAGGACGTCTGCGACCACGTGGGCATCATGGACCACGGCCGCGTGCTGCTGGAGCGGTCCCTGGCCCAGCTGCAGGACAACATGGTAAAGCTGCAGGTGGTGTTCCCCGACGGGATGACGGAGGTGCCGTCGGACCTGCCGGTGCTCCACGCCAGCCAAATCGGCCGCATCCATACCTTCATCATGCGGATGAGCGCCCAGGAGGCAGAGGACCGTCTGGCGGCGTACAGTCCCCTGCTGGTGGACGCAGTTCCCCTGACCCTGGAGGAGATCTTTATTTATGAGCTGGGAGGTGCGGACTATGCAGTCAAAGACATCGTACTTTAACGCCATGCTGTTCCGCAAGAACCTGACCCGGTTCTGGCCGCTGTGGGGCCTGGCGTCCTTTGTCGGCGCTCTGTTCCCTCTGGCGGTGCTGCTGGATATGGTGCACCGGGGCTGGAACGTCCTCTCCGCACCGGACTTCACCGGTATGTACTATGATGCGGTGAGCGCCGTGCCCGTCATCAATCTGGTCTACGCCGCCCTCTGTGCCATGGCGGTGTGGAGCTATCTATACAACGCCCGCAGCGTGGGGCTGATGCACACCCTGCCTATCCGGCGGGAAGGGCTGTTCCTCACCAACTTCCTCTCCGGCCTCTCCATGACCCTGATTCCCTACGCGGTCACCGGGGTCCTGTGCGTCGTGGTCTCCCTGTGCGGCGGGGCCTTTGACGCCAAGGGGCTGGCCGTCACCGTCCTGGCAGTGCTGGGTGAGAGCTTCTTCTACTTCTCCAGCGCCACCTTCGTGGCCTTCATCACCGGCAACGCCTTCGCCATGCCGCCGCTGTACGCCCTGCTCCACTTCCTGGCGGTGCTGCTGGACTGGCTGATCTCCTCCTTCGCCCAAGGGTTCATCTTCGGCTTTTCCACTTATTACACCGGGGTGGTGGAGTGGCTCTCTCCCACCGTGTATCTGGTCAACAACGTCCGGTGCGCCCGGCAGTATGTGGAGGTCCAGCAGACGTTCCCCGATGGAACGCCTTACACCTCCCGCCTTTTGACCTCCGCAGACCTGGAGAGCTTCTGGCTGATCGGCGTCTACGCCCTGGTAGGACTGGCGCTGGCTGCCCTGGCCCTCATCCTCTACCGCAGGCGCCGCAGTGAGACCGCCGGCGACGTGGTGGCCGTGGGCTGGCTGCGGCCGGTGTTCCGGTACGGTGTGGCAGGGCTCTGTGCCCTGCTGGGCGGCCAGTTCCTCTACTCCCTGTTCTGGTATGGCTTCCAGCAGGGGGAATACTACGACACGCTGCCCATGGTGGTCTGCCTGCTGGCGGCAGGGGCCATCGGGTATTACGGCGCCTCCATGCTGCTGGCCAAGGCCTTCAAGGTGTTCCGGGGCAGCTGGAAGGGCCTGGGCATTGTGCTGGCGGGCTGTGCCCTGGTCTGCTGTGTGCTGCATTTCGACCTGCTGGGTGTGGCGGACCGGGTGCCGGAGGCCTCCCAGATCCAGACCCTGGAGATCCGGATTGCCGACAACACCTACACGCTCACGCCGGAGAAGGACGCGGACCTGCTGGAGCAGGTCAGGGCCCTCCATCAAACGGTGGTTGCCGACGAATCCTATGTTCGGGAGATGGAGGCCCGCAGATCTTCCACCTGGTCTGAGGATGAGACCCCCAACACGGCATACACCGGCCTGAATCTCACCTATACTCTGAAAAGCGGCACCCGGATAGACCGCTGGTACTCCCTGCTCATTACCCGGGACCGACTGGCCCAGCCAGAGACCTATGATTATCTGCTGGACCAGTTCGTGAACAGCGATACTGTAAAAGCCCGGCGCCTCCATCTGGATGACGATTTCTGGACGGTGAGCGGCGGCAGCCTGTACATTGACACTCGTGGCGAGGGCTACGAACTGGGCAGCCGGGAGGGTGACGCCATTCTCAAGGCAGTGGGCCGGGATCTGACCGCCGGGAACTGGGGGGATTACGACTGGTTCTCCGGCGACAGCGGCAGCAGCTATGCCATGGACCTGGGGCTGGACTTTGAAAGTGCAGACAAGGAGCGTTACGACTGGATCTCTGTCCATGTGACCCCTGCCATGACGGAGACGGTGGACTGCCTGGAGCGCCTCGGCCTGGTGACGAGGGCAGATCTCGTCACCTACCGGCAGCTGTATCCGGAGGACTATGGGGCGGACGGCTCCTCCATCTGGCAGGAGGTTCCGCACACGGGTGAGAATGCGGTGGTCTACACGGAGGACACCACTTCCGCCATGGTCTCCCCGGCATGAGGGGGGCAAGAACGCGGCGGCGCCGGAATCCCCGTTTTGCCGCTTTATGCCTGCTGCTGATCTTTGCCGCTGTGGGCGCCGCCGTCTGGCTGTGGGCCGGCCGGGGCCTTCCGGGAGAGGGCGTGGAGGTGCCGGACTATGTGCAGGCGGACCTCCTCACCGTGAACCCCTGGTCCCGGCCCGGCACGCCCCTGGAGAAGATCGATGGGATTGTGATCCACTACGTGGGCAACCCCGGCACCACGGCGAAGGCCAACCGGAACTACTTTGAATCCCTGTCCTCTGGGGAGACGGAGACATACGCCTCCAGCCACTTCATCGTGGGGCTGGAGGGTGAGGTCATCCAGTGCATTCCCCTGACGGAGATCGCCTACGCCTCCAATATCCGCAACGAGGACACTGTGGCCATCGAGGTCTGCCACCCGGACGAGACCGGGGCATTCTCCCCGGCCGCCTACCAGCAGGTGGTGGAGCTGACGGCCTGGCTGTGCCGGACCTTCGATCTGGATCCGGACACTGATGTGATCCGCCACTACGACGTGACGGAGAAGCTGTGTCCCCTCTATTATGTGGAGCATCCGGAGGCCTGGGATGCCTTCCGGGCAGACGTTGCAGCAGAGATGGAGCGCCAGACCGAAGTCTCCTGACACGGAGCTTCAAAAATTTTTTGGTCCTCCGTGAAACAAAACGGCATTCTTGATCGTCTTATAAAGCAGAGGGAGATTTTACATCAAAGGGGGCCTTTTTCCATGGAGCAAAATCCGGCTGCCGCCACGCTCTGGCGCATGTGGGTGGATACCAAGCGGCGCATTGTCTCCTTCCACGAGGAGAAGGACTGCCAGCTGCTGGAGTTCCGCAGCCACGAGATGTTTTTGAGCTGCGTGGACCAATACGCCTGCAAGCAATACCGTTATCAATGACCCTGCGGGGCCTTTTCGTCCATATCCCGGCGGCTTCAGCCGCCTAAGGAGGCTTTTTGATCCATGTGGCAAAAACGCGGGCCAGCACTGCTGTGTCTCCTGCTGGCCACCGCACTGACGGTCTTTGCCGCCGCCCGCTCCCCCGCCGCTCCGCCCGGCGAAGTCCCTCCTCCGCGGACGCTGGAGGAGGAATCCCTGCTCTATGAAGAGACGCCGGTCCAGATTATCTCCCTGTTGGACCTGGAGCCGGTGGATACCCGGGCGTCTGCCAATCCCGTCCGGGTGGGGGGCGGTACCCTGGACCCTGTGGACCAGGCGGAGATGGCATCCGTTCTGGCGGAATGTACATTAAAAGACAACACCATCGTCAGGCTCTACGTTACAGCGGAGGGCCTGATCGATGGCGCTTTTTTGCGCCCTGGCGCCGGGTGGATCCGATTTGCCCGCCTGTACCGCGGCGCGGACCAGGGCCCCAATTACGCGGAAACCGCCGCCCTTACCGCCTGCTCCGGTATTCTGGGGCACGATGGCTTTCTGCTGCGGACCGACGGGCACTGCTCCGGCGTTTACTCCTATGATTACTACTGGTTCGACACTGCCGGGGACTTGCAGGTCCTCACCGCCAGGATGGACCCGGTGGCCCTGGACCTGGACGGGGACGGAACGGCGGAACTGGCCTGGGAGATCGCCGCGTGGCAGGGCGCGTTTTCCTTTTACTTCCGGCGGACAGACGGCGCCATCTGTTGTGTGACGCCGTCCGAATACATCGACGCATCGGGCCTGTTCCTGGCTGCGGTGGAGCAGGAGGGGCCCGGCCCGGTCCGGCTGATCTACCGCTATCACGGCACGGACGAGGATCAGGAACAGTTCTGCGCCGTGACGTTTCGGGACGGCGCCCTGGAGATTGAGATGGACCTTGTCTATGTCCCGGCCTCGCTGGAAGACACAGTCCCCCTTTCAGATCCCACAGCAGGCGGGGCCGCCCTGCCCCATGTGTCCATTACCGGCCCCGACGGCTGGACCATGGACGGTGCCGGGGAGGCGGCCTATCTGGATCTCTGGTCCCTTCTCTGGAACAGCCCATATCCCTCCTCGAAGGGGGCGGTGATCGTCCCCACCGATGCGCCGCTGGATGCGGAGACCACCTATACCGTCACCTTCTCCGATCCGCAGACCGGGAACTCCTTTTCCTGGTCCCTGGACGCCGAGGGCATCTGCCGCCTGGACGGCATAGAGGGCAACTGCCGGATGGTGTCCACCGGTGTCGGCTCCCTGCCCGCATACTGTCACGATGTGCTGGAGATCTACTGCCGGGCCAGCCGCACCGCCCGGAACTATGACGCGCAGGGCCGATGGCTGGGATGGGATTTGGTCCCGGATACGGTCGCCCCGGGCTAAAACGGGTATCTTTTGCAAAAACCGCCTTGACAAACGGCGAAAATGTGATACGATAGTCCGGTAAATGGAACATTCCGGCGTGGAAAAGGACGAGTAACCGGCATCCCTCCTGCAAAGAGAGCCGCCGTTTGGTGCAAGGCGGACGGGAGCTGCGGCGAAAATCACCTTGGAGCCTCCTGCTGAAAGACGACGCGAGTAAGCGTGGACGATTGATGCCCGTTACAGCATCGGCCCGTGGCAGCGGGCTGTGAGGGGCTGTTTCCCGCAAGGGCGCAGCAGCGAGAGTGGTACCGCAGAGTGTTTGCAAACGCTTTGTCTCTTGAAAAAGAGGCAAGGCGTTTTTGTTTTCTGAAGGGATGTGTATTCTGGTGAAATGCCCAAACTGCGGAAAGGACATGGAAGAGGGAACTCTGCACACCCGGAATTACCCTTTCTGGACGCAGCAGGAGCTCCGATTCTTTCGGGCCCCCACAGACACCGTGGAGCTGGGCCCCATTGGCGATGACACCACCAGCGTGTTTACACGGGATCCGTTCCCGGAATTTTCCCATGCCATGCTCTGCCGGGAATGCGGCCTTGTCACCTTCCCGTGCAGCTTGATTGAAACCTCCAAAAAAGATAGCAAATAGGAGCTGGAACAGGAGGAGCTTTATGAAGTGTCCGTATTGTCAGCAGCAAATGCAGGAGGGCTTTCTCAGCAGCCGCTCCCCCGTTTTCTGGTCAGAGGAGGTGTCAGGCCTTCCCCTTCCCGCCAGGAAGGGAGATTTGCTTCTGGGTGGAAAGCTGGGGCTGGTTGTCCGCCCCCGGGCTTACCTCTGCCGGAGCTGTAAAACCGTCATTACCCAATATCAATAAAAATTCAGCAAACAGAATGGAAATAGGAGGAAAGATATGGACTACAACAAGACCATCAATCTGCCCAAGACCGACTTCCCCATGCGGGCGGGCCTGCCCAAGCGGGAGCCGGAGATGCTCAAGCGCTGGCAGGAGCAGGACGTGTACAACGAGCTGCTGAAGAAGAACGAGGGCAAGCCCCTCTTCAATCTCCACGACGGCCCGCCCTTTTCCAACGGCGGCATCCACATGGGCACCGCCATGAACAAGGCCCTCAAGGATATCATCACCCGATCCTACGCCATGCGGGGCTACTACACCCCCTATATCCCCGGCTGGGACAACCACGGTATGCCCATCGAGTCCGCCATCATCAAGCAGAACAAGCTGAACCACAAGGCTATGAGCATTCCGGACTTCCGCTCCGCCTGCCATGACTTTGCCCAGCATTATGTGGGCGTGCAGATGGACGCCTTCAAGCGCATGGGCGTCATCGGCGACTGGGAGCACCCCTACCTCACCATGAACCCCGGCTTTGAGGCTGAGGAGGTGAAGGTGTTCGGTGCCATGTACAAGAAGGGCTATATCTACAAGGATTTCAAGCCCGTCTACTGGTGCCCCCACGACGAGACCGCCCTGGCGGAGGCGGAGATCGAGTATCAGGACGACCCCTGCACCACTGTGTATGTGAAGTTCCCCATGCACGACGATTGCGGAAAGCTTTCCGGTTATGACAAGCTGTTCTTCGTGATCTGGACCACCACCATCTGGACCCTGCCGGGCAACCTGGCCATCGCCCTGCATCCCGACGAGTCCTACGCTGTGGTGAAGGCCCCCAACGGCGAGGCCTATATCATGGCCGAGGCTTTGGTGGAGAAGGTCATGCACTTGGGCGGCTTCGACACCTGGGAGGTGGCGGAGACCCATCCCGGCGCCTTCTTTGAGAACATGCTGGCGGACCACCCCTTCCTGCCCAAGACCTCCCGCCTGCTGCTGGCGGATTACGTCACCATGGACTCCGGCACCGGCTGCGTCCACACGGCCCCCGGCTTCGGCGCGGATGACTACGAGACCTGCAAGCGCTACGGCGTGGAGATGGTGGTTCCCGTGGACGACCAGGGCCGCCACACGGAGTACGCCGGCAAGTACGCCGGTATGAAGACCGATGAGTCCAACCCCGTCATCCTGGCGGACATGAAGGAGAGCGGCATGCTCTTCGCCAGCGAGGACATCATCCACAGCTATCCCCACTGCTGGCGCTGCAAGGGCCCCATCATCTTCCGGGCCACGCCCCAGTGGTTCTGCTCCGTGGAGTCCTTCAAGGAACAGGCCGTCGCCGCGTGCGACGATGTGCGCTGGGTGCCCGGCTGGGGCATTGACCGGATGAAGTCCATGATCCGAGAGCGCAACGATTGGTGCATCTCCCGCCAGCGCAAGTGGGGCCTGCCCATTCCCGTGTTCTACTGCAAGGACTGCGGCAAGCCCATCTGCACCGATGAGACCATCGACGCCATCTCCAAGCTCTTCGCCGCCGAAGGCTCCAACGCCTGGTTCGCCAAGGAGGCGGAGGAGATCCTGCCGGAGGGCTTCGCCTGCCCCCACTGCGGTGCCAAAGCCGGCTTCACCAAGGAGACCGATACCCTGGACGGCTGGTTCGACTCCGGTTCCTCCCACTTCGCCGCCATGAAGAAGGACCAGGGCTTCTGGCCCGCCACCATGTATCTGGAGGGCCTGGACCAGTACCGCGGCTGGTTCCAGTCGGCGCTGCTGACCGCCGTGGGCGCCTTCGGCCAGGGCGCGCCCTTCAAGGAGTGCGTCACCCACGGCTGGACCGTGGACGGCGAGGGCAGAGCCATGCACAAGTCCCTGGGCAATGGCATGGACCCGGCAGAGATCATCAACCAGTATGGCGCGGACCTGCTGCGCCTGTGGGCCGCCAGCGCCGACTACCACGCCGACGTTCGCTGCTCTCACGAGATCTTCAAGCAGCTCAGCCAGAACTACCTCAAGTTCCGCAACACCGCCCGGTACTGCCTGGGCAATCTGGACGGCTTTGACGCCGACCAGCTGACGGCGCCCGCGGAGATGGAGGAACTGGACCGCTGGGCCGTCACCCGCCTGAACGCCCTGATGGAGAAGTGCGCCAAGGCGTACAACGACTATGAGTTCCTGGTGGTCACCCACGCGGTGAACGACTTCTGCGTGGTGGACATGTCCAACTTCTATCTGGACATCATCAAGGACCGTCTGTACTGCGAGGAAAAGGACGGCGCCAAGCGCCGCAGCGCCCAGACCGCCCTGTTCCTGATTCTGGACACCATGACCAAGCTGATGGCCCCCATCCTGTGCTTCACCTGCGATGAGATCTGGCTCTCTATGCCCCACCGCAGCGGCGACGATGGTCGGAACGTGGTGTTCAACGACATGAACAAGCCCTTCACCGACTACGCCCTGGATGAGACCGCCATGGAGAAGTGGTCCGCCGTGGAAAAGCTGCGCGACGACGTGAACGCCGTGCTGGAGGCCGCCCGGGCCGAGAAGAAAATCGGCAAGGCCCTGGAGGCCCACGTGGCCCTCCACGCTGGGGACGACGCGGCGTCTGCCGCCCTGGTGCAGGTGATGGGCCTGAACCTGGCAGAGCTCTTCATCGTCTCCGACTGCCAGGTCTCCAGTGCGGAGCCCGATGCCGCCTCCACTGTGGGCCAGGGTGCCAACTTCCCCGGCCTCACCGTGGAAGTCAGCGAGGCCAGAGGCGACAAGTGCGAGCGGTGCTGGATGCACAGCCCCACTGTGGGCGCCGACGCGGATCACCCCACCCTCTGCGCCCGCTGCGCCGCCGTGGTGCGGAAACTCCCCCAATTCTGACCATCCGAAAACAGCAGTCAAAAAGGTCCCGGCCATTGGCCGGGACCTTTTTCCATGTCGATTCAATTCCCCCGGGCACGTTCCTTTTTCAGCTTCCGGATATCCTCTCCCGCAAAGGGCAGCAGGGTATATTCCCCTTCAATCCGGGAGGCGATCTGGGGCGTGTACCGCCGGGCCAGCTCTCCCGGCGTCAGGTTTGTGCTGATGATGGTGGAGCGGCGCTCCATCTGGCGGGTGTTGACAATCTGGTACAGGGCGCTCTGAACGAAGGATGTGGTCATCTCGGATCCCAGATCGTCCAGAATCAGCAGATCGCAGTTCAGCACCCGCTCCACGTGGTCGTCGGCCTCCTCTTCCCGGGTGAACTTCTGCTGCTCGAATTGTGCGAAGATGTGGCCCGCGGTGTCATAGACCACCGAATGCCCCTTCTCGCTGACCTCCCGGGCAATGGCGGCGGAGAGGTGGGTCTTTCCCAGTCCGGGTGCGCCGAAGAGCAGGAGGTTCGCCGGGCGCTTGCCGAACTGGTGGGCAAAATCCGCGCAGATGTCGTAGATCATCTCCATGTGCTGCCGGACGGTGACGCCGATGTTCGGGTCATAGCGGTCCGGGTACCAGTCTGTGGAGAAGGTGTCAAAGCTCTGGTGCCCCAGGTCCAGCATCCGGGACAGCTCCTTCTGCTGCTCCCGGGCGTAATAGCCCCGCAGGCAGCGGCACACCCGGCCGTTGCGGTAGCCCGTGTCCCCGCAGAGGGCGCAGGCGGGCGTCTCCTCCAGAGCATCCTCCGGCAGGCCCATCTTCTGCAGAAGCTCCCGCTTCTCTGCCTGAAGGCTCAGATTTTCATCCCGCAGCACTGCCACCGCGGACCGGGGGTCCGTGCCGTGGCGGAGCGCACTGGTGATGATGCGGCTCATGGTGGAGCGAAGCTCCCCGTCGATCTCCCGCAGGCGGGGCTGGCGGGCAAAAATCCGTTCCCGCCGCTCCTGATACTGGGCCTGCCGCCTCTGGCGGTCCTCCTCGAACCGCTGGAGGGCCAAGCGCATCACCTTTCCGTCATACGCCACCGCTCATCACCTCCTGTTCCGATGCAGCTCCTGCATATATCTGCGCATCTCCGTCTCCGTGTCCCTGGGGGACTGCTGGTCCCCCCTGCGGGCCGCCGGACGGTCCCCCGCCTGAATCTCCTCCACCGTGTGGAGGCCCGCCTCGTTCCACTTCTTCAAAATGCCGTTGCAATAGGCCCACTTCAGCTCATGGCACTTCAGCACCGTTTTGTCATAGGCCAGGGCCACGGCCTCCGGGCCAAAGCCCATCTCCTGCCAGGCGAGGATGTACTTCTCCTCCGAAGGCGCGGGGGGCCGGTCCCCCAGCTGCAGCGCCTTCATATACTGGGGCAGGACCCCCTGGCGCTGGGCATAGGTCCGGAGATAGGCATCCGCCGCCGCCTGGGTGTCGATCCCCATGCGGGCCCAGGCGTAGCCCTCCTTTTCGATCTGCTTCATGCCGGGGCGGCGGCCCTCGCCGAATCGGCGCTGCACCCGCTCTACACAGTGGCACACCAGCAGATAGACCACGCCCTCCGGCAGGCCCAGATAGTCCGTCAGTCCCAGCAGGATCCCCACGTCCGGGGTGGTCAGCTTTTTGCCCAGCTTCACCTCCACCTGCCGGGTGAGGGCCTGGAACGCCTTGCTGTGCTCTAGCCGCTCCGCCACGTCGGCGCGCTGATAGACGGGCCGCTCCTCCGCCGGGGCAGGCGGCGTCTCCGCGGGGGCCACCAGGCCCAGCTCCCGCAGGGCGGTCTCCGCCGCCTCGATGCGGCCGCGGTCCCACCGCAGCTCCCCGGCCAGGGACCGGGGCGGCACCGTGCCCTGCCGCCGCAGCAGCGCCAGATACAGCAGCGCCGCATCCCCGTCGCCCCGGTCCAGCAGCCGCTTCACCGTGGCCGCGGACAGGGTGACGCTCTCATCCCCGGTATGTACCAGACAGCTGGGCATCCTCCGCTCCTCCCCTCGTTTTGAACTCCCCCTATTCTACACGATTTTCCCCGGCAGGACAAGCCCCGGCGAAAAAAGTCCGCACCTGCCCCAGCTTCTGGCGGAAATGTGAATTTTTTCAAAACCTCCCGTTTTTCTGTGGCGCTGTCTTTTTTCCTATGATATACTATAATTTATGATAATGGGCGGCATCTGCCCTGCCGCTGATCAATCTACCGACGAGGGGGAAGTTGTTTATGGCAAATCGCGTGGTCATCAACATCTGCGGGGAGGAGCTCACCTTCATTGCGGAGGAGTCCTCTTCTTACATGCAGCGGGTGGGCGCCTACGTCAATGATAAAATGGCGGAGGTCCTGGACAGCTCCAAAGTGGGCCGCACGGATGCCGCCGTCCTCACCGCCGTCAACATTGCCGACGAGCTCTTCAAGGCCCAGGCCGCGGCGGAGCAGCTCCGGGGCCAGATCAAGGGGTATCTGGACGAGGCCGGCAGGGCCCAGAGCGAGGCCAGCGAGCTGAAGCGGGAGGTCTTCCGCCTCCAGCAGAAGCTGGACGCCCAGGCCCGGAAGGACCGGGGATGAGGCCGGAGCTGCTGGCCCCCGCCGGTTCGCCGGAGGCTCTGCGGGCGGCGGTCCAGAACGGCGCGGACGCGGTGTACCTGGGCTGGGGCGCCTTCAACGCCCGCAGGGGCGCGAAAAATTTTTCTGATGAGGAGTTCGCCGCCGCCCTGGCCTACTGCCACGAGCGGGGGGTCCGGGTCTTTCTGACGCTGAACACCCTGGTGACGGACCGGGAGCTGCCCCAGGCGCTGGAGACAGCCGTTCAGGCCGGCCGCCTGGGGGTGGACGCGGTGCTGGTGCAGGACTGGGGGCTGTTCGGCCTGCTGCGCCGGACGCTGCCGGATCTGCCCCTCCACGCCAGCACCCAGATGAGCCTGTTCACCTCCGGCGGTGCCCGGGAGATCGCCGCCGACGGCTGCGAGCGGGTGGTCATTGCCCGGGAGTGTTCGGCGGAGGACACCCGTACGATCTGTGAAAACTGCCCTGTGGAAGTGGAGGTCTTTGCCCACGGGGCGCTGTGCATGTGCTACTCCGGCCAGTGCGGGATGAGCGCCCTGATCGGGGGCCGCTCCGGAAACCGGGGCCGCTGCGCCCAGCCCTGCCGCCTGCCCTACGGGGTTAACGCCCCCGCCAAAAAGGCATATCCCCTGAGCCTGAAGGACAGCTGTCTGGCCGGACGGCTGGAGGAGATGGGGGCCATGGGCGTATCCTGCGTGAAGCTGGAGGGCCGCATGAAGCGGCCGGAGTATGTGGCCGTCATCACCCGCATCTACGCCCGCCTGCTGGAGGAGGGCCGTGGTCCCACCGCCGACGAGCGGGCGGAGCTGGAGCAGGCCTTCTCCCGGTCCGGCTTCACCGACTGGTACTGGCAGGGCAAACACGGCGCTGCCATGTTCGGCACCCGTCCGGAGAACGCTCCGGACCCCAAGGACCTCTTTGAGGAGGCCCGCCGGGCCTATGAACGGGACAGCCTGCGGACAGTGCCGGTGGATCTCTCCTGCTCCGTTTCCGCGGGGGTGCCCTGCACCCTGACTGTGTCGGACCGGGACGGCCACAGCGTCACAGTCACCGGCCCGGTGCCGGAGGCCGCCCGGACCCGGGCCCTGGATGGACTGGAGCTGGAAGCCCGCCTCCGCAAGACCGGCGGCACCGCCTACCGCTGCGACACCGTGGTCACCCTGGTAGATGAGGGGCTGTCCCTCTCCGCCAGTGCCGTCAATGCCCTGCGGCGGGATGCGCTGGCGGCTCTCACCGCCGCCCGCACTGCGCCGCCCAAGCGCCGGGAGCTGCCGGTGCCGCCCCTGCCGGAGGCCGACTGCACAGCGGAGGCGCCCCGGCTCACCATTTCCGTGACCCGGCTGGAGCAGCTCTCCCCCGCCCTGCTGGAGCTGGGCTGCCCGGCCCGGGTCTATATCCCGCTGGAAGAGGTCTCCCGGCTGGAATCTCTCCCGGGAGAAGGCCCGGAATGGTGCGCCGTTCTGCCCCGGGTCTGGCGGGACCGGGACGAGCCTGCGCTCCGCACCTTGCTGGAGCGGGCCCGGGCTCTGGGCTTTACCGGTGTTCTGATCGGAAATCTGGGCCATCTGCCCCTGGTGCGGGGCCTGAACTTCCATCTCTACGGCGATTACGGCCTGAATGTGTTCAATTCCCGGTCCCTGGCCTATCTGAAGGACAAGGAGCTGGAGAGCGCCTGCGTGTCCTTTGAGCTGCGGTTCGCCCAGATCCGGGATCTGAAAAAGGTGCTGCGGGCGGAGGCCATTGTCTACGGCCGCCTGCCCCTGATGATTACGGAGAACTGCCTGGTGCAGAACGAGACCGGCTGCCGCCTGGACCGGCAGGGCCCTTGTGTCCCGGAGGACGGCCCCTGCCGCTGCGGCCAGCCCAATGTTCTGGTCGACCGCACCGGCGCCGCTTTTCCCCTGCTGCCCGCCTACGGCCACCGGACGGAAATCCAGAACAGCAAGCCGCTGTATCTGGCGGACCGGCCGGAGCACCGCAGGCTGGGACTGGCCTATGCCCGTCTCCGCTTCACCACGGAGACAGCGGAGGAGTGCGTGTCCGTCGTGCAAAACTATCTGGATGCCGCGCCCGCCGCGGGGGATTTCACCCGGGGGCTTTACGAACGGGGAGTTGAATAATCAAATGGCAGCCTGGATAGATACCCGCTGGTTTTGGACCCTTTTGATCCTTACCCTCTGCGGAGAGTTTCTGCTTCCCTGCCTGCTGGCCCGGAAGGATCCAGCCTATCGGCCTGGAACCATGGCGGTCAGCGTTCTGGGCAGAAGGGGCGGTCCCGTGGCCCGGGTCTACCGCCTGTGGCTGGCGTGGCTGGGGATATGGCTTTTGACCACTGCCGCCGTCTACGCCGTCGGCGCGGCGCCGGCCTCCCGGTGGCTGGCGGCGGGATTGGCCGTGTCCCTGGGCGGCTTCGCCCTGGGCGCCGGTATCCTGGCCGCCCTGTTTCCCACCGGGCTCACCAAAGATCTGTCGGATCCCTCTGCCCTGATCCACGGCATTGCCTCTGCCCTGGGCTTTTTCGCCCTGCTGTTCCTACCCCTCTGGCGGGCGCTGCTGGCACTGGAGACAGACTCCCCGGTTATGGCGTGGGCCTGCTTTGCCGCCCTGGGGCTGGCGCTGGTATTCTTCACGCTGTTTGTCCTCTCGGACAAAGACCGCTTCCAAGGCACGGCTGTGGCCCGTGAGGGTCTTTGGGAACAGCTCTGCCTGGCGGCCATGTATGTTCCCTTGTTGCTGGATGCAATCGTCCACCTGATTTCCGCCCCCTGAGCTGTACAGCCCTCCGCACGGAACCTTACACTGATAAAAGCAGGGATGCATCTGTCCGCCCATCAGCGGGACTTGTCTCCTGCATCCAATGGGGTTAACCGCCTGAAAGCATCATATTTCCTATACAATTCATAAATTTTATTCTATATTATACAAACCGTATTTATTTTGGAGTTTGACATGGAAGAGATCAAGGTAAAATATTTCACAGATGACATCGACGAGCTGTGCTACGTGGAGGGCAAGTCCGACTGGATCGACCTACATGCGGCGGAAACCGTGACTATGAAGGCCGGGGAGTTCCGGCTGATCCCCTTGGGGGTGGCCATCGCCCTGCCGGAGGGGTATGAAGCCCACATCGTCCCCCGCAGCTCCACCTTTAAGAATTACGGCATTCTGCAGACCAACTCCATGGGCGTGGTAGACTACACCTACCGGGGCGACGGTGACCAGTGGCGGATGCCCGCCTACGCCACCCGGGATGTGACCATTGAGAAAAACGCCCGGATCTGCCAGTTCCGCATCATGAAAAACCAGCCCCGGCTGACCTTCACCAAAGTGGAGCATCTGGACGGTCCCGACCGGGGCGGCTTCGGCTCCACCGGAAAGTGAGGGCGCGGCCATGGCAAAGATCGTACTGGCCTCCGGCTCTCCCCGGCGGCAGGAGCTGCTCCAGCGCATCGGCATCACGGACTTTGACATCCGGGTGCCTCAGACAGAGGAGACCTATCCCGCCGGCCTCTCCCCCCGGGAGACGGTGGAGTACATCTCCCGGGAGAAGTCCGACGCGGTCGCCGCTCTCTGCACACCGGAGGAAATCATCATCACTGCCGACACCATGGTGTTTCTGGACGACCAGCGTCTCGGCAAGCCTGTGGACGAGGCGGACGCCCTGCGGATGCTGACGGCCCTCCAGGGCCGCCGCCACACGGTATGCACCGGCATCACCGTCCGCCGGGGCGGCGAGATCCTGACGGAAAGCGCGTCCACCGACGTGTATTTCCGCCCTGCCGCGGAGGCGGAGCTCCGGGGCTACATCCGCACCGGCGAGCCCATGGACAAGGCCGGGGCCTACGGCGTCCAGGGGCTGGGTGCCCTTCTGGTGGAGCGGCTGGACGGTGACTTTTTCAACGTGATGGGTCTGCCGGTCCTGCGCTTGAGCCGGATGCTGGAGCGGTTCGGCGTCCATTTCTTCTGCTGACCAACGATCAGGAGGGTTTCCTTTGAAGAAATTTTTTCGGGAACACGGCATCTGGGTCCTGTTCGCCACGGCGGTGATCGCCGTGAGCCTGTCCCTCATGTCCTTTTTCTCCAACACCTCCTCTCCCCTGTCCAATCTGGCGGGGATCATCGCCTCCCCCTTCCGGTCGGCCTACACCGCTGTAACAGGCTGGATCACAGACAAGCAGAACTACTATCAGGACGTCACCGCCCTGGAGGAGGAGAACGCCGCCCTGCGGCGGGAAAACGCCATCCTCAAGGCCCAGAACCGCCTGGCTCAGACCAACAATGAGGAAAACGCCCGCCTGCGGGATCTGCTGAACCTGCGGCCCCAGAACTATGACCTGGAGCTGGAGACGGCCTCCGTCACGGAGCGCACGGTCACCAACTGGACCTCCTCCCTGACACTGAACATCGGCACGGATCACGGTGTCGAAGTGAACGACTGCGTCATCGACGAGACGTATGCCCTGGTGGGTGTGGTCAGCGAAGTGGGACTCAACTGGTGCACGGTCCTCACCATCGTGGACACGGACACCTCCCTGGGCGCCCAGGTGTTCCGCACCAAGGACCTGGGGCTGGCGGTGGGCGACTTCTCCCTGATGCGGGAGAACCGCCTGCGGCTGGACTATCTGCCCGCGGACTGTCAGCTGCTGGGCGGCGATCTGGTGGTCACCTCCGGCCTGGGCGGGTATTATCCCTCCGGCCTCTCTGTCGGCACAGTGGAGGAGGTGCAGCTCAGCGACTCCGGCGCTGCCTCCTACGCGGTGCTGGAACCCGCCGCCGACTTTGACAGTCTGGTGGAGGTCTTCGTCATCAAATCCTTTGACATCCAGACCTGATGGGACGGATGTCCCCACCGGTTCGGAAAGGAGGCTCCGGCATTGCTGGCGCGGAATGAGACCATTTTCAAATGGGCCCTGTATGCCGGGGCCACGGCAGTATTCTTCCTGCTCCAGGGGGCGGTGCTCCAGCGGATCACCCTCTGGGGCGTCATTCCCTTTGTGTTCCCCATCCTGGTGGCGGTCCTGGGTATGTATGAGGGTCCCCTCCCCGCCTCCGTCTACGCCCTGACGGTGGGAGTGCTGTGCGACCTGCTGCTGCCGGCGTCCATCCCCTGCTTTTACACCCTGATCTTTCCCGCGGCGGGGCTATGCGCGGCGCTGATCTCCCAGAGCCTGCTGCCGGCGGGCTTCCTCTGTGGGGTGGTCACCTCCGTGCTCTCCTTCCTCCTCACAGACGCCTTTCACTGTGTCGTGCTGTGGGCCGGGGGGAAAGCCGCCTGGGCTGCGGGGGCCCAAGTCTTCCTGCGGGAGGTCTGCGTCTCCATCCTGCTGGTGGTCCCGGTGGTGTTGCTGTTCTCTGCCGTGTTCCGCCGCACCCACCTGGATGACTGAGAAGGAGGCTGTCTATGGACCATAAGGAAGCCCATCATCTGCGCCTGTATGTTCTGGCAGCCCTGTTTTTCATTGTGGCTGCGGTCTACATCGGGGTCCTGTACGACACGCAGGTGAACAATTACGACTATTACTACGCCAGCTCCGTCCGCAGCATCGCCCGGTCGGAGACCGTGGAGGCCGCCCGGGGCAACATTACCGACCGAAACGGCAAGGTGCTGGTGTCCAGCCGCTCCTCCTACAACCTGACCTTTGACGCCTCCCTGCTGGAGAAGGACGAAGATGCCAACGAGTCCCTCCTGCGGCTGCTGCAGCTGTGTCAGAGCCGGGGGATCAACTGGGTGGATTCTCTGCCCATCTCCCGCTCCGCCCCCTTCGCCTACACCATCGACTCCCTGGACAGCGCGGCCAGGAGCCGCTTTCTCACCTATCTGAAGGATCTGGACGAGGCCGCGAACGCCCTGGCCGCCTATCTGCTGGAGCATCCTGCCCTGCTGGAGACCACGGACGAGGAGGGCAACAGGGAAAACCCCGCCGACGACATCCTGGCGGATGAGGAGCTGGATCAGGCCGGCAAGGCCCAGGCCCTGCTGGAGGAGCTGACCTCCAGTCAGCTGACCGGCGCCATGCTGGAAGGGTCCGGTCTCTCCGCCACGCGGCTGATCGCCCTGATGCGGAAGGATTTCGGCCTCTCCGCCTCTTTTTCCGTGGAGGAGGCCCGGCTGGTGCTGGGCGTCCAGTACGAGATCCGCAGCCGAAATCTCGCCAGGACGGACCCCTATGTGCTGGCGGAGGACATCGACGCGGAGATGATCTCCCTGCTGAACGACGGCGACTACGCCGGAGCCAAGATCACCCCCTCCTCCGTGCGGGAGTACGAGACGACCTACGGGGCGCATATCCTGGGGTATCTCGGAAAAATCAACGACAGTGCGGAAAAGGAGGCCCTGGGCGAGGGATATAACTGGAACGACTATGTGGGCAAGGACGGCGTGGAGGCGGCCTTTGAATCCCATCTCAAGGGCACCGACGGCACCCGGGTGGTCTCCCTGAACGAGGACGGCAAGATCACCGGCGAGTATTACTCCAAGGAGCCGGTGCCCGGCAACACTGTGGAGCTGACCATCGACCTGGACCTCCAGCAGGCGGCGGAGGACGCCCTGGCCGCCACCATCACCCGGATGACCGGGGAGGATGGGGATGAGACCCGGGGCGGCGCCGTGGCGGTGGTACAGGTGGGCACGGGGGAAGTTCTGGCCCTGGCCTCTTATCCCACCTATGATCTCTCCACATTTCGACAGAGCAGCATTTACGCGGCTCTCTACAATGACCCTGCCCGCCCCTTCACAAACCGCGCCACCAACGGGACGTACGTCCCCGGCTCCACCATCAAGCCCCTGACGGCCGTGGCCGCGCTGGAGGAGGGGATCACCACTCCCACCCGGGAGATCTACTCTCCCAGCCGGTGGGTCTATCCCAACGACCCCACCCACAGCGGCGCCAACTGTGCCGGCGGCAACCACGGTCTCATCAATGTGACGGAGGCCATCACCAAGTCCTGCAACTACTTCTTCGCGGAGATGGGATACGAGATGGGCATGGACACCTTCCGGGAGTATCTGCAGGCCTTCGGCCTGGGAGAGCACACCGGCATTGAGATTGGTGATTACGCCGGTACCCTGCCCAGCAATGAGGCGGGCCACGACCAGACCCCCTGGGCCACCTTCGGCCAGGCCAACCAGCTCTACTCGCCCCTCCAGCTTGCCAACTACATCGCCACACTGGCCTCCGGCGGACAGCACTGCAAGGCCCACCTGCTGAAGGCCGTGAAGTCCTATGACAATACGGAGGTCCTGGCTGTGGGCGACACGGCGCCCACCAACGTGGTCTCCATGCAGGATTCCACGCTGGAGGCGGTGAAAAAGGGCATGCTGGGCTACACCCAGCCCGGCGGCCCTGTTTACAATGCCTTCCGGAACTGCGTGGTCACTGCCGGCGCCAAGACCGGCACCTCCGAGCTGGGCGGCAACCAGACCGAAAACGGCGTCTTCGTCTGCTTCGCCCCTTATGACGATCCGGAGATCGCCGTGGCCATCGTCATTGAGCACGCCACCTGGGGCTCCAATCTGGCCACCACGGGCGTGGATATTCTCAACGCTTACTTTACCGCCGACGAGACCGGCAGTGCCGTCACCGGCGAAAACCAACTGCTTCCGTAAGGAGACGCATCCCCATGAGCGAACCCTTTGTCTTTGATCCCCGCTGCGACCTGTGCAAGGAGCCCTTCGGCGCCGTCCCCTGCGGAACGGCGGTCACCTTTCACTGCCGCCCCCTGGCCACGGAGGGCTTTTCCCACTGCGCACTGGTCCTCTCCTGTGAGTTTTCCGGCACGCAGCGGGAGCAGGAACTACCCCTGGAGGGCCCCGCAGGCGAGCGGCTTTGCTTTTCCGGCACACTGATCGCGCCGGAGCTGCCCGATCTTCTCTGGTATCACTTCCGCTTCTGGCGGGAGGACGGCACCGGCTGTCTGCTGGACAAGACCGGCTACCGCAGTGACGGACAGGCCGTGTCCTGGCAGCTGACGGTCTACCAGGAAAGCCGTACGCCCGGCTGGTTTGGGGCAGGTGTGGCATACCAAATTTTTCCAGATCGTTTCTGCCGTCTGGCACTCGTGGACTCTGCGGGTCTGGTTGGACGGCGCTGGGTCCACGAGGACTGGGATGACACGCCGGAGTGGCGGCCGGATCCGGATGGGGAGATCCGCAACCGGGACTTCTTTGGTGGCACTCTGGCGGGGATCACGTCGAAACTGGACGATTTGAAAGCCCTTGGTGTCACCACACTGTACCTCTGCCCCATTTTCGAGTCCGCCTCCAACCACCGTTATAACACAGCGGACTATACCCGCATCGACCCCATGCTGGGCACGGAGGCCGATTTCCGCGCTCTCTGCGCCCAGGCCCGACAGCGGGGGATGCGGGTGATTTTGGACGGCGTGTTCAACCACACCGGATCCCAGAGCATGTACTTCAATGCCGACGGCTATTACCCCACCCTGGGCGCAGCCCAGAGCCAGGACTCTCCCTGGTACAGCTGGTACCGGTTCCACCACTGGCCGGATTCCTACGACTCCTGGTGGGGCATCCGCACTCTGCCAGCGGTGGAGGAGTCCTCTCCCTCTTATGTGGATTTCATCATTGACGGCAAGGACTCCATTATCCGCCGGTGGCTGCGTGCCGGAGCTTCCGGCTGGCGACTGGATGTGGCGGATGAGCTGCCGGACTGGTTTCTGGAGAAGATCCGCGCCGCCATGGAGGAGACGGCCCCTGACAGCATCCTGATCGGCGAGGTGTGGGAGGACGGCTCCAATAAGATCGCCTACTCCCAGCGGCGGCGGTATCTGCTGGGCAGTGAGACCCACGGGCTGATGAACTACCCCTTCCGCACGGCGCTGCTGGCCTATGTCTCCGGCGGGGATGCCGATGACTTTCGGGAGGCCATGGAGACCCTGCGGGAGAACTATCCTCCGGCGGCCTTTTACTCCGCCATGAACTTTTTGGGCACCCACGATACCCCCCGCATCCTGACGCTGCTGGGTGCGGACCGAACGCCGGACACCAAGGCGGAGCGGGCCTCCTACCGGCTTTTGCCCCGGGAGCGGGCAGCGGGCATCGCCAAGCTGCGGCTGGCGGCGCTGGTGCTGTTCACCTTCCCCGGCTCTCCCATGATCTATTACGGGGATGAGGCCGGGATGGAGGGCTTTGAGGACCCTCTGAATCGGGGAACCTACCCCTGGGGCCGGGAAGACCGGGACCTGCTGGCGTGGTTCACCCGGCTGGGTGCCCTGCGGAATGCGTATCCAGCCCTGCAGTCCGGCACCATCTCCTGGCTCTACACCGCAGGTCCTTTGTTGATTTTTGCCCGGCAGGACGGTGACCAGCGGCTGACCACAGCCGTCAACGCCTCACCGGACTCCCACACTGTCACACTGCTGTGGGAAGGCGCTGGCCCCACTGATCTCCTCACCGGAGATACTCTCCCCTGTTCCGGCGGTGTTCTGCACTTGCAGCTGCCGCCCTGGGGCTGCCGTCTTTTGCTGTGACCGGCTGCGGATGTTTCACGTGAAACATCCGCGGCTCTTTTTCTGCCGTTTGTTTCACGTGAAACATTTTCTCTTCCTTTTCTCTGCTTTTCCGCTTTTCTCCTTGCAACGGCCGTCCACGCTTGCTATAATAAATGAGCATAAGCATTTCTACCTTATTGGGTATTTTCAGAAAGTAGGTGCCCACGTGGCAAAAACCATTGCGATTGTGAATCAAAAAGGCGGCGTGGGGAAAACAACCACCTGTGTGAATCTCGCCGCGGCCTTGACGGAGGCCGGGCAGCGCATCCTCCTGTGTGATTTTGATCCTCAGGCCAATTCCACTTCTGGAATGGGCGTGGACAAGACGGTCTCCAAGGGAATCTACGATGCCCTGATCGGCGAAGTGCCGGTGGAGGACGCCCTGGTGCACACCAAATACGGCGATGTTCTCCCCTCCAACAAGGCGCTGGCCGGCGCCGGGATCGAACTGATCGGCATGGAGCGCCGGGAATTCCTTCTGCGGGACGCGCTGGACAAGGTAAAAGATCGCTACGACTTCCTGTTCATCGACTGCCCCCCCTCTCTGGAACTACTGACGCTGAACGCCCTCTGCGCCGCGGACGCCATCCTGGTGCCGGTGCAGGGCGAATACTACGCTCTGGAGGGCCTCAGCGATCTGATGAACACGGTGCGGATCGTCCGCAGGTCCCTGAATCCCCGGCTGGAGCTGGACGGCGTGCTGCTGACCATGTTTGACGGGCGGACCAATTTGGCCTTGCAGGTGGCGGAGGAAGTGAAGCACTACTTCCCCGGCAAGGTCTATGCCACTGTGATCCCCCGGAACGTGCGCCTCAGCGAGGCGCCCAGCCACGGCAAGCCCATCACCGCCTATGATCGGACCTCCCGGGGCGCGGAGGCCTACACCGCCTTTGCGGCGGAGTTTCTGAAAAAGCAAAGCGCCTGATTCTCTGGAAAGGAGCGTTCCCATGGCATCCAAGAAACCCTCCGGCCTCGGCCGGGGTCTCGGCGCCCTGCTGGGCGACGACGTATTGAAGGCGGAGAGCACCGGCAGCCTGTACCTGCCCATTTCCCAGGTGGAAAGCTGTTCCTCCCAGCCCCGCAAGCACTTTGACGAGGCATCCCTGGCAGAGCTGGCCGACTCCATCCGAGAGCACGGTATCATCCAGCCTCTTACCGTCCGGAAGCTGGCCTCCGGCTACTATCAGATCATCGCCGGAGAGCGGCGCTGGCGGGCTGCGCGGCTGGCGGGCCTTCAGGAAGTGCCCGTCATTGTCATGGAGGCCGATGACCGCAAGGCCGCCGAGCTGGCCATGATCGAAAACCTCCAGCGGGAGGATCTGAACCCCATAGAGGAAGCCGCTGGCTTCCAGTCCCTGATGGAAACGTATCACATGACCCAGGAGGAGGCCGCGTCCCGAGTGGGCAAATCCCGCAGCGCCGTGGCCAACGCGCTGCGGCTGCTGTCCCTGACGCCGCCGGTGGCCAAGCTGGTGGAGGAGGGAAAGCTCTCCGCCGGTCACGCTCGGGCGCTGCTGCCCCTCTCCCCCGCCCTGCAGGAAAACGCCGCTGGCGCCGTGATCTCCGGCGGCCTCTCTGTCCGCCAGACGGAGGCCCTGGCCAAGCGGCTGAGTCTGGAAAAGCCGGAAAAAGCCCCCGCACCGAAGGGAATCGACTATGCTGCGGAGGCGCAGAAGGAGTTGAGCTCCAAGCTGGGCCGGGGGGTGCGGATCGTCACCGGCCGCAAAAAGGGCCGGATTGAGCTGGAATACTACGGCATTGACGACCTCAACGACCTGCTGGAGGCCCTGGCGATGCTCCGGGCAAAGCAAACGAAAACCCCCTGATTGGGAAAGGATGATCTGCCATGAAATTTGAAAAGCGCAGCGGAGACGAAGCGGAGACACCCTCCTCTGCTCCGGAGGAAACGCCCTCCACCGGGAAAAAGCCCGTTGTCATCTATATCATGATCCTGTTCATCGTGGCCTTTCTGCTGATGGCGCTGTCCTTTCTAATGCACCAGCGGAGCAACTCCGAGGTGCTTGGGGAGCTTCAGGACTCCGTCACTGCCATGCAGGAGGTACAGGCCACGCAGGACGCCCTGCTGGACCTGCAAAACCAGCTGGATGAAGCCCAGACCACCATCGACGCGCTGGAGTCCTCCGCAGAGGAAACTGACGCCGCCTTGGCGGAGGCCCAGCGGGAGAACCAGGCACTGCTGGCTCTGTACACCATTCAGCAGCAGTATTCTGCGGGAGATCTGGCGGGCTGTCAAGCCAGCATCGACGCCTTCGAGGCGTCTGAATACCGGGACGCACTGCCTGAGACTGCTGAGGAGGGTGTCACCCCTCCCTCCCAGCGGTATGCGCAGCTAAAGGAAGCAGCAGAGGCCCGTTGAGCAGTCAACGGCTGGCCATTGTTTCACGTGAAACATGCAACATCAATAAATTGAGGAGAGAATCATCATGCTGGATATCAAATTTATCCGGGAGAATCCGGATGCCGTCCGTGAAAATATCAAAAAGAAGTTTCAGGATGCCAAGCTTCCCCTGGTAGACGAAGTCCTGGACCTGGACTCCAAGCGCCGGGCCGCCATTGCGGAGGCGGATCAGCTCCGCTCCAACCGAAACACACTCAGCAAGCAGATCGGCATGCTGATGGGCCAGGCCAAAAAGGACCCCGCCAAGCTGGCGGAGGCCGAGGCTGTCAAGCAGCAGGTGAAGGAACAGGCGGACCGCTTGGCAGAGCTGGAGAAACAGGAGACGGAGCTGGAGGAAAAGCTCCATCACAATATGCTGCTGATCCCCCAGATGATCGATTCCTCCGTGCCCATCGGCAAGGATGACAGCGAAAATGTAGAGGTCCAGCGGTTCGGAGCATGTGAAGTCCCCGACTTCCCCATTCCCTACCACGTGGATATCATGGAGTCCTTCAACGGCATCGACCTGGATGCCGCCGGGCGGGTCTCCGGCAGCGGCTTTTACTACCTGCTGGGCGACATTGCCCGGCTCCATGAGGCGGTGCTGGCCTACGGCCGGGACTTCATGATCGACAAGGGCTTCACCTACTGCATCCCCCCCTTCATGATCCACGGCAACGTGGTGGAAGGCGTTATGAGCCAGACAGACATGGACGGCATGATGTACAAGATCGAAGGGGAGGACCTGTACCTGATCGGCACCAGCGAGCACTCCATGATCGGCCGGTTCATTGACCAGATCCTGCCGGCTGAGAGCCTGCCCCAGACCCTTACCTCCTACTCCCCCTGTTTCCGCAAGGAGAAAGGTGCCCACGGCATCGAGGAGCGTGGCATCTACCGCATCCACCAGTTTGAAAAGCAGGAGATGATCGTAGTCTGCAAGCCCGAGGAGTCCAAGGACTGGTATGAGAAGCTGTGGCGGATGTCCGTGGAGCTGTTCCGCTCTCTGGATATTCCGGTGCGGCAGCTGGAGTGCTGCTCCGGCGACCTGGCAGATCTAAAGGTCAAGTCCTGCGATATCGAGGCCTGGTCTCCCCGCCAGCAGAAGTTCTTTGAGGTGTGCTCCTGCTCCAATCTGGGGGACGCCCAGGCCCGCCGTCTGCGCATCCGCTATAAGGATGAAAATGGCAAAATGCAGCTGTGCCACACCCTGAATAACACCTGCGTGGCCCCGCCCCGGATGCTGATCGCCTTCCTGGAGAACAACCTCCAGGCCGACGGCACTGTCCGCATCCCCCAGGTCCTGCGGCCCTATATGGGCGGCAAGGAATTACTGGTCCCCGCGAAAAAATCCAATTTGTAATTTTTCGTTTTATTTATACAAATCGTTGAACCCGTTTCCAGCCGTTGGAGCGGCGCGCAGCCCTGCTCCGGATCATTCGGTGCCCCTCCAGCGGCTCCATTCGGGTCAAATCTCTGAAAGCCTTGGGCTCCAATGGTTACAGTATACGTACACAGGTGCCCATTCATTTCACACAGGAGAGTCCCATGACTGAACTTACCAAAAAGACCACCGGCTTCCTGGCGGAGTTTCGCCAATTCATTGCCAGAGGAAATGTGCTGGATATGGCGGTAGGCGTCATCATCGGCGGCGCCTTCGGCAAAATTTCCACCTCCCTGGTCAACGATATCCTGATGCCCCTGCTCTCCCTGCTCACCGGCGGCGCGGACTTCTCCCAATGGCAATGGGTCCTGCGGGAGGCGGTGTATGACGCCGGCGGCAGCGAAGTGCGCGCCGCTGTTGCCATCAATTACGGCTCTTTTCTCTCCACTATTCTGGACTTCCTCATCATCGCCTTTGCGGTCTTCTGCCTCATCAAAGCTATCAACCGCTTCCACCGAAAGAAGGAGGCCGCTCCCCCTCCCCCGCCCCAGCCCTCGCAGGAGGAAGTGCTGCTGGCGGAGATCCGAGACCTGCTGAAGGAGAGGACATGATGGAACAGCGCCTGCAATCGGGTCTTGCCGCCCTGAACCTCCCTGTGGAGGGAATCCCTGCTCTGGTCCGGTATGGGGATCTGCTGATCGAGACCAACAAGGTGATGAACCTCACCGCCATTACGGACCCGGAGGATGTGGCCACTCTCCACTTTTTGGACAGCGCCGCCCTGCTGACCCTGGAGTCCTTTTCCGGGAAGTCCGTGGTGGACGTCGGCACCGGTGCCGGTTTTCCCGGTCTGCCCCTGCGGGTGCTGGAGCCCTCCATCCGCCTGACGCTGCTGGACTCCCTGAACAAGCGTATCCAGTTCCTGGAGACGGTGTGCCGGGAGCTGGACCTCCCCGATGTGGCCTGCGTCCACGCCCGGGCGGAGGAATTTGCCGCGGAGCACCGGGAAACCTTTGATTTAGCGGTCTCCCGGGCAGTGGCGGCCCTGCCGGTGCTGTGTGAGCTGTGCCTGCCGCTGGTAAAGCCCGGCGGGAAGTTCCTGGCCATGAAATCCGTGGAGTCAGACGCGGAGCTGGCCGCCGCACAGCACGCCATTGCGATCCTGGGCGGTGCCGTGGAGGCGGTCCGGGACTATGCCATCCCCGGTACAGATGTGCGCCACCGGCTGATCGTGGTGGAAAAAGTGAAAAAAACTCCGGAAAAATATCCGAGAATGTTTGCAAAAATCAAGAAGAATCCCTTATAATACATTTGTGAGCAGTTGAAAGGAAGTGCCGCCTGATGACGTCTCCAGGACAGTGCATTGCCGTCGCATCCGGAAAGGGCGGCACCGGAAAGACCTCCTTTACGGCGGGTGTAGGCGCGGCTCTCGCCCTATCTGGCCGGCGGGTGCTGTGCCTGGACTGCGACATCGGTCTGCGGAATCTGGATCTGGCCCTGGGCCTGTCGGACCGGACGCTGATGGACTTCTCAGACGTGGCGCAGAACCGCTGTTCCCTGGAACTGGCCGCTGTGGAACACCCCAAGATCCCCGGCCTTTTCCTGCTGACCGCGCCGGCGCGTCCCCATGGTCGCCCGGTGACGGAGATCCAGATGGCAGATCTGCTGCGGGAGGTACGCAGGCGGTTTGACTTCTGTCTGCTGGACGCACCTGCGGGCCTGGGGCGGGGCTTTCAGCTGGCCACCTGCGCCGCGGACCGCTGTGTGGTGGTGACCACTGCGGACACCTCCTCCCTGCGGGACGCCCAGCACACCGTCATGGAGCTGGATCGCTTCCCTGCAGGCGCCCTGCACCTGGTGGTGAATCGAGTGCGCAAAAAGCTGCTGCGCCAGCTCCACGCCACCATTGACGATGCCATCGACAAGGCCGGCCTGCCGCTGCTGGGAGTGGTCCCCGAGGATGACGCCCTGCCCCTGTGTATGAACCGGGGTGTGCCCATCCTGCTGGCGGACGGCCAGAGCGCCGCGACTGCCTACCGCAACATTGCGAAACGCCTCCAGGGGGAACGGGTCCCCCTGCTGCGGATCAGATAGAGAAAGGAGTCTTTCATGAACATCGCCCTCATGTCCCACGACAACAAGAAGGAGCTGATGGTGCAGTTCTGCACCGCCTACGCCGGCATCCTGTCCCACCACAACATTTACGCCACCAACACCACTGGCCACATGGTGGCCGACGCCACGGGCCTGAATGTCCACTGCTTCCTGTCCTACGCCCACGGCGGCAGCCAGCAGATCGGCGCCCGGATCGCATACAACGAATTCGACCTGGTACTCTTCTTCAACGACCCCAACAACGAGGCTATGGTGGGAGATGTTTCCTATATCTCCCGGCTGTGCGACCAGAACAACATCCCCTTTGCCAGCAATCTGGCCACGGCGGAGGCGCTGGTACTGGGTCTGGCCCGGGGCGATTTGGACTGGCGCTGCATCGTCAATCCCTCCAACCGTCCCATCGCTTGACATTTTTCCCCAAAGCGCATACAATCACCCTGTTGATTCATTTGCACCGCGCGGATGCCGCAGCAGTACTCCAATCGCCGGCCCCACAGAGAGGGGCGCACCGCTGAGAGCGGCCCGGCCGGCCTGGACGAAGGACAGCGGCGGAGCGGGGGCGGAGACGCCCACGGCACCCTCCCCGTAGCACAGGAGGCAAAAAGGAGGCTCTATAGGCCTTGAATTTGGGTGGCACCACGAAGCGGAATCGCTCTCGTCCCAAAGCCGCGGGACGGGAGCGTTTTATCATTTTGCGCCCGCGGTGCATCCCGGGCAGCGACCCGCATCCCACGAAAAAGGAGTTTTGACGATGGCTAAAATGACCCCACGGACACTGTCCGGCTTTATGGAACTGCTGCCCGGACCACAGCAGCAGATGGAGCGGATCATGGAGATCCTCCGCCGTACCTATTCCCTCTATGGCTTTACCCCCCTGGACACCCCGGTGATCGAGTCCAGCGAGGTACTGCTGGCCAAGGGCGGCGGCGAGACGGAGAAGCAGATCTACCGCTTCCAGAAGGGCGACGCGGATCTGGCACTCCGGTTCGACCTGACGGTCCCCCTGGCAAAGTATGTGGCCCTCCACTACAACGACCTGACCTTCCCTTTCCGCCGGTATCAGATCGGCAAGGTGTACCGGGGTGAGCGGGCCCAACGGGGCCGCTTCCGGGAGTTCTATCAGGCGGACATCGACATCATCGGAGATGGCAGGCTCTCCATCATCAATGAGGCGGAGATCCCCGCCATCATCTACAAGACCTTCTCCACCCTGGGACTGAAGCGGTTCCAGATCCGGGTGAACAACCGGAAGATCCTCAACGGCTTCTACGCCATGCTGGGTCTGACGGAGAAGTCCGGTGACATCATGCGCACCGTAGACAAGCTGGACAAGATCGGGCCGGAGAAGGTGAAGGCCATCCTCACCGGCGACCTCGCCGTGACTCCGTCCGACGCCGACGAGATCCTGAAGTTTATCGCCATCTCCGGCGGAAACGACGCCGTTCTCTCCGCTTTGGAGGGCTACCGGGGCCGGAACGAAATCTTCGACCAGGGTCTTGAGGAACTGAACACGGTGGTCCGGTATCTGGCGGACTTCGGCGTCCCGGCGGAGAATTTCGCCGTGGACCTGACCATCGCCCGGGGCCTGGACTACTACACCGGCACCGTCTACGAGACCACCTTGCTGGATCACCCTGAGATCGGCTCCGTCTGTTCCGGCGGCCGGTACGACAATCTGGCGGAGTATTACACGGACCGCCAGCTTCCCGGCGCGGGCATCTCCATCGGCCTGACCCGGCTGTTCTATGTGCTGGGAGAACAGGGTATGCTGAATCCGGACCTGCCCACCGCTCCGGCGGATGTGCTGATCCTGCCCATGACGGAGGACCTGTCCGCTGCCATCTCCCTGGCCACCCTGCTGCGGGAAAACGGCATCCGCGCCCAGCTCCACTGCGAGGAAAAGAAATTCAAGCAGAAAATCGCCTATGCCGACAAGCTGGGCATCCCCTATGTGATCTTTCTGGGGGAGGACGAGATCAGCTCCGGCGTGGTGGCCTGCAAGGACATGGCCACCGGCGAGCAGACAAAGCTGGAACCCGCCGCCACCGTCTACCGCATTAAGGCGGGTCTCGCGGAACGGGAAAAGGGCACCGTCATCCAGAAGTAATTCCCTGCCCCACAGAGATACTTTAACGCCGAATTTCACCTGCGGAGACAACCAAATCGCATCTCAAGCAGTCCAAGCAGAAATATTTTCTATAAAAAATACAAGCAGTATTTACTAGAGGTGTTTCTATGAAGAACCGGAAGCGTGTCTGGGTGCCTTTGTTGGTCCTGCTGCTGGTCGCCGCGATCTGGTACAGCCGCCCGGTAACATTGCCGGACCTGATGAAGGGCCAGGAACTCCAAGAGATCAACGTCCTGATCCGCTCCCTGGGGGACTGGACCCAAGAGCCAGAGACCGCCACGGTGTCGGTGCCCCTCACTTCCCCAGAGGGGGCGGCCCTACTGGAACAGCTCCAAGACCTCTCCTTCTGCCGTTCTCTGACAGACCCGCTAATCAAGCCCCTTGCTCAGGCGGTGAATGCCAGCCATGGGTCCGTCTCCTATGAGTCGGGAGACTGGATGTTCTCCCTCTCCCTCGCCGGTACAGATGGCGATTTTGCTGTGCTGAACTTTACCGTCCGGGAGTGGTCCTATGCTGCTCCGGGACAGGCGGACTTCTACGGCTGCACCGTCCCGGACGGAGAGGCCGTTGGCAGGGGCCTTGGGGAACAGCTCTGGGCTCTGGCAGCGAAATATGATCTCAATTCGTAATATTTTTTATATAAATTTCTATTTGTAATCACATTTCCACACAGAAAGGAATCCACAATCATGACACAGAATCGCACCCATACCTGCGGAGAGCTGCGGCTCTCCGACGCCGGCAAGGCCATAAAGATCTGCGGCTGGCTGGAAAACCTCCGGGAGGTAGGCAGTGAGCTGGCCTTCGCCGTGGTCCGGGACTTCTACGGCACCACTCAGGTGGTGGCGGAGACCGCCGACATGGTGGCCCTGCTGAAGTCCATCAACAAGGAGTCCACCATCTCCGTGGAGGGCACCGTCCGGGAGCGGGACAGCAAGAACGCCAAGCTGCCCACCGGCGAGATCGAGGTGGTGCCCGGCAAAATTGAGGTGCTGGGCCGCTGCCAGCACAACGAGCTGCCTTTCCCCATCAACCGCAGCCGGGAGGCCGACGAGGCCACCCGCCTGAAGTACCGCTATCTGGACCTGCGGAACCCGGCGGTGAAGAACAACATCATCCTCCGCTGCCAGGTGGTGGCCGCCCTGCGGAAGGCCATGCTTGACCACGGCTTCCTGG
>ENA-UPWK01000497-UPWK01000497.1-human-gut-metagenome-genome-assembly--contig:-NODE-497-length-41314-cov-36.184616_pt1 | contig 41314 bp, 32 predicted proteins | sample MGYA00250048_ERZ773373 | MGnify/ENA primary metagenome ERZ773373 (study PRJEB29103, sample SAMN06112059) | human gut metagenome | biome: human gut; feature: ankylosing spondylitis patient; material... | reverse complement strand
TGCCAATACATTGTCCCACATGTAATGAAGGAATAGCTTATTATCATGCAATAGGTATATGCCAAAGGTAGTAGATGCTACCGCATTAATCCAAGGACGATAAGTGATCTTTGCTTTCAAAAAAATAATAAATAAGCCAATGCCTAATATCAATTGAAAGAAGCCATAATCATTTTGCGTAAAGTAGAAAATTTGTTTCATATATGCTGGATTCGTCATGGCTAGTACATCGACGAGGATGTCCCCTAAAAAGGCCCCTACAAAGCCTATGGCGGTAAAAATAATACCTATTTTCTTTGTTATATGTGAGCCGTGCAGCTTGATGTACGCCCCCATCGAATAGAATACAATAAAGGAAAAAATATGTTTAAATCCAAAGGTAGTATGCGGTACATTAGGCCACAGATTCAGCACCGTCGGTATTAAGAACCAAATTACTGTGGAAACCACTAGGAGCATAACGTAGTATGTATGCTGCAGCCAATGAAGTACTCGATTAATAATAGGCGTTAATAAATAGAGTACTAAAAAGTTCTGGGCGAACCAACTCATGGCACCAATAGGCAATAGCGCAAGCATCATATTCCTTGACGTCACCGTATCGAGTCCTAAACCCATAGCTACGCCCAGCATGGCAATGCTGTAAATCCAAATCTGCCCTACTAACTTCGCAAACTTGTGCAGCTTAAAACTACTAGAAACCATAAAATAGCCTGTTATCATAACAAAGGCGACTACACCAGCCTTACCTCCAAGTCCAAATACTTGGAGAAACACCTTATTAAACGTTAAATCTGGCGTAAAGGGGAAACAACCGTGCACGCTGAAATGGTGCATAATAATTAGTATCATCGAAATGATACGCAACAATTCAATATTGCTCGCTCTCATTCTCTATACCTCATATTCTTCCTCTTAAACTATATGAATACTACGCCAACTAGTAACTACCTAGATGACTTGTATACATCATAAAATACATGAAATATATGAGAATGTTGTGACAATTTTTACACATAAAAAAGACAGCTGATATAATCAACTGTCCTTACAAATTATATATTACCAAGTTACTCTAATATACTTGTTTTTAACATATACGATTCGGTACGACTATTTTTACCCTTATGAGATGTTCTTCTCATATTTTATATAATCAATTAAATTTCTATATCCTGTTACCATGTTAATCTTGGGTTTCCACCCTAACGACTGGATTTTTTCACTATTTAGAATAAATTTTACATCATGTGCATATCCATATTGATTGGCATTATCTGGTATATCAAATACCACGTCTATTTTACCCCTAGCGACTTCTTTTGCTACTAAATTTGCAATATCTTTGATGCTTCTTGTTTCATTACTATTACATATATTGTATGCTTCTCCACATTCTCCTTTAATCAGTAATAGTACCAAAGCGGAAAGTACATCAGTTATATAACAAAAGTTTGATACAGATTGTCCTTTGGTATGTAAAATAATATTTTCATTATGTATAACACTTTTAGCAAACTGCATAGATACACGATTATCTAAAAGTGAAAGACCTGGGCCAAAACATTGTGCAACACGAGCAATACAAACGGGTACATTATATTCATGAAAATACGCACTACAATAACATTCGCAAATGCGTTTACCCTCAGAATACGAACTTCTAACATCTAAATGATCAATATAACCTAAATCTTCTTCAGTCATATTTTGATAATCTATTTGCTGAATACCATATTGCTCCATAGAAGATAAATATACGATTTTTTTAACTTTATTCTTTGTTGCATATTGCAAGACGTCTAATGTTGTACTGATACTACCATTTAACGTTTCAACTGGTTGCGTAACAAAAAACTTAGATGTAGTAGGTGCTGCAGTGTGAAATATATAATCAACAGAATCATTACATGCAACAAGGCCATTAGTAATATAGGCTAACTGTTCTGAATTCTTAAGGTTAGAGAACAAAGCCTCTGCCTTTTCTATATTTCTCACGGAACAAATAATATTAATATCTGTTCCATATTTCATATTACTAACTAAAAATAATCGGGTGAGCATAGATCCTATGAATCCAGTTGCCCCCGTTATCAAAATAGTTTTCCCTGAAAGTTTAGATAAGAAAATATGAATATCTTTAGCAGTGCGTTCCAACTCATAAGATAAAACATCATTCATAAATACTAGTCCTCTACTGTTTTAAAATACTCATATGTTTTTATTAACCCATCGTGTAAATTATATTTTGCTGTAAATAAAAGCTCTTTTTCTGATTTATCAGTTGCCAAAACAGAATCTCTAATATCGCCTAATCTAGGCTTATCATAAACTACCTCTATATCTTTACCGCTAATATTTCTAAACTCATCCACTAACAAATTGACGGAACTTGAGATGCCAGTACTTACATTATAAATACCTGTAACCTGGTGTTGCATACCTAAAATATTAGCTTCAACTACATCATCCACATATATAAAGTCCCTTGTTTGTTTTCCATCACCGTAAATAATAATAGGAGAGCCTTGTACAATCGCTTTAGCAAAAATGCTAATAACGCCCCCCTCTCCACCATTACCTTGTCGTGGACCAAACACATTAGAATAGCGATAACATAGATATGGTAATCCAAAAGCTTCATGATAAATACGAAGATAATGTTCTGTAGTTAACTTTGTTAATCCATAAAATGAAGATGGATTTCCAATCATTTCCTCATTTAATGGTAATGTATCCAAATTACCATAAACCGCTGCAGAAGATGGCATCAAAAACTTTTTAACATCTAGTTTTACTGCTGCATTAAGTAAATTGATTAACCCCATCAAATTAATATCACAATCTAACATTGGATCACTCATAGATGTGGAAACTTCAGTTTGTGCAGCCTCATGAAATATATAGTCTGGACGAAATTCTTCTAGGACAGAGTATAACTTTGGATCTCTAATATCCAATTCTATAAATTGTGCTTTCGAATGAACAAATTCTTTATTTCCTGTATATAAGTTATCAATAACCTGTACAGTATGACCATCCTCTATTAAACGATCAACTAAATGGGAGCCAATAAACCCAGCCCCACCAGTTACAGTTATTCTCATTATTATCCCCTTCTTATAGCCTACTTTTTATTAAATCAAGATAAAACCTTAATTCTTTACTTCTAAAAAATAATATTCCCCATGCCACTATTATAAAGATGCTATTACATACAACCCCCAGTAAAAGCCCAAACCAGCCACTATCCAAAGTAATAAACTGTGATAAGAATTTACTGAAATAAACTAATACAAATGTAATTAGAGTATAACGGAAATAAAGTTTAAAATAACTAACCAAAGACCAACGTAATCCATATTTAAACAAAACATATGGTTCAACTATAAAAGGCATACAAATCGTGCTAATAAACATAGCCATTAACACGCCCCAAACATCAAAATATTGAACCAAAATAATGGAAGATCCTAAATTTATTAAGGCCTCTATTAAGGACATATATCGATTTTGCCAAAAGAGCCCCATAGCATCTTTAAATACTAAGACGCCTTTACGCATAAACATTAGATAGAAGTTGATGACCATCCAAAGCACTATACTTTCATCAAAACGATAGCTATTTCCTAGCCAGATGGTAATAAACGGATTTAATAAAAGGTACAAATTACTACAGATAAAACAAGCCAAATAGGCTGTCATAAATTCTAATCTCTTGAAAATGACTAATTTATGAGCATCATCATGAGACTCATTCAAATTTCCTACAGATGCCTTTAGTGCATTAAATACTTGATCAGACAACTTATCGATACCATTAATAATCAAATAATAATTCGTATATAACGCAACAGCACTTAAACCTACAAATTTTGATAAAATAATATTTGATGTTCCAAAAACAGTAACACCACCAATTTTATGAAGTATTAAAGCCTTTATATTTCTAATAATACTTTGGTATATATCTTTATTTAAAGGCTGAATGTTCTTTTCATTTAAGAACGAATATAAGTGATCGGCTTTTCTAGCTATTAAAAAATTCTCAGAAAAAGTCATACATATACGTAAAATAATATATACCCAAAAACTATGAGTTAAAATGACTAAGGCAATTTGGAATAAACTCCCTATCAGTTGAGTAATCCCTCTGTAATAGTTAGCTATATATTGTTTTTGGTCAGCTATAAGCAAGCATTTTTTATAAGAGTAAAAATAACTAATACCCGTATCAACAACAAAAAGTAAAAAGAAAATATTTAAATATGCAATATTAGGAGGTACCTTTATAAGATGTTGAACAAAAGGCGATATACATAACCCTAAAAATAGAATAAGTGTACCAATATAAATATATGCTTTTTTAAATATTCTCATGATTGATTTTGCTGTTTCTAAATCATGATTAGCTAAAGGAGCATATAAACTAAATATAATAGCTGGACCAATGCCCAATTCAGTAAGAGATAATACAGTCAAAATATTATCAAATAAACCATTCAAGCCTAAATATTCAATAGATAAATAATATAGTAATACAAAACGGATAATGAACTGTAATACCATATTAAATCCATATACAATTAACGTGGAATTTATATTCTTAATTGCACTAACTGTCCGCATAATATCAGCCTACAATCCCATAATATTGAGGCTATTTTTTACTTCTAAATAAGCCTTAAATGTATAAAAATCAATAGGTGTTGTAATCTTAATATTCTCAGCTGGTCCTATTACTGTAAACAGTTCAGTCCCATAAAACTGCATCATAGATGCCGAATCTATGAACTCCAAGTTTTCAGATCTTGCTTTTTCATGTGCCTTATAAATATCTTTTAAATAGAAACATTGTGGAGCTTTAGCAAGTAAACATTCATCTCGAGAAAGTATTTTCCCTACATGAGAAAGCTCATTATCTTTTAAAACAATAGTTTCTATAGCTTGTGAAACAGTAATGGCATTGCCATATGTTTTTGTGGACGATATACACGTATTAATTAGCTCATCAGAAATAATAGGTCTAACCCCATCATGTAGTAAAACTATACTATCTTGATCATATAGTCTTGAAGACTCTTGAATTCCAAGATAAATTGACTCTTGCCCTGTTTTTCCACCTGGAATAATCGATTTGACTTTATCCAAACTATACTTTTGTACTAATTTACTAACCGCTCCAATAATAGACTCTAATACTACCAAAACAATTCCATCAATATTATCATTATTTTGAAAGTGTTCTAGCGTATACACTAATATTGGTTTCCCATTAACTTCTAGCAATTGTTTCGGTGTGCCAGTTGAACTCATGCGTTGTCCAGTTCCTCCAGCAAAAATAATACCTATATTCATGCTATACCCCTATACATTAAATCTCATATGCTCTAATACTTGATATTTTACGTTTACCTTCTGGCGGTATTTCCATATAGTTACGACCATATAAATTACTTAAATATGTATCGTAACATGAAAAAACCTCTAATTTTAAATCTCTAAATTCTATAGGGACACGTTTTTCAAAAGCATCCTTTACCATACATTCAGCTTCACCATAAACGCCCCCAGTAATAGCTCCTACATAATCAGAAGTATTATAATCATACTGTTTTGCTAATTGATCTAATTTATGAGCCCAATATTTATATCCCACACATTTAGCAAAAATAATTAATATAGACTTGATAAATGCTCTACTAAATGATTTACCATGACCTAATTTAGCATCGCATAATTCGAGCATTTTACTATAAATTTTACGTTTTTTATAGATACTAACAACTTCATTTTTATCATTTGGTAATCCATCAACAGGCATAATATCCATAAATAAAAATTGATTAGCATTACTGTACTCATCTTCAATCTTGATATCAAGCTTTTCTAATCGCGCAAAAGGATATTTTGAGTTATTACGCTCAATAGATCTAAGCAGGTAATTGCTATGTAAAACCTTTGGAAATATAGTAATTAATTTTTCATAATCTGGTCGACTTAAACAAATGTCTATATCATCATCCCAAGGAATAAAACCTTTATGCCTAATGGCCCCCAATAATGATCCTCCTGATAGCGAATATTTAATATCATTCTCTTTACAAAAGGAATCAAACTCTTTAAGCATTATATATAAATGATCTTGAATTTCAGATATAGTCAACATTATAAAAATCCCCTAATTTTCAAACCATACTAACTTCATTTGTCGTATAAATTCATCTTCTGACCAGTCTTCAATGCCAAATCTAGGTATAGAAAATGGATTAGTATTAGAATGAAGCTGTGCTCTTTTAGTACTAACTGAATATGTGAATCCTAGATCTCGAACAATTTGTTCTGTCACTTGATCAAAACTTTCTTTATGACCAAAAGGATACGCAAAAATATCTATATCCGTGTGTAACAAGTTCTCTAAAAAAAGCTTAGAAGATTGTATTTCTTGTATTTGTTCTTCTCTACTAATTTGTTTCAACGCTGGATGATGAATAGTATGCGCTCCTAATGTAACTAACTGACTTTGATATAACTCTATTAACTCCGATGAGGTCATAGTTCTATTATTAGGATTAACTTTCAATCCATAAGATTCATACCATCTGTCTAACATCATATCTCTTTCATTAGGATGTAGAGAAAAAAGCATATGGTGTAATGTATAAAAACTATGTAATCGCTTTTTATCATCAGATATATCAAATATATGTCTTTGATTTAATATATCTAACTCAATTGATTCTCGTAGATTTTTATTTTCGAATAAAACAGTTTCTAATCGGTCCCACCAAAACTCTTTACCCGTATCTACACCGCCAGATGTTATAAAAATCGTCGCTGGGACTTGATACTTTTTTAAAATTGGAAAGGCATATTTGTAATTATCATAATATCCATCATCAAAGGTAATAATAACAGATGGTTCCTTTATATCATTGCGTTTTAAATCATTAAAAGTTATTACATTGTAGTGATTTTTTAAGATTCGAATATGTCTTTCAAAATTATCAGGAGTTACATTAATATTAAATAAATCACGATTCAAATGATTAACTCTATGATAAAGTAAAACAACTACTGGCTTATCAAAAATATTATGGATTAAATTGATTGGAGCCAATCTTTTTCTATAGATAGATCGAATCCATGGTAGATTCTCTTTTATATAACCTTTAAAACTCATTGTTTTCCCTTGTATATATTTTCAATCTTCTTTATAGCAACACTGGAGTCATAACCTAACTCTTTAATTCTAGCTCTATAATCAATATATTTATTCTTACCAAATTTAGATGTAATCTCATAAGCCCATGGTTTAGGATTATCAATTGGTAGAGTCCTACATAAATCAGTTAACACAACCTCTTGTGTAATCGTATCAGATACTAATATTGGTATACCTAATGCTTGAGACTCAATAGCAATTAGGGGTAGCCCTTCAAATAAAGAAGGTAATATCATAATATCTATAGCTTGCATAATATCCACAGTGTTATTTACATACCCCATAAAAATAACCTTGTCAGATATAGCTGCTGATTTTACAAGACTTTCAATCTTATGACGTTCTACACCATCCCCCAAGAGAAATAAATAACTATTAGGATTTTGTTTTAATACCTCTTTAAATATATCGATAATAAAAGGATGATTTTTAACAGGCGTAAAACGACCAATATGCCCTACTACCAGTGCATCCTTAGGAATGTTGAATTTTTGTCTAACCTCCAACCCTAGATTTATATTTCTATCATATAAATCTAAATCAATCGCATTATGTAATAAATAATATGAATCACTATCTATACACTTTCTAGGAAACATCCATTCTGAGGCCTTAGTAGAGCAACCTATATAAGTATCAACCAAATAAGGTAATAAAAATCTTCCAACCTTATGTAACCCTGTCTTTAGAAAGCGTACGATTTTTCGATTATCATCTATACTAGAGCTATGCGCATGTAAAATAATAGTTTTAAATCCAGCTAATTTAGCAATCAAAATAGGAATAATATTGACATAAGATTGATGAAAGTGAATGATATTTTTTTCTTCAGAAAGCAGACACTTCATTTTTTTATAAAACTGAATAATATGATATGGTCTACTAACCGTCTCTACATTATAATTTACATCAAAATTTTGAGGATCATCATAACTCAGTAGTGTTAATTCAAATTCTTTTTTATCAATCATTCTATATAATTGAAGAACATAAGATGTTAAACCTCCCATATCTTTATCTATAGGAAGTTCTATTACCTTTATCATAGTCAGTATATTATCTCCCAAATAATTTACGTTTTAAAAATAATCCACCTTTTTTAATCCAATTTTGAGGTTCCATGAAAGATACATTTTGTTCTTTATAGTTAATATTATTAGCTTCAATCCATACATCAAGCAAGATTTCGCTAACAAAGCCATAGATACGCGCTTCATATGTATCATAATCAGAAATATCAACACGTTTCTCGATTTCTTCTAAGATGGAAAACATCCATTCACAGTATTGATCAAATAAATCTCTACGCATCACGAACATGTTAAACATATGAGCCCAAGTGCGATTGCATACCTTTGTGAAAGCAGCGCTATATTCGGGATATTTTTCAGCGATGATTTGCTCTGCCGCATCTAGTCCTGAGCTATGGTGGGCATTATTATAGTGAGAACGATTGGACTCAATATAATATTTACGCTTATCTGCTACTACTACAGGATATTGTGAAAGCAGATTCTCCCATTCTGCTCCCGTTAAAATTTGATTCTTTTTGTCCTCCACAGAGCGTACCTCTTTACGTGTAAAGTAACGTCTGTAATGAACGAGACCAATATAATCCGCTTCAAGATTTTTCCACGCCCAATAGAGACCCGTTAATTCACAGTAATTAGCATTCTTTAAAGATATATTGTCTCCTGTATGATCCCCTGTATAACCAATATCAGCCTTACCTTCTCGTCCTACATGAATCGGCATATAAACAGAATCTTCAGGCATCCAATATTGTTTATGTGTTGCTACTAAAATCTTAATATTCACTAATTTCATCCACCTTATTACGATATGAATTTCTCGTATATACTAATGCATAACCAAACCCTAATAATATCCAAAAATAATACAGTTCATTTAAAGTCGTTCCTATCCCTGTCAACAAAGACTCTATATAAGCAATTGTAAAAAATATGATCCATATATCTTTTGGATTTTTAAATACATAAATAAGCAATCTAACTAATAGGAATACAATAGGTCCCATAAACAATACAAAACTTATGATCCCTGTTTCCGATAAACGAGAGGTATATTCTCCTAACATGGGAATAGAAATATTAATAAGGCCCTTATTTTTAATATTTTCAATCCACATTTTTACTTCCGCACCATTTAATGTATCTTCATCTAAATGATTCAAAACATATGGGGTACGTAACCCTTGTCCAATTCCTAATAACGGATTTTCTTTAAATATATTCAAATCAGCCTTCATAACACCATATCTTTGGTTATTACTACGACCACCTTTTTTAGATAAAGACGTAATATTATTTTCTCCATAAGATGTAATTTCATTTGCAACCTGCTGAGTTGAAATATTTTTAATTGTTGTACTAGTTGTACTTTTAGTAGAAGCATCTTGTACATAAAGAACATTAGATGTATATACTATATTTCCTACAAAAGCTAAAAGACCTATTAAAGTTACAAGAACTGTATGTATTATAAATTTTTTGTTTCTAAATTGAATACAAAGCGCAAATACTAGCAATATGTGATCTATGATAAAAAAAACAGTTGCAGTTCTACTATTAGCTAATAAGGTAATCATCTCTAAAAGCAATAGAATAATGAAAGATAATCCTACCAACTTTTTATTCTTAGATGTAAAAATAATATTCCATATAAAAGGAATTGTAATAACTGCATAAATCCCCAAAAAGGATGGTTCGGGAAATAGAGACCTAAATTGTAATTCTGGCCAAAATAATGGTGGCCACCATGTATTATTAATCTCAATAGCATGAACAATGGGTCTTATGTATGTTAATAATGAAAGTGCCCATTGATGTTTATCAAAATAAAATAGTTCAACAACACCAAAAACAACAACTAGACTAGCAGAAATCAATGAACCCTTACTTACTATTTTCAAAATTGTTTCCGAGCGATTTTTATACCAATAGAAAATCAAATAAGAAAATCCAAATGTAAAAATAAGTTGAGTCAAAGAGTTCTTTAAAACTCTAAAGCAAAAATGAATGACCGATAATGTATATTCACTCACAGTTTCATTAAATATGAATTGAATTATAGCTTCCAATTTATGATTCATATAATTAGTGCCAGGAACTAAATCATAATAAGGGAAATTAATCAAACCATGAACTAAAGATACAGCAATACTGAAACCTAAAAGAACTATATATAATAATTCTTTCCAATATAAATGATATTGACGTAGACTATGTCTTTTTAGCCATACACTATATACTAAACAAATAAATAGTGTATAAAATGATGCTTTTGCTGAAAACTCACCACCTAAAAAACCTATTCGTAAAGACATGGGTATTACAGGAAATATTACAAATATAAAACTTAATCCTATTAAACTATCAATATATTTATTACTAGACATATACTCTCATCCTACTACTCTCATCTTATGATTTCAATTTGATTAACTTAGAATTACCAAAAACCCAAGAGGTTATTTTATATCTATCAAAAAACTTAACAATAAATATAGGCACTATTGTACTAATCATACAAGATAAAATTAAACACACCATAATATTATCAATAGACAGGTGCTTAAATATAGTTCTCAATGGCCCAGAAAAATATAAATGTAAAATATAGATTCCCAAAGAGTAACGACCACAAATATTCCAAATAGTAACCCACTTTATATTTTTAAACTTAAAAAATAGAATAGATAAAAAAACAGAACCTGATATAGCACATATAAACTTTAAAATATTATGCACTTCAATATAAGGAAATGTAATGACTGCCAGAACAATACTAATAAAACCAATACCATTCAACTTATTACAAATAATTGTCCTGAGTTGATCCTGATACATACATAATACTGATCCTAATGTAAAATACACCCCTCCATAAATAATTAGATTAATAATCTTCAATAATCCATGAACAGGTGGCATAAAAAAATACAAACATAGAAATATAATAAAGACTATTGTAGGCTTTATTATAGATTCAAATATAGGAATAGCTACAAAAAGCCAAATCAATACATACAAGAACCATAAATAAGAAAGAGGAGCTATATAAATGTGCATTAAATCAACTAGATTAAAATGATCACTCATTTGGATATTCCCATACAATGTTGCATAATATTTAGATAACCAAAATACAACCGAGAATAATAAATACATAGGTACCATGTTTAAAAACTTATTAGAAATTTTTTTTAGTAGACCTGTATTTTTTCGTGCCCATGTAAGCTTATATAAAAAACCACTAATCAAAAAAAACAACGGCATGTGGAAACTATAAATAACATCATATACAAACTGTAAGCTCCATTGATATTCTGTAAAAGTTTCTGCACGAATATAGCCAAGAATAACATGGCCAACAACAACTAAAAATATAGCAAAACCCTTTAGCGAATCTAGCCACTCAATTCTCATTCCTGAAACTCCTTATTACATAGTGCTAAAGCACTAGCAATGACCTTATCCATATCGTAATATTTATATTCCCCTAAACGACCACCAAAGATTACATTGGAAATCGCTTCAGCCTTTTTAACATATTTAGAATATAAATCTAAATTCTTCACGTCATTTACTGGATAATACGCTTCTTCACCGATTTTCCAGTCCTTTGGATATTCTTTTGTTACATATGTAACAGGCTGTGTACCAAATTCAAAATGCTTATGTTCAATGATACGAGTATACGGAATCTCTCCTTCCGTATAGTTCACCACCGCAACACCTTGATGATTTTCCTCTTCGAGACGCTCTGTTTCAAAGCGAAGACCACGATATTCTAATATCCCTTCAGAATAACCAAAGTATTCATCTATAGGGCCTGTGTAGATAATCTTATCTGCCAAAGATTCGTATTCATTCCTATGTTTAAGGAAATCTACACCTAAGCGGACTTCAATGCCTTCTAACATGCGTTCAATCATCTTGGTATAACCACCCATAGGAATACCTTGGAAGCGATCATTAAAATAATTATTATCGTATGTATAACGCACAGGTAATCGTTTAATAATGAAAGCTGGTAACTCTGTACATTTACGGCCCCATTGTTTTTCCGTATACCCTTTGATGAGCTTTTCATAAATATCCGTACCTACAAGACTAATAGCTTGCTCTTCTAAGTTCTTTGGCTCCCCTGATATAGCAGCTCGTTGTTTAGTAATGATATCTTGTGCCTCTTTTGGAGTTCGAATATTCCACATTTTAGAGAATGTATTCATATTGAACGGCAAATTGTACATCTCGCCTTTATAGTTTGCTACAGGACTATTTACATAGTGATTAAACTCAGCAAATTGATTGACATAATCCCACACATGTTTCAAGGATGTATGGAAAATATGAGCACCATAGACGTGAATATTGATATCATCTTTGCTTTCACAATATAGATTACCTGCTATGTGATTGCGACGGTCGATGACAAATACAGATTTACCACGCTTGTGCGCTTCATGAGCAAATACAGCACCAAATGGGCCTGCCCCAACTACTAAATAATCGTATTTCATTAATAGGCCCCTTTCGATTTAGCAACAGCCAATACAGTTTTCAACAGATATACAATATCGATCCATACAGACCAATTATGCACATACCAAGAATCCATGAGAACTCGTTCTTCATAAGTGGTATCACTGCGACCACTTACTTGCCAAACACCAGTAATCCCTGGTGGTACAAGGTAAAAGTCATTAATATAATCGCCGTATTTTACAATTTCATCTCGAACAATAGGTCGTGGACCTACGAGGCTCATGTCCCCAACAAGAACATTCCACAACTGTGGCAATTCATCAAGACTTGTCTTTCGAAGGAATTTTCCGATTCTTGTAACGCGAGGATCATCTTTCAATTTAAAATCTCGTTCCCATTCTTCACGAGCAGCAGGATTATCCTTTAAATATTGCTCCAAAGCCTCTTGTGCATTGGGCACCATGGATCGGAATTTGTAACAAGAAAATGATTTCCCACCCTGTCCAACACGTTTATGACCAAATACGATAGGCCCTGGAGAGTCCAAGTAAATCAATATAGCAATGATAGCGAGAATCGGTAAAATCAAAATGCCACCACATACAGTAGCTACAATATCAAAAATACGTTTAAAAACACGATTAGACTTGCGTGCTAGGTTATTTTGCACACGCAATACGACGGCTTGTTCTTCCATCATGCCACGTGCTGTAATATTACTGGCTGGTAAACCGAATAATTCAGGAACAAAGGCCACACGTTTTACTAATACTTGTAATCGATTAATTAGGGATACTAATTTTTTGGACTCAAGTCCGGGAGCACAAATAAGCACTGTTTGGACTCCTGTATCTTTAATAACGCTTTCTACATCTTTAAAAGCTCCAAGGCATGGGTATTCTTTAGCAATGGATGATGATTTAGGATTATCATCTACATAACCAATAATCTTATAGGTAGTGATCGGCATACGATCTAAAGCCCTCTTTACAAGTTCCGCAGTCTTCCCCGCCCCAACGAGAAGAATTGGAATTGTTAAATATCCTGTTTTTGAAAGTATTTTTCCTACAATAAAACGCTCGCTAAAGATAAATACGAACATACATATATAAGCAAAGGCAACAAATAGACGAGACACATCATTAATTACATGGCCTGTGTACATTAGAACAATCGATACGACAACCCCTATGGTAATGCTGCGAAATAAGTTTTTCATCGTATCCCAATAAGGTGTTACCACAGAATAAGCATTATTAAGCAATAATATAGTTAAAAATACGATAGGCACAATACCATATACGTAAATTTCTTCTACCTTAAAATTTGAACTTACCGGTAAAATCGATAAGTTTAAACGCAAATAATAGGCTGCTAATGTCCCCAAAACAATAGCAATATAATCTGCTATAAGTACTATGAGCTTACTTATAAATAACTTTTTATTATTGTTATTACAAATAGAACGATTCATACTAATACTCCAATTATAAGAAAAGGTTGTTTTCTCAATCTCAAAATATTAAGAAAACAACCTCTCTATCATACGAATACAATGTACCAATATTTACATATATTGTATCATATTTAAATATGTAAAACTATAAAAAACATAGATTTCACCTATCTTTTATGTAGTTATTTATTCTTTAAGTCTATTTGACTCCTACTTAATTGTCTATTAAATAGTAGTTAAATGCTTTCCAATACAGCTATATAATTCTCAATTATTCCTTAATTGAAGCATAATTCCCATAACAATCCAAAAAATGCGAATACCCGACGAATTACCCCAAGTATAATCAATAGATCCAAATAAAAATAAATAACTAATAAAACCTACAATGATTGATAAATCATAAGAATTTCCAGACATCATATAGTTTTTTACTGATTTATAAATTGTGAAAATTGAGAATCCTAAAAAACCAATTAGACCTAGTATGCCAGATTCAGAGGCTATTTGTAACATATTATTATGAGAATGCCCTAAATTTTGTATTTCCTGCTTCAATTGGTATTGTTCTACATATTTTTTCCCCCATAAGCCAGGACCAACACCTATAATGGGATGATCCATAATCATTTGTTTATCTGCTTCCCATACATAGATACGGCCTAAATTTGAGCCATCAGTAGTTATATTAAATGTACTTTCAAAACGAGCCATATAAGCTTGATTACTAGTAAATACAAAACCGATTCCTATAATAGCCACAAGAAGTACCAATAAATAACGAATATTAACAAAGGAATAGCGCAATGTAATAAGCACACCATTAATACCATTAAATAGCCAAGAACCACGGCTTTGATTGCTCCACATTCCTAGTAGCATACCTATTAAAGAGAAAAGAGCTGATTGCCGCACATATTTAGGAAATGATTTATCAAAAATAGCAATAAGCGCCAATGGAAATGTAAAGGTTAGTAACATAGCTAATCCCATAACAGAACCATTTACAACACCGCCAGAACGCCCATCTGGAGATAAATTATACCCTAGTGAAAATTGTACAAAAGCTGATATAGCATCAATACCCATATACACGAAAAATATCGTTAATATAGCATATAACTTACGAGGACTTTTGATGAACAACAGGATTGGCAATATGATTAAAATCTTCCAAATCCAAATATTAAAAAAATATTTGCCCGTTATCTGTATATCATCACTTATAAGGGCTGATGGTAATATGCACAGTAGCATCGCTAAATAGGCCCAACCATATTGGCGTATCGATTTTGGTACAAAAATCTGATGTCGTTTATACCAACAAGTTAAGATTGTCATCAAAATAATAAGGCTATAAATCAAATTGCCAAAAGCCATGGATGACCGCGTTGTACAAATCATAATCGAAATCAGTATGGTCAATACCAATTCATAATATTTAACTATCCAAGATTTCATACTTTCAACCTTATCTCAACATCATATTATTACAGTATTCCAAAGCCAATCATTAATTTTAAAATTATTATGAATCAAATAAACAGCAAATGTAGTCGATGCTAACATATTTATCCAGCTATTAAATTTACATTTTGAATTCTTGAAAACTGTAAATATACCGATGGCACAAAGCAAAAATTAAAACAATAAGTCCCAAGAATATATACAAGATAACAGTTTTAAAATCTTGCTCCACCTAAAGTTTTGAGTTAGATTGACGTTGAGTGACAACATTCCCTTTATCCATATTCTCCCCTATATTTCCCCTATTTTATATATGATTTTAAATTTTCTTTTACCTCAAGTTGATATTGATCTAATAAATCATAGCGTTTGCGATATTGGCTACGCTTTTGTGATTTAATTTCTTCAATTGGTTTACGGTATTCCTTTAGTGGAATTATGTAAAATCTTGAATCTTGTGAAAGCTCTCCACCGCTTTCTTGCCACAAGGAGTCGAGTTCTGCCACCTTAGCACGATGGCCTCGCACTAAATGTGTATTTGCGTAGAAACCTTCATCAGACACGGCATAGATAGTCTCTACTCCGCATTGTTCAGCAATCATTCGAAGCAAAAACATGATAAAGTTTTTTGGACGATACCCAAACATTTTTTTTGTAGCAATTTTTGCGTTATCTAAACCATCCCTATATCCCTGAATGGTTCCAATCCACATCGCGTTTTCCCCATTAAAGCCTTTACCAAAACGGAAGTTAGCATGATAAACACCTTGATTTTCCAATGTTAATAATAGCGTTAGCAATCCTTCTTTACGCTGCCCAGCACCGTAATATAATTGAGCTTTCATATTAAGCTCTTCCGACTGCCATACCATTATCCCCCTCTTGATACGACTAACATCATCAAAAAAATTGTCTTTATCAATAGAATACATAGTCTGAATCGCCTTATCAGTAAAGATATTTTGGATATAATCAAAATGATTAATAATTCCATCTAACCTTTCCGTTACTGTGGAGTCTTTATAGAAAAAAATACGCGTCATCAATTCATATAAACCAATTTGACGATGTAATAAATCTGGATCTGGCTTATAATTAGCAAAATAATTTTCTAAGCAGTTCATTTGTTTACGACGGAACATAGAACGAACCGTATGCAATACAACGCGACGAGTTTCTCTCCAACTGTGCTTACCATATATTTTTCGGCCTTTCCTCCATTGATTCTGTATATACTGTAACACCTTATCACCTCAAATTACTAACTATCTTATCTATGGAATCTACCATCTTGGCAATAGTAAAATTAGACTTTACATGTATATAGCCCTGTTCAATTATAGATTCTCGAACCGCATCATTTTCGATAAAATCCTGAATAGCCTCTACAATAGATTCACTATTAACCGTATCTATGAGAATACCCGATTTACCATCCTCAATAATCTCTGCTTGTGCTCCTGATGTACTTGTTATAACAGGCACCTTGCAATACATAGCTTCACATAATACAAGACCAAAGGCTTCCTGCACCTTAGAGGGTGCCACTAAACAATGAATAGATCTATACCATCGGTTCATGTCCTTTTGAAAGCCCATATACTGCACATACTCTTCCATCTGATGCTGCTTGATATACTGATTCATTTGTTCAATATCAACAGACTTACCGTCACCACATATAAGTAAACGAATCTCATCAAATTTATTATGAAGCACTCTAACCGCATCTAAAAGGTCAAAGATTCCTTTATTTTCAATAATTCGACCTGCATAACCAACAACAAATCGCTTATTGGGAATATTATTATCAGAAAGAACAGGAAACCGACGTATATTAACGCCATTGTAAACAAGATAGTATTTATCAATTATGTTTGGAATAACTTGTGCATCGTAAACCTTTTTAGATACACATATAAAGGCATCTACCTGTGATTGGACCCAACGATGATATATATCAGTTTTAGCTTTTACCACATTATGCTTATAAAAAATAAGTTTAGCACCCGTTAAATATTTTAAGGCCAAACATAATAAAATATATTTTCCTGAATGACATTGAATAACTGTGATACCATTTTCTTTCATCTGTTTTACAATAGATAAAACAGAAGTAAACCCTTTATAGGAATAAAGATTGGCTGTTAAAACCCCTGCCACTTGCTCAAATCTTTCTTGCAATTCATGATTTGAAACATCAATCAAAACAAAAGAGGATATCTGCCGTCTATGTAGTTCATCGCACATATCATATACGTATTGCTCTCCACCGCCCCAAACTTTGGCGCCTACTACATTTAGTATAGACATAGATACCCTCCTCGAAATATATATTTTGAGTAACTATATATATTTAATCATAAGTAACATTAGTAACATTATTTTTCATCTATTTTTTAAAAACAACGTCTTTTCATTGTTAATGAGCCACATAGTCAATAAAGTCCAATCACGAGCATCATCCGCATGATTATCAATAGATCGTATTGGCTCTACCGGTTTATATGTCGGTGTATTGATTTCACCATAATCCATATGGACATCGCCCATCATATGTGGCGTAATCCATTGGTACGGCGTAACTAAAGTTTCTGGCTGCTCTTCAAACAAGGACGGCACAATAGAATAATATTCAAAACCCTTTGGTGCAATGGCTTCAATAATGGTAGGCATGAGGCTCATATGCGTGCCAATGGGCGCCGTAATACTATTCTTGGTAAAAGCAGGATGTTGTAACAATCCTACGGTACAGAATGTGTCGCGCAAGGTATAATCCCGTTGAATTAAAGATGTATTATTCAATGAGCCAAATAGATTAGAGTGATCACCTGTAACAACAAATAAACTATCTGGAAAGGCCTCTTTCATAGCATTTACAAAGTTAAATATTGCCTTATCACTATAGCGATAGGTAGCTAATTCTTTATTGCGTTTCTTGTTAGCCTTTACATCATCCCCAAGATTCGGCATGATCTTTTCAGGGTCATAATCTAATAAGGAATCTTCCATTTTATACGGTCCATGATTGGATGTAGTGTAAATAAAATGGAATGTAGGATGATCTAATCCTTTAATTTGTTCCATTATATTTTCTAAAAATACGTGATCGTATACGCCCACCCAAGTTTTAGGTGCATCAGGACCACAGAAAACAGAAGCGCTTTCCACGCGATCAAAGCCTTGGGCCTTACCAAAGTGATTAAAGTTGCCGTACGACGCATTACCACCATACCAATATATCGTATCATAACCTAATCGCTTTATTTGAGATGCCAAAGAAGTCGGTAACGGTTCATGCCAAAAGGCTTCTCGTTCGTTAATTTCCATGCCCGCATCATATACGCCAGATAATAGACTCACAATAGATGGACGAGACACATTACCAGCAGGCAAGAAATTAGGTACTTGAACTGTATGAGGATTATCTTTAAAATCCCATAAACCAGGACATACATTGAGATCCTTATATGGCTCATCAAGAGACCATTGTGGAATACTTTCACCAACAATAAAGAAAATATGCTGAGGTTTCTTAATCTTAGGGCCCTTAGCAATTTTTTTGAAAGCATATAACGGATTATCTAGCTGCTGCCATGTATCTTTATATTTACTAGGTACAATGCGATGAATTGCATCATCAATATCCTCTGGTGATACCGTATATTCATCACGTAGTGGATGTTTTAGTACTGTTTCTAAAGCACATAAATCTGGCACTGTAGCACGAGCAAAGAATATATCCTCTTTTACTACTGTAGGAATCGTATCCCATTCTGGTTTATCATCATGAGATAAGGTACCACCGTAGCGGAACCAATAGAAGCCTAGAACAGATACCACCACAAGTCCTATATTCCAAGCAATAGTAAACCAAGTTCCTTCAATATTTGGATATGGTATAGATGGTAAGGATAAGAAGAAATCTCCCATGTGCCAAGATATAACTGCAATAGGAATTATTCCTAAGATGACAAAAGTTCCTCGATCTTGATTAAAGAACACATCAATCAAATTGCGTTTCTCTGCATGATTTCCATAATGAACCATATAGTTGTACGTATCATGGAAATGCTTGTAGAAGATCATCTTACCTGCAAAAGCTAGGTACAGTACACAGGAATACATCGTTAGACTCACTAATCGTATGGAATCCTCTATCTGATGGTACTCCTCAAACCATAGTGCAGGGAATGTCACCAAGACTAATGGTAGTAGGAATACATAGGCATCAAAATCCATGCCCCACCAAAAGCCATAACTCAATGAACCTAATACCGATTTCCAACGACCCTTCCATGTTGAGTATGGATTATAAATGATCATAAAAATGATTCGAAAGATACTACTCAATATGGGTGCCCAAATCATTAATTTTATATTTTGTTGTAGGGATAGAAAAAATTGTTCACTCATTCGTACTTACCATATTTAATTCAAGAACAATACTCCCCCATAGTAATCTATTGAGATACACTAATTTACTAACTATAGTTGCCCATTAGATTTATTTAAATAATACAACTTTACATATTTTGTCATGGTATACAGCATATGGTACACAGATAATAAAAAACCTATTTTCCCATCTATTATGCCACCTTGTAAAATATAGATTTTTAAAAATGCCCATATAGGGCGCACTATAATATCTCCAAAAAAGCTACAAGATTTCCCTTGTTTCTTGTATTTATTTGCTGCAGCCGTAGTATATTTATTAAATTTATCAAAGAATTGATCCCAATTATCGTAGGTATAATGATACAGTTTACCTTTTAATGTATCTTGAGAATAAGGACTAATAAAAGCTTCATGGACAGCCCCTTCTACACTGGCACCTTCTCGTGGCATTAAGCGTAATACCTTATCAGGTCTTACCACCCCATGCGTAGCCTGATTATGACGGAATAGATTGTACCGTCGTAACCAATATGCTTTTGGTTCCTCTTGAATAGCTTGTTGAATAGATTTAGCTAATTCTGGTGATACACGCTCATCAGAATCAATAAATACAATCCATTCACTATGAGATTGTGATATGCCAAAGCGTCGTTGTTGAGCCCAATCACCATTCAATGAATGTGGAATAACAGTAGCCCCTAATTCAGTTGCAAGAGGTACCGTTTGATCTGTACTTCCATCATCAATAATCAATATTTCATCAGCAAATAGAATACTTTTAATACAATCTACAATATGTTTTTCTTCGTTGCGGGCTAAGATAATAGCTGTAATTGTACTCATAATTTTCCTTCAACTAATAAGATATTTCATTCATAATATGGCTATAACATATATTATCTTTATATATCTATATCATATATAACTTTCACCTTAAAACACCACTAAATTTATAAACTTTTAATAGATGCCACCATGTTTTCAATGGTAAAAGTAGATTCTACACGATGATAGCCTTTTTCTCTGATTTTTTATATTATACTGGATTATCCATTAAGTATGCAATAGCATCAGCAATAGTCATATCTGCCACAGTGTCTAGCAAGAGACCGTCTTCACCATTAGTAATAATTTCTTCTTGGGCGCCAGATTTACTCGTAATAACAGGGGTATTACAGTACATAGATTCGCAAATAACGAGACCAAAAGCCTCTTGAATCTTGGATGGAACCACTAAGCAATCGATGGAACGATAAAACTGATTTACATCTTTTTTAAAGCCTAAATTCTTTACATACATTTCCATATGGTTAAATTGAATATACTCATTAATTTGATTCAATGTATCCTCTGATACACCGCCACAAATGCGTAACTCCACCTTTTTACCTTGTTCGTGAAGAATTTTTATAGCTCCTAATAATTCCATAATCCCTTTATCAATAGAGACTCTACCTGCATAGCCAACTATAAAGTTACCATCATGAAACTGTTCTACTTCAATCTTAGGGAATCTATGTGTATTAATGCCATTGTATACAAGATGATACTTATTTTGCTTCTCCTGTACTACTTGTGCATCATACACACATTTAGATACACAAATAAAACCATCTACTTGATCTTGAATCCATCTATGATAAATATCAGTTTTAGCAGGAAGTACATTATGTTTGAAGAATAAAATCTTAGCACCTGTCAATTTTTTCAATAATAAAGCAAATAATATAAATTTACCTGTATGACATAAAATAGTATCTATATTATGTTTACACATAAATTTTGCCACTGTATTAGCATATAAATATCTACTATTTCCACTTAATTTAATAGGTATAACAGTAGCCACTTCATCATATCTATCAATAAACTCTGTATTCCTCATATCAGTCAATACAAAAGGAACAATACCTTGTCGTTGTAACTCTTCACTCATGTCATATACATATTGCTCCATGCCGCCCCACACGGAACTATCCATTATATTAAGAAATCCTTTATTTTCTATCATTCTAAAACCCCTTATATCTATATTTTTGAGCTAAATTGAAGCCAATTCTATATTTCGACTTATGTAAAACATAAGAGATTTTATTAAATATGTTTATACATTTTCTAATAATATAGTCAAACTTATTTCCTTGTTTTATGACCATCTCATGGTAAATATCACAATTACCATACCGTATAATAATAGGTTTATCTTTTATGAGCTTTGGCAATTTTTGCGTCATTAATGCATAATCCATACTTTTACCATCTACTGAAAATAGAAAATCTCTATTATCTGCAATGAAATCACTATAAACACTGATAGATGGGAAACTTTCACCAGGATACACTACCCAATCATAAGCAAATTGCTCATTGCATACTATGTGACAATAGGTTGAAGATTGATTGTTAGGCGGATAGAGTTCAATCTCACTAATACCAGCATTCACACCTTTTGGTTTTATAATAGTAAAAGAAATCCAATCTATCGTAATAGGTTGATCAAATACGTGTGTCTTTATGTATGGAAACTTATCAAAATGATCGTAATAATATGAAGAGACCATAATCTCTAGACCAGTACTCGTTTTGATAGTAGTACCTTGTATAGCTTGTGATGCATCATTTGCAAACCATACATTTTCAAACCAATGGATAAATTTAATTTCTACTGGTTTCTCAAAATGAAGTGTTACCGTCGACTCCTGATCTGTATCATCTGGAATCCATGTATAATCCTCTGGATTTGCAATTTTTTTGGTCGTATCACGGAAATCATAACGTAAAAAATCATTGATTTTACAACTATTTCCCGATGTAGCCGTTACCGTTGCTTGTAACGCTAAATTATCTGTCCTGCGTTGCCAAAACACTTGGTCTCCATTAATTAATTTAGGACTGTGTTTATAGGCCGACTGAGACATATGAGCACCTAATGCCCTAAACATAAGATTTCCTACCAAAGATGTAGAACGACAATCAGCAGGTACAGGAATTCTAATTCTATCCTCCCACAACAGCATTGGATTATTTGTACTAAGACACTCATCAACTATCCAAGCTCTATTTTGAACGGTAGATTGTAAATGCATAGCATAATAATCATTAACAGACTCAAAGTCAGTATCATAACCAAAAGATTTTAGTACTTTAGGTGTATAATTAATATTCTCTTTAACCACCTTACCTACGGCTTCTTCTACTGCAATGGATGTTAATTGATGGTCAACATGTATATCCTCATCAATGGAAATAATCGTACTTGGCTTAAATCGTCCTATAATATCTGTTATAGCCAAGACTAAATTATTATAAGTATAGGATAATGATCCTCCCATATACTGTGTAGGATAATCCTTAATACCATAGGCACCATGAGTCTCATTAAAACCAGCATGATTTGTGAAAACCGTATCTCTATTGGCTAATAATTCTTTTCCACTATTATCTGGAAATCCTAAAAAATGAATATTTTCCATAGGCAAATTCATAATACTAGCCATTCTTGTGACCTCTTTATAACGAATATCTGCCTTATATTTAAAATCTCCATTTGTAACATATACTAAAATGACACGCAAGCCCTCTTTAATAGCCCCATATATGGTCGCTCCAGCCACATTAATTTCATCATCTTCGTGAGGAACAATAACCATAACAGTATTACCATTAAAAAACTCTCTATACTTAAAAGTAGAAGTAGACATTTTGATTAGATCCTTTAATTATTTCTAATACTTTTTACACCGAGGACCTTTACATCGTTTGCATTTACCGCATCCACGGTCGATAGTCTCAGCACCTGCTGATTTTTTCGCACTAGCACTCTCCTTGACCATCTTTTCAGAGGCCTTACTATTCCATACGGAAACTATCGATTCTGCTTTTTTGCGGATTCATCCTTTTTGGATTTTTTATCCTTTTTCTTGTCTTTCTTCTTATCTTTTTTCTTGAAAGTATCAGCTAAGAAGACTGTTTTTAACTTATCATTTAAGACTTTAAGCTTCTTTTCAGCTTTGTCTTTCTTTTTCTTTAACTTTTCTTCGTCTTTAGAGCGTTTTTCTTCCTTAGACTTCTTGTGTTTTTTCTCTTTTTTATCTTCTTTAGACGTTTTATCTTTCTTAGATTTTTTCTCGCCTTTGGACTTTTTGTCTTCTTTGGATTTCTTATCCTCTTTAGATGTTTTATCTTCCTTGGATTTTTTATCGTCCTTAGATTTCTTATCTTCAGAACCGTTGATACGCGCCCATTCATCATCAACGCGTTTCAATTTCTTTTTAAGAAGCTTCTCCATCTTCTTATTTGTTTTACCGGACTCTAAACCGGCTTTACCAAATAATAAAGCATTCACCGCCGTGTATGGATCGATAGACGACATATCCTCATCATCCACGTTAGCTGCCTCTGATTTCTTATCTTTTGAAAGTTCATCAAGACCATCTACATCTAACGCTTCATCCTCATCTAAATGATGAATTGCTAAGCTTTCAACGCCTTCTAATGGTTTTACATCAAGGTGCTCAATCGCAGTATCTTCAAAATCCGCCATTTCCTTACCAGAGCTTTCACCAAAACCAGTAAAGAGACCGCCTATAGATTTTAATTCATTCAATTTAATATGATTCATGCCCACCGTAGAATCATGATGCACAGGAACATCAGATAATTGTACCTGTTCCATAGCATATGCATCATCATTATAACTAGCGCCCTTGCCAAGTTCAGATGTATTAGAAATGACGATATCTTCCTTATCGTCGCCTAGCACATCGCCAAATAGATCTTCTTCTAAAGATTCGTAAGAATGCAATAAGGCCATACGTTTTTGAACATCTTCAATTTGATTCCACAAATCAACGAGAGAAGATGTATAGTACACCCGTTCTTTTACCTCTAAATACGCTTGGTAAACGATAGATAATTCGGTCTCATTAAGGCCTTCCTCTGCACCAATTTCTTCAATCATTTGTTGAATCTGTTGATCTCGGTCATATCGTTTAATTAACGCTTTACGAATGCGTTCAATCAACATTGTATCGATGAGTTCCATATGCACCTCCTATATTCAATACACTCAGTCCTACCCGCTACATTAGCGTATACGAATCAATGTATAGAATCATAAAAATGAATTGATTTTATAATCTCTAATATATTATTATAGCAGAATTTATCTGCTTTTTCCTTAATAATATGTGTAAAAGTTCCTTAAAAATAGAATAAAACCTCAATTTAAATACGTCCCTAATAGTATGCATTTCATACTACTAAAACACTATTCAAATCGAGGTTATTTAATCAAATTTATATACATCATATTCATATATAAACTTACTATATTAAAGTCTGATATTTATTTGTTACATCAATATAATATGTATTGCATCAATCTAATATGTATTGCATCCATCGGATTTTTAACTATTACATCAAAATATATCTAATTGTTACATAAATGTCTTTAAAGGTCTTAAATTATTTTATTATAAAAGTCTTAAATTACTGCACTAAAACAAGTTAACTGAATAGACGAGAATTCGTTCCTTTGTATCGCTTCCTTCAAAGAGGTCACTACAATCAATAGGTTCCTCTTGTTCCAAGCGCACATGGTTATTTAAAAAGTTCTCCACCTCTTCATTAACATAGTAGAAAAATAACTTAATCTCCCGAGGATTATGATATAGCGAATCAAAAATATTTCCTAATACCCGCTTAATCGTATGGAGTGCAAAGGGATTAAAGAAAAAGCATCGATCAGCCTGATCTGGCAATTCATACAGCGCTGCATCACCTAGTACAAAGCTTACACGATTACGAGTTGCCGGGCTTTCACCATTAATTAAAGCCTTTTCATAGAGCCGTTCATCGTATTCGATGCCTATAGAATGGCAGCCCGTTTGGTAAGCCATGAAAATACTCACTCGGCCCTTGCCACTACCATAATCGATGAGCGTATTTTTCTTGCGAATATGACCACTATTTGCTAAACGCTCCAACACGCAATAATCCGTCGGCTCGTACGGATGATGCTCCGTATCGGAACGACTATCATCGCGACCAGAGGTTTTAATTTGTAATACACTTTCCCACTCTTGCTCTGTTGCCATCTATATAATCCTATTATGAAGCCTAAATTATATGACCTAATACTGATATTAATCTTAATTTCTATACATACTATACCCTTATTAGGGTACTATTTACTAGTCCAGTAACACCTATAGTATATAACAAAAGCATCCACATCGGGTGCTTTTGTTATATGAAACACTTATTAATGTCGATATGGTATACTAGGAGTAATATTTCTATTATTCTCATGTGCAGAATTATATGTCATTAAAAAGGAGTATCTACTTACATGGACAGTGATCTGACCTTAGATTTTATCATTATCATCGTATTAATCATTGCAAATGGTTTATTCTCCATGACGGAGTTAGCCATTGTAAATGCGAAAAAACGTAAACTTGAAGAGTTAGCAGAATCAGGCAATGAACGCGCGAAAACAGCCTTTGAATTATCAGAGAACCCAAATGAAATGTTCTCTACCATTCAAATCGGCATCACCCTCGTAGGTATTTTAACTGGTTTGTATTCTGGTGCCACCTTCTCTAGTCCATTAGAAGAAATTTTAGTATCAAATATTCCAAGCATCGAACCATACGCAGCCTCTGTGAGCTCCTTCATTATCGTTGCTATCATTACCTATTTATCCCTCGTTATCGGCGAACTTGTGCCTAAACGCTTGGCCTTAAATAGCCCTGAAAGCATTGCCGTTGTAGTAGCAAAACCAATTTACTGGCTATCTGTGGCGTTGAAACCAATCGTTAGCTTCCTCGGCATTTCCACAGAATTCCTCTTAAAAATTCTAGGCGTTACTGTAAAAGAAGAAGCCCCTGTTACAGAATCTGAAATTAATAAAATGCTTACCGAAGGCGTTGCCATGGGTGCTTACGAAGAAGAAGAACCTATCCTCGTAGAAAATATCTTCCATCTCGCAGATATGAACGCAGGTGACATCATGACGCCTCGTACACAGCTCAAATGGATTGATCTTAACGGCACGGAAGACGAAATTATGGAGGTCCTCAAGAATGCCAACCATTACCGCATTCCTGTAGGTACCGATTCCTTGGATGAATTAAAGGGTCTCGTTACCGTATCCGATGTATTAGTTCAAATTATGCAACGTCTTAGTGAAAGTTCCATTCATGATATCATCAAAGCTTGTTTGAAAGAACCGGTTCTTGTTCCTGAATCCATTTCACTCATGAAATTATTGAACGTTCTACGTACAGAAGGCGTTCACGAAGCAATTATCCTCGACGAATATGGTGGTTTTACTGGCCTTGTCACCTTACATGACATCATGGAGGAAATCGTAGGTCTTATGCCTTCCGGTGAGGAAGAAATCAAGGAAGAAGAAAACAAGATCATCGAACGCGATGGTGCATGGCTCGTAGATGGCCTTCTCAACGTAGATGAATTTAAAGAATTCTTTCACATCGATCAAGAATTACCAGGCGAAGAAGACGACTTGTACAAAACTATGGGCGGTCTTTTAAACGTCCTCTTCGGTCGTATCCCAAAGGAACTCGACAAGGCAAAATGGAACGGCTATACCTTTGAAGTCATCGATATGGATCATACTCGTATCGATAAAATCCTTGTAACCTATGAAGAACCTATTGTAGAACAAGAAGAAGAAAAATAAAGTTCAAAAATAAATAGACAAAACCTAAAAAAGTGAGTTCTCTTACTATGAACTGCACCCCCAAAATTGGACATATTTTGGAATACAGCTCAATCAATAGAGGACTCACTTTTTTACTACATTTTTGTATTCATAAAATGAGTAATACATATACTAGCAAATACTAGCAAAATATAGATTACTTTTAAAAATTATCGTTAAAATATATCATCAATTATATAAATTAATTATATAATTCTTTTATTTTCTGCATAAAGGCTAGAACTTTCAATATAAATATAGTATTATTAAATTGTATAAAATATATAATTAGTTTTTTCTATAAAATATATAATTAGAAATTAGAGTTTTCTAATATACATATAGAGTCCTATGATTACTACCTATGTGTAGTTCTGTGTCATAGGGCTTATATGCGATAGTCAAAGGAGAGATTCTATGAATCAACGAATCATAGCAACCATAGGCGCCCTATTAATAGGGACCGCCATCATAAGTGGTTGTGGATCAGAAAAGCCCCCTGAAGATACAAGTCTCAAGGTGCGTACCATCACTATAGGTGAAGAGTCTGGAACTACTGATGCTGGCTATGCAGGCACCATTCATAATAAAACAGAAACAAACTTAGCCTTTCAAATTGGAGGGCGTGTCATCAACAAATTTGTAAATGTTGGTGATGTAGTGCAAGCAGGCCAAGTCATTGCTCAAGTCAATGGTTCAGATACATCAGCTCAGGTGCAAAATGCTGAAGGTGCTGTAAAAGCTGCTCAATCGGCCTACGAATTGGCAGAAACCAATGCTAAAGCTCTATGCACAACAAGCAATTAGTAAATTGCAATTAGACCAAGCTGAAAACCAATTGAATGCCACATCTGCTCAATTACAACAAGCACAAGCAAGCCTTAATTTGAGCAGCAATCAAAATAGCTATACTAATTTAACGGCTCCTGATACAGGTATTATTACAGCTTTCAATATTGAAGCAGGACAAGTCGTAGCAGCCGGTCAAAGCGTTGGTACCTTAGCGGCTGGTCACGATCCAGAAGCAGTCATTGCCCTTCCTGAACAAGAGTTGAGTAAAATTCATGTAGGTAGCCCTGCTACTATTACCTTCTGGGCATTACCAGATGTAACTGTACAAGGCGTAGTACGTGAAATTTCACCAGTTCCTGACCCTGTAGCCAGAACGTATACCGTAAAAATTACCTTACAAAATGCGCCTAAAGAGGTACAACTAGGCATGACGGTCAATGCTAATCTATCTACCACAGATAGTACCAATATTTCTATTCCGTTGACAGCTCTTGTGAAAGACTCTAACAGTAATAATGCGGTCTATATCATCCGCGATAAGAAGGCTCATCTCGTGCCTATCAAGACTGGTGAGTTCGGTAAGAACTCCGTCATCGTCACATCTGGTTTAGCTAAAGGTGACATTGTCATCACCGCAGGTACCCAACAATTACAAGAAGGGACGGCGGTTAGTCAATGAAACAATTTAACTTAGCCGAATGGGCTCTTAAACACAAGTCCATTATCTACTACTTCATGGCTGTGCTCCTCACCTTCGGTATCTTCTCATTCACCCATATGGGACGCATGGAAGATCCTGATTTTACGATGCGCACCATGGTGGTCGGTGTTGCTTGGCCGGGGGCTTCTCCACAAGAAATGTCGAATCAGGTAACGGATAAACTCGAAGAAAAACTACGCGACCTTCCTGGTGTAGATTATACAAAATCTTTCACAGATGGCAGCAAATCCGTTATTTATATCAATTTAAGAGAGGATTTGCCATCCGATAAGATTCGTCCCGCTTGGGAAGAAGCGCGGAATATGATTAACGACGAATGGAAATCATTGCCTGCAGGCGTTCAAGGACCGACCATCAACGACAGGTTCGATGACGTATATGGCATTATCTATGCCATCAGTGGTGATGAATATTCGTACGAAGAAAAACGACAACAAGCAGAAGACTTAAAACGTCAGCTTTTATCTGTGCCTAATGTTAAGAAAATCAGCCTTATTGGAGTTCAACAGCAAACCCTCAATGTAACCATAAACAAGGATAAACTCGCATCCTATAAAGTCAGTACACAACAGCTGTTAACAGCGCTTAAACAGCAAAGTATGATGGTTCCAGCTGGTGTGATTACAACGGATACAAACAATGTATATCTCCGCGTCAACGGCCTATTCGATAGTCCTCAAGCGGTGCGAGATATGCCGATCCGCATCAATAACCAAACCTTGCGCCTCGGTGACATGGCCGATGTAACCATGACCTACCAAGACCCTAGCGATCCACAGTTCTATTACAAAGGTAAGCCAGCCATTGGCATCACTATCTCCATGGATGCAGGTGGAAATAATATAGAATTTGGTGAAGCTATTGATAAAAAGCTAGCAGAATTGAATAAAACGATTCCTGCCGGCCTCGAACTAAATCAAGTATCGAATCAGCCCCATATCGTTAAGGAATCTATTGGCGATTTCTCTCAATCCTTATTTGAAGCCATCGCCATCGTATTGCTCGTAAGCTTTGCATCCCTTGGTTTACGAACAGGTATTGTGGTAGCCCTTACCATTCCAGTCGTTGTGTCTACGACGTTCATCTTGATGTATGAAAGCGGCATCTATCTACATAAGGTTAGCTTAGGTGCCTTAATCCTAGCTTTAGGCCTCCTCGTAGACGATGCCATCATCGTTGTAGAAATGATGAGCGTTAAGCTCGAAGAAGGGTGGGGCCACTTTAAATCAGCTACCTTTGCTTACCAATCTACAGCATTCCCTATGCTATCGGGTACGCTCATTACCTGTGCAGGTTTCTTGCCATTAGCATTGGCACAAGGTATGGTAGCAGAATTTACAAAATCCCTATCCATCGTTGTATTTATGGCGCTCATCCTATCTTGGTTCGCCTCTGTTCTCGTCAGCCCTGTATTGGGTTATAAAATCATCGAAAACAAGGCTCCAAAGCCAGAATCGGAATGGACTAAACGAGACCGTATCATGCACAAGCTCAATGTAACCTTCTATGATAAGTTTGAAAAACTATTACATTGGGCTCTAGGACATCACAAGGTAGTCCTACTGGCCACCCTAGGTGCCTTCGTTTTATCCTTGCTTTCACTACCATTGATCAAACAGGAATTTTTCCCATCATCAACGCGTAATGAAATTATTGTATCCATGCAATTCCCTCAAAGTTCGTCCATCGCGTATACTGCTAACCAAGCAAAAATCATTGATGAACATTTGCAAGGTGACGAACGTATTTCAACCTTTACTTCGTACATTGGACAAGGTTCTCCGCGTTTCGTTCTCACCTTAGAGCCAGAATTACAACGAAATAATTTCTTACAATATGTGATCGTCACAAAATCCTTAGAGGATCGGGATAAACTATATGGTGAATTAACGTCTTATTTAAATAAAGAATTCCCTTCAGCTCTCGTAAATGCTCAATTTATACAAATTGGCCCACCATCTAAATATCCAGTTATGCTTCGCATTGCTGGCCCTGATCAAAAAGTGGTAAAAGAAATTGCAAATCAAGTAAAAGCAAAAATGCAAGATGATAAAGACTTACAAAATATCGCCTTTGACTGGCCAGATACAGAACCTGTAGCCAATATTCACATCGATCCAAACAAGGCACGTTTACTCGGCATCGATAGCTACGCTGTATCCTTGCACTTACAAAGTCTATTGTCTGGTACTAAGTCTGGTGAATACTACGAAGGGAACCAAACCATTCCTGTTACCTTCCGTTTAGGTGACAACGAGCAACATAACTTAAGTGCTCTTTCATCCTTGCCAATTCAAACAGGCAATGGTTCCTACGTACCTCTTAGCCAAATTGCAACTATTACCATGACTCAAGAGGATGGTATTATCTGGCATCGCAACATGATGCCAACTATTAGTGTGCATGCCAATGTAAAAGCCGGTGTATTAGGTAATGCGAAAACGAAAGAGGTTTACAAATCCTTACAAGACATTCGCGATTCCTTGCCTACAGGCTATTCTATTGACCTAGACGGCGCCGCTGAAAAGAGCGAAACAGCCGTTCAAAAGCTATTAACACCAATGCCTATTATGCTCTTTGTAATCATGACAATCCTCATGTTCCAATTAAAGCGTATCGCCCTCATGGTAATGGCTCTACTCACTGCTCCATTGGGGCTAATCGGTGTTGTATTAGCACTCAATATTACGAGAACGCCATTAGGCTTTATGGCTATTCTAGGGATCATCGCCCTCTCGGGTATGATCATCCGTAACTCCATTATCTTATTAGACCAAATTGAAATCCACAAGTCAGAAGGACAAGAACCGCGTGAAGCGATTATCAACTCCGCTACACTTCGTTTCCGCCCTATCATGCTTACCGCTATCGCAGCGATTTTAGGCATGATTCCTCTTATGGGATCTGTATTCTGGAGTCCATTGGCCATCGCCTTTAGCGGCGGCTTACTAGTGGCAACGGTTCTAACACTTATCGTATTACCTGTCATGTATGCGAGCTGGTATAAGGTAAAATAGGATACCATAAGGCAAGATAAGGTAAAACACAATACAAAAACCCCCTATAAAAAGTATTAGAAACTTTTATAGGGGGTTTTTTAATAAATATCATATAAAAAACAGCAGGGCTTTCCCCTGCTGTTTTTTTAGTCACAATAATACATTACGACTTACTTATTTCCCTTAGGATTATATTAATAATTATATCTGACTTAGTCTATTATTTATTAAACTACAACAGCTGTACCATTGCATGTAATCATAAGCATGCCATTTTGTGCACCTACTGTGCTGTATTGGAAGGATACACCAATAATAGCATTAGCACCCAATTTAGAAGCTCGTTGAGACATTTCGTCGAGAGCTGCTTTGCGCGCATTCATCAAAGAATCTTCATAGCTGCCACTACGACCACCAACAATGTCACGAATACCGGACATGAAATCTTTCACAAAGTTACGGCCTTCTACGACTTCACCAAATACAATACCTTTGTACTCTTGTACAGGTTTATTTTCAATATGCATAGTTGTAGTAATAATCATAATTGTATCCTTTCTAATTGATTACAATATATTTTAATTTATTATAACAAGACTTTTAGATAAAAACAAATATAGCTTTCACATAAAACAATTACATATTGTATCTCCAAAAATTACATACTATATATCAAAAATTTACATATTATACATCAAAAAAAGACCTGTTCACTACTTTCATAATGAACAGGTCTAATTTTATATTTTTATCTATCAAAATCGCGGTCTAGGTTAACTTCTTTCAACGGCACAACTTTAGTTTTATTGATGTATTTGTAACCAAGGTACACTGCGAAGAAGATTGGTAAGCCAATGTAGGCAACGGATACGCCGTACCAGTCGATGGTATCTCCTGTGAAAGCGGAGTAGTTTTGACCACAGATGATGATGACGCAAAGAATGAACGCCAAGATTGGACCAACTGGGAATAACCACGCTTTGTATGGCAATTCGCTAAGATCTCTGCCTTGTGCAATGAACGCACGGCGGAAACGATAATGAGATACTGCGATGCCAACCCATGCGATGAAACCGCATAAACCAGAGATATTAACAATCCATGTATAAGCTGTACCTTCACCGATAAAGCTTGTTAGGAACGCAAATAAACCGATTGCTGTCGTTAAGATTAACGCAGGTACTGGAACGCCGCGTTTATTTAACTTAGCAAAAATTTGAGGTGCTTGACCTTCCTTAGCGAGTGCGTACAACATGCGCGTAGAAGAGTACAGACCAGAGTTACCAGCACTCAATACAGCCGTTAAGATAATGGCATTAATAAAGCTAGCAGCAAAGGCAAAACCAAAGCGGTCAAATACGAGTGTAAATGGAGAAATAGATACGTTCTCTACACTAGAATTCAACAAATTTGGATCTGTGTACGGAATCAAGAAACCGATAACCGTGAAAGCACCGATATAGAATAATAGAATACGCCAGAAGATTGTATTAATCGCTTTTGGCACATTCTTTTCAGGGTCTTCCGCTTCACCAGCGGCTACACCGATCAATTCAGTACCTTGGAAGGAGAATCCTGCCACCATAAAGATAGCAAGAATAGATTCCCAGCCACCTACAAATGGAGCTTCTCCTACGGTCCAGTTTGCAAATCCTGGAGATGTACCACCGATACCAAAGATGAGCATAAAGCCACAGAATAGAAATACGAATACTGTAATAACTTTGATGCTAGAGAACACATATTCACTTTCACCAAAGGAACGAGTAGATAAATAGTTCAAGCCAAATAAAATGAGCAAGAACAGAGCAGACCAAACGATGGCAGGTACATCAGGGAACCAATATTTCATGATGAGCGCCCCTGCTAATACTTCAGCAGCCAAGGTAATAGCCCAGTTAAACCAGTAATTCCAACCTAAGGCAAAACCAAAGGCAGGATCTACATAGCGTTTTGCATAAGTCCCGAAGGAACCAGGAATTGGCAAGTATGTAGCCATTTCCCCAAGAGATGTCATGAGGAAATACACCATGATACCAATGAGGCCGTAAGCTACAAGAGCACCACCAGGGCCTGCTGTACTTACCACTTCACCACCAGCTACGAATAAGCCAGTACCGATAGCGCCACCTAAAGCGATCATATTCATATGACGCGCCTTTAGGGACCGTTTTAAATGTTGATCTTTATTAGACGTAAACTCTACGTTACTATTATGATTTTCAGACATGGGTCACCTCTTATAAATCTAGATTACGCACGTATTTTGCGTTATCTTCAATAAATTTACGACGAGGCTCTACCTTATCACCCATGAGAACCGTAAAGATTTTGTCAGCTTCGATAGAATCTTCTAAGCTAACTTGTAAAATCGTACGATTATCAGGGTTCATTGTAGTTTCCCATAATTGTTCAGGGTTCATTTCACCTAAACCTTTGTAACGTTGGATTGTAGTACCATCACGGCCTACTTCATCAAGTTTAGCAGTCAACTCTGCATCAGAGTATACATACCAGTGAGATTTACCTTTCTTGATTTGATACAAAGGTGGTTGAGCAATATAGATATGGCCTTCCTCTACCAATGGTTTCATATAGCGGTAGAAGAATGTTAATAACAATGTACGGATATGAGCGCCGTCAACGTCCGCATCTGTCATGATGATAATCTTATTGTAACGGGATTTTGTAATATCGAATTCATCGCCAATACCTGTACCAAAAGCGGTAATCATGGAGCGAATTTCGTTATTAGCCAAAATCTTATCGAGGCGTGCTTTTTCTACGTTAAGGATTTTACCACGCAATGGCAAAATTGCTTGGTAACGACGATCGCGACCTTGTTTTGCAGAACCACCCGCAGAATCACCTTCCACAAGATAAATTTCAGTCATAGATGTATCTTTTTCGGAGCAGTCCGCCAATTTACCAGGAAGACTAGATACTTCCAACGCATTTTTACGGCGTGTTAAGTCGCGGGCTTTACGAGCAGCCTCACGAGCACGGCTTGCCATCGTTGCTTTTTCGATGATCTTCTTCGCATCTTGAGGATGTTCTTCGAAGAATGTTTTAAGACCTTCTGTAACGATAACGTCTGTAATACCTTTTACTTCACTATTGCCAAGTTTAGTTTTTGTTTGGCCTTCAAATTGAGGTTCCAACACTTTTACAGATACGACAGCTGTCAAACCTTCACGTACGTCTTCACCGGAAAGATTAGACTCACTTTCCTTGATCAAACCAGATTTACGGCCATAATCATTGAGGGTACGAGTCAAGGCAGCACGGAAACCAGATAGATGTGTACCACCGTCAATCGTATTGATGTTATTTACGAAGGACAACAAGTTTTCACTATAGCTATCGTTATATTGCAATGCTACATCTACCACAACATCGTCTTTTGTATTTTCAATATTGATAACAGTTGGATTAATTGCTTCTTTATTTTCGTTCAAGAAGGTAATGAAAGAAACCAAACCACCTTCATAGTGGAAACTTTCAACACGAGGTTCCTCTAAGCGCAAATCGCTCAATGTAATGCGAAGGCCTTTGTTAAGGAATGCCAATTCTTGTAAACGCATTTTCAATGTATCAAAGCTAAATACGGTAGTTTCAAAGATTTCTGCATCTGGCTTGAAAATAACTGTAGTACCAGTGCCTTCGGCCTTGCCAATTTCGTGCAACTCGGAAGTTTTATGACCACGAGCAAAGGAAATCTCTTGGACAATACCATTTTGAGATACTTGAACCTTAGTCCATTCACTCAATGCATTAACTACGGAAATACCTACACCGTGAAGACCACCAGATACCTTGTAGCCACCACCACCGAATTTACCACCGGCATGCAATTTCGTTAATACTAGCTCTACCGCAGACATACCAGATTCATGCATCCCTGTTGGAATACCACGACCATCATCGACAACAGTAACACTATTATCTGGATTGATGGATACTTCGATATGTGTAGCATAACCAGCAAGCGCTTCATCCACAGAGTTATCTACAACTTCGTATACGAGGTGATGCAAACCACGAGCAGACGTACTACCAATATACATCCCTGGGCGTTTACGCACCGCGTCTAGACCCTCAAGAACCTGAATATTCTGAGCGCCATAATTTTGTTCAGGCATGAAACAAACTCCTCCTAACAATCTATCATACTGCACTTGATTGAAATAAAGTAACAAAACATGTACAGGATTAAACTTTATCTCTTTATTATACTATAAAACTCGTCAATCCGTCTCATTAAAGTCTTAATACTGATACCAGATCCATACACACAAGCATCAGTGACCACATATGTCTTGATTTGCTCCTCTGGCACCATGGCGATATATTCTAGCATTTCATAGTGATGAATAGGACTTTTATGGGACTTTCCGCCCTTGGCATGTACCATCGTAATAATGGATTCTATGGGCACGGAAATGGTATCTCCAATATGAACGTACATAAGAATGCCCCCTCTACTTTTCTAATGTCCCATTAAGGGCATCGATTTTGCGTTGCTCCTCTTCAGCAAGGAACTTAGACCGATATTTATTACACAAATTAATAACGTGCTGATCCGTCAACTCATCAGGCTTTTTGTGGGTGATAAGCATAGCCACCATAAACATATGACGGCGATTGATAGATCCTTTATAAATCTTATCAAGGTAAAAGTATATGGATTCCCGCATCGCTTCTGCAAAGTCTGAAAAACTACACTGTATAAATTGCTGACAGTCGCTGTATTTAAAGTACGGATACTTTCTAATAACCGCCTTAATCTCCTTTATATGAGCCCGATGCAATTCATATTCACAGGTTGGACAGATTTCCTTTTTAGATTTCATATGCATGCCACATCGTTTACAACGATGGTATCCATGCTGCTCTAAATAGATTTCTCTCTTACGAGCCGTAATCTGTACTTTCCTGAAAGCAGCTTTTAATACTTCGTTATCCGTTTGTTTCAACGATGTATCGATAGCGTCTACGTCTTCTTTTGAAAGCACGATATCTGCAAAGTTAATACGTTTTGTAATAATTTGTTCATCAGGAATCGTGAGAGACGTATTAGTTTCTACTTTCACATAGCTCTGACATTTCATGATGAAGCGAATATCGGTGATTACCTCTTGGCGGTAATACTTGTTGATAGCCTCGATGATACGACGTTTTTGCATCTGTAATTCCTGCATCCACATGGAATTATCTGCACTGATAACCATATTTGGAGGCTTGATGGACACAATTTTTGTATGATCCGCGATGACATCACCTACTACATCACGCCACTTGTGAACAAGGGTATTTAATTTATATTGTTCCAGTAAATTCAGTTCTGCTAAGGCCTTTGGTAAACAAAGATCAAGGCTGTCCATACTGAACTTGTCCCCCTTCACAAGAAATAAATTGAACGGATTTCAAATCTTTAAAATCGTGAATATCTGTAGTGGTAATAAATGTTTGAATTCGTTTATGAATAAACTGCAATAAATTCGTTCGTCTCGACTCATCAAGTTCGCTCAATACATCATCCAAGAGAAGAACTGGATATTCTCCTACCTCTGACTTGATAAACTCAAGCTCACTCAACTTTAAGGACAATACAGCGGTTCGTTGCTGCCCTTGCGATCCAAATTTCTTTAAATCCATCGCATCGGAAAAGAATCGTAAATCATCGCGATGAGGACCCACACTAGTGCTTAAACGATGACGATCCTGCGGCAACGCTGCTTTTATACGTTCGTAAAAGCCTTCCTTTGTATATTCCAATGAACCATTGTCCATATACGGCTGTTCATAACCGATGGTTAAATTCTCAAGGCCACCTGTCAATTTACGATTCATCAAATCGATGAGCAAATTGATTTTTTTTAAGCTTTCTAATCGTTTCTTTACAATAAAGCTCGCCATATCTGCTAGCTGCAAATCCCATTCTTCAAGAGGAATAGTATTCTTTCCTCTATATTCTTTTAGGACTGCATTACGTTGCTGTAACAGCCGATTATACTGCATCAATTGATGATAATATGTAGCGCTGGTCTGAGATATTTCCATATCGAGGAATCGCCTACGTCCCGAAGGAGTTCCCTTGATGAGCTGTAAATCTTCAGGACAGAAGATAACTGTATTTAATGTACCAATCAGTTCTTTTTGAGATATTTTTGTATTGTTTAATCGAATATCCTTAGGGCCTTGACGGAATAATTTAATATTTACCTTTTGAGGCGTATCTTTTTTCTCGAATTTTACAACTATGCCTGCTTCTTCAGCATTGAACATGAGCATATCTGATGTATCATTCGTACGATGGCTTTTACCAATGGTACCAACATAAATCGATTCGAGGATATTCGTCTTACCAGCCCCATTAGTGCCATATAGAACAATAATCTCAGGATTAAACTGTATCTGTACATCCTTATAATTACGAAACTGAAATAACTGAAGTGAGTCAATTCTCACCGATTATGCCTCCTCTTGTGTAATCACGAGGTCTACATCAAGACCTTCACAAGAAATCACATCACCAACGCGGCATTTCTTGCGTTTTTCCGTTACAACCTGACCATTCAAGGTAAGGATGCCTTCATCGATGAAAGATTTTATTTGACCACCCGTTTCAATAATGCCTTCTAACTTCAACAACTGATCAATTTGAATGTACTCCGTATGAATGGGTACCTGCTGTTGCTCTTTCATAACGTTCTCCTAAAGTAGACAATTAACATAAGCATATATATCATACTGAGTCCAGGTCGCTCGCTGGGCATTTTTCTTCGAAAAATTGCACGCTCCGACCAAAGTTATATTTGGTTGGAGCCCAAAGCACAGTTCTTCACTGTGGATTTTCTTAGATAACTTTGTTATCTAGAAAATCTTACGTTCAGAACAAAGCGATGCAGTGTCTCTGTCGTCGCAAGCTCCTCCATTGACTACTGCCCTGCTTTTACTTTTATGCATTCGTGCGAACTGGTGTTACTACATATGTATAGTTCGGATTATTGTCTTGTCGAATGACAACAGGACCATTTTGTTTTAAGAACAAGTGAATATTATCGCCTGTGCTGTGACGTAAGATGTCAGAGATGTAGCGACCATTGAAGGAAATTGTGAAAGGTGTACCTTTAAATTCAACAGCTACGTCTTCTTTTGCCATACCGATTTCAGTATTTTGAGTAGACAATGTGACATTACTTTCAGACCAATCATAACGAATTACATTATAGCTGATGTCTTTAGCCAACAAGGATACGCGATCAACAGCACCAGCGAATTCACGGCGATCAATCACAGCGCTAGAATCGAATTGAGAAGGAATTACCTTTTCATATTCAGGATATGTGCCTTCAATTAAGCGAGAAATAATATAAATAGATTCAAAATTGAATACGATTTGTGTGCGATTCCAAATGATATTGATCATAGCTGGATTATCTGTTGGTAATAAACGAGATACTTCAGCTAACGTTTTTGTAGGAATGATAGCACGCATTGGAGTCGTTGCTGGTTCATCGATGGTAATTTTTTTAACAGCCATACGGTGTGTATCGGTAGCAACCATAGTCACTTCGTTTTCTTTGATTTCAAGAAGAGCACCGGTAAATACAGGACGATCTTCATCAGTAGCAGCTGCATAATTTGTTAAATCGATGAGTTCTTTCATGGCAAAGCTATCGATGTTTACATGATCTTGGTCGTGAATTTGTTCTACCAAGGAGAAATCATCTGGGTGTAATGTAACAAGGTTAAATTCGGAAGATCCAGATGTAATGGTTAAAGAATTTCCGTCTTCTGGTTTGTAAAGTTCAATAGTATCGCCAGGCAATTTGCGAATTAATTCTTGGAAATAGCGGGAACCTACCACTAAAGTACCAGGTTCTTTAATGTCTCCATCGATGGTTAAGCGAATGCCGAGTTCAAAGTCGTTACCTTGCAATTCTACTTGACCATTTTTTGTAGTCATGTAAATAGCGCCTGGTAAGTTGGAACTTGTTTTATTTTGAGATACCTTTTGCAATACGTTAATTGCTTTTTGGAGATTTGCTTTTGGGAATGTAATATGCATATGTTACTCCTTTATGATTTTTATATATTGTAAAAGCACTAATAATTACTTGCTTTGTTTGTAATATTCAATGTTTACTATCGTAGATGCTCTATAGATATTCTACTGTAGATCTATTTCTACTGTTTTTTTGATTGTTTGTTAGTTTTAGTAGTAGTAATAGTAGGGGCCTGTTTATATGTGTAAAAGTGATTTGGCGCTACTAACTGTGTGAATTATGAGTTGTGTATAACTATGTTGATAGTTTGTACCTACTTATCCACATATTAACATCAAAGTATGAGTTTTAGGATATCCACAAAGTTATTCACCGTATATCCACAGAGTTATCCACAGGTTGTTAATTTCTGTTTAATTTCTGCAACCATTCGTTTAGTTTCTTCGTTTTTTTCAATTTCCTTCGTTATTTTATCGTACGCATGGAGAATTGTCGTATGATCACGAGAAAAAGCTGCTGCGATTTGAGGATAGCTTTCATTGATCATATCGCGGCATAGATACATGGCGATTTGCCGTGGAAATGCGAATTGGGCTTTTCGTTTCTTGCCGAGTAGGTCTTGCTTTTTAATATTGAAATAAGAACTAACAAAATTCTGGATGCTTTCAATATTAACCATATTCACCTCTTCGGTATGAACGAGGCCCGCCAAGGCGTGTTTTGTGTATTCTAGGTCGATAGATTCGAGACGTTGATCGATGGATGCTGTACCGATGAGCTTGGTAAAAGCACCTTGCAATACGCGGACGTTTTCGCTAAATTGCAATGCTACGTAGTTAATTGAATCATTATCGATACGAATAATGCGATTCTTTTTATATTCTCGTTCGAGCAGTGATCTGAAGATGGCAATGCGTGTTTCTAAATCTGGATTTTCCATTGTGGCAATGTAACCAGCTTGGAAACGAGAGCGAAGACGATCTTCGAACTGCTCCATAT